>Ga0193743_1000155_pt1 | contig 53109 bp, 72 predicted proteins | sample L2c2metaG_FD_143038 | JGI IMG/M metagenome (GOLD analysis project Ga0193743, IMG submission 143038) | Soil microbial communities from a riparian zone of the East river system, Colorado, United States - L2c2 | ecosystem: Environmental > Terrestrial > Soil > Riparian zone | place: USA: East River... | reverse complement strand
CCTACTGAACCTGAACCTATGGTCCAGTTCAAGGTTCAGCAAATTTCCTGGACTGAACCCAAGGTTCGGTTCTCGGTTCTCAAAAATCCTGCAAGAACCGGACCGACCCGGACCGCGGCATCACTATGAAGGAGGGTCGGAGTTTGGCGTGGCAGAGGACGCATGGGACGGTCCTGCTCTCGCAACTCTGGATTGGTCAGACGTCGCAGTAACACTGGTAGGTCCGGATTCTTCATGATCTCAAGAAGTTGGCTGAGCAAAGGAGGATCTTGATTCGAGATCGAAAGGGGCTCCATGGCTCATGATTGAGTGTTTTAGAACACGATGTGGTAGGAATATAATAGATAAACGGCTCCTAGAAAGCCGATTGCCTTGCTCTGGGGGAGACAGTGAGCAATTGAGGGTTAGGACAATGTTAACCTGGGATACTGGGCTTACCTGGGAGAGACAATGAGCAACTGGGAAGGGAAAGAGCGCTGTCAGCTCCTTATCCTTAGTCGCTGTGTCTCTCCTCGGAAAGTCAGCTCGAAACGTCTCATATGAGTAAGGCTCCAACCGTTTAGTTTTCGTTTAAGATTTTGGGCAAACTAAACGAAAACGGTAACAAACATTTTACAAACCGTTTGTAACCGTTTGTAAATGGTTAGGTAGGGAGGGTCGAAAATCCGTGATATAGGCAGTATATAAAGTAAGGACAGGCATTAAACTAGGCTACAAAGAATTCTATCAAATATTCCATCTTTAATCCAGCATTTCGATAGCAATGACTCCGTGATAGTGTTGGCCTTCATGGATGAGCGGACCTCGGTACAAAGGTGTCGAGACTTCGAGAAAAGCCGCTCAACAGAAACACTGGTTCCGGGAATAGCAAGGAAGTCACGGGCCATTTTCGCAACAATGGGAAAGTCCCGTTCATGTGTCTTGAGGGGTAAACATGATTATCAGCATGCAATGTTGGACAGGTAAATAGGGCTCGTACCTTCCACCAAAGTAGAGGTCCGTTAGGTTCACCACGGCCAAAAGTGCTATCGGCTTGAAGGTATCGGTCAAGGTACCATTTGATACCATTTGTTTACCGTTTGTTTACCATTTTCCTGGTCTCAAAAAACTAAACCAAATGGTAAACGGCATTAAACGTTTAAAAACGGTAAACAAACTAAATGGTTGGAGCCTTACATATGAGAGACGTTTCGTATCATCTTTGTTTGTTTATTGCCCAGCTCAGAGGCATGTGACGGGTCGATCGCGTGATCAGAGGCCCCTTGGTCGTCGTTCATTGGACCTGCGTAAAGATCTATATCTTTAAACTTTCCCTTTTCGAATCGGCTTTCATTAATGGCCTTCCATACAGTCTAACCCCTCTTAACCCATAACCCACCCCATAACCCATAACTTTTAGGGGCTACTAGATCATCATTTTGCACCAAAGGTTGCCTCATAACCTCTCATAACCCATATCCTCACTGAGGGGTAGCCTAAGTGCAGCTTCGACTTCTTCTCTTGTCACAATTGCTCCTTTTATTCCGGACTCCGAGGTAATGTCTTCCGCAAAGGCTATCTATGACGCAGCTGCTTCTCCTTCGCAGACCTCCTTTCGGTTTTGGTAAACAAGCCTTCCCTTCTAGGATGGTGCAGCGGAGCGTGAAAAGGACCAGACATTGCATGCACCTGTTTGTGTCATACACCGGCAGAACGGTGGCCAAGTGGAATTCGACCTAATCTATGACGAAGTTACATTGTGAATCATATATATTGAGTTACTGAAGATTATGAAACCTTCTCATCCTTTCTACTCTCATCCCAATGGCAGCATACATAGACGCTCTCAAGTCACAAGTTGACCGCCTCCGCTTGGAGGTTCACAGTCTCAAAGCCACAACAGGAGCAGAAAACATTTCTATAGGAAATTACCTCCTAGCTCGACTCACCCAGCTCCGTGTAACCGTGCGCGTATATCTTATTCATTTCGCTTATCTTTGTTCAACTATTTAACGCAGGCGATGTTCGGTCTTCCAGGTGATTTTAACCTGGGATTTTTAGTAAGTTGCATAACCGATGACGCAATTTTTTTCATAATGATCTGCAGGACTTGGTCGAAGACCATCCTGATATCGACTGGATTGGAAACTGGTATTATCCTATATTTTCGTCATATACTATCATCTAAAGCACCTTGGATTAAAGCAACGAACTGAATGCTGCTTATGCCGCTGATGGTTATGCTCGAGTCAAGGAGGGTTCCCTTGGCGTTGTGACCACTACGTACGTCAGTTGCTTCCCGTTTGTATTAAATGTTTATTTCATCTACAGGTTTGGTGTTGGCGAATTGTCCGCTATCAATGGAATAGCTGGTGGTAGGTTCTGTACTTCTTGTTTGTGCAGAATTTGATCGACAATATATCAGCCTTTTCCGAAATGGTGCCCGTTCTTCACATTGTGGGAGTTCCAAGCACTGTTCAGCAAAAGTCGAAACCTTTTTTGCACCACACTCTCGGCGATGGCAGGTAATCTATTCCGTTGATTCGAATAGCATTTCGTTCACTGACCAGTTCCTCAGATTTGAAGCATATGGGAAAGCTGCTGCTCTGTTCACGATTAGCCAAGCTTACATTACGGACAAGAACAATGCCGCATCTCAGATAGATCATGTAATTACAGACTGTATTACTCAGGTACAACCCTTTTTTCTTTTTTTTAGAACGATATCCTCTCAAGAATTTTTTAGGCTCGTCCTGTATATTTGACTCTGCCCACCGACATGGTAGATCAGCAGATCTCGTCCGAACGTCTCAAGATACCGCTCTCTCAAAAATTCCCTCCTCACCATCCCGAAATGGAGGAGTTTGTGATTAATCTTATCCACGAGCGTGTCACAGAAGCCGGAGGAGATGTTGTAGTATTGGTCGATGCTTGTGTCATTCGCCATGACGTTCGTAAAGAGGTCGTCGATCTTTTGCAGAAGACAGGGTTCCCCGTCTATGCTACTCCGATGGGTAAGACGGCTGTAGATGAGAACTACAAACGCTACGGAGGAGTACAATTTTTTTCTCAATCAAAACTGTCTATGTACTGACTCATTACTCAAGATTTACGTTGGATCGTTAACCCACCCTGACATCAAAGAAAAGGTAGAAAACGCTACGCTCATTATCTCCATTGGAGGTCTTGGAACCGACTTCAATACTGGAGGTTTCTCATACAATATTCCTACCGAGAGACTTGTAGAGGTGAGATTTCAGAATACACCCACCAATCAGCTTCTCATTAGTCATTAGCTCCACTCAAGCTACACACAAGTCCAGTATGCGAGATTTGATAATATTGGAATGAAGATTCTGCTTCCCAAGCTCACCGAAAGGCTTCAACACTTTTGTGCAAAGGCGAGCCAGATTGAAGTTCCGACCTTCGTCAGGCATCCCCCGCAGGAAGATTCCGCTGTGATTTCCCATTTGTGGTTCTGGCCTCGTCTCAGCCATTTCTTCAAGCCCAAAGATGTTATTGTCACCGAGACTGGTCCGTGTTTCCATTATCCGTTCTATCCATCTCATTTTTTCTCAGGTACTGCGAATTTTGGCATTATGGAAGTTCCCTTGCCGCCTGGAGCCATTCTGGTCAGCCAAATTCTCTGGGGAAGCATCGGCTGGTCTGTGGGTAAGTCGTTCAGACCTTTCTCGTTTAATATGTATTGACAGTCTTTCCAAATGAAAATATAGGAAGTTGTCTCGGTGCTGCGCTGGCTGCTCGAGACATCGGATTGCCGAGAGTAGTGCTATTGGTTGGGGATGGGAGCCTGTGAGTGATAATGACCGCTGTCCAGACTCATCTAGATAACCCACCTCAAATTATAGCCAGTTGACAGTCCAAGAGCTGGCGCCTATGATCCGAAAAGGCTTAAAACCCATCATTTTCGTTCTGAATAACAAGGGATACACCATCGAACGATGCATCCACGGCAAATATAGGTATGTATATTACTAGTATTATATATTCTCTCCTAAATTTCTTCTAGAAAATATAATGATATTGCCAATTGGAAGTGGACAGGCCTCTTGGAGACACTGAATGACAGCGAGAAATATGAGACCGCTAGCTACACTGTCTTCGACAGAGCCGATCTCAACAATCTTCTTGACGATGCTACCTTCGCTCAAGCCAACAAGATCCAAATTGTTGAAGTCATCATGGAGGCTCTCGATGCCCCCCCGGCCTTGGCAAAGCAAACCGAGCTGGTTGCGAAAGGAAATGCATATGGTGGCAATTAGGCCGGGCAACTTTTTTATTGTACAACGTTTTTGTATCATTACAGATAAGATAAGATAACATTGGCCAGCTCATTGAACGATGGCGCAAACTTTACAAACCTTGAATAATGTCCCTCACACGATTGCTTCCCCAAATAGCTCGTCGGAGAACTGCTCTTGCCGTTGGACTTGCCGCTATCAATTGGAGATCGATTACAGGAGGCGCTTGTGGAGATATCCGGACCAGATATTGGAATGCACACTTGAACACCCTATTGTGCCGGCCTTTATCGTTCCTGTCCTTCGCTAAACCTACTATGTCTCTTACGCCACCACAACCACCACCGGTTTGGAACCATGCTGCTGAGGATATCCTGAAGTTAACCAAAGAAGCTATTGAGTATGATCGTGTGGTTCAGGATACAGTCGGAGGTCTCGATCCTAAAGATTGCACTTTTGAATCGGTGAGGTTGTAATGTTGTATAACTTGCGAATAAAGACGCTAAAGAGTATTTTTGCCTAGGTATTCGTAAGTCGTTTGACAACGAGCATGTCTGGACGATTCCGCAAAACTCATGTTATCTTTTAGTTGACTCTCTCGGATGCGGACACTAGGATTGAGGTTATAACAGAACCTCTCGCCTTTTATCAGAACGTGTCTCCGACGAAAGAGCTCCGGGATGCCTCGAACGATGCAGAATCTCTGCTTCGCGATTTCGGAGTTGAATCATCTATGCGTCTGGACGTCTTCAAGGCCAAGACGGCTGCTGAGGAGAACATCAAAGCATCAGGACAATGGGATAAGTTATCTGCTGAGCAACAACGTTTGGTTGAAAAAATGGTAACTACTGATTGATTAAATTTCTGTTTTCTTGTCTAATTGATTCTTTGGATTGCGATCTTTTAGATCTTGGATGGTACTCGAGCTGGTCTTGCCTTGCCAGAGGAAAAGAGGAATGAACTCACGACTCTCAAGAAGGAACTTTCACAGGTCTGCTTGGAATTTAGTGTACGTCGCTTACTCATTGTCGGCCTGCACCTCGATGAGCTGACAAATAATTAGAAAAACTTCAACGAAGAAAATGTAAGTGGATGAGGAATGTGCATTTCTAAACCACAAGTTGATCAAATATTTTGTATAGGGTGTCATCAGCTTCACCGAAGAAGAGCTCAAAGGCGTTCCTAAGGATGTCGTTTCTGGATATATCAAGCGCACAGAAGACGGCAAGACGGTATTCGATGTCACATATAAGACGCCAGATATCACTCCAGTGGTCAGTTCTATTCGGCCTCTAGCTATTGTATGCCTAATGGGTTGCACCGCTAATAGTTCAAATATGCTGAAAACCCTAAGACGCGTCAAAGAGCAATGGAGGGCTACGAATCACGACTTGCGATCAATGTACCTCTCCTTGATAAAGCTCTAGAACTACGTCGCCGAATTGCTAGCCTTCTCGGTTATAAAACCTGGTACCGCACTGCTTTTTTTTTTATACATTTGTGAGGCTAGAAACTCATTAAAGCCCAAGGGCGGATTACATCACTGAAGTTAAGATGATCAAAACAGGAAAGGGTATCGAAGACGTGAGTTCCTCGATGATATGCAGTTCATTCCATACTAATTTTTTTTCTCCCAGTTCATTAATGATCTCGAGGCGAAACTGCTCCCAGTTGGCATCAAGGACCGCGAAGTTCTGCTCGCCATAAAGAAAAAGGAACATGAAGAGAAAGGCCTCGCCTTTGATGGTGAATTCTACGTATGGGATTATCGGTATTATGACCGCAAATACATCGAGGAATCTTTGTCCTTGGATGACACTCTTGTCAAGGAGCATTTCCCGGTGTCAGTTGTTGTTCCGACCATCCTGAGTATCTATCAAAATCTTCTTGGTGTCCGATTCGAGAAAATTCAAAATGCTTCTACGTGGCATCCAGGTATGTTATGTATCCTTCTCTATTACTTGGAACCTTATACTCAATGAAAAAATTTCCCATATATAAAGAGGTACAAGCGTTTGCTGTTTGGGAGAAAGACGCCAAAGATGCATCTGGTTTCGTCGGATATTGCTACCTGGATCTCTTCCCTCGTGGTAATGCAATTTTCCCCCATTAACCTTTTCCATCCGACTCAAGGCTGAATCGACATACGTAGCTGCGAAGTATTCGCATGCTGCTGTCTGGGGTCTTCTAGCTGGTTACGATCTTCCAAACAATAAACGCCACTATCCGTTAGCTGCAATGGTCGCCAATTTGGCGAAACCCACTCCGGAGAAACCTGCTCTGATGAGACACGACGACGTCGTGACGTTCTTCCATGAGATGGGCCATGTTTTCCATGGTTTGCTGAGCAGGACCAAGTATGCTCGATTCCATGGAACAAAGTAGGGCTGTTTATTCTTCGTCTGCCTTTCCACTTGCCTCATTGAGACTGCTATTAGTGTTGCGCGTGATTTCGTTGAAGCGCCTTCCCAGATGTTGGAGAACTGGTATGGTTCCCTTCGTACTTATCGATTATTTTTTATTTCTTATTTTCTTATCAGGTGTTGGGAACCCAAGGTTCTAGAGAAAATGTCGAGTCACTATCAGACGCAGCAGCCGCTCTCTGCAGAGCTCATTGAGAAAATCATCAAGAGGTGAAATACTATGAAAAATCCAAACTTTAAATTGATTTTGGATCAAATTTTTTTTTTCCAGTCGCTATGTCAACATCGGTCTATTCTATCTCAGGCAACTATTCTTTGCCAAATTTGACCTCAAAGTACACACAGATCAAGGTAAAAATCTATAATGTCGAATCCAGGTTCAGCAGATTAATTGAGGATGTTGTTACAGTCGGCGAGGACTATACCCAACTCTGGAATACTCTGCGACAAAAAGTTTCGCTTGTAAAACACGATAAAGTATGCCCTGGACAAGCCAGTTTTGGACACATCACAGGTGGTTATGATGCTGGTTACTATGGGTAAGAAACCAAAGTTTATCGCAGTATCACGTACTTATGAGCTCTCGTGAAGATATACCTACTCCCTCGTCTTTGCGGCGGATATGTATGGTGAGATCAACCAATCTACTCCTCTATTTCACGCAATTTGACATATTCTGACCTGTGCAGCAACTGTATTCAAAGCCGACCCTCTTGACCCTGCTAGTGGCAAGCTCTACCGTGACAAAATCTTAGGTCCTGGTGGAAGTCGGGAGGAGATTGACACCCTGAAGGTGAGGCTTGTTTTGATATGATTGTCATGATTTACATATAACAATGATGGCATTGTAGGACTTCCTCGGTAGAAAGCCTAACAGTGATGCATTCCTTAAAGAGCTTTTTGGCACCGTGCCTACATCTCAAAAATCGCAGCTTTGATTGAGGAACCTCAGTAAAAAAAAAAAAAAGCGAATGTTGTATGGATGCCATGTGGATGTTAAAATAAAAAACGACCGTGGGCGTACGACATTTAGCCTACATTTGCACGACATAACCACAAATATGTAATAGTAACAATGCCAACCCCCATCCATCGAAAATCAGACCAATGACTCCCAGTTATCGAACTCAATTTTTGTACCATAAGAGCTCGAAAAGTAGACCGGTGACCGTACTCTCGATACTATCGAGCATTCCCCATCTCATTCGACGGATGGTTACGGGCCCACTGGCAAAATGGTACAGCAAATTACAAAAATCATAAGCTTTTTTCTCTAATTATTTTTGTAGAATACTCAATGATATTTGAGCATTGCATGGGTGAAATTTCAAAGCAAAGGAATGAGTCTGAGTCTATGTTGAGGAATGATTCAGACACTGGTGTATCATTAGGGTGGTTTGCTATATTTGGAAAACTTGGTGGACTTTTTTGAGTGCCCATCCTTTTCTGGGTAACCAATGTGTATGTAACAAACTGACAGTTGAAATGCCGATCGTGATGTGTACGGAATACGTTGCCAAGCATTGTATAATATAATAAATCTCGGATAATTTAATAAATCTCGGAATCGTGGTTTACCGGTACCACTTGAATCACTAATTTGAGAGGACTCGAGAAAGAAAACGACGAAATGTACGGTGTCACATAGCGCCAATTGCCCATGCTGTTATTGAAATGAATAATAAGAAAGGAAAAAAAAATAACAAATGAGACCATCCGTTCAATAATTAATCACCAGCAACCTTGACTCCAATGAGATCATCATCATCAATCTCATCTTCAGGATCATCCTCCTCCACCGGATTTCCTTGATCAAAACGGCCATCATCTCTAGAACCGCGTCTTTCGATGCGCCGTTGATCGCTTTTCTGAATCTCCTCTCGCATGACTTGAACATCTTGATCGACTCTGGCGGCGACACGGTCGATACCTGCTTCTGCGAGTGAGACGTGGGTACGCCTGGTTGAGAGATGTGCAGATTTTTTAGGAGGTCGTTTGAGTCTGCGGCGAGCTACCATGACGGGAACGGAACATTTCTGTTATGAATAACTATGTGTCAGGCATTGAACTAGGTCTTGAAAAGGGCCTACCTGGATAAGATAGTGGGATGTGGAACCTAGTAAAATGCTGCATAAACGACATCCGTTAGGCACATCAAAGGAAGACAAAGAAGGAAGCCAACTTACCCATTTAACTGGCCTAATCCCCGAGATCCAACAATAAGCATAGATGGTTCAACGTGGTCAACGATATCTAGATAAAGTTAAACATTTTTTAAAACAAAGTAAAAACCAATATACCGAGGAGCATATGTCTCTCATTCTTTGCATGCCATGCCTGACAAGAGACTGTGACATTCAACTTTGTGCGTTGGAGCAGGCCAGTCACTTGTCTGACTAAAATATATGCGCGTCCTTGACGCTACAATCAGAATATCAGAAAACATTGTTCAGACGATGGAAGGAAAATGCAAGTCTCACCTCCTGTTGACTCCTCAATTTCGTAGCACGATCAGCGGCATTTGGTATAGGCGGGTCCACTTATCATGATAGGCGAATAAATCAGAGAACAGAACAGAGACATAAAATTCAAACGAACCTCTTGATTCACTCGCGACAACAGTTACGATCAACATCTCATCGCCATCTCTTACAACGGTTCCGATACCCCACTCTACTGCATACCGACTTTCTTCACTCAGATCACTCGCAACGACATATTGCCTCTTTCTCCTCGTTCCACGTTTAGCTTCAGGATCACCCTGAGTGATCGTGATGGTACATCTGTCTCGTTGAAATGCAGGTCGAGAAGTTTGGAATGGCAGTGGCTCGTGAGTTTTTACAGACTTGCGTCTGCGTGGATTCCTCTTTCCGCGGTCCATCGACCCTAACATGTTGAGAGAGCTGGGAAAGTAAGGTTCAGGCGCAACAATGACATTCACGCCTTCCCCAACGGGATCAGGGTCTTCAATTTCAACTGCAACGGCTGGGTCGATGGCGGCAGGAGGGATAAGCGCGTTGGACTCTGTATTACGCTCTGTGATGATATCGAAAATATCTTCATCGCTAGTTGACCCATAATCCGTCGTCTCTGCTTCTGTTCCAACAGTCTCGTCGCCGGAGTCGTCGTCCGTAAACGCCGTACTATGTGGGAGGACCGAAGCTGTATCGGATAATTCGGCGTCCGACTGGCCAAGAGGGACAGCTTGGGGTGTGGGTGATGGTTCGCGAGTACGGAAACGGCGTAGGGAAAAGGGAGAGTGAGATCTAGCACGCGAAGTGCTGCGGTTAAAGTCTCTATCCAAGTCGGTAGGAGCTTGAGAGACGGATTTGGTACGCTTGGTTTTTTTACCAACAGATCTACCTCGTTCTTTGTCTTCTTCCTGAGTGTTAGTGCGGGAAAGCGAAAGGGACGAGAGGCCACCCATCATGGATGTAAAAGATTTGCCGAATGAGCCAACATTCTTCGATTGGTCTGACTTGAGAGAGCCTGTACGTTCCGCGGCATTGGCAATGAGCTGCGACGCTTGGTGGTCAAGAGCCTGAGGAGACTTCAAAGAAAAAGTCAGTGAGGAGCTTCGAGTTGTTGTGGGCCGAGAAGATGGTGGAGAACGGTTATCATATGTAAGAGTGCGCGACAGATCAACTGCAGGTTCTTCTGCCATGCTAGACGTCACTACAGTGACACCACTGCTTGATCTCCTGAAAACTGCCGACTTAAAGTTGGGACCCCCGCCTCCGAGCCATCCGCTGCTGCTGGATGGTCTTCTGAGTGAGGAACTACTGGTAGGTCCGCCTGAGCTACTGCCCGGTCTGGGTATAAAAGTAGTCCATCTGCGTGTGTTAGAAGCAAGGGGGGCTGTATTCGCCGACGTAGAGCTGGGCCCCTCGCCTCCAAGCCATCCGCTGCTGCTGGATGATCTTCTGACTGAGGGACTACTGGTGGGTCTGTCTGAGCTACTGCCCGATCTGGGTATGAGAGTAGTCCAGCTGCGTGTATGAGAAGTAGGGGGGACTGTATTCGCCGACGTAAAGCTGCGACCCCCACCCCCGAGCCATCCGCTGCTGCTGGATGGTCTTCTGAGTGAGGAACTACTGGTGGGTGTGCCTGAGCTACTGCCCGGTCTGGGTATAAAAGTAGTCCAGCTGCGTGTGTTAGAAGCAGGGGGGACTGTATTCGCCGACGTAAAGCTGCGACCCCCGCCTAGCCATCCGCTGCTGCTGGATGGTCTTTTGACTGAGGGACTACTTGTGGGTCTGCCTGAACTACTGCCCGGTCTGGGTATAAAAGTAGTCCAGTTGCGTCTGTCAGAAGCTGGGGGGGCTGTCTTGACTTCGACGTCCATGTTGTCGTAAAGTCGGAAGAAAAAGAAAAAAAGCAAATTGGGGGGGTGTCCTCACCTGAGGTCGATCCAACGTTTTTGAGTCTCCTGGGACCTGACGGCTAGCGAATTAGTACTAGTTGGAAGCAAGAATATCTTGGCAAAAGAGTGTACGTTACCATGGTTGATATTGGGCTGTGGTGGTCACTTTCAAAGATGATTATCTCATCATTTCATGCCAAGATTCAACCAAGACTGCCAAGCCTTCGGATTCATGATATTCATCTCCTTCCAAGTCCATCATAAATAGTTAAAAATTATGTTAGTCCGCTTCATCTCTAAAGTACTGTGTATTATATATAAAGCTAGAGCTGGGGAAAAATGTCGTTGACGCTACTTGGCTTAAATGACGATATCGATGTAGGAGGCCTATGATTCAGCCTTCCGGGAGCGGATATCCGTTAGGCTCAGATGATTCGGGGTTGCGTAATGCGGCATCTATCGTGTCCGATGGCTGTTGCTCAAGATTCAAGTCATCTTCTTCAGGCACGTAAACACCTTCTCCAAGGACAATCTTAGGTCGACCCGCCTCCTCTCGAGTCAACCTCTCGGTAAGTAGGCGACCTGCCCTCGCCAACTCGCGGTACTTCTCTACAGATGCAGACACCGTTGTGAAGCCCTCTGGTCGGAACGCTCTGGGCGCATCTTCCAATTCACCCGCTCTTTGATGGAAGACGAGGCTCTCCCAAAATTTCTCAGCCTCCGCGAATGACACAGATGACGGAAGAATCAGCGTTCGCTTTTTGCGACCCATCGTTTGTTTATGGTCAGACCGAATCTCATGATCGGGTCGAGATGAAATTCCAATACTGTAAGTCATCGTCCCTTTATTTCATATTCATATTATGCAAAATGGAATATATAGTGGACATCTCTTACAATCGTTGTTGGTAGATCTCATAGCGGTGGTTCCTCTTGTGGGCACTGAATCTAGGAAATGTTCCACAGTGACGTTGAGTTTCTTGATTGGCCATTGCTGCTCGTCGCCTGTCCATTCATCGGGTTGGACAAGGACTGTCAGGACTTTGCCAGGCATTACTGTCTCGAATGTGCACCTGACCGACTGATGACTACTCCATCAGTATGTAAAAAAGGCACAAGAAGTCCACGGACCTGTTCTGGATAGCAGGCAGCTGCTTCAGGGAGAATAGCCTCAAGCAGTCCGATACATTTGTCGAACACCCTGTCGCCAATGCCCTCCTCAGGTCCAAACAATCGTTCATCCATCTCTAGAAGAGGAATGTATTGGAATCCAAAGATCCGTTCCGTGTTATGGTATGCAACCATAACGCCATCCATGTTTCCTATCCTTGCTTGGAAGCTTTTATATATCATACGCCAATTCAAATGAGTCAAATATTCTAGATGTGTTGCCAAATGAACTTGCCTGTATTTCAAAAATGCTGAACGAATGAGATCGTAGTACTCTCGTTCGAAGCTTTCCAAATAACCATACTGGGATTTGATCAAATAACCAGAATTTTCCTGGGTGGGTCAACAATTAGCACACAGCGCGCCGACCAAATAAGGGGCTGAGAGACGTGCACACCTCGTAATTTAGAATATCCATGCGGAGACTTATACAAGCACGGGTCTTAATGTCAAATACACCAGTACCGGGAAGCCGATGATCCTGACAATCAAGCTGCGAACGCATCACAAAGTTATCTGACTGTATAGTGGAGATCAGCATTTGTATTACACGGTGAAGAGTATTGTCTCAAACCTTGGCAAACCGGAATGCCTCCCTTACGAGAGGCTTTTCGTCCTTGTCAATTGGGGCAGAGCCTGCCCTAAGGAAGGACTTGAATTCCTTTGATGACTTAGTTAAGAAATTCTCAAGAAGAGTTCCCTGTAATAAAAAAGCTGTTAAATTTGTATGATCTCCAATCATGATGCGTGACATACCAACCAGGTCAGGATATTCTTGTCTGGGTCATCCCATTCTGTCGAACGCGAGTCAATAGCATAAACACCATCCTTATAGTTCAATAAAACAGTTGCAGGCATCATCTGCCCTGCCGTAAACCTCGCGGGCTAGACAAAAAATTGGATAGAATCCCGATGGCAAAGGAATAAAAGTTTGAACATACCTGGCCTTTGAAATGCTGGCTCAGTACAGATAGATCTACTTCCTTGTGTTCCGAAAGGAGGAAATAGACATGGCTAAGCATTCCTGAAAGAGATGAAGTAGATCCCGCAAACTTTTTGTTTTCTCCCTTCGCTAGTGCTCGCAGTTCCTAATGAAAGACGTTAGATTTTCAAATATTGACGGTTGGCGGGACTGACTTCGTCGCGAGAGCTTTTTATGAAACCCGTGAGGCGCTCGAAAGCAAAATCGTTGACTTTAGGTATATTTTCAAGCCATGGGGTGAAGTTATAGATCCCCGATCGCGGGTCTCGTAACCAATGGACACTGGGGCTGCAGATTGTTTTCTGTGTATCTTAAGGAAATTGAGCCGGAACGAATAACCTACTTGAACAAAACACGTTCCAACCCATGAGCAAGTGTTGCGACTGGTAAATGTTCTGACACAGGAGGCAGGTCTATCAAGGTGTTTGTCACAGAAGGCATAACTTTCCCTTCTGATATTATTTTTTGATCCAAGATGTGAGGGGGGGATGAACGATCTAGGTCGTCCACGCTAGGTCCTGTGTCGTCCTGTTGAGGCAGAGACGATTTCAGAACTGGTGGACTCAGGAAAATTAGTTCATGCTCAATGACACGAATATGCAGGTTACCTGTTGCCGCCCAAGGCTCCGATGGCCAAGTTTCTGAGGCAGCCTCATTTTTTGAGCCCGCTTTTTTATCTCCCTTTAGACCCTTTTTCTTTCGTTTCGGTCTTTTGAGCGGACTAAGAATCAGATCTTTTGACGGGAATTGGAGCCGTGGTGGTGAGTGTTGCGAAAGTATCTGGGCGTCAGCTTCTGCCAAGGCCTCCTTCACTAGATGGGCTAAGTCATGAAGAGGGTCTTTTGGAGAGTCAGTTGATGCGGGCGTGTTTGTTGAGTAATGGCGTAAGACGTCCGATGAATTCTCCCCCGACAGAGACCGCACGGCATGTAGACATCGTGAGGAGGCGAACGACCGTGGCAGAGCACTCCAGACGTTCATCTAAAGTGGCCAACTGCAATGTGAATGCAAAAATGTAAAATCTTTGGGTCACGTGCGAGACTATGATTCAAGTGATTTCCATTTTTGGACATCTTTAGTATTCAGCGAATTGCTTATTCAAGGTCGCGTTCCTCGTCTACGATGCCTGGCTTTTTCACATCAATATATCACTGGTTCAGCGGGTAAGTGCTTTACTCGTCTCTATTGCATGTCACTGACCATCTTGTCTAGCCTTTTCTTCTCGAAGCAACTTGAGATAGCCGTTGTAGGTTTGCAGGTTTGAGTTTACTGTCATCGCTTTCATTGGCAACCACACCTTATCATGTAATAAGGCCTCTGGAAAGACCTCTTTTGTTAACGTTGTCACCTCAGGCCAAGTAAGCATTGTGCAAGAAATCATCCTCGAGTCCCTAACCTTTGTTCAGTGGAGTGAAGATGTTGTACCAACAGTCGCTTTCAATTTCAGGAAGATCAGAAAGGGGAGTGTGACCATGAAAATTTGGGATGTAGCTGGTATGCTTTTTCTCTTCTGTCTTGTCTCTATAATCACTGCCTTAAGGTCAACCGAAATTTCGTTCCATGTGGGAGCGATATTGCCATGGCGTAGATGCTGTCGTGTAGGAACACCCGCACGGTTTTATCATCCAACTTACTTCTGCCCAGATATGTTGTAGATTCAGCCGACGTACGTCTGCACTGCTATTCGTCCAAGTTCCATATGTTTTGACATATTCAAATCACAGCAAGACAAATTCAATACGGCGCGTTTTGAACTTCACCAACTGTTAGGTCAGCCAACTCTAATTAGGGTACCATTACTCGTGGTATGTAGACGGTGTTCACCATGATTTCGGTGCAATCTGGCATCACTACACTCATTTATCCATTCGTGTGATAGCTTGGCAACAAAAACGACCTCGACGGTCACACAGCAGTTACAGAGCTGATACAGAATTTGTGAGTTCGTTGACTGGAAGACGCATCTTTCAATATCGACTTTGGGTATATAGGCAACTGGACAAAATCTCAGACCGCCCTGTTTCAGTGAGTAAGACGCCTCCCGACTACTGAGTTATTCTGACAAGCGTGTTCGCAGTGCTACTCTGTACGACTCTCTTATTCTCTCCTTTCCTCCTCCCTGATGACTTCTCAGTGTTCAATGAAGAACAAGCACAATCTGTTCGTGCTCCTTGTCTTTAAATTGCGTTCTCGAACTGACCACGGTCCAAGCGACATTGTTCTTCAATGGCTTGTGTCGCGGAGTCATTAGTAATTCTTCCGGTACCTGCTCTCTTTTCATCATGAAAAGTCGGATCGGAACACAGTACTTTTCCCTAGATCATGTAATATTCATACTTAGTAAGGATTTCTATAATTATATCACTTCGTCCTTCTCAAACGCAAAAAAGTAAATGTTCTGGCAGATGAATCTTGAGCTTGAATAGACGGTATGTGTGTGTGCTGGTATCGCGTTACTATTGACTGGAACTATCGCCGTTTCGCCATTTGCACCGTCAGATTGTCAATGTACATTTGCAAAGTTTCGTTCCCCGATGTCAGCTTATCGACCTCCTTTTGCACTGATTGCGCTTTGGCCAACATAACTGTGTTTACCAGACTCTTTCAATCACGATCAAATTGAGTATACGAAGTAATGCATACCCTTGAGATCCTCTTGTGAAGCTAAGATCTCCCTGAAGCTAAGAGATAAAATCCAAAGCAACATATTTGACAAGGTTGAGACGACTGACTTGATGACTTGCTCCTTTCTCAAAGTATCTCTGACCAGTCCTAGGTCGCCTCCACCGTCCCGCGGTGAAGATACGCCCCAGGCTGGACGTTCGTCAATAGAGAAGTCGTTATATTGCATTTTAGCAGCAAATTATGTGGCCAAAGGTTGGAGTGCACTGAGCGGACTTTGAAGTCATCACTGACGCGTCCTCCTTCAGCAAGTCGCGTTCACTCAAATACTTTACAAAAACCACACCACACACATACACACACACACGTAGTTCAGCGATGTCCATACGGGAGTCAGATATCGTGCTCGCTTTTAAAGCTGGAAGGGCTTTCAGAAGAGAAGGGACTAATATCGTAGAGCCGAGCCCTACCAAAGGTGCTATTTACCTCACGAATGGAGAAGATGGGCTGCTCCATTTCATCTGGAAGAATCGAACCACCAATACCATAGAAGAGGTCAACTCCGATGCATATATTATTTCCCCTTAATAATACTAACTTTCCTTGATATCCAGGATCTCATCTTATTCCCGTCTGATGCATCTTTTGTCAAAGTTTCCCAATCATCTTCAGGTCGAGTTTATGTCCTGAAATTCTCGTCTTCAAACCAGAGGCACTTTGTAAGTTTCAGCGTGCCATTATCTAACAATTGTTAGTGTATTAACTCTGTGGTTGTTACAGTTCTGGATGCAGGTACATAACTTACCCTTTTCTTCTCATATGCCCGTTTCTACCCGGCTAAGAATCGTACAGGATGCACACACGAATCGTGACCGTGAATTTTCTGAAAACTTGGACGGCATGCTCCAAGATCCTGATTATGATATCAGATGGAACGTTCCCATAGTATATACGGGGACCTCCCGAGCGCCTGCTTCGACGACTACTCAACCACCCGCCGCACCAAATGCATCTTCGTACGTTTTTTCTTTGTTATCTTTACACCGTATTGATCTGAAACCAGGTCGACTGGTCAGACCAACAACTCATCCACTTTTGAAGCAAGCCCAGAGCAGCTTGCAGCGCTACAAACCATGCTGAGAAACCTGGGCAATAGAGGTGCAGCGCAACCAGCTGAGAGTATGTGCCCGTCGCCCTCCTAATTCGCTTCGTAATGTTAACAATTTTTGCTGCAGATTTGTCCCTCACAGACATACTCACACCTGCAAACCTTTCACCATTGTTCACCAGTCACCCGAATTTGGTTCCAGCTCTTTTCCCTCACCTACCTCCAGATCTGCCGGTTCCACCTTCCGCCCAAGTTCTACAACGCATTATACAGTGAGTCCCATCGGAATCTTTCACCCCCAGCAATCCCATTTTTATTTTTTATTATAGTTCTCCTCAATTTAGAGCAGCCGTGTCCAACTTTGACCAAGCGCTAAGGACGGGGCTTCTTGGTGGGCTCGTCCGATCTCTGGGGCTCCCCGAAGAAGCTGGGACAGGCATCGGACCTTTCCTTCGTGCCATTCAAGAACAAGCCGATAGGGAAAGAAATAGTAGCATGGACACAGATTGATATTGTTGGTTTTTCCTTTGTCTGTTTAATCCTGGTCTGAGATGTAAAATGGATCATAATGCTGCGTTGTGATAGGAGATGGACGTGAAAAATATCCTTTGTGCCTTAACATTTTACCGGTCCCGTCAGCACAAGGCATAATTCGAATTCAAATTTCTAACACTAACGTTCCTTGCTCTTTTCTGACATTGGTCAATTTCAGTAAGGTATCTTACGACCATCGTTGATACCCCAGATTCCAGATTGCCTGCTGTTGGCCCCTGCAACCTGCACCTCTTCAGGGAACATTCACTGCTTCACACTTTAGTGCCCTTAAACGTGGAGCACCGCCAATCTCATAAAGCTCGAGACCGGGCCTCCTCGAGATCCCATCTCATCTAGGCATCGCTTAATTCTTTGTAGTCACATTCATTAATGATCAATCAGAAGGCGAGCAACTACAGAGTTTAAACTGCGGAACAAGAACTGAAAGGAGGGGTATAAGATGGTCTTCGTCAATCAGTCATACTGTATTGTATAAAACATAGGCTTCAAACCGAAATGTAACATACATTAGACTCGAAGGAAGCACGTGGCAAGTACAATATGAACCGGAAATAAAGATGTTTAGGGTTGTTATAGGATAAGAATATGCAAATATAAGGATATCCACGTAAGTATGCACCTCGAGATGTTTCCAAAACTGAAAGAAGGAAAAGGTTTAGTCGATGACTTCCTCGGCATCGCTGTCGTTGGCAGCAGCAGCAGCAGCGCGGCGCTGATGATCCCTGACTTTCTTTGCTAGAACATCATCTGACTGACAATCAGAAAGTTTGAATGCCTTATTGCAACCAGAAGCTGGACACTTCATCGCTCGCCCAAAAGACTTTTTGAAATAGTCTCGAATAGCATCTGCTGAGAAACTGTGCTTGCAGATGGTGCTGTGAACAGAAGGTCAGCTCAAATTATAGAAATGTAAGAGACGATGGCTTTACGAAGTTACTGGGTTGACCAAAGGGGTCAAGGTCAAAGGGCAGTTGAAATTCTGCGTAGCTCCACCGATTTCGAGGTCATCGTCTTCGTCTTCGTCATCGCCGTCCTCTGATCTAAGCATCAGCAAAAATTCGCGGTCTAATCAGAGTAATGGTACCTTTATCAATAAGCCCAGTCATGGGTGGCATAGGATCGTTAGGGTGCTCCGCTTCCTACAAGAAAGGGTTCGTGTAAATTTGAGGAAGAGGAGGAATCGGGTTTAACATACCCAGATAGATGACCGGAACTCGACGTATTTCGGGTTCTTTGCGTATTTTTGACGCGTCGTTTTGCCTGCATATTCTTCTAATCTGTCTTGTAGACCATCTTTGTATCTTTCGATGGCATTATTCTGTTTGTATGAATAAGACACAGAAGTCAAAGCGAAACGGTGAACTCACTATTTGTTCACCTCGGGCGACCTGCTGATGCAAATCGTCAAGAGTCTGACTGTGAGCAGTCATTTCAGCTGCAACATCCAAGAATTCGCGCATGACGAGGTCTAATTCGTCTATGCCCTTATAAATTTTAGGTGAGCGCAAGCTATAATAAGGGAACGCGTGAGTGTGAATCCCACCTTTTGATTTGGATCGCCATCGCGTGCTTCAGCCATTGCTGCAGCTACGTCTTTGATGGAGTCCCATTTGTCCCAAGTTTGCCTTTGCATTGACTCCCAATCTTTTGAGATACCTTTGAGCTTCAACAAGTCAGGATGTTGAAGTGGATGGTCCGGGAAGTTGTCTACATCAATCCTATCTTCGTCGTCGTCGTCGTCTGCACCATAATCACTGCGCACATCTTCCTCTTCATCATCTGGATCTGCCCTTCGCTTTCCGTTCGCTTTGCCATTTGTTTTTTTTTCCAGCTTTACTGGGATTTTACGTTGCGGCCGATCATCTTCGCTGACATCGTCCTCATTACCATTAGCCTGAGTAGGTTGTGTAGTATTTTCTATATCAGAAGAACCTTGTCTGCGTGCGATGAGTTTACGACGCGAGGAAGTTGCTACAGGCATGGTTGTAAAATGTAATGAATAAAGTTTCGTTAATTGCAAGCCAAAAGACGCGCTTTGATTGTTTGGCTATCGCCAGAATTATAAATTATTCTGCTCTCTGCCAACTGACAGAATGTTGTCGGGCATTCGAGCACTGGCTCGGGCTCCCTCGCTATGGGCTCCTTGTATTTCAAGAAATGCTATGCGCCATATCCTTTCTCCCGCCATCCAAACCCGCGCTTTTCACCCAACTCTGGCAACGTTCCGCACTGTCAACCAATCTATTCGTGCTAAACGAGTTCCCAAAAAGCAAGTTAAATCAAAATCACCACTTCTCGAAAACAGTCCACAGCGCAAGGGTGTTGTCACTCGCCTGATTATTGCCAAACCCAAGAAGCCTAATTCTGCCAAGCGGAAAGTCGCTCGTGTGAAGCTGACTACTGGCAAGTCCCTCATGGCCTACATCCAAGGAGAGGGCCACAATCTTCAAGAACACAGTGTTGTATTGGTTAGAGGGGGTCGTACAAAGGATCTTCCCGGTGTTGCGTAAGTCCTCGAAGAAATCCATCCAGCCATTATTTTTCAAACCTTTTCCCAAGTTATAAACTCGTTCGTGGGGCTCTAGACTTTGGCGGAGTTGTCAACCGTGCTACATCTCGCAGTAGATATGGGTAAGTTGTGCTCCGTGTATCGATAAGAAGTCTCCTAATGCTCCTCTTTCACCAGTGTTAAGAAACCAAAAAAGAAGTAAATTATATATATAATGATTTCCGTAGCACTGCCAAAAGCTATAAGCAATAAGTGTCGTATATATCCATGATTATTTATCCTAATTTCACCAATTTTCCTGATTCCCTCAACCTGTCTTCTCTGACCTTTTGCGCTCTGACCATTTTCTCAAGCTCTGCGTTTAGGGCACAACACCAAGCATCACGTTCAAGGTTACTTCTCGCTTTAAACACCAGCATCTTGTGTTTAGCCGAGAGACTTGGGATAGACTTAAAGTCGACCGGCGTCACGGTAGGATCCTGGTCGGCGTTGACCATGTGAGGGTAAGGCCGATAACAGATCATGAACAACATATCTTCCTCTCGATCATCTGTCTCCAATCCATCGTAATATCTTCTTGGACAAGGTTCCGCATTGGGCATGTATTGTCCTTCTGGAAGGGTCTGGGCCGCAAAGTATCCTGATATGACATATGCGTCCATTAAACTGATTTTTTTTCGGAAAGATGTGTACAGAGCAGAGTGGGCGTCAATGCGAAAACGAACAAGGTGGCCAGCAATCAAACAAAGTTGGAAAAGTCTGCCATAAAAAAAATTTCAGCATAGAATTTACCCAGGTTTTGATGACATACTTGTATTGTCCGTAAAGGCCTTTTTTTATATAAACCTTGCCAATTTTAACAATGGGCGAGCAACCTTCCAGTACACACCAGTTGTAAAAGTTATCCATGGCAGCATAGGGGGCGGATAAGTCGGGGGGCGCTTCGGGAGGATGCTCATTGTCCCGACATAACCGTGTCAATGGAGTTAAACGAGGTCGACGAGCTTGAGCCAGCTCTATTTCTTGCTTAGCGTCGATCCTGTGTCGACTTTTCCAATAGAATATCAAGGCACGAAGACGTTCAATCCATTCAATCCCCACTCGGCATGAGTGAGCCTGCGGAAACAAAAATATGGATCAAGCTCAGCACTACCTTCTGGAGACACTTCTGAAAACTTACTTCAAATCTGACGACATGACCAGTATTTAACAGAAGTTCGAAAGAACGTCTCATCCTCAGTCGTGTTCGATCACCAGACTTGTGGAGTCCTGAATCCCCACCTTCATCCTCTTCGTCATCTGCGGTTCTTTGTTCAGAATTTTCCCATATCCCAAAACAGGACGTATCCTCAGCAGTGGCTTCCTTTTGATCGTGCATGTGCGGAGGTGCAGGCTGAAAGGCCCGTCGAACTGCGAGGATTGTCCTCAAGTCGCACATTCCTGTCGCAGTCACAATTTGATTTATGCCGCGTCGAATCTCTGCATGCCGAAGACCTTGGAGGTCTAATGACTGGCTCGTGATTGGAGCAAGACCTGGTGGCATAGGTGGAAAAGCCGCGTGAGTGCTTAAAATGAAGAGATTGCCGTTGTGAGTTGCCAGATACAGTGGTTGCTTCGTTTGAGAATTCGGTTTAATACGGTCCAAATAACCCTCGATTGCAGGTGGCTCTTCGAAGCGTCTTCCATTTTTCAAATGTATGTGTGTTGGTGCATGTTGGGCCATGCGAATTTCTAACACAGGTTGTCGTGAGGCGTTCTCAAATACAGTCAGCCAAAATGTTGTCACCTTAAAAGATCACATACCTGCTTGAAAGCTAAACCACACAGGACAGCCCAATCTCTTGGTTCTCCGAAAACATCTGTCTCCAGCCATACCCAATCCAAGTTCGCATCGACACGCCAAGCAAGCTGCAACGACTTCCCTTCTTTGATCTCTCTTTCCATGAGAAACTTCCAGTCGGGAACACTGCGAAGAGATTCCACGCAAAGGTTAATTACATTCTCGCGGTTAAACAAGGAGTAAAGTCCTCCGCTGTCGATGTCTTCGGCTTCAGGGATGTCGATTGTTACTTTTGTGCTTAGACCGGGATTATGAATGTCTAAAGTTTTTGGCATGTGTCCGCCCATGTGCTGCCTAACGCGATTGGGTGAGTGATTGAAATTTCTTTTTTTTTCTAGATACATGCACATACCATAGTTGCCACATCCAGTCATATGCTCTCGAACGGCTCTTGAGCTTAAAAATGAATATGTTGGTGCCCTCTTTGCCACGACTAAAAGACCATCGAAAAGTTGCCTCATTTAGCCTTGTCGTCGTGGGGGCGCAGGTAATACAGAACGCCAAGTCAACGAATGAGTACAGTGAAACCTTCGTTTTTGAAGACTTCAGTGGAATGACATAGGCAAGATTTTTGTGTCCAATTGCCCATTCTTTGCATGGCGTACGCTGAAATGCAACAAGTGAAGCCATGAATTTAGAACACAAAGGCAGAACTCAACTTTGGAACTCACATGGTCTCTATAGATTTCAAGACTGTCTTTCCGCCAGGCCACAAGGTACTCGCCCCAATCTTCAAATTGAAGGTTTCTTGTGGTCCTGTGCACGGAGTCGTCGAAATATGTGAACCCTTCAAATTTGGAGTAGTTCACTCTCACAAGCATCCTGTCTCTCCATGAAGTCAATATGAATGGGTATGGGAGGATCGAAATAATCGTAGATACCTCGTAGGATGACATCACCCCATCGCACATCGGGTGTTGGACTACGTACTGGACTTTGGGGTGCGATACTTGCAGCCAAACTAGTATTGATGTCCACAGTACTTTTCGTCCTTGTCAACACTTCTTCAGGAGTAACAGGACTCGGTGAGAAGAGTTCGGGACCTGGATGCTCGGCATATTGCACTGCTTTAGCTTTTCCTTTAGCATTGGATAAGAGTTGGCCGTCGCTTATGGCGGAAGCGTTCGAAATGCTGGTAGACATTGCCGTTGGTAAGGCGCATATAGATGCTACCTGCCGGTTATCGCTGGGTGAGAGACTCTCGGCTGCTAGGGAACGACGCGGAGGCAGTAGAGCAGTTCGAGACGTAGTAGGGGTCTCAATTCCAACTGACGGGATTGACTTGGGAGCGTCACCATTGACCTGGGTTGTGGGGGGTGCAGAAGGGTGAATTTGGGAAAGATAAGCTTCAAGAGGATGACTTGAGCTCTCATCGATCTCATCTCTTGCAGGATTGCAACGAGCTGAAAGGTTCATAACATGCTCCTTCCCTTGTAGGACATTAACACCCAGTAGGGTGCCAACCTCAAAGCTTTTACCAAACCATTGATGACCGCCAACGCTCTGGGATTCCTTTTTGCGATGATGGTGTCTACGAGTCCAAAGTTGTCCCCATTCGCTGGACTTCCAGCGTTTCGCCAGTTCGTCGGTGATGTGTTGCTCTTCCTCCTCATCCCAATCCTCGGGTTTGCCACCCTCGTGGAGGAAGAACCGGAAAGCATGCCCCTTGAGAAGCCGAGAGACTTCTTCAATCTTGTCTGCATTATGTATGTTGTCGGACGGCTGCTGCTGGGTTAGCGAAAAGACACTCCCAATGGCGAGTTGTGAATGCTTATGTTGAGTGGCTTCTGTATGAGCGATGACTTTCTCGGGCATTGGGCCAATGAATATACGTCGCTGAACCATGGTTTCCCCCGTAACTAAGGTCCTGTTGACAGAGTCCCTTGGTGAAGACTGAGAAGCACCATTTGAGTCCCCCATGTCCAAGTTTGGACATCGACGCCAATGGTTGTGTCACCGATGCAGGAGAGACCTATATTGTACTAGAAACTAACTCTAGCTATACTAATTAAGAGGAGTGATTATTGTAAAACAATTATATGTGCTACAAGTCCAACTACGAAATTACGTATTTCTATTATTATATCTAGAAAGAGGGGGGACGGGAAAGGCAATCAGGCATAATGGGTCAATGTAATCATTGTTTGGAAGGGATATTTCGATTTTGCTGCATAATCTCATGCGATTTTTTGACATATTTTTCAGACTCTGAGCGATCAAACCTACGAGTTCAGATAGGGTCAGGACAAAGGTAATACTAGAACGTAGAAACGTCAACTTCACGCACTCAATTTTAGCACCCTTGACATGCATATCAGGCTCACGCAGAGCGAATGGGTTGACGTCAGTGGAAGGGTTGAGATTAGCTAAACTGTGATTGACGAATCGGTGAGTCGTTTCATCAGACCTGACTGCGTATAGGACGTCAAGCAGTTTAGCATCCGGGTGTAAACGCCAGTAATCCACAGCAATTTCTGGTGCAGGTAGATCGGACCTAATGTCAGGTGAATCAATAACAATGGAGTTTTCATTTAGATGGATCAACCAAACCATTCTGGAATCCTGCCGGCTTCAAGTTCGGCAATGCATCGTGTACTGTAAAAACAACGAAGTCAGGGCCTAGAGCAGAACTTAATTTTTAAACCCACTAAGTGAGGACGGCCTCTTCCTCCAGATGCCCCACAAAACGATGGCAAGTCCTTGGAGATATCATATAGGATAAAACTTGACGCAAAGCATGAGTCAAAACGATGAATTAAAAGAACATAATGTGGGTTACAGAATAGGTTGTAAAAAACGCCCTGGGTTCCAAGGACGAGGGCACGAAAGAAAATTGAGGGTCGCCGAAGAGTCATAAACGTCCTGTTTGAAACTATCAGAAAACGCGCTTGTCGTAAAGAAGATAAAAATAACTCGTACATCAGATGCATTCTTTCATTTTCGGCTTCTTCAAGGCATGTGTGAATCCTGACACAGAAAAAATAAATGAGAACGTTCATGATAAGAAATATTAATTCTGCAACAAACCATCCACTGTCACGACGCTATGTCAAAGGTCATGATCAGAATAAACAGTGATCGTTCCTTTTCAATGCATACCATGAGGCGTAAACTAGTAAGATGACGTAGAGTAGCAGCCACCATCCCCGGAACGCCTGCGATAGTCTCCAAGAAAAGAATACGCTAAAGCTCAAGGTTAAGCGACAACATAGATGAAGGGGACATTGTCGAACGGCACTCACCGTAAGCCATTGCTTATCATCAAGGAGATAGCCGGCTTTACGCAGCTCTGCGATGGTCATTTTGGGATCTGGAGGGCCTTCGACATGCTTGTATCCAGAGACAAAGTCGTAGGTGGTCCGCGCAAACCTAACAAGTCCGTAAGCGAGTTTATCTGCAATAGTCTTTCTCTCGCGATGCAGAACCTAATAGAATAGGTATGTTGGAGAGATGAAGGGGGATTGAGTTAGGGAGTTAAATGCATACTTTGACCGCTTTGAGTTCATCGGATTGATATACAGGATGGAAAAGGACCCAGTCTCCGCGGACCATCTCCGGAATGGTGCTGACCGCATCATGCTTTGTGAGTGCAGAAGCATCAGGCGACGGAGAACCAAGCTCCGCTGGGAGTCAATAGTTAGGGTCATCAAATGAAACGAAAAAAATCAGTTAAAACGAAAGCCCACGTTTATGAGGAGAAGTAACTTCTTGATGGCTTTGTTTCGTATTCAAGGAGTTGCGGCGAAGTGAGGAGGTCGAGAGCTGTCTATTACGATAGCATATTGGGGTCAAGCATGCCTTGGAATGGGGAAAGGCAGTGGCCAAAAGTTGTAGACGAAACACGGGCGACGCGGTATTTATGATGGAGGGACTAATCATACTTTGAGAGAAAGAGTGCCCTCTGAAACTTCAAATATATGTAGGCATTGCCTTTTTACTGTGGTCCACCTTACATCCGATTTCTTCCGTGCAAGGTCTCGGCGATTAGTAAGTCGCGAGTTGGGCACAAAAGAAGGGCACAGCGCCCTCCTTGCCCCGGCTTTCGCAAACTTTTTGCTGAACGTCATTCGGCCAGAGTGTGTATTTCGAAAACCCAAATTCACATAGCAGCCGCTTGCGTGTGCGGTATGGAAATTTTTAATCGGCAGAAGGCGGTAAACATACCTTGAGTGACGCAACAACTTGTCCCTTGTTTCTTCATCTTTGGGGCTGCTTGGACTTGTCCTGTTTGAGCAAAACTGCCGACCGTCAGCACCTGGATCATGATAAGTATAAGTTTTGAGGGGACATCTTGTTTTGGTTTACTAGAAGTTAAAGAAGGCTACAGTTCTATAATCAACCACACGTTTCAATTTTGAGTTATGGTATTGTTCACTGCTGAATTATTGTTTTTAATCTTGATATTTCTTTCTGCCTCAGTATGTTTGTTACAGTCAAGTCAACTGTCTGTCTGACCCTAGCGCAGTAAAATAAACAAGCGATCAGCGGTGCGATTAATAAAGAAAGCCTTGGAATAATACCTGTGAAGCACATTCCTATTCAATTCTTATCGTCGAATGAAGTTCCATAAAGGTGTCGAACAAAACGGTGATTTCAGACCTTTCAGTTAGTGCATAATTCTTCCGGGAAAGATGGCGTAATGGGTAGTTTACAACGACAGAACATCAAAACATCCAGACATAGAACCGAATGCATGGTAGGGAATAGTTTCCAAAACGGCTAGTCCAAAGATTGTCCACCACTCTAGCTTCGATTAAGTTCATAGGCCCACCTCTGTCGACGGCATGGCCCCGAATGATCGTCGAACAACTTTTTGGTATGAAGGTTAGATAGTTTCTTCCCCATTTCCGCCGATAAGATCTAATCGATTTTTCTTTCATATTGGGTAGGAGTCAGCCGAGAAACCTTGCTGATATTGCCATAAGAATGAATAGGAAGGCACCAAGTCGCTGCGCAATTGAAATGAGGCAGCTTTGTTTTTCTTCTACACAAGCACATGCCAGCAGCATGGGGACAGCTTTTCTGACGGCGCTTTGGACTTTCCAAGCCGGCGGCTATTGATGAGGCGCAATGAAAAAAGATAAAAAAGTCTCCAGAAAATTCGTCTGTAAGCCGGGCTTAGAGAGAAAATAGAGATCGAAGCGAATGCTCCACATGGTACAGATGGGGAGGATAAGAACTTGGTCAGTCCCCTGAGTCCCTGTGTACAGCATCGGCAAATGCCAAAAGTTGGATAAATTAAATGGACATGCCTGTGGCGGAGGGTCATGCCTGCGAGTCGTAAATGTGGCCCTTTACGCCGTGAATATTGGGTAAGGAAGGACCGCAGGATAAGGGAGGAGTATGAAGCCGTCCCGGCTGCGATCAGGGAGATCATCTGTATTAAGACAACGTGAGCCGCAACATATCATGCCCCATCAGAAAGTAGTGACGTGTGAGTAAGAGAGGCTAAAATTGCATTGAGAAATGGGTCATGGATATGGAGTCGGAGGGTGATGCAAGACTTTGGGGGTCGTTCTTGCCCAATGTTAAACTTTAGGAGGGATCAAAATATTTAAGATGATGAGGGCCAATGGGAGCATTCAAGTTGCAACCCGTATGTAAAGAATTCACGTCGATTAGAGTTCAGCATTGAAATGAGGAGAAGGAGGCAGATGTACAGATACGATCATGGAACTTTGAGATTGTTGGCGTCGATGGGCGAAACTCATTTTTTTCGGGAACGGAGCCGAATAGATCTAGTCGATATGGAGAAAAAGGAAAAAGGGGAGGATGAGGAGGAGGAGGAGGAGTGAAGATAATCAAGGTTCTTGAGAAGCGAAGCACGGAACCTGACGAACCAGAGGGTGGGCCAAGATACGACCGTTGGAGGAGGAGGTTATGTACTTGTCCAAAAACAACAAAAAAAACATGAGGAAACAAGTTAATTTCCGAGGAAGCTTGGGGGGAACACGTGACGATGAGGCAACTGGCCTAAAAAGGAAATGAATCCGGGTTGGAAGGTTTTTGCGTTTCTTGAGTGGTTGGTTGTTCAAAGTGGTAAGTGTGTCCTTATAAACAGCTAGCTTTTTTTTTGCAAAATTTCTCATAAACAATGCATCCTTCTCTCTACAATAGATGTGTTAGTCTATCCCCTCAATGGTATCACAGTCATCCTCCTATTCCAATGTATACTCGTACTCAAGATCATCAGGATTATCCATCTCCTGCACCCTCAGACCCTTCCCCAGGTCCACATTCAAACCAACAACTAGACCATCATCTTAACCATGGCCAAATAGACTCTAGCATTGGTCCCACTCGCGTAACACGCAGACAAGCATCTCTTAAACAGGGTCTTCTCGTTCGTCGCGTATCTCTCTCAATAAATTACATGAGACCAGAAGATGCTGCCGCTCCGCCGGTGTGTCCTTGTCCACCTTATATTTTATGCACTCACACTCACTAACGCGTCGTTGTATTTAGATTCAATCACAAGATGCCACAAGGCCCTGCCCTGATTCCTCCATGACTAGCAGACACGCCGACCTTCATGTCGCCTCTCCACACGTGCCCTCTCTCCAATCACCCTATCACCCAAATACACCATCGTCCATGGCCTCTCCTTATTCCCCTTTTGAACATGTCCGTCGCTCACGTACGAGGTCTGCAAGCCACTTTGAAGGTCGCCCTCAGTCTCCAGCACTGAGCACAACTTCTGGTGTCACCAACTCTTCTCATACCCTTGATAACTCAACTTCTGCCGAGTCGAGCAAAATCGCGGCTTCTCGTCCGATGGTCAAGGAGAAGCATAAGAAACATCGGCTACGTGATGTCGATCGCAAAAATATATGTATATACCACCTATCCAATCCTAACGCCAGGCAAGAAGACATTGGGGCCTTCTTCGGCGTGGAGCGCAGCACTATCAGTAAAATCCTCAAGGAAAAGGACAGGTGGTTGAATATAAGTGAAGAAGACGAATGCGATCAGACCACCAAACACAGGTACCCTGATTCCCCCCATCCCTACTCATCTTCAATTTCTAATTTTATTTTTTCTGTCTCAAGGCCTTCAAAATTTCCAGAAGTCGAAGAAGCAATGCTGAACTCCCTCCAAGAATGGTCAGACGGCAGCGTCAGCATTACGGACCAGCTCATCCGTCAACGCGCTCTCTCAATTGCTAAATCTTTCCATATAACCCCCGACAAATTCAAAGGTAGCTCTGGCTGGGTCGAAAACTTTAAGCATAGACACGACATTCGCCGAGGCGAATGGCTCCGAGCCAATAAAATGCTTCCTCCAGATTATACCATTCAAGAGACTCACTCTAGTGCCGTCCCTCCAACACCTGTCCTTATGGCATATGATCAGCGAATGCATATGCAAGGATCTCAGTCTCAGTCTCCCAACTGCCTTTTAAAGCCTAGTGCATCGCACGAGGACCAGCAGCAGGACCAACAGCACGGCCACGTTCGTCTTTCAACTACGCCTGCTCATTGGCCAGAAGCGATGCAAAATGATGTACCACAGTCACCCCATCCCACCTCTGCGATGATTGATCCTGTCCTCCAAGCCCACGCCCCATTGAGCCCCTTGGAGTCCGATCATCCACTTTCTCACTCGCTTCAAGACATACAACATTCGCCAGAAATTCAGCATAACCAGCCACATCATCATCAGCACCATAACCATGAGCACCAACAGCACCAACAGCACCAACAGCACCAACAGCACCAACAGCACCAACAGCACCATTACAACCACAACCAACAACACCAGGCAGTCGTGTACAATGCCTACGGGCAACCACTATGTGGACCTGGAGTCTCAGCACCCCACTTGAATCCTACGATAGCTGAGGCCGAGGATGCGATCAACCTCTTGATTACCTTCCTCGACACTAACGGCAGAGGTATCATCAAAGAGGACGAACGACAGAAACTCGCTGACATCAAATGTGCCCTCTTCCAAGCTGCTAGCGGGATACCGGTACCATACGAGCGACTTGTTGATTAAAGAAAATTTCCCCCACATTATATAACAACCGCCTCAAGTTGAGACTTTCTTAGCTTCTTTTCTTTTACTTTGTGGGATGAGGACTCGGGTTTTGGGACGCGATGTTTTTCATCGGCCGTCGTTTTTTCCGAAACTGCTGTCATCATCATCGTTGCCCTGACCATGACCAACACAATGAGGCGCCTGACGTCTTACATGACCCTGACATCCATATCTTCGATTCCATATGCAAACCCTCCCCCCCCCCACCTTGCAGTTTTCATCCTTGCCTACATCGAAAATGTTGAACGAACTTGTGAACATTTTTTGCTTCCTTTTCCTCCTTTCCTCCTTCCTTGTTAATCCTGGTTCTCCGTTCTCTGTTTCATATCTCTCTTCTACTCGATCATCATGTTACTCAGTTACCTAGCAGTCATCTCAGCAGTCTTTCCAAACCAACCAACCATTCCAGCAATTATCCACCATCCAGCAATAGCAAATTTTGTATCATCACACTCAACCATCCACCCATTCGTCATACATACGTCCCCTTTCTAACAAAGCATGTAATCGACTCCATTCTCAACCATATCCATTTCATGCAAACGTAACTCACCCTCCTCTCACCTCCCCGACAATGCTCGGCAACTCGCTTCAAACAACCACTACCCACTCCCCATTTTACTGTTGTGTGTATGTTCTTTTACCAGCCAATGACTTTTTTGTGTGTGTGTACGGTATACGACATCGATACGGCAAATATATATCATTGATCATCTTCTGTGTGGATATAAACCACCAACTCGGATAACTGGTGAAGAAAAAAATACATGTCCACATGGACGAGGTTTTTTTGCGGACTCGTACCATCCCAGTTTTGAGTGCAAACCTTGATTCTGATTTTTGTAGCTATGCAGTCCTAGCCCGTTATCATGGTCAGTGATCGTGATGCATATCTGGATAACCCACCCCAAAACAAAGAAGATCCGCGGACATGAATGATATCAGGCTATATTTTAGAGAAAAAAGGAAAAACCACTAGTAAAAATCAAGAGAGAAGGGAGAACAGGAGTGCGCTGGTCCATTGTAGATTTTTGTTGGTGGGACGTACGATTCGTAAACAACAGAGGGATATAGTCTACGAAGTCTATGGTATGTGCGAGGAAAATGATTTTTCTGTCTGCGAGACTGCGAGGCCTAGTCCGTCCAACCCAGTATGTAAGTAGAGAGAAGCAAGGAGAGTCGGGGGGAGAAAGATAATCAAGACCAATTTAAAAGATAACAAAAATTGGACTCTCTCTGGAGTAACACTAACCCAAACCCCGTATATGGAGCGAAAATACAAAAAGGAAATACACAAAACAAGAACTAATAAATAAGAGCTGAAAACAGTTAAAGATCAAAGGGAGGTGGTGGTACACACAAAAAAAAAATACACGAAATACAAAATGAATCCACTTCACTTTCTTTTTATTATTATTATCCATAAATCGTAGGTTTCAAGAACGTGCCGGAGGCCGCGAAAGGCTGATCGATTCCGAATATGAGAATAATTATCCGATAGAAAGCAGTTCAAAATGACGTTACATGAGATGAACCGTTCGTTCGATGCATCTGAGTATCCACCATCATCGCCGTATTGCTTTGAACAGGAGAAGATGACACGGGAGCAACGCGTGGAGTGATAGAAGCCATATGGTTCAATTCCAAGTCTCCATAGCGAACGCGCTGGAAGAGGCGGCTCATCTCGTGAGCCTGATCACCGGCTTCTTCATAAGCATAGCTATATTGCTCGAGCCCAGCAATACAATTTGACACTTCCGGACGTCCAAGCCGAGCAAGCAATGTTCCAGCAAGGATACAACTGATGTGCATGACAGCTGGGTCGAGACGCTGTTCCGAAGGAAAGACAAATAAGGTGAGTCATTTATTGAAGGTCCATGGACCCAATGTCAGTTATTGACTCACGAGGTAACCATTTGAAGTCAAAACACCTGCAAGGCCGGCGATGCGCAAAGCACCATGCAAAGCTTCGTCCGCTACTTTGCGTTTGACCGCATCGATCTCTGCGAGGGTATGAGGATGGGTGATTCCGGAATTCAACTCTTTAATTCCAAAGTCGTCCAGTGCGGAGAACAAGATGATCCACATAACATGATACGTCGCATCGCTTGCACATGAAGAGACGGCCTACATGAGTTGAAGCCTGAGGTCACTTTACATCCACAATGGAAGAGACAAAACAAAACATACAGAAACGAAATCCCATTCACCCTCGAAATTACTTGGAACCCCGACCAGGTTCAAGTACTCGTCTCTCCATTCGGTGAGTGCGTGAGCAAACGTGCACAGAGTATCGAATGAAACTCCATCAGAATCGGTTGCAGGTCTCCATAATTGTCGCGACATATGGCGAGCAGTCCGGGCCAGAGAATGTGCAGCTCGATAGTACCCCTATGAATCAAAATAGAAATAGTGTCCCATCTTTCCTTCTGATAGGATCATGACATACCAGAAACTATAAATAGCAAGGAGGGATCAATAAACAACCGAGCCGAAAAACTTATAATAGGACACACCTCCAATTGTTCCCTTGGTGAGGGTACAGGTGTCTGGGAGTCCACCATATCAGGATTAACGGGATCAACCGTGTAAAAATCGATATCATAATCGTCATCGTCCAGGATAGGTTTCCGTCGGTAGTACGCAGAAGCGTAGGCATCGCAGATGCATGTCATCCACCAAGCAAAGATCATGGTCCCACGACTCTCTGGGTCTTGTATGTTTGCCATCACAGACTTGTGATTGATCTACGATATATGTTGTTATGGTCAATTTTTAAGAAACTTCATTGGGCAGACCATAGAGTAGATATAAAATAAAACCTCACATACCCCGAGATCAAGCAAATGTCGTGTGGCTGAGGTCAACCAGAAACCGTGAAAACCTGGACGACATTTTAGGTATGAGACGTCCCCGATCAATCAGACTTCACTCACCGTTGGTGTCATCCGGATTTTCTGTAACGTGGCTAAGATCAGTGGATACTGTTGCGGAAGTGAGAGATCTACTAACGATTCTGCAATGGTTCAATCAGTAATGCGATGACAACATGGTCGGATGTGGGGACGCGATGGACTTTCAAAGCTTCCGCGAGGTCTCGTGCACGGTCGATAAGAGTCTTGGCCAACAAACTCTGCCCACTGGGACGTTTTCGATCTGCTACCAGTAAAGGATGCTCAGAGAACTTTGTTCCCCATGCAAGGACTGTCGCCACCAAAGCGGGATGTAGCGGTGGGGCGTTAGTGGGGAGCGCTGATGGTTGCAATTGGAGACGATTTCGGAACTGTTCGGGATTAAGGAGGGGAAGACGAGTGTGGACTATTTGAAAGAAGACTTCTACGAGATCCTGGGCGAACCTGTGATAGGTCGATAAGACATGTGTCAGATGAACAAGCAGTGCTAAAACAAGAGAGGCTACGGACAGTCAGCCCCTTGGTCGAATGGACAAGTGGAACACGAACCGGAAGTGGGTGAAGTAAATCCACGGAGGGAGCTGATCGCAGCGATTTAAGTTGTAAGATGATGGACGTACTCTGCTCTAAAATGCTCATCGTCCAGCTTCGAGGCTGGCTCGCCCCAAGGATCATACGGTGATTTAGTATGGCCATCAGGAAACACTCTGACGTTGCCGCTAGAACCATAATTTAACGTTAAAAAAGAAAAAAATGGGACAAAAATGTCCAACCTGGATGGGTCTGGCGGTGCAAAGACGAAACATAGAACTTCACGCGTGGGGGTAGAAATGGTTATGGGTGGGCAAAAGCCATATCGTACCATTAGAGGCAAAGTATGGGGAATGGGGATTGTTGGGGATGCAGGGGTTTCCGCAATAGGAGAGGCACTAAGGTAAGGAAATAAAGAATGTTCATCTACTGGGTACTGGCCAACGTACTATTTCGGTGCCGATGCTGGCGAGACAGGAGATTGAGCGCTACTTCAGTGGTCAATATTTGCAACAACGACCGAGACAAAGGCACGAAAAAATAGCGACCGCACCGAGACGGCTCCGATGGTAATGTCGACAATGATAATTGGACATGCTGAAACTTACTTTAAACTTCCAGAGCTGAGATTTCTTGGTCTCCGACTAACAGCAGTACTGCGCTTCTTTTCGCTTGTAGCTTGTTGAACAAAATGTCTAGTAGATGGGTGAGTGTGTTACATCGGTAGGATACTCTACTAAGGCGTACGTGCAAGGGTAGTTTTTGGATAAACAGTGCTGTCGTGATCAATTAGAGATAGTAGCGAACGGATAGTAGAATGAGAATAATGTACCTGACACTGTCGCCAGAATTGCAATGAGCAGGTGGAGATATGGGGCATCAAGTAAGAAGTACCTTGTCATGACCAGGTAATCTATTGCACTTTACTTTTCGCGACCTGCAGAGAAAGTCAAATCAAGTTAAGAGACTCTGGTCTGGCGGACCTGCAAGCATCACAAGCAGTATTTTGTTTTCTTGGTGGTGGAAGTGTTTTGGCTAGTTCGTGAATTTGATTTTGCATGGACGGGGTTGGCAGTACAAGGCCTATAGACGATGAGTACGATGGAAGCAAGAGCGATCTGACACCAACTTTGTTGTTGAGATGAGCTAGGTGACATAATAATATTGTGTGAATGCTGCATGAGTGAGGGGGGGAAGTGTATTAGAACGGGTAATGTATATATAGTAGGATCCTGATTCGACCCAATGGACCAAGCCAAGCATTCACAAAGCAGATATAATAACCCCGTTATTATGTAATATTTCTCATCGGTACCGAGCTGTCCGTGACCAAAATTTTCACTCACCCGCCTTTGATCCTCACACACAAACGATGGTCAAAGTCGAAATTGTCGAGGAGAAGGACTCAAGCGCCTCCCCTTATGCCTCCTCCTCCTCCTCAAGACACTCTAGCTCGGAATCACTTTCATCAGTAGACTCAGAGCCATCCATTGACGAGTCATTCTTCGACCGTGTCGTCGCTCTCAAGGATATCGTCCCACCCACCACAAGACACAACATTGCCACCACAGTCGCACAGACAGCCTCATATGTCAAACGTGGTTCTAAAATTATTGGAAACATCGTTTGGGTAGTCACCACCTCGGCACTGCTTGTAGCTTTGCCACTAAGTCTAATCCTTGAAGACGAAAACAAAGTCATGGCACAAGAGAAGGAGATGCTTGAGCAGCAACAAGGCGCACAGCAGGTTTGCCCATCTCCCTGTCATTTTTCTCATTACTTATACCTCGTTCTAAAGATGCTTGCTCCATCTGCCTATCCTGCTCAACCCGGCTCCACTCCACAAGGTCAACCAAAAGCTCTAATTCCTCCCGGTTTTTGAAGTTGGAGTTGTTCTAGCGCACCATGTCATTATTACTTTACCTCATTCTTTTTGTTCGTATTACCATAAGCGAAAACCATCACTCTTCAAATCTGACATATCCACATGTGCCTCAATTTCGTGTGTGAGCACTGAGCACTACTACACACGGCTGTTTATCATCTGCTGCGCACTTTCTAGATGCACCCTTGTTGGGAAATCACAATGAATTTTATATTCTATTATTGAGAGACAAATCCCGTTTCCACTAGTACTCTTCAACCTGCCGAAATGATAATATCAACGTCGTAAGGTTATGGGTTATGTGAGCGGACTTACAACGACTGGGTTAGGACGGGGCGGGAGCACAGTTGGTCGCACATAATTCTCTCTATTCTTTGATTAGAACCCAGGTCCAGACCAACAGAAGGAAAAACGACATACGCAGAACGATAGCGACGGAGATACTTAATAGCATGAGACTCGATTTCGGAAGGTTGAACACCAACCACATCCCAATCACCAGCAGCATCTATGTCATCGATGTATCTTCTCGTTACCTCATCAGGGCTCAGCGCCGGCCACCATACATTCTGGCTTAATTTGGCCAAAATATTCGCGACTGCTTTTGGCAAGGCGGGCGCCCGCGAAAGTGGCTGGAGTGTCACAGATGAAATGAGGTCCAGGAGGTATTCGTATGTAAGGGTGGACGGTCCAGGAAGGTTAAGAGTTCTGGAGAACTGAGGCCGCGATGTCAGGTTGACTAGTGCCTGTGCAACGTCTATTACCTATGGTCCAGCGGTGGCTTTTAATATCATATGAATGAATCTGATATGAAATAACACCACCCACGTGAACAGGCCTTATTTTTGTCTGACTGTGGTTAAGCTTCCACCAAATCGGCCATACTTTACGGTTGTTAATTCTGCAGATCATTTAGAAAATATTATAGCTTCGTACCTGCCATATTGTTTAGCAATTTGTCTTCATATCCAAACATGGTTGCTGGCCTAATTATCGTTGCAGTCGGGAAAGCCGTTTTCACCAGCTCCTCGCCTTCAGCTTTGGCCCTGTAAAGTACGGACGTGGACTTTGCCGAGGCATTCAGATGGGAAATCTGATAAAATTGCGAAACACCAGATTTGGCTGCGATCTTGGCTATCCTTTCAGCTCCAACAGCATTGACCGACCTAATGTCGAAGTTCCTACGTGGAAACAGCTTCAGTCAAAATTGAAATTGAAATGAGGAGCGGCGCGTACTTGGTCGCGAAGTCTCTTCCAGTGAGGTTGAAAACAATATCTGAATGACGCAGGCATTCCGCTATTGATTTTTCGTTCCGCAGATCCCATTCCTTTTCCCAAGAACTTTAAATAAGACAATACATCGAAGTACCGCTGATGAACCCACCATACGGACGATTTGTCCTAGGTCTCCCATAGGCTTAAAAATTCGTGCTTCATCTTCATCTCGGTACGGAACAATGACCTGGGTTCCCATTTTCCCTAGCAATATTTCAGTGTGTGCAGTTTGCAATTCTAACGGTTTGGACATACCAAGTTTTGAAACAATGTAGCGTCCCAAAAACCCTGTACATCCAAATACTGTGACGGTTAGTCCAGAGACTGCGCTGTAACCGGGAGGTCCATAAGACACTACCGGTTTGTTGCTTGGAAGAATGGCAATATCGTGGTAGGCTCGCTGTAAATTATATTTAGTAGAGGTAACCGTGACGGTTCACGGATATCGCATACTTTTCCAACCTTAAATGCACGCTGCAAGCGCAGCATATTGGAGGTTGTCACCGGCATCCGTCGCCTTCAATCAATGTTAGTGCTCTGATTCTGAAGTTGGTTGTTGCTCACTGTTCGGCGTATGGCGGGACTCCTGGATGTTCACAGGTTCACGTGATTCTACTAAGACTTGCACAGTGCGAACTTAGGTCAACTTGCAGCCTGCACGCCTTTGCAACAACCATCACTACCACTAATCAAGCTTAATCAAGTATGGTTCAAGGGAAAACAAAAGGCCTCCAAAGCAAGGCGTCTAGCAGTAGACATGCAGCGAAGTCTGCCGCTAACACGAAAAAGGGAAAGAGGATTATTGCGCCTAAAAAACCCATCTTGATAAAACAGGCTGCCTTGCACAAGGTCCATCGAGCATCGTCTTCCTCTCTGAAAGACCTTTCTGACCAACTTCATCCGAATAGGATTTAACGGCCAAAATTAACAAGTCTATTGAACGGCAGATGGTATCCGCTGCATCTTCAGGCAAGTTGACTATCATGAAAAATTCAATATCCGAAGGGTACGCCTATCGTATCTTTTTAAGAAGCCGTTTATGACTGATTTACTGGACAATTCCCTTTGGTTTAGCTCGTCCGCATCGTCTTCAAAATCCCAGATTAAACCCGGGAAATGAATCCTAATGACATCCCAAATTGTTTAATAAACGTGTATCAACTGATATGATGGTTTGGGAACATACCTCATAAATATCTGTCATTTTTTATTGATTACTTTGATCTACTTTTAGATAACGTAACTGAGATGCTTATCGATTCCTTGGGCGCGATCTGATACCGCAAGGCATCGTCGTTATCCTGCCGGGGGCTGGCTGCGAACGAGTGATTACCCTGCTTCTGTATCATCGCCCTACCTCGTGTTTTTCACTCGTCGGAAATGTGGAAATGAAATTTGCATAAGGTCCATCCATTTCACCCTTCCTTTTGTTACAAATTTGGAGCGCGGCCATATCCGACAAGATTCAAGAATCATCTCTATCAATACTTCCCGTTTTCCATGCCCTGCCACTTACTTTTATCGCGACATCTGCCATGGCGACCTTCATTTAGATTTTCTACCAAGACTCCCTAGCGACATTCTTGGTACAAGATCCATCATCTTGTGAGCGCTCGTATTGCCACTAGAACGGGACTCTAGCTACATTACTGTAACCTTACTTACGGGACTGGCAGCCGAAGAAGACGAACCTAACATCATGGCGGATTACAGAGGAGAGTCGATTTAGAGACTCGGACAATCTCAATCCTGCTGCTTTGGGCTTGATGCCATACTCCTCACCGATCCTTAGCCTCATCAGCCTATTCATAGTCAACAGTAGGGCATGACATGAGTGCAGGCTAGTGCATTTGATTCGCGAGTTTTCCTGTGAGACGACCTGCAGATCCCAATCGTTCTCAGAGTTCTGTGCTATTCCTGATCAGGGGTTTGAAACAATTTTAGTACATCTGGATTCACGGCCAATGGGTTTTTCTGGCCACACACCAAGAGGTAAAAGTAAATTACTGGTAAAAAGGTGTCGGTATAGCTGACCTTTGTGTCACATGGTAAAATTGTGACTGTGGGAATAAGATGCATGGGAATCCTTTTTGATGTGATCAACGTATGTCGGGAATAATTTCTAACCAGCATTGTACTTAACTATTATTACCTCCAACGGCTCTGAACTTGCAGTATCAGAGTTCTGAATATCAGAATGCCACGGAGACGGATTGCCAAGGGACGCGAAAGCGGTTCCAAGTCTAAGTCTAAATCTTCCCATAAGTCTGACGGAAAATTAAAGAAATGGAACACCATCTCGGATATCCCAATGGACGAAGAAGATCAATGTGCGTCTTGTATTTCTCTTCTACGACTTGAGTTCCAATTACCAATTCATTTTGCCGTAGTTCACGCGTCCAAAGACAAAATATTACTGGATGGAGAACATAATGGTGATGATGTCGACGACGACGAAGTCTTCGCTCTAAAGGGAATAGATGACGAGGATTCAGAAGAGGATGAAGGTTTTTACGGGTATGAAGAAGATGATGTACCAGACGACGAACCAGAAATAGAAAAGAAAGCTCCCGCCACCAAAAAAAACTCTAAAATCTCCCAAAAAGCCAAAGGTAAGACCGCAGCGTCTGAGGAGGAGGAGGAGGAAGGGTGGGGTCGCGGGAGGGCTGCCTATTACTCCTCAAATGCGAACCAACTGGAATCCGACGACGAGGAAGGGAATGAACTCGAAGAACAGGAAGCTAAACGACTTCAGGCCGCAATATGCAAAGAGATGACAGATGACGACTTTGGGCTAAACGACAATCCAGAAGTCATGCGGAAAGATAATATAGAGTAAGGGCACTGCCCTTGTTATTGCTCTGTGATTATTACTGATCTCTCGCAAGCAATATCACAGAGAGCATGGTTTCGGTCCTTCCTTTGTTACCTACAGATAAAAAAAGCCTTCTCCGTCATCTAGAAAAAACAAGTCCGGAGTCTCTAGCATTAGCTCGGGATTGGGATGAAATGGCACGAGACCTACAGAAAACCCGGGAAAAGATATCAAAGTGAGTAGTACGTATTTATTTACTTCATATCTTGCTCATTAATATAGGATCGAGGCAGAGGATCCGGACCCCCTTCACCCTGGGATGGTTCATCTACATTACCGTATGTCATAAAATTTTGCATTACACGCAGTGCCTTACCGCTTAAACTACAGAAGCCCTACTATCTTATAGTACCATGCTATCTTTTTATCTCCATCTACGTTCAAGCGCAAAATACGCCCAGCGGCCCTCGCTCTTACAATCCCACCCTATTCTTCAACGTCTCCTGACTTTAAAACAGTCTCTTGCGACCTTGGAAGACCTTGATTTCGCGGGTTCTGATTCTGACCCTGAGGACGACGAAGATGACGGATTTATGACTATAGACGACATCCTGGCGGATGGAGAGCAAGTCTGGAGACTTGACAGTACGGCGGCATTAGAGCCGAATGAACTCGCTGAGCTCCTCGAGGATACGGTGCTACCAGCCAAAAAACCTGAAAAGAGCACTCAGAAGCCGCCCAAAAAGAAACGGAAGATTGCCCAGGACCGTCCACAACATGTTGCTCCTATATTCGATTTGGTTGAACCGCAATTCGTGTCTTCGAAAAGCTCATCATCTCATGGGCCCCACGCCGATGATGCAGATCCGTATGGCGAGGTGACAGCTCTTCATTCTGCTGATCTTGCGGATAAGAACGCTCGGAAGAAGACTCTTCGTTTCCACACATCCAAAATTGACAGCGCAAGTGCTCGACGCCAAGGAGCGAGAAATCAAGCGGCTGGAGGCGATGACGATCTTCCTTATCGTCAAATGAAGAAGGAAAAGGATGCACAATTGGTGAAGGAAGCTGCTAAGAGGCTGAATAATCTAGGGGGAGAAGATTTGAACGATGAAGACCCGGAGCCGAAAGTGGGCGACAAGCGTTCAAGAAAAGACGAGGACGACGGGGACGAGAGCCCAGATGAGTATTATGAGCTCGTCAAAAAGAAGTCCAAGGAAAAGAAAGAGAAGAAAAAGGCTGAATATGAACAAGCCAACGGACGAGTCCGGTATGTTTTGGCCTATACCTCGGTTACCCTTTCGGCTGATTGTTTCTGTTCAGGGTTGATCTGGAGGAAGATGAAAATGAAGGCCCACGTTCGCTCACACGAGCAATCTTGAAGAACAAAGGTCTAACGCCTCATCGACCAAAGAGTGTTCGCAATCCTAGGGTTAAGAAAAGAATGAGATACGAAAAGGCTAAGAAGACAGTTTCTTCACAAAAGGCTATTTACAAAGGTGGATTGTCGCAAAGTGGTGGAAGGTATGAAGGCGAGAAGTCAGGTATCTCCAAGGTTGTCAAGAGCGTTCAGCTGGGATGACAGTGCCTCTATCCTTCCTATGGCCCTATGCCTTGGATTTAGTGATACTCGATCATTTCACTAGACACCGCAAATGTGAGAACGATAGCCTGGTGGACGTCTCGTTATTATTTTTTCTGAATAGGTCGATATATGTCATAATGACGCCTGCTCATTACCACTTCCCTCTCCGCATCGCCTGTTTTGCATGTAGGGTATTCCTACCTTTGGCACCCCTCACAGATTGCAAATCCTCAAACTTCTTTTTGGCGTAGCGCTTAGCCTCCGCATCATCGACTAGCTCATCTACAAGAGTCCGTTTCCGGTTCGCCCGAGTAAGATTATCGCTGCTTGCTGTCCCGAAAGGCGTTGTAGAAGGGAGTATGATACCGATCTTTAGTGTTGAGATTTTTCAATTGCCGAATTCTTTCATGAAATAGAAGACATACTGCAAAACATTTCGGTAGGCCCTTGATTCCTTTCCCTTCCCCTTCATCTTTTTTGTAGAATCGTTTTGAATCTAGTTGATTTCGCAGTCGAAGTGCCTCGACCTCACGGTACAGCCGGGGTAGGTCTGCTTCAGATGGAGCTGGGAGGTCGAACCAGTCAGGACCAGATGTAATATGCTTAAGCTGTAAAAAAAAATTGGACGCATGTGCGAACACTTGGAAAAAATGGCGCACTTCTTTCTTTTGTCTTTTGGTGAGAAGTTTTCCTGATTTAGTTAGCTCTGGCGGCGGTACTGGAGGCGCAGGAATGGAACGAGAGGCTGCTGCTGCTAATGCAAGTTCGACATCAGGATCTCGCATGGAGGTTGGACCGTCAAATCGGGTCTTTCCCAGTCGAATATAAGGTGGAGGGAGTTTCCCTGGGTCTAATTGAGGCAGAGGGCTAGGTGGTATTTATGAACTAAAGGATTATTATTGAATGTCGTGAGCACCTTACAGTTGGGTTTCATCAGGAAGAGTGATGACTTCCTCCTCCTCCCGTGTTGATTGTATCGTCTCCGCAGCTTTTGGCCTGGCATTTTTTTCTAAAATAGAGGCGAGGTAGGTTCGAATCCTTTTGTTTTCTCCGTCATCAGAGGAAGATTCCGAGTCCGAGTCCGAGTTCGAGGTAGATGAGTCCGACTCAGACTCTGAGTCGGATTCTCCAGAACTTTCTTCGTCTGTCAAGTCTACCACTGAGAATTGGGTGCACCAACATTTTATAACTGTACCTATGGCCTTTTCCTTTCCCTTCCCTGTAGCGAGAACGGTTGACATTTTCGTGGTGAAAGTGTAAGGTGATCGATCATATTGCCCCGGTTACCGGAAAAGGACATTTTGTGATCGGACTGCTTTTCCATCTGCCAACGAAATGCAGCGCTTCAGCAGAACCATACCTCGCCTACAACGATGCTCAACGGGACCAGTAAGGTTCAACCACTCACAAATACCGCCTTCTACTTCTCCGTCCGACCTTCATAGTCGGACGACATCATTTGGTTTCAAAACTGTCCCAGAGGATGCGAAAGAATCCTTGGTTAAAAATGTTTTCGATTCGGTTGCCTCGAAATATGATCTTATGAACGATGCAACGTCCTTTGGCGTTCACAGATTGTGGAAAGACGCGTTCGTGTCAACATTGCGACCAGGCAGGAAGGCACCTATGAAGTGCATCGATGTAGCAGGAGGGACTGGTGACATTGCGCTTCGCATTCTCGATTACGCGAGAGAAAAACATTACGACAGGGAAACAACTGTAGATGTGGTTGATATTAACGCCCAAATGCTCAAAGAAGGCTTCCGAAGATTTAAACAGACAATGTATCATAATAGTAAGCCCTAACATTTATTCCTTGCAATATTCTGACAATCAAACAGCACCACAAATCTCCTTTCATGAGGCCAATGCACAAGATCTAGGTTCCGACAAATTCAAGGACAATTCCTACGACCTTTATACCATTGCTTTCGGAATACGGAATTGTACATCAATTCCAGCTGTTCTGAAAGAAGCCCATCGCGTATTGAAACCTGGAGGCACCTTTGCATGTCTAGAATTCAGCAGAGTTAATAACTCACTGCTCAACACGTCCGTTTAACCTTTGCCTTGTCAACCTATGTTCACTGCTTACCAAGTGTTCATCAGGTTATATGATCAATACTCATTTACAGTCATCCCACTTCTGGGTACCATATTGGCAGGCGATCGCGACTCATACCAATATCTTGTCGAGTCAATCCGGAAGTTCCCTCCTCAAGCAGCATTTGCTCAAATGATTAGAGATGCAGGGTTTGCGACCGGTAAAGACGTAGACGGGGCTGCTTGGATGGATTTGTGGGGAGGTATTGCTTCCATACATACCGGTGTAAAATTGTAGAGTTAAATAACGAATTTGACAAAAATTTTGGTTGCACTTTGTTTGCGTGCTATGATCGGACCAGTGCACACCGTCATCCCTCTTGCGTTCCACCATCATGTCCACGAATAATACAAATTCTCCAATGCCCTCTGCTTCAGCTGATCTTATAACGACATGGGCTTTCCTCCAAGAAGGTGTAGACCACATCATGACAAAATTGCAGACTGGCGTTTCATATTCCAAGGCAAGTAATCTCGTCTAATCATCTACTACTGTTCCCTTCCTCATCGATACATCACTCAGTATATGGCCCTATACACCGTTGCCTACAACTATTGTACATCTTCCAAGATGCATGGAAGTGCAACAGAGTCGATCGGAACCGGCAACCGAAGTGAGTTTAGGTCGAGCTGAGTATTGCTTTGGCAGAATCCTAACGCAATCCTGTAGATGGTGCTAATCTGATGGGTTCAGATTTATACAATAATCTCATTCGATATTTTGTGGATCATTTGAAAGGTCTTCGGCAGGCCAGTCGTCTCCATACACGCCGCCTCTGAATTAGCGTTAACTCAAATACAGGAGACAGAGATCCTACAAGATGAAGCTCTTTTACGTTATTATGCTAACGAATGGTCACGGTTTACAATGGGCGCGAATTATATCAATCGACTCTTCACATATCTCAATCGACACTGGGTGAAGCGGGAAAGAGACGAAGGTCGTAAGGGTGTCTACCCAGTGTACACGGTGCATCGAGCGTCATGCGATACGTGGGATCTGGCTAATTTCTATTCACCCAGCTCTCGTTAGTGCAATGGAAAAACAACCTCTTTATTCCTATCCAACAAAAACAAACGAAGCTGGCAGGCGCGATTCTTCGACTCATCGAGGCTCAACGCAATGGCGACACTATCGACCAAGGCCTCGTAAGGAAGGTAGTGGACTCCTTTGTGTCCCTAGGACTAGATGATACCGACACGAACAAAGCCTGCCTGGACATATACAAAGAGCACTTTGAACTACCTTTCATTGACTCTACTGAAAAATATTACAAGCAGGAGTCGGAGTCTTTCTTGGCTGCCAGCAGTGTGTCTGATTACTTGAAGAAGGCCGAAGAGCGTTTACGAGAAGAAGAGGATCGAGTAGAACGCTATCTTCACTCGCAGACGAGGAAATCTTTAATCAACAAATGTGAACATGTCCTCATCCGGGACCAAGCTGGTCTCATGTGGGAAAACTTTCAAATTCTACTCGATTATGACAAGGACGAAGATCTGCAGAGAATGTATGCACTACTGTCGCGAATACAAGAAGGTCTAGAGCCACTTCGGAGAAAGTTCGAGGAACATGTCAAAAAGGCTGGCCTGGCCGCTGTTTCGAAATTGGTAGGGGAAGCTGGCCCGAACATCGACTCCCTAGATCCTAAGGCTTACGTCGATGCGTTGCTTGAAGTGCATAAGAAGAATTCGGAGACGGTGACACGGAGTTTCAAAGGGGAGGCAGGGTTCGTCGCCAGTTTGGACAAAGCATGTCGGGAGTTTGTCAACAGAAATGCAGCGACCGGAGCTTCGAACTCGAAATCTCCTGAACTACTTGCCAAGCATGCCGATCTCCTTTTGCGTAAGAACAACAAGTTGGCAGAAGAGGATGATTTGGAAGTTGCTTTGAACCGTGTTGTCTGCATCATTCGCCATCCTTTCGTGAATCCAATTTCTGATCTCCTGGTTTTAGATGATTTTGTTTAAGTACATCGAGGACAAAGACGTCTTCCAAACATTTTACACGACGAAACTATCAAAGCGTCTGATCCATGGTGTCTCTGCTTCGGACGAAAGCGAAGCAAGCATGATCTCTAAATTAAAGGAGGCTTGTGGCTTTGAATATACGAACAAGTTACAACGAATGTTCACAGGTGAGTCAAGATTGTTCGGAGAATTGGGGAAGACGAAACTAACTTGCGCTATCTTCTTAGATATGAGTCTGAGCAAGGATCTCACTGATTCGTTCAAGAGTCGAATGGAACAAAATCATGATGACATGGACATCAGTTTCAGCATCATGGTGCTGGGCACCAACTTCTGGCCGTTGAACCCTCCGGGCCACGAATTCGTCATTCCAGCGGAAATTCTACCAACCTACGACCGATTCCAGAAATACTATCAAATGAAGCATTCCGGTCGTAAACTCACTTGGTTATGGAACTACTCCAAAAATGAACTGCGGACGAACTATCTCAACCAAAAGTATATTCTTATGACAAGTTCCTTCCAGATGGCTGTACTGCTACAATACAACAGCAACGATACGCTTTCTTTGTCAGAACTCGTGACCGCTACTTCAATTCCCAAAGAGCTGCTCACGCAGGTGCTAGCTCTTTTGGTGAAAGCGAAAATCCTGATCAATGATGAGACTGATCAGTATGACCTCAATCCCGGTATGTTTCTTAAATGGGTTTTTCTGTAGTCGACATGACATGTCTGTGGTAGGCTTCAAATCAAAGAAGATCCGTGTAAATCTCAACCAGCCCATCAAGGCCGAAACGAAGGCGGAATCAAGTGACGTCTTGAAGACTGTTGACGAAGACAGAAAGTATGTCATCCAGGCGACCGTAGTGCGGTAAGTATGCTATTTAATTTTAATTCCTTTCGTAGTTAAGATCTCTTGTTAGAATCATGAAAGCTAGAAAGACAATGAAAAATCAACCACTCATTCAAGAAGTGATCTCCCAGATTTCTCAGCGGTTCGCTCCCAAAATTCCCGACATCAAAAAAGTTTGTACCGTGAAATCGTCAGATGACTTGACGCTCATGTTTCGGTCTCTTTTCTAGGCAATCGACACTTTACTAGAGAAAGAATACATTGAGCGAGTTGATAACACGAGAGATACCTTTGCCTACGTTGCGTAATTCCTTTTTTTAGGTGTATTCTGTTTTTCGTGGCCTCCTGTAGCATATTCAAATTTGTGATTGTATATATATGTGATTCCTTTCCGGGTGTTCAGGCCATTGGCATAGCCGTATGGCTTCTCAGGGAAGGATTGAGTCCCAAATTCTTGTGACGTAGGTCATTTGTATTTTGTGCCGTGAATTTTGAGCCTCGACAAGGTTTGCGGCGAATCAGCCCTCGGCGACACGAAGGAATGTGCACTCAATCTGTGGGAGAAAGGCTGGGACCATCACGATATTGCAGATGCTCTCGGGGTTCCTTGTGCTAGTATCTATCGGTGTGGAGGACAAGCTTCGAGGAGCATGGTACTGTCAATCGGCCACCGTCTTCGCCAATGGGTCGTGCACGAATTGTCACCCGTGCTGTCCTTACCGCAGTACACACCTTGTATGAAACAGAATCTGATCTTTACCTGGATTGGATGAGCTGGCGCCTTTGGCTGGTAATTAAGCAACGACATTCGAAAGTCTGCACTTCAAGACACACACTCCAACGTTTCTGGGTTGCCTCGAAAGCTTTCTTCACATGATTGCCAGAGAGATGAGGAATTGCGCGTCCGATGGAGAGAGAGATGCAAGCAAGCGAAGGTTTTTTTTTTCCATGACGGATCCCAGGTTCATTATGCCTTGGCGAGGCCTAGCAAAAAAAACAAGCTCACCTAGGCCAGGGAATACGGTCGTGCATAGTCTGGAGAGAGAGCAGAGCTCGTGGATGTCTTTGGTGCGAGGAGATCGATAGTCAATGGTTGCCGCCTTGACTACCAATGGGGTATATCGCTTGCCATATCATCCCTGGATACCTCGACTCTCTCGACTTCCTTGAATTTTGTTCAGGAACAAGTGGGGATGTCTGAGAATCAACACACATGCCCCCCCCTGAATCTCTCTGACAAGACTCTAGCTTTCCACAAATGAATCCATATCTGCTCTGTTTTCGTTCTCTAGATAACTGTCGCATTTACCACAATGAACCTCTCGTAGAGCTTGTCAGAGCTGTGGGCTATTTGATTCTTTACTCCCCGGATCTCAACTCCATCAAAGAGGTCAGTTAGCACCTGTGAAGCAGTGGAGTTTTGTTTCAAAGCTTGCTGACCAAAATTTATCCTGTTTCAAAGGCATTCCTACGGAGACATGGATACGCAGTTCGTCGAGAAGCCAGCGACTCCATCAATGCTCTGCTTGAAGCATGTAGTTCAAGCATGCAAGCTATATTCTCTGGGCGGCGAAGGATATGATACAACATTTTAAGAGTTGGAAACGAGCAGGCGTGAGGCTTCAAGAAACGGCAGACATGCAGAGACGCGTATAACATATAATGCGACATAGGCTTGGAGCTTGATATGTATTCAAACCGGCTTTTGAGGCTTGAATTCAGACGTCCGTTTCCCAAAAAAGACGATAAGCGTTCCTGCCGATCTCGCCTATTGATTATTGTCATGTTCGAAGAGAAAAGGAATCTGTGTCGGAATAGAGGGGAAGAAGAAAAGGTTTTGCGCAGATACCTAGTTATCGGTCTTCGTTGTCCCACTGGTGTCAGATCTTTACCAGATAAAGTAACAATCAATCATCAAGAGACAACCCAGACTCAACGTTGACGGGGTACGAAAATAACCTTGCTTAGTCTTCAAGGGAAAAAGACATTTCAATTGAACATGTTTTTTTTGACATGAGATTGTTCCACGAAGTTCCTGAAACCTTGACAACCTAGTGTTGCATGTGTGTTAAAGAATGTATGCCTTGGCGTAGAGTTATTGATGACAGTACCATAGTTTTTTATCGTCAAAGACACCTTTGGAAAGTGGCAAATCAGACCTAGACCAGTGATAGAACTTCAACTTGAACGAAGGGGGACAACCATATTACTCGTTGGACGTTTCGAAAAAAGAGCCCTTGTGTATAGATACCGAGTCGTTTCTTTGTGTGATGATGTTGTACATCACTTATATCCAGCGACTTGGGCTGTATACAAAAGGCTCCTCTTGTGTGTGGGATAGAGAAGCCTGAAGGGGGTTAGATATTTGTGGAAGAAGAAAGTTTGTTCAAGATGGGATGGTCAGGTACCAAAACTGCTATGTATGATCCATCATCATAGGTCCGTTAGGACTGTGTAGATGATGAGAAAAAGGGGGGTGTTTTGAACCTGACAGGGTGCCGCCAGTACTAGTGCGACCAGTCACTGATTCAAGCTGAAAAGTTTTCAGTATCCCAGATATATATAAGGCGTATAGTCGGGTTCGTCCATTGCGCTGGGAGTAGCAGCAATGCGGAAGAGAACTGTTTCTTAGCGATGGGAAACAGGTACTCCAGAATGCGGGGTGAAAGGATCAAATACTGTTCTAGGCTGCAAAATGACCAGTTGGTTGTACAGATAGATGATGATGCACACCAGCGGGCCCTACTAGGCTCCATCGACCATTCGCACGTGCTTAAAGCAAGCTATCCAGCCGCTGAGAGCCTTTTGTTAATAACGATGTGAGCCTTGAGACCCTTGAGGTGTTCAGGGGGTTGTACCTATACAAGCAAATTTCGGTACCGGGCAGATTCCCTTGGGCTTGTTTGTAGGTTAGTAGCAGGGGTAACAGGTTGAACAAAAGTTACTTAGTTGACAATGGGAAAAGTATTTTAGAATGCGGGGGTAAAGGACTATAAAAAAACTGTAAGATGAAGGCGATGAGAAAAGGAGAGCAGGGAGCAGGCTCTACGTATCGATCATACGCACGTAAATCCAGCTGCGGGGTATCTTTCAAGGGAGATTTGCGATATTTGCGAGCCTCGAGGTGAGATGTACATGTACATATACCTGTGCAAGTTTCGGTACCGCAAATATCCTTAGAGTTTAGACTCCCTTTCGGGTCCAGGGTCCCTCTGATCCACAAAAGACCTGTGCTCTAAGTAGATCTCGGAGCAAAGGAAGCGGTGCATGTTTAGTGCCCTTTATTTTTGAAAGAATCAATGGACCAAGGAGGCGATGAAAAACACACTTCTTTTCCTGATCATGATCATTGACCCAGTTTATGACATCATGGAGAGCCGGACCGTGGGGAACGTTTCGGCCAAGGAATTCATTGGTGCTACACGCGACCGGGTCAACTTGTTCGCCGCGAAAAATAAGAAAAGTCCTTTTTTGTTGTGTCTGTGCCCTCCCTTGTCCTTCTCCATTTGATGTGTCAATTTGTGGAGTGATAAATATAATGTTTGGCATTTGCGTTATGCATGCAATGAGCCCCTTGAGACGTCGGTGTACCTTCCGTCGGTTCCGATCGTCGCGCTATGCGTGTGAGTTTTCACCCAATGGAAGAGACGGGATCAAATTCAATTCCCACGACTTCACTCGATGTCGATCAACCTCCGCGACTACCTACTGAAAGCACTCTCCATACACCCTGGTACCCGTGAATTCCATCTACATGTCCTTGTCTCATCTCCCCGTAAAAACAACTCTCTATACCCATTCGCAAAGCCCAGACCTAAAGTTTACTTGCAAGACATCCTTATCCTCCTTTCAGAACAACGCAGTCCAGAGGCATCCAGAGTCATTGTAACAGCAATCGAGGCAAACGTATACAATATCCCAAATACATCTTGTGCGGTATTCTATGTCTCGAAAGTGGATTCTACAGGTCAAGCGGCTGAACCATCACCAACGGCTACGCTTGTGAGGGGATTGTTAAAATATTATGCGGATGCTGCTACGAGACCTATTGAGGCTGAACATGTGTGGATTCAGTTATTTGCGCGTGCACAGGCTCAGTACTTGTTTCCTAATTCGGCAGAATGGGAGGGGAAGAAGTGGTTGAGTGATATCAAGCTTTGTGCGTGGTGGAAGAGGCTTTTGACGCGTGTTGTAGCCGAATTGGGCAGTGAAGGGGCAAAGACGATGAAGATGAAGATGTTTTATCTTTTACCCGGATACAGCGACTTTGAAGCCGAGAATGCATTGAGGATCGCTTCATCGAGCTTAGGGCCTCTTACGGATCCGGAGATGAGGTGGGTTTATGGACATCCTTATTCACAAAGTGATATACCATTGCCGTGTGGACACGAGAAGATGAAGAATCTTGGACATTATATTCCTTACTTTGATGATGACCCAAAGTCACGATTTTTGGATGAAATTGGGTTTATTACAGAGGGAGAGTCGTCGCCTCCACGAAAACGAGCGCGTACTAGGGTAGAAGGCAAGGAAAAGGAAGAAGAAGAAGAGGAAGAAAGGGATAAAGTGAAAGAGGATGGAGTACAAGGAGAAATGGGTAAAGTCACGGTGGATGAGTTTTGGGAACGCATGTGCTTTCGGCAAGAATGTGTGACGGGAGCAGTTACTGGGTTTTTCACGGTTATGGTATCGGGTGTTGGGGTTGAATGTGGTGAACAGCTGGGAGGGCACGTTTCTTCACAGGTCAACAAACGGATAATGACATCGCTTCTCACGGGTGTGGAATTCTCTACGGCAGAGCGAAGTATCAAGGCGACTGAGACGTTGGAGAGTGGGATCAAGGGACTATGTGGCCACGATGAGGCATACTATTCGCATATTTACGGAAGAGTTGAGACTCGGAATGGATTTAGTATGAGTATTGATAGAGGAAGCAGTGTAGTCCCTGTGAGGGAGTTGAATGTACGCAGGAGAAAGAGATGAAACAGGCAGTGGCACAGCAATTAAATAAAATGGCTTATATACGATCATCGGATTTTCTATGGGAAAAACTACAACCATGTCACCACTCCCGCCCTTTGCACAGGCCTTCTCAATGCTGCCTGAATATGCTGGCAAGAAACGTACTCACTCACATGATGATGACCCTTCAGATTCAGAGTCAGTCTCCCCTTCTCACTTTGCCTTATCCTTTTATTTATTTAATTTTTTTTTTATATAAAAAAAAAGCGCCTCCATTCGCATAAAACAAGAACTTGACGATGTTTCTCCTCCTCCATCTGGAGCTCCTACCCCTTCCATACCGTCTTCAAAAAAGAGGCGTGTCACCGTAAGCGGTGGTCCTCAACCCCTTCGCATCGATGTTAGAACAACCAACCCAGAACAGCCAGCTTCCACACCCATCTCTCCTGTCGTCATGGGCTTTACAATACAGCGTGATAACCCAAATGCAATCGAACAAGTTAGATCAATGATCTCCGTAAAACAAAAGCAAAAGGCTCTCATAGAACAACGTAGAGGCAGCGTTGCTGGTCTCATCTCCCCCGTGGGGAACGCCCCTCCTACACCTGTTGAAGAACGTAACAATTCAAAGATTCCTCCCTCCAACAATCGTACCTCCCGCCGCAGTCCAAACACTGGAACTGGTGCCCGTCGTCTCAATTCACATCCTCAACGTGCTCCAAGCCCCCAACCCACTCAACCCTCCGTTCAACAACAACAAACGCCACCAACCCATTCTTTACCTCCACCTCCCATCAGCTTCGCCCGGCGCCGCGCCGCCCAAATAGGAGCTAAGAAGAAGCCAGCAGATATCCTCATCAGTCCCAGAGAAGCTCATACCCAAGATCAGTTTCAACCTTCCATACAAAGTGCCCCGCCAATCCCACAAGCAGCTGGCCAAAGTCAGTTTTATCCTACTCGCTTTACCATGGCTCTCCCTCGTTTACCTCCCACCACAATCGGTGCTGGGGATAATGTTCGTAGAATCACAGGTAATGTACCACCTGCTCCTACTAGGCTCTCTATGCAACACAATTCATCTACTGCACCATCCATCGTTCCTGGTCCCCTTCGATCACCCACAGCTTCTGTACCTATCGCATCCACTCTGGTCCCACCCACACCCACGTCACTCCATCGGCCAGGCTACTCCGGTGAAAAATCTGCCTTTTTGACCCCATTCGAGGTCTTCTACGATGCTCTTCACGATTCAAAGCAGCTCAAAACTTGGCTAGGCGAACAACTACAGAAATCACATTCCCTCATGCAGAGCCTTTCACAACAGCAGGATAAGATTAACGATACAGTGGATGGTCTCGTAGAGAAGAGGATGGCTGGTATGAAATCGGAGATGTCAGTGTTGAGACGTAGGGTAGAAGATTTGGAAGATGCATTGCGCAACGGAAACAAGTTACAAAATGGTCTGCCTTGTGGGGCGCCTCTAGCTCCCGAATCGTATTCGTTCCCTCCCGTCCCTGGTCCGGGTTCGCATGATGCTGCCGCTTCTTCTTTGCGTTTCCGACCTGAAAGGCCTGGGCTTCCGAGGAGGCTATCTTCTCCTGGATGGGGTCAGGAGCGGGATAGGGAGGGGAGACCACTACCGCAACAGCTTCAGTCGCAACAGCATCAGTACCATCTTGTGTCAGAATCGGATAATAACGGTTCACCGGCCCCGTTTGATGCTAGACGGCTGTCTATGAGTGCTACGCGGCTAGATCCACCTCGGGTCCAGCATCAGCATGCGGTGAATAATGGTTCGATCATGCAGTCGCCACCGCAGGGCTATCGGGAGCATAACCATAATAGCAGCAATTCATCGGGAAAATCACAGCATATTGTATATCCACCTACACCGACGACCGGTCCTTTACAACACAGGAATGGAGGGGATAGACCTTTGAGTAGGCAGAATTCGAGTTTGTCGACGGTGATGATTACTGGGGATCCGCAGCGAGAGCACGATTCTTCTGGAGGTCCAGGGTCTGGGAGGAGAGTGGGGAGTCGACGGAATTCGGTTGTTATGTTGGGTGCTGATGGTGAGAGTTGAGTGAGGGGGTTGTTAGTGTGTTCAGACACCACCACTCCAAGTTAGCTTTTTTTGTCTGTCTCTTGTTTGCGTTTCTTGCATTTGCTGTCGTTGTTCCGTTCTTTCTTTGATAATTCGCTTGGCTTCCTCCCTTCAATTCAGTTTCTCTTAGTTTTTTTTTTCATGTACATGTATGTGTATTTTTGCTTTTCTCCCTTTTCTCGGTTACCTCCCATCTCCCCTCCTTTCTCCAACCCCCCCCCCCCCCCTTTTCTTCTCCTCTCTCCCCCCTTCTTCTTCTT
>Ga0193743_1000154_pt1 | contig 53307 bp, 57 predicted proteins | sample L2c2metaG_FD_143038 | JGI IMG/M metagenome (GOLD analysis project Ga0193743, IMG submission 143038) | Soil microbial communities from a riparian zone of the East river system, Colorado, United States - L2c2 | ecosystem: Environmental > Terrestrial > Soil > Riparian zone | place: USA: East River... | reverse complement strand
TAACTATCAGACTCACGAATCTTCGTCATGAATTTTCTGGATAATTCTGTGTTTTCATAAAGAGCAGTAAAATATGGAACGGATTGTAAGTAATCTCAGTAGAATTCGAGCAAGTGAAGGAAAGAGAGACTTGCATGATGACGCTTCCGGTTCAATATACTTTGCTCATGGGAGAAGCTATTATACGCAAGAGCATCGTCTTTTATTGCTTGTAATGCTCGAAGCTTCTGATTATATTCTCTCTTGAGAACGTACACCGACGGGACTGTAGATCGTACGTCAAAAGCTCCACTGTGTATATACCTAGTTTAGACGGCATTTCTCGTGGCGGACGAAGCACACAATCTAAGGGTATTTCTTTCGAGGGTGGTTTTTTGAATTGTATTGTGACTATTCATCAAGCTGCAAAGTCGGAGCATGGTAGCCAAAGACATAAAAGCTGAAGTAGAAAAACATACTATTTTGGTGCACTGTAGTGAGGATAAGTACCGTACACAGAAGCACAAAACTAACACAGATAATTGTTATGACGCCAACATCGAATGAAGGGCCACAAACGTGACAATTTCGACCATAGAGAAAGTTGGTATAATGTCTCAAATTGACCTTTGGGGGACAAAGAGGTGGAGGATGACATAGATTCTGATAAGCCTACAGTGCTCTGTTTTGAGAGAGAGAGAGAAGAGATAACAAAGGCGTAAAATTATACCATTTTCCACAAGAAGATCGAGGTTATGAGGATGATGCGAAGGTCCTTGGTTGCTCTGGAAAGGTGAAGAAGGTCAACGGGCTCAAGTTGGCCGAAGACTTCAAACAAAATATCTAATAATATTTCAGTCAAGTTCCTCAGCTTCCCTTTCCTGCTTTTGACTCTAGCATAGTTCGCAGCTTTTGTGGGTTGAGTGAGACATAGACGGCAGCCTTGGGTGTGCGGGTGGTTTTCTTTTAAACGTGCGGAGGTACAAGGTGGGCATGATGTTGTAGACACATTACACCCTAATTGGGTAACCCCGCCTACCGTAAACTGATTCATGCGCCGCTGACTTGTGCAAGCAAAACAAACAACATAACATTGGTAGCAACTACGTGATATTTTCGGATTGTCCTTCAAGTTCAAAACACCATGGCATACGCCGTGTACCCTCTGCAAAAAAATTACAAATTGACGTTGATGGGAGTGCATCCGAAGGCGACCAACCCGTTCTGCATGTTTTATCAGCAAGATAATATCGGGCACTATACAGGATGGTGTACTGACGAAGCTGTTACCTTCGCAACAGACGGCCTGCTGGTTGCAGGAACTGGGGTTTAATAAAATATTGGTGGAGGAACAGCCTGTGCCGGTTAACAAACCACCGAGAACGCCGAGAAGGCTACCGCCACCCGACATAGCGCTCGTTGATTCGCAACAGTGGAAGGTGCCGGTATTGCATGGCCCAGTCCTGGCGGCCTACATGGTACCGTCGTTAATAATAATACGTATACCCTGGCTAGAGCAAAGCTTACAAGGGGGTTGGCAGCCGCCAAGAGAGGGAGAGCGAGAGCAGCAATGACTTTGAAGGAGAGCATTTTGGAGAATGGGACTGTTTGGTAGCAGATGAATTCAGAGGCAGATTACTGGGATTCTAAGGAATGAGGGAGATTGCAGGCCAGCTTTTATATCTTGAGGACAGAAAGATATGTAAGCACGCGTATTACATTGCCTTTAGATACAGACCTTGCAGGCCAGCTTTTATATCTTGAGGACAGAAAGATATGTAAGCACGCGTATTACATTGCCTTTAGATACAGACCACCGCGTCGAATGAGATTGGAAAGACAGATTCCGAATGCAAATGGAAAGGGGACGGGTCTAGGCCCCAGGTAAGAACCCGGTTTCTGGAAGGCTTCTTGAACGATGAACGACAGGGTATCGAGGATAATTATGACCGATTCGGCGGCGGTATAAGTTTCATTCGGTTTACAAGCGGTGCCGCGGTGACAGTATTTGGCTTTGGTTGAACTCTCCGTGTCCTTCGATAACTATATTCCTCGGCTTATCGATTCGATATACTATAAGTGTGAAAAAAACAGGAAATAAAAGTAGCGATGAGCGGGAGTTACTAAGAAAGCGGCGGTACTAGGTACGTACCACAAGATCCAGTGCTGAAATACCAAGGGTAAGGCACTAATCACATCATAGTTCTAATGATGTTCGCCCAATTGCTAAGATGAATTGTGACCAGTCGCTTATCAGCAGACGAGAGCAAGAAAGTGGAGCCAGACTGCATCGTTGGAGAGCAGATGACTTATGCCATGGTCATCGGGCATCGCTGTGCCAATGAAAATTTCTTGATGGTACTCTGAGATTCTTTTGAAAGATCTTCGAAGAGCCGAAGTTGTAAGGCAGCCCAAGAGGCATATTTGGTTATTCCGACGCCGCGTCGAGCTTCTTCTCTGATAAAGAACGGCCAACGCCATTTGTTTAATTCGTGAACTTGAATGGAAAGGGGCCAGCTAGGATGTGTCAAATAATTTATATCATCAATTGTTACAACACCTTGGTCCACAAGGCATTCCTTCTTACTTTACCCAGTCAGAAAAATGTATTTACTTTAATAGGCCGTCGCACTGCTGCTGAATTTCCCTCCAGGTAACGATAAGTCACTCGGTATCTTTTCTCTACATTTTTTCGCACCGCGGCTTTTGGAATGCTTGCGGACGTTGTAGTAATGAGTCGTCCAAAAAAATCCGTAGGGGGCTACGTACATGTAAGCTTACTTGTAACGAGGACACTACAGGTAACTTACTTTGTCGGCAATGTCTTGACAATCTAGCTTTGGACGTTTATTTGGATGAGTGGTATCAACGTCCTCCTCAGTTCGTGAACTGGATGACAATTAGGAGTGGCGGTCGGACTGAAGGCTGCGCCACCTACCCGGCAGATTTCCCAAAAAAATCATGTTTCCCTCGCTTGCCCTTTTCCACAAATTCTGTATCTCGTGCGATCAATTTTGCATCAATCTTTTAAACGGGGTCAGTGAATTTGAGCGAGGCATACGTGCAGCATGCATACGAACCTCTGCAGAGACTAAATGACGGACAGCATATCGCGATACAGCGATATCGATTGGACGTTTCCCGTCATAGGTGATGAAAACGTCAATGGGCCTGTCAAATTTTAGCTAAATAATGTTATTTGACAATAGACCACGTACGGATCCAAACGATAAGATAATTGTCCGTCTTCTGCTCGTTCTTGAACGAAACGCAATTCCAACGATGCCATGATGTCCACCAAACGAGCCATCAGGGCTTTCTCTTGGGGTCGAATCACTTGACTGTTCACCTGAATTGATATGAAAAGTGCCAAAACATTAGACCATAGAGCAACCGAATCAAGGGTAGAAGGTGACTGACAGGTCGAAGAGGTGGAGATATTATCCTATTGATGAATGGCACAAATTCCAGCTGCAATGTTGGGGTACTGACAAGATGTCTGAAGTCACCCCCATGGCGAACGGTGGCGTTTCGCAAACATCGAGAAAGTGACTTGTATATCTCTTCGTTGCTTCGTGTTAATTGCAGATTCTATAGTCCTAGATTCAGCCAGCTATACTGATTTACCAGTTTGAGTTGGACCCACATCCCAATCGGCCTGATTTCGCTCAACCCTGTCTCCGCCTCGTTCTTGGAACAGGGGGTAGAAGGGTACCAGGGTATAAGGAAGATATTGATTTAGCGCAAAATCGCCATCATTGTACATGGCAGAAGAGAACGAATCAAAGGTAACTAGCCATTTATTTGCTCGTTCATGCCTTGAAAGATTAGCATCATGTTGGCGAAGAGTGGCGTAATGGCCAAAGCACCCTGCAGAAAAGGTTAGGTTCATAAATTAAGATGCAAAGAATGGCAGGAACTAACCCGAGGCGATAGCACTCTCGCGACCACTGCCTTCGATTTCTCGACTGAGACGGAGGACGTATCGAGCCTCCTCTTCGTCGTTTAGAGCCAGTTCTTTGACACGCTTTCTCGATAGAGGGTTGAACAGATTATTAACGACAGAGATTACAATTAAAGGAAAATAAAAAAAAAAAAAAAAGGGCCATTCCACATACCTGTAGCGTATTAAGACAACCTCGAAGGTCACCTTTTGCGATGCTAACCAATGTACTCAGGGCGCGAGAATCTGCTTTGAGGCCTTCTATTTGGCAAATTTCTCTGAGCCGCTTCACGATATGGATATCAGCAGGTCTACTAAATCTGATTTGAAGGGCATGAGGTCGGAGCTTAGCCAACGAGGAAGCGTTTACATCGTTGCAGATGCAGATAATTGGCCGAAGGATTGGTCTTTTGACATGGGGATCGCGAGCTTGACCTGTGCGTTCTGATCTGACTGTCAGATCACACTTCCATGTGGACTGTGGATGGTAAAACATACGCTTCCTTCTTGGTTTACTGTGTATGAGTTGCACTAGCTTATGAATGAACGTACTAGACTATGAAAGCGTGAGGAAAGCGTGAGGAAAATTGTCATGACGAAAGTATGCGGCACTCACGTTCTCGCCCGTCCCAGTAGCGCCGTCTATTTCATCAATAACTAGAAGTACCGGTTTTGTACTACCGACGGCAAAGCCTGACTCTAAAGCAGGTCGTATTCGGTCGTCAACAACAAGGCCAGAGCGCGCATCACTACGGAAATTAAAAATGGTAAATACATGATATTGTCGGTTGCCAACCTTGCATTTATCTCCATGACTTCGTAACCCGCTTGTCGAGCCACAACATACGCCAGTGTTGTTTTTCCGAGTCCAGGAGGTCCTGATAACAGAAGAATCTGACAACCGGTCAAAAATGAAGATTTGGGGTGATGATATTCGTACCTTTTCCTCAGGTCGACGGTATTCATCTAGGTTGACATTATCGTCATCTCTGGTGCGTTTTTTGCCTTTGGTTTTTCCAAAGACACACCAATCCCATTGTTTTACCCAAGCCATTGCATCTCGCGCTACCCTTTCATTGCCTATGAGGTCGGTGAATTTCTGCGGCCGGTACCTGTCGACCCAGAGGGTGTCTTCGACAATATTTGTATCGGGCGTTTGATGCTGAGGATTCTGGTCACTAAAAGGTCATCTTTATATCAAGTTGAGAATTCACATTGTCGTAATACGCACGTGCGTTGCAGCTTTTCTGCAGTGGCAGCTGACAGCCCATCCATGAGTCTGTGAATAGGAACTCCAAGCAAATTACCGATCCTTTGACTTGATGAAGTCTGAGAACATCATTGTAAGTTAAGTTGTTGCACGGACGCTCGATGCATGATTGACTTACAGTCAGCTCTGAGGGACTAAGTTTTTTCCTCTTCCTCAAGTAGATTGTTTTTCCGTCATTTGTTGTGGCTCGCACAGTCACTCGCGGTATGTGGGGGATTGTAGTAGATGCATTTGGCCTTGAAATTAGACGGGATGGTAGTGCAAATGCTTCGGAGATGGGGGGTAGGTCATCATCTGATAAGGATTCCGCATTAATCTGGGTGTTCGGGTTCGTTGCATCTGGGGAATCGGCGCGAGGTAATACTGCAAGTGCATTAGCTAGGCATAGACAGTCATTCTTGTGAAAATAAATGAACTGACCGACGTCTGGGTTTGATGGATGACTAGAAAGCAGGCCATTCATAACAAAAGAAAGATTCTTCGATGCTGTGGAATCTAAGTAAGCAAGCTGCGGCATTAGACTTCCAATCAACATACTGGCTGGTGGCACCTGCCTTTCGGTATCATGAGATGGCTGTTCTTCGTTGGAAATTTCTGTTGTCCCCGAGGTACTGAGTAAACCATTTGACACGAACTTCAATTTTGTGGGAAGCGGTGGCCCCATGTCTTTTAAGTGGTGGACCTGAGAAGAAGAGCTTGAAACTAAAAGACCATTGGCAACAAACATGTTAGCAGATATCAAAGCACGTCGCTCTTCAGTAAATTTCTATCAAAGCACGTCGCTCTTCAGTAAATTTCGCGTCCTTGAGAATATGGCAGGGCGCGAAGGAGACCCAACGACGCGTCCGTCACACTATGTCACGCGTCCTGATCATGATGATGGCAGTGCTATGTCTTGCGCCTCTTGCTCAAAAGCTAACTCGAATCTCATGGCGCAAACCGAACCCAAAATACAGAGTCTCTCGGATGCAAGTCAGACGGGTTCGTATTTCGTGATACAAATATTCATGAGTTTCTCAGCAATCTTATTCAGCCTTACATGTTCTTTTGAGTGCGATAGATCCTGAAGGCATCGATATTAGCGCCGATGGAAAATTGACCAGCGACATTGTCACTAAGCTCAGTGAAAAATTATCAGAACTTGTTGGTCCTGAAGTTGTCGAAAGCTTCAAGCATCGGAACGAGAGGGGTGAGGTATGGTGTTGTGCTCAATGTCTTGACACTAATTTCTTATCCGCACCCTCAGCTCGTGAATGAGGAAGGGCTACCTATCATCGACATTACTGAACCTGTTGATGACAAGCAGTCCCAAACTACTGAAACATTGCCAACAAATATTATTGAGGAACCCTTTACTCTATTGTCTTCTCTGCCGACCTCCGCTCGAGCGAGACGTAATGAACAAGTCAATCGAATATTGGATTATCTCGAGGAAGAGGAGCATCAAGAAGAACGAAAGGAGAAGCAACGAGAATTAGACGAAAAAAATGATATGCTGCAAAAACGAAAGGTACAAGAGGCAGAAGAAAAAGCGAACATCAAGACCACAAGAGAGTTGCAGAAGAAGATGGGTCGAGCTCTTTTGCAGAACATAGGAAAGGCAAAGGAGAAGGAGCGACAAAAAGAAGAGGCACAGCGTTTACAAGACGAAGAGGCAGATAAAAGCAGATCTTCGCTCAAGAAGAAAACCGTCGCCTTTGTTGATGCACTCAATAACTCCGCGAACGATGCGGCAGACCCAGAGCCTTCCGATGGCCCCGACTGGGGTGATGTTACACTTGCCAGACTTCGCGCATCTAAACGTCCAACCTTGTTGTCTCAGTCTCTGCTAGACAAACATCCAATGAAGATGTCGGTTGTAGAACGGTTTCCTGCTGGCCCTCTCGCTCTTCCAAACTCTCCCCATCCTGGACAGAAGTTTGCTGACTCAGACGATGAATCCGACTCAGCGCCAGAGCCCGAATCATCTGACACTGCGGCCGGAGACGAGAACGATGACGAATCCATCGTTCTCGAGCAGGACGAGGTTGACTTTGACTTTGTTCAACATCAACGTCAGATTGCCCTAGAATATCACAGTAAGCGAAACAAATTTGGACAGGACGCAGCAGAGGCCATAATGAATCCATTCCATGATGACACAGCCCCGGTAAGGCTAACAACAACCACAGTTTTCTTTTGACTTCTAATTAGGATGTCTCGCGTCCAGGAATCAACGCCTGATGCCACCAGGGAATCTTCAAAGCCGGCAGTGTCTCAGTTTAGAACAACTCGTATCGCATCGGCTTACAGTGCATCAGCGCCGACCCCATCCACTTCAACATCCACTTCTCTCGGGGCATCAATTGTTCCCGCTTCCGGCTCTCGGACTGTCCAGCGTGCTCTCCGAACGGGCAAACTTGATTCAGATGGCAGGCTTGTGGGTGGAGAAGCAGATAGTGCAAGTGAAGATGAGGACCCTGCACTTCAAGAAGTTCTCGAACTCTTGAAAAAAGGGGAAGTTTACAATCTTGGACCAGATGGCAACTACATTCATACCATTCCTCCACGTTCGAATCCATGGGCCGCTACTTCAACTGCTACACCGTCAACCAACGAAGATGCCTCTGCATCCAAATCCCTACCCCCTACTAGGCGGCCACAGACTTCGAAATTCAAACCCTCTCGTCCAGCAGAAGGAAGGCTAACTCCTGCAGATCCAATTGCCATCCCAAGTTCATCATCTATGTCTACTACGCACGAGCCACTATCACCTTCCATAACCCCAGTATCTCATGCTGGTCGATCATCACCAAAGTTGGGAACTTCACAGGCAATAGCGCCTCAAGTGCATGAACGGAAACCGTTATTAGATCCGGCCTCCTCGTCCTCCAATTTTGTTACAGGAAAATCAGCTGCCGTATCATTCTCGATGATCGTAGATTCGCCGTCTTTCCCAGTACCACAAAGCCCGCAAGGAACGCCTGTCATACCCTCTCCGTCTGTTCCTCCAACACGCAACACAAACCGCCCAGATCGTCCGCCTGCTGTCCTTTCATCGACCGTAACGCAATCTGGCAGATCTCAAGCACCTCAATCGAATGAAACTTCACAGAAGAAAATCTCAAGATTCAAAGCGGAGAGGTCGTAGTGTACGTACATAGGTTTTAAAATTGGGTCCACTTGGCACCTTGACTTCATTTCTCATTGCTCTTGTACTACGATACATTGGATGAGGTGGATATTGGACTTCTGCGTTCAAAACACAGTTAACTTAGCATGATGGCATTTTGCCAAAGATAAAGAAAAGGCCATCATGAGAAATTTTGATAAAAGTAAAATGAGAAGGCGAGACTCATGAAAACCAATTCTAGAGTATACCGTAGATAAAGTATGGTGGATGATAATGATATAAAAGGGTGTATGGGCCTGTGTGTGCTCAGTAAGGAAACGAAAGGAACAATACAACATGATGATATGAAAGAAAGACAGCGATGAGCAGTGGGTTGTTGACGCCACTGTTGAGGAATTTAGTATTTGGCGAGCAGTTCTTGGACGGCTTCTACGACCTCGCTTATAGTGGGCCGATCTTGATGTTCATGAGCCCACATGCGTTCTAGAAGGTCAACGATTTCAGGACACCATTGCTTTCGCAGGCCAGTTATTGATGGGCTAGAGTAATAGATATGGGCAACTGAAAGGCGGTAGAAGAACCAGAAGATCGCTTACCGCTGCCGTTTTGAACCCACAGTTTCATATATGGCATGCTCATTCATTCCCTATATACAAGACTCAGCAGTTGGAAACTCAACAAGTCATCATCGTTAACATACCTCCCATGGGAACTTCTTATTTGGTAAATGCCATTGGAGCATCTCCCAATAAACCATGGCACAAGAAAAAACATCCACTTTGTGATTGTACTTTGGATGAGCATGCCATAGTTCTGGTGCTTGCCAATTAACTGTCCCAACCAGGCTGCGAACCATTGACCGAGTGGACTGCTTCACTTTGGCCAGTCCAAAGTCAGCAATTTTTGCCGTACCTTTAGCGGTGATGAGGATGTTGGAAGATTTACAGTCGCGATGGATGATGGAGGGCTTTCGCGTATGCAGGTACTCCAAACCGCGAGCGATGTCCAAGGCCATTTGAAGCTATACGTCAAAAAATCAACCAGAAGTCAAGGTGAAAGAAAGTAAAGTGTGACGTACAACTTTGTGTAGGGAAGGAGCGCTCACATTCCGAACATAATCGAAAAGACATTGACCGAGTGGACTGCTTCACTTTGGCCAGTCCAAAGTCAGCAATTTTTGCCGTACCTTTAGCGGTGATGAGGATGTTGGAAGATTTACAGTCGCGATGGATGATGGAGGGCTTCCGCGTATGGAGGTACTCCAAACCGCGAGCGATGTCCAAGGCCATTTGAAGCTATACGTCAAAAAATCAACCAAGAGTCAAGGTGAAAGGAAGTAAAGTGTGACGTACAACTTTGTGTAGGGAAGGAGCGCTCACATTCCGAACGTAATCGAAAAGATCGCCATTCGAGCACAATTCACTGACAATCATGACCGGGATGTCCTTGGTGTTCTCTGGTATACTAACTCCAAGCTAATATGGTGATCACAGTCAGATGTGGCACAAGCCTGGAGAAAGGAGAACACCTACGAATCGAACGATATTTGGATGATTGAATGCGCCGAGTAGTTTGAGCTCCTTGATATCCACTGCGATGAGTAAGAGCGTGTCGGTTCCGTTCAGCAATCAGGAAAGTTGTGAAAATAACACCCACTGGCACTCAGCTGGCCTCTAAACTCCGAGATGGCAATTTTACGTCCTTTAAATTTGCCGATATAAACGTCCTTAAAACCACCACTCCCAATCTTTTCGAGTTTGGTCAGCTTCTCCAAAGGTATTTCCCGATCTTCCAAACCTAAACTCTCCAAATCGAGCTCGAGCTCTTCATTCTCTTTGTCTTTTTCTCTACCGGGTATAGGTGTGCGAGGTTCATCTACATGAATCTGCTCAGAACGGAGTAAAACGGGAATAGCCGTGTTAGTGCTGCTTGAATGATGTTTTGTCTTGCGCCGCCTCCTGTTGGAAGAAGGGCGGATAGTACCACCAGAGGAAGGCGAAGAAAAGTCATTGGTTTGTCGATCTCGCCATTGCAGAAGGGCTACTGCCAATTGAGGTTTAGTAGGTTTTGACCCAGCTGGGACAAGATCCCTCGTTTCACAAAGTCGTACTAGATCGTCTCTGCGCAGACGGATAAGAGTTTTGGCAGTGGCGATGGTTAAATCGACTAAAGGAATATAAAAATTGAGCCCAAAATATATCGATAAATATTATGTCACTGACCATCATCCTCCATAATTTCATCCTCGTCTGTTTCGCCGTCAGCATCGATATCGATATTGCCAGGGTCGGCCACCTCCTCCTCGACCTCTTCCTCCTCGGCTTCTTCCCCCTCCCCCTCCTCTCCAATGTCCTCGTCAATCTCCATCTCAATGTCCTCCTCCCCAACGATCTTGCCGTTCCTTAGCTTGCGTGGTTCAACAGCTATCGTTGCTTCATCATCTTCGTCCCCAGCTTCCTCTTCTGCGCCGTCTTCCAGCTCTCCATCTCCTTCCTGATCCTCTTGGTCTCCTGCCTCTTCACCATCCCCTTCATTCTCGTCCTCTTCTTCATCATCGCCTTCATTCTCAGCGTCCTCTTCATAGGCTGTTTTATTTCGTGTCTTCCTTGGTCTAAGTCGCCGACGAAGCGGAGTACGACGCCCCCTGGACTCAGGTGGGGGGGTTGTCGAAGCCGATGACACAAGCTCATCGACTTCTTCTTCCTCCTGTTCCGCATCCTCATCAATATCAGCTTCAACGTGCTCATCATCCTCAAGCTCGTCACGCTCTTCCTCCGTTTCTTCCTGCTCCGTATCAGATTCCTTCAAGTTACCAATCTTAACTTTGGCTTTCCTCATAGGGGTTACCCGCACTTCATTGCCGTCCGCCTGTTCATAGATGTCTGCGCTCCTAACTTGCTTCCTCCGTTTCGAGTCAGCGACAGGTGTTGCATCTGGATCTGCTCGTTCTTTTCCTTTCGACTTCTCGAGTTCGCGGTCTTTACTCCGCAGACGCCGGGGACTGGGTTGACCTCTAAACGTCTTCTCTAATTCCTCAAGTTCAGTCAAATCACTTTCTTCAATATCGGGATGCTGTGCATATTCTCTGTCTTTTGCGCCCCGTTTCGAGGGAGACTGGACGTGAATTTGCACCGCATCACTGAACTCCACTTGCTTGGACCTCCCTTTTCCTTTACTCTTACTAGTACCAGAAGAAGTAGGAGTGCTCGGGTTGGGGATAGAGTAAGAAGTATTACGGGGGCGAAGACGATGAGCGGGAGGAGACTCCGTAATCGTCTGTGTTGCAGCGATTGTCGGAGAAGTACGACTAGAAGTTCGCCTCCTACCAATACTTTAGATTTCAAGTCACGAGCGAGTGCTGTTGAAGACTAACCTTGAGGTAGCCGGTTCAGTGTTTTCAGTTTCCGACCTTGTAGAAGCCTTGCGCTTTAAGGGTACTTCCCCACGAGCTAAGAGATTGCCCATGGATATGTTACGAGCTTTCGCGGTGCGAGTTGTTGGCTTTCCTAGGTCGTTCAGTGTAACACGCCTCTTTAATGGACTTCCATGGGGACCGCGACGAGGACCAGCGAAGTCAGTCTCTTCGTCACCGGCAATGTTTCCGTCATCACTGGAATACTCTGACGAAGCACCATCGGCTCTACCGAGTGGTGAGGAAGGAGGGACAGAGGCAAAATCGTCTCGAGCATTGACGATGGCGTCAATGATGTCAGATTTGGTGAGAGTATCGGCATTTTCTGTGAGGTCGGCCAGGTCATACAAGCGAACGAGGTCACTTTTACGAAGTCTGTTTAGCTGATTGCGTGGAGCAGAGTGGATTAGATGATCATCGGCTAAAGAAGTGAGAGGTCAGACGGTGATGTAAATCAGATTAGATTACAAACTTGAATCATCCCCGCCATTCCCTTCTTCTTGATCCGCTGACTCTTCCCCCTGTTCCTGGTCAATTTCTGAGTCATCAGACGCAGATAGTTGAGCGGGTGTGTCTACGTCCATCCCACTTGCTTGCGATCCACTTTCCTCGCTTGTTGACAAACGATGATATTTTGTTGTTGAGGATACGTTAGATCTAAGTCGCTTGAGGCGCCCAGAGCCACGGACCGGCCTGCCATGCGTATGTGCGTTCTCGTTACTTCCTACGACGCGTTTCCGCTTAGAACCAACTGTGATCACATGACCTGAATCTCGCATCGGCTGGGACAAGTCGTTATCCTTTTGCGCGAGAAGAATTCGAGAAGGAAGACGACGGAGATTAGGTTGGAGGGGGACTAGGACAGGTCTGTGATTCGGGGGGACAGTGGACGGGAGAGATGTGTGGGAATCGGGTGTGGCGGTGGTGGTTGTTGTTGGGCGCCTTAGATTGCGACGAGGAAAGGGGGAGCTAATAGAGGAAGACGTGGCTCTATGTTGCTGCGACCGTCTTGCGTGAGCCATAACCAAGACTGACTGCACAAAAGACGGAGAATCTCTGTCGCCAATTAAATTTGGCTTTGTATTCAGCCAATAGTTCAGGGTGGTCGAGCAGTCGCCAGATATCTCTCTGGCACAGTTGTCAAAGACCTTCTGGTCGTCGTCGTCGGCGCCGGTGACTGACTCTTGCTTGTGCTGTTCGATGTTCACTTTCTCCCGTTTGTTTGCAGCCACATTATCAACAGAGCCAAATAGGAACAAGCATTACTTCTGATCGCACGTGACCGACGTACCACTATGTTGTTGGGCGTGGAAAGAAACACGTGATTAATTTGGAGACTAGGAAAGTAGATAAAAAGTCCAGTAAAAATGTTGTGCATTGGAAGGAGTGAAGCTAGTCAGGGCTCCAAGTGGGACTTAATCATCAAACCTCTTAATCACATCATTTACTTCTAAAGTAGAGACATGCTGTATCAAAACCCACAATAAAACCCCATTTTGCATCTCACATTTTTCATAGTCTGCATTGGTGTAAAAGAATGATACTAATTATGTAGAAAACTCACTGCCGAAAATATTGTCTTACAGAGTAGTAGGTTTTTCGTGTACCTCTACTCTTTCTTCAGTGTGTCATCTAGGCACTCGCTATAAAAAAAAATCCTGCCACCGGGTTTTGCCGTTCACCATATGGTACCTCGGCTGACAATGGGCCACATTTACTACACTGCAGTCATTGTTCTCCTCTTCAATGGCCAATATCCTCAACACAAAAGCACTCTCCTTTACTCTTCCACAACAACTTATTCATCGCCTTGACCCGCTCCATCCACAGTCATCCTTGGACTTTGAATTTCTAAAAGTAGCCAAGCACAAAGGAAATGCCCAACTTGGAAATCATAAACCCCCCACCTGTTTGAGCTTGGTCCGGTATCGTCGTTTCCTCTGAGTATATAACCTCGTTGACCCCATCACAAGATTCCCCCACCAATATGCTGCTTAAATTTACCGACGCTGATATGCTTAACACCTCTCTCGTTGATGTCGCAACGGGTGGCAAAGTATATGATATCGTGACGGTCCTTATGGCCTCTACCAACATTCCAGAATCCTTTTCATCCTCATCGAAAGTCAGACCGCGATCGTTATCGTCAAATGCTTTTGCTTCTTCTTCCAAATCTCTCTTGCCTATGCAACAACATAAGGAACCTTCAACGTCAGAAGATGCAACGAGCTGCGAAAGGAGGCAGACAAAGATTAAGGACGCCGTAGGAAATATTATAGCTGATATCACCTGGAACGGTCGGAGACCAGACATCACTATTGGCGACGAAAAGGTCGGCGCGTTGACCGACCTCTTTGGTTCCTCTACTGTTCGTTTCCTGTGAGTAACCTACGTGGAAGTACCTGCATCTTATTTAAAACATCGCGGCTTTTCATAGACCCAAGGTTCTTGCCATTCCTACCCGCTTCGACACAGAATACATTTGGACGGCGACTGCTGATTCGCTAACAGTAAGTAAATTCCCCGGCGCCCCTGTCGATTTTTTTTAACATGTAAAAATTTCTAGCTATTCGATTACGACGCAGAGGCCATCAGAGGCACATTTCATCAGAATTCTATTCGCATTCCAAGATCATCCCGGTCCTCCAAATTCAAACTTTCTTCCCCATCCAAACTCAACTTATCGTCACCCTCTACCCAGTTTCGAACCTCTCCGTCTCTTGCTTCATCGTCATCTTTGTCATCATCTTCGATAAAGCAAAAAGAGCTCGAGAACAAAGCCCTAAAGTCATCTTTCATCCCAACTCGTCTTCCCGGAGTTGGCTCAAACTACCTAGAATTTACACCTCATCCACTCGCTCAGGATATTGAAATTATTTGTGAGTGCACACAACACAACACCACACCCCACCCCACCTTCCTTGTCTAAATATCAATTTTTTGCAACAGTATCATTCCTTATGATGGAGATTTTACGTCGAGGTAGATTTAATCTCACCCCATATACTTTCGAAAAACCGAAACTATGGCAGCTCAAAGAAACCCGAGATCTGGTTTTGAGGCGACTACGGAGAAATACAGTATAGTAGTTCTCGGATCCACTTTTTTATATATCAATTTGCGATCTTTTGTTTTTTTACCCTTCGACCCATTCGCACTCGCGACATTCCTTTACCTTCCTTCGGCTTTCCTTTTCTATTGCACACACAGAGTACACTCCTTTAGCAACATTCATATTTATCATATAACCTTATCTACCCAAAAATGCAATATATAAAGGTTCACAGAGGTGAACCCGTTCTCCCCTCGGCTTAGATACGTGAGAGCGTTCTCAGAGGCGCGTAGGGCACGGCCAGATGGTAGGGTAAGGCTGTGCATTGAAGAGCAGTAGTGATTGTACAGGCTTATCTAATTAACAACACAACAAGAACGAACGAAGCAAAAACGAAACAAAAAAACCAGACTGATATATCTGAGTTGCAGAGATTCACGAAAAATACGAGGGCATATTACAACAGAGTCCATCTAGTTGAAGGTTCCAAAAAAGGAAAAAAAAGAGGCGACACTCGACAATCTGAGTAAATTATTTCAACCAGAACACATCAAGCAAGCTTCCTTATTCTCTAGGGAACACTGCAATTTCTCTTCCTCCATCTGACGTTCGCGTTGTCGTTGAAGGGCTGCAGCGAATTCGGGATCAGCTTCTGCGGCCTTTCGTGCTTTGTCATCTAACGAAAGAGAAGCAAGAGAGGGGGTCTCAATGGCTGTCCCCGATGACGATGACGCCGAAATTACAGAGGGTGACGAAGGCAGGGACTTGAGGGAAACAGGTGACATAGATTCTCGCTTGACGGCTAGGGTTGGAGCCGGAGAAGGGATGACGGGAGAACGCGAAGGAGAAGGCGCGAGCGATGATGGGGTAAGAATGCCACTGGTTCCTGCAGTAGACTTCGAAGGAGTGGCAGTGGCGATGGCAATAGCATTACGAGCAGTACCAGCCATTGCATTTTGTTTCTTCGCCTCCTTCAACAAGCTCTGGTCGACAGTAAATTGAATGGCTTGCGCAGCAGGTCTGGTACGAAGGTAATACATTCCAGTCTTCAATCCCTTCTTCCATCCATAGAAATGCATGCTCGTCAATTGGCCAAGAGTAGGTGATTGCAGATGAACGTTTAGACTCTGACTCTGGCAGATGAAGGCACCACGATCAGCGGCGAGGTCGAGGACTTTCTTCTGACTGATCTCCCATACGGTTTTGTAAATAGCTTTGACGTCGTCAGGAATGTTGGGAATGTTTTGAACAGATCCGTTGTGAGCGATGATCATGTTCTTCATATTGTCATCCCAAAGGCCAAGGTCGACGAGCTCACGGAGCAGCCAGGGGCAGACGACTTGGAATTCACCTGCAAGGACACGACGAGTGTAGATGTTACTATTTCGTCCAACATTTAGGTCTCACTCGAGATAGACTAGCCGTCATAACGGACATACCTGGTGTAAGGTTCAAAACATTCGTTGTTGCCAAGGATCTGACTGGTCGAGGCCGTAGGCATGGGAGCAACCAAAAGGGAATTCCTAAGACCAGTTCGTGCGATCTTCTCTTTCAGTGAAGCCCAGTCCCAGAGATCTGTAGGCGTGACACCCCACATATCGTACTGAAGTTGACCAAGCTGGGCCGGGCTTCCCATCCAGGTCTCATAAGGACCCTCGCGTTCTGCCATCTCCGAGCTGGCTTCGAGGGCACCGTGGTAGATCGTCTCGAAAATCTTGATGTTAAGTTCTTTAGCAGCGGGAGAATCGAAGGGCATGCGCAGAGCCATAAAAGTATCGGCAAGGCCTTGGACTCCGACACCAATGGGTCGATGGCGCATGTTAGAGCGACGCGCCTCAGGGATGGGATAGTAGTTGACATCGATTATTCGATTAAGGTTGAATGCAACAACTTTGGTGACATCATGAAGCATTTGGAAGTCATATTGTCCATTGACAATGAAGGAGGGAAGAGCGAGTGATGCAAGGTTGCATACAGCAGTTTCATCAGGAGATGAGTACTCGATAATCTCCGTACAGAGATTAGAGGACTTGATGGTGCCGAGATTCTTTTGGTTGGATTTACCTGAATAGGGCATGAGCTTATGAATGACGTCTAATTTGCCATTAAACTTACGGTTGGCATGATCCTTGTAAACCATGAAAGGGCCGCCGGTTTCGATTTGAGCTTCAAGGATGGCATACCAGAGCTTCTGCGCAGGAATTGTCTTGCGTGCACGGCCGTCCCTTTCATACTTCTCGTACAGTTCTTCGAACTCTTCGCTGTGAACTTCGTGCAGACCGGGTGCTTCGTTAGGGCAGAACAAAGACCATTCGCCGTTAGCTTCGACCCGCTTCATGCTAGAAAATCGTTAGTAAATTGGGTAAAGTGATGAAAACTGCAGAGGAGTAACGAACAAAAGATCAGAAATCCAAAGAGCGTAGAAGAGATCGCGAGCCCGAGCTTCCTCTTTTCCGTGATTCTTCCTGAGATCGAGGAATTCGAAAATATCAGGGTGCCACGTCTCAATGTAGATGGCGAATGCTCCAGGACGTTTATTGCCTCCTTGATCGACGTAACGTGCGGTAGCATCATATGCACGCAGCATAGGCACAATACCATTCGAGTAGCCATTGGTGCCAGCGATATATGATCTTTTTAAAAAAACATGAGTATAGACTTGAGAAATCATTCCAAAAGAAAATTACCCTGTGGCACGAATGCAATGAATATTCAACCCGATCCCACCAGCAGTCTTACTGATCATAGCACAGTTTTTCAGAGTCTCGTAGATACCTTCGATGGAATCGTCCTTCATGCAAACGAGGAAGCATGAGCTCAATTGGGGATGAGGAGTTCCAGCATTGAAGAGAGTTGGAGATGCATGAGTGAAGTAACGTTCAGACATGAGGTTGTAAGTTTCAATGACTCTATCCATATCAGCGCCATGAATGCCAACAGCAACACGCATGATCATATGCTGTGGACGTTCGGCCACACGACCATTGATGCGAAGCAAATATGATCGCTCGAGGGTTTTGAATCCGAAGCTATAATAAGATAAACATCTCATTACATATCTTGGCAAGAAATACTCGACTCACAAGTTGTAGCTGAAATCGCGATTGTAGATGATGGCAGAGTCCAAAGTCTCGGCATTGTCACGGACTATTTCGTATATTTCCTTGGAAATCATACCAGCAGGACGACCATTTTTGGGGTTCACTGCAGAAACACACATGAGAAGGCAGTCACAACCATTGCAGAAGAGACCCACCGTATTCATAGAGATCCTTTATGACTTGAGAGAAGTTTTTCTTGGTTTCCTTGTGCAGGTTAGAGATGGCAATCCGGGCAGCAAGGACTGCATAGTCGGGATGTTTGGTGGTGAGATACGCGGCTGTCTCAGCTGCCAAGTTCTATTATCGCTTGGTGAGATCGAAGGTGGGTTGAATTAGATATTTTCGCATACATCAAGCTCCACGGTCGTTACGCCCTGGTATACACCAGCAACAACTTTTTGGGTGACCCTGAGGATACCGAGTCAAACACGGCGATAACAGATAATCACGAGCGCGACGTACTCCACAGGATCGACATAGTTGGTATCAAGGCCATAAGAAAGTTTCGTGATTCGTGCAGTGATCTGAATCGCAAAAGAAAGATATCAATAAAAGATTTGTTGGGTCGACGCGACACTATGAACCTACTTTATCGAATTGAACGCGTTCCTTGCGTCTATTCAGTAAATGTTAGTATAAGATAACAAGATTGACGCGTTTTTACGCGTATGAAAGCACACATACCCATCTAATTCAGGGTAAGTGGTCAGCTCACGACGATATGAATGGTAGCACTAACCTCGCTTAAAGACAAAAGCCATTGAGTTCCAATATATGTAATAATCACTTGCTAAGGAGGATAAAATGAATGATCCCTCGTGGGTATGGGGGGCAGATGGTGGTGGAAGCAAGTCGAGTCCAGAGGAAACTGCCCAAATGCTACTTATACTGACTAAGCATCTCTTGTTTGGTCGAGTCAAGAAGGAAAAATTTCCAGATTGATTTATCAACTTGTATTATTAATACTTATGCGACAGCCATTATAAATTTTAGCAACAAAGAGGCAAGAACTGGCAACAATCTCCTTCAGATATTTCATACCTACTATACTACCAACTCGATGTAAGATTCTAGACACGAAAGGCTCAGTCTTTGTACGGCAAACGACCGTCAATTTGGTATAGTTACCTAGACACGAAAAGCTAGGTAATGAATAAGTAAACATAGTAAAGAAATAAGTAAGATGTCTCACCTCACTGATGATGAGTGTTTGTACGGCAAACGACGAACGAGTCTCCGTCTTATACTACGAGTTCCATATATATAGATTAGACAAAGAATATGAAGAATAATATTCATCAAAGGGATATGAAAGTACAATGAGAACAAGAACATAGTAAAACAAAGGAATAAAGGTTTTAACTATTGGGTATATGATATCTCAGGTTGGGTTTGCCTTTGATATTCCAACACTTGAAAAAACTGCATTATTAGTATCAGGATATGTCAAGTTCACACAAAGTTCATGATGCGTGTGACAAAGTCGTGACAATCTCATAATTTTTTTGACCTCAGTATACCGTCCTCAATTAAAGAGATTACTTACTCTCGAGCGAAAACAATGGTTGTAACACCCAAATTTTTTGCATCTACGACTTCATTGTCCTCAGCGGTGAAAGCCAAAAAAAATCGCAGAAAAATCACTCGCAAAAATCCTTCTCAATCCCACCCTTCCTCATCCCAACATCTAGAGAACGAAGATGAAGATACAGACATGAATTCATCGACCCTTGCCGGTTCCTCATCCCTCGAGGTTGAATCAGAACTGACGACAGCAACAGGCGCCGACGATGAACTGATGATCGACACGGATCCTACTGTCTTATCACTGGACCCTTCAACCTCTTCAGCATTGGCATTCCCTCCCGTAGCAGCTGGCGCTGAAAAAACTACACTCAAATCAGAAACGAGACGGATACAAATGCCGCCCCACCGGATGACTCCTCTGAAGAAAGATTGGCTCAATATTTTCGGCCCATTGACTGAGATCCTTGGATTACAGGTGCGGATGAATGTGCAACGGAGATGTGTGGAAATTAGGGTATGCATATCTTTATTTTAACTCGGGGTCTCGAAGGATTACTTAGTTAATCCTTTGGGTACCTTCAGACCTCCAAACAAACTAAAGATATCGGAGCTCTTCAAAAAGGTGCAGATTTTACCAAGGCGTATGCTCTGGGCTTTGACGTCAACGTAAATGACACCACCTTTTTGTTTTTTCTACACCGAAACACTCGTCTAACAGCTTTATTTAGGACGCTATAGCTCTGTTACGTTTAGACGATCTATATCTTGACTCATTCGAAATCAAAGATGTAAAAACCTTGCATGGTGATCATCTCTCAAGAGCAATCGGTATGTAGACAAAAAAATTTCAGAAATCAAATCTACTCACTATCATGGTTTATATATTTTAGGCCGGATCGCTGGCCAAGACGGCAAAACCAAATTCACGATAGAAAACACCAGTCGTACACGAATAGTTCTCGCCGACACGTAAGTATTTAAACTGCATCTAATGTGACAAGGCACCCTCATTATATCTCTCATTCCGATTAGGAAAATTCATATTATGGGTTCCTTCCAGAACATCAAGATTGCCCGCGATGCGATTGTATCATTAATTCTTGGATCGCCACCAGGAAAGGTGTATGCTGGGTTAAGAACCGTGAGCAGCAGGATGAAACAAAGGGCATTCTGAGCAATGGTATATCGATACCTTTGTTGTATCATTTCGCTCTTTCTGCGAGAGTTTAGACCTAATGACTTTCACTGCATGATATGTATAAAGACTGTACAGTCTCAAACCAGTCTTCATATATCAAGATAGTAACGCAAGTGTTCTGCGTCTACGATAAGGCTAACAGGAGATATGGGAAACAAACCGATCTGCTATAATATGGAGACAGCGCAAATCTATAATAATTCATGAAATTTTCATCAAGCGTTGACTATTCGGAACCGTCCAAACCGCCTTTCGTAGCTTCATACTGATCAACAGTAGTACTCCCTAATAGACTGAAAAAGAGATGTAAATTAGAGCGTTGATGATCATCAAACCTTTGAGACACGAACTTGCGCAAAGCCGTTTCGTCAACAGCAGGTCCTTCTCCACTTCCCACCATCACCTTCACTCCTTCACTCGGTATCCCATCAACAACAACGTGCAACCATCCCGGACCAGGTGGGTATATATTACCGTTTGGTGGACCACGAACAGTCAGAATACCATCTTTTGATGTCACCTTTAAGTATACCAATCGTGAGTTGGCATGAACGGCATGAGTGACGTAACTAAAGTCCATCAGGGCAACTAAAAGAAAAATGAAAGGTAAGTTGCAAACACTAATTCGGCCGTTGAACCCATACCTTTGATGTTAGTGCTAGCAGGAGTTTGTGACTTGACTGCCAATTGAACATCCTTGTCAAAGTCGATTCTCTGCAAATTCATGGTGATCCGGGGACGGTTCCGCGACATGTAAGGGGGACCAAGCCATTCCACACGATATTCAGTCCCGTATTTTAACTCGCTTCGATCGAGATTGGGATTACTGCCCGCAATCATGACGTTCCCAGACGGTGTCAAGGTTGCAACGCTATGATAAAGACGTGGGATCGAACTCGCAGGAAGTCCTTCCATCGAAAATCGCTCTCCAACTGCAGCCGTCGGATTATATATCACCGGTGTTAGTACCGGATTGTCCGCATTGGAGGCTCCAACTTGATTGACAACATTGCCATATCCCGAAATTCCAGTCCCACCTCCATTCACAATCAAGATCTCTCCGGTTGGAAGAAGTACAGCATCGGGCATGATGCGAGCTTGGGGCATTTGCTCGACCTGCCAGCCTGAAGCTATACCCTGGTCAGTTAAGACCATACGAGAACACTGGCTTGATGCTGTTGCTTGTGAAGAGATCTCATACCCTGGCTTTGTATCGTCCACGGTAGAACCACCACACAACAGAATCTCAGGGGTATAGTCGTTGTCGGGGGATAATGGAAGTAGCAAGGCTGTTCCAGTCATGGGATATGTGACTCGCACACCATTTGGTAATTGAGGAAGATACCGTTCGGTATTTGTAGTCCAGTCGTAGATCATGGCATCGCGATTCGCAGCCATGAATATCTTGCCATCCGGAAGCGCGAAGGCGATGGGGAATAAGTTTGAATTTAGAGTTTTAACCAAAAAAGGGAGATTTATTGCTAGTCCATTAGAGCCATGAATGTCTTTCGGCGGAAAGTATTCAATTGTAGGATTGTTGACTGTTGCATTATTTATCCAACCGCCTTTCTTTGACCCTCCGATGATCATGACACTGCCATCGCTGATACGGATAACAGTATTGTACCATCGTGGAGTCGCCATCCGTAGCCGTGCGTGATTTTCATACATGACACACCTACCGACGTTAGGAGAGTCGCAAGGTTCGAAGATACGGATAGCCTGTAGACCATCTACATCGCCAAAGTCTGTAGGAGAGGTGTGCGTGTCGACAACTGGATTGCCTCCAATGTTTACCAGGGTTCCGTTACCAAGAAATGAGCCTCCAGCGCAGAAAGAATTGGATTGCATTCTAAGAGGCGTCACCGAGTGGTTCTCGAGATGATATAAAGCAGCCCAGGCCGGATGACCATCCACTGTGAGTGGGTTGTGTTCGACCTTGTCCACGATTAGCGCGTGAGTTGCAGAAATAATCGCCAATTGCATGGCATGAACACCAGTTGTGCCTTTCTGAATTAACGTCCACTTGGAAGGAGCCTCAGCAGAGAGCAAGACCCTAGAAGAACCCTGAAGACCGCTCTGTATGCCAGCTTCCGAACCTCTGGTGACAATAAAAGCATCCAAGTCGATAACAGTATTTCTAGCAGAACCTGGTCGTTTAGCAGTATTGATCAACTTGATGGTATGGCTGCCATAAGCAAGGTCAAATTTCCAGAACAGCCGTTGTTGTCTGTAGGGGATGACTCTGTCGGTGTAAGTATCTACCTCTTGGACGGGCAGTCCGTCGATCATCACAATAGCCAGTCCATGCAACTTGTCTGAATTCCCAAACCATTCTATGCCTGTCCCAGTGAAAGTGAATGACACCTCGGCGTTCGCTTGAGAAGTTGAACGAAGCGATTTTTGAATGTAAGCAGTCGAAAAATGATCTGTCCAATGGCCTTTGTAGGAGATGAGCGGTGAGTTCGAATCATAGCTTTTGGCCCCTGGCGGGACATAGTAAGGCGTAAATCGAGCAGGCGTTGCAGACCTAAGTGTGGTGTGACCATTCCAAGCTGAGTCTTTGGCCAGTGTGTGTGTAATTCCTAGAAGGTAGAAGAGACCAAGACAGATTCGAAAGCAGAAAACGAGATTCTGATCCATCAAGAACAAGTTCTATCCTACAAGGTGAAGAGAAAATAAAACAAGTACGTTGTTTGGTCTGCGTTGGACGGTTCGGAACTGAACTTCGGTAACAACTACCGGAGGGCATACATACCATAATAAGAAACGGAAGTAAAAGTAATGTACAAAAAATCGAATAAACAAAATTATGACTGAATTTGCAACACTGTCAATTAGTATTCCACGAATTATGCAGGCCGACTGTGTCTGATCCATTGGTAGGCGAACTGGCTTCTGCCTGCCGCTCTTTTGTTGCCTGCACAGTGTCGTTAGGAACCCTGCTGCTCCCCATAAGCGCTTCCGGATTTGAATTCAAGGATTTGGCTCGAGCATTATCGGCCCGTAATGATTCCACCTGTTGCAGATACTGTTCGTCAACACCACCTGTGACATACTCTCCAGTAAACACCGAACAGTCGAACTGTTTAATAGCTGGATTTAATTGTCGAACGGAATCTACAAGGTCAGGCAGTGTCTGGAAGATAACAAGATCTGCACCAATGGCTGTTGCTATGGCTTCTGTGTCGCGGCCGTAGGCGACGAGTTCCTGACGCGAAGGCATGTCGATTCCATAGACGTTGGAAAAACTGTGTGGTGATCAGCCATGGGGTAAACAAATTTATATATTTTACTGACCGAATCGGTGGTGCACAGCTTGCTACAATTACTTTCTTGGCACCAACATCTTTAGCCATCTGCACAATTTCCTTCGATGTCGTTCCTCGAACAATTGAATCTAGTAGAGAGGGTTTAGCTAATAGATGTCTTGGGCTGGAAGTTATGGAAGACCTACCGTCAACCAATAACACATTTTTGTTAGCAAATTCAAGAGCCATTGCATTCAGTTTTTTTCGAACATTCTTTTGCCTATTCGAAATTAGGACTGGCCAACAACATAAAAACATGCAGACCATTACCTCATTTGTTGACCCGGCATGATAAATGTTCGTCCAACATACCTATTCTTGATAAATCCTTCGCGATAGGGCAGTTGCAAACTCTGGGCTAGATTCAGAGCGGCAACCCTAGACGTATCAGGAACCTAAGTGTTAAGTCTCTTCATCAATCACCAGAAACCTGGGGAGAAAGGCAATCCGTACTGGGATGACTACGTCCACTTCGATATTGACTTCGGCGAGGATTTCCTTGACCTTTGCAGCAAGCGCGTCACCCATGGCCATACGGCTTCGATAGACACTAATACCATCTATAACAGAATCTGGTCGGGCAAAATAGACAAATTCAAAGATGTCCGGAGCAAATGTAGCAGGGAGAGCAGTTTGTCGACGCGAGATACCGGCGCGAGTAATAATAACAGCTTCACCTACATCAACATCGATTTGTCTTCAAATTGGACCATCAGAGGGTTGATAAAGAAAACACATACCAGGCCTAACATCCACCCAATCGGTAAAGCCGCCAGCATCTGCAACGACACTCTCACTCGAGATGATATAGTCATTATTCCCAGTTCCAGTTTTCCTCGTAGCCATTCCAACGGGCCGAATGCCGTTGGGATCCCTGAAGGCAATAATTCCGAAACCTGCGAGCATCGCGACACAAGCATAGGCACCTCTGACCTGTGACATCATGCCACCAATAGCAGTAAATATATCCTCCTCGTTTATACGAAATTTCCCGGTCTGTTGTAGATTGTACGCGAAAATGTTAAGCAACAGCTCTGAATCTGAAGCCGTATTGATGTGACGATGTGCACTATGATCCATGAATTGCATGAGGGATGCTGTGTTAATCAAATTACCATTCTGCAAATGCAATCAGCCAATGGGAAAATTATCATCAGATTAGAACTGCTTTACATGGGCGAATACGATTCCATAGGGAGAGTTTACGTAGAACGGTTGCGCTTCAGCATTGTTAAAACTGCCAGCAGTAGGATAGCGAACTATGAAAGGAATAATAAATGTTAGCAAGTCAATCCCTCAAAAAGTAGATTATATACCATGACCAACACCCATTCCACCAATTAACCGAGATATTGAGTTAGCGTCGAAGATGTCCCGAACCATTCCGTTCGCTTTGCATTGATAAAATCGCCCTTTGGGGCCACAAGTTATAACGCCACACGCATCTTGGCCTCTGTGTTGTAATAGAGAGAGACCTTCACAGATCTCCGAAGCAGCGTTTACGTTTGAATCATGAAGCAATAAACCTAAGATTCCACACACTTCGAGCTGTTAGAGCAGGATTTGTGACGAACGCACACATGGCTTACTTGTCTTGAAAGTGTCAATGGGTGGAACAAGCTATCAAAAACGTTCGCAGACGTTCCTAGGCTGGATAGAAGTGGAAGCATATCAGTCAGGCGGAATAAAATTTTCCGTAATCGATCGGTGTACTATTTATTTTCACACACGTTCGTGGCGCTTCAAAGTAAATGAAATGAAAAGGTAGGCGGTTGAACGCTTTAAATTTTTGGTAACTACATTATGTTTTTACTATGGGCTATAGCTGCCATATTCTACAATCCAGGCAAGAAGGAGTGAGTTAAGAGTGTGGCGTACGAGGTCATGACAGGGTATTCTACAGAGCAATGCAGTTCGTGAAAAAATATGCGGAAGGATGAACTTCCGATGCAAACCAAAACACAATTAATGAATGAAGTAGATCTAGCACAAGGATATGGACAACTCAGAGTTTCAGTTGCTTGGGCTTCTCCCAAGTGTAGCTGGGGTTGCCAAAGTGGCCATAAGACGCAGTCTTGAGGTATTGGGGCTTTTGCAAGTCGAGTTCGCGAACTAAGATATACCATCAGAAAATTGGTTCAAGAGAATATTACAGTCAACATTACCAATGACACCAGGTCGAAGATCCCAGTTGTTACGGATGATCTCGACCATTTGCTCATCCGTCTTCTTTCCAGTACCGTAAGTATCGACGTAAATCGATAGAGGTTCAGCAACACCGATGGCGTATGAGAGTTGGACAAGAGCACGGCGAGCAAGTCCAGCAGCGACGAGTGATTTAGCTGGGAGACGATAAGAGCCCATGCTTTTGTAAGATACAAACTGACTCACCGATCCAGCGAGCAGTGTACGCAGCTGATCGATCGACTTTAGAGAAGTCTTTGCCCGAGAAAGCACCTCCTCCGTGGGCACCCCAGCCTCCATAGGTATCGACAATGATCTTACGGCCAGTCAAACCGGCATCACCTTGAGGTCCACCAATGACGAATCGTCCAGAGGGTTGGATCTTCAGAAAGAACGTTAGAACGGTAGTGAGGTAAGGCTTAGGGAAAACGTACGTGGTATATGGTCCTCTCATCAAGAAGGTTGGCGGGGATGACCTTTTTAACAATTTTTTCGAGGATCTCCTTGCGTAGGTCTTCAGTTGAGATCTCTTCAGCGTGTTGCGTAGAGATGACCACAGTGTCAACACGGAGAGGAATGGTGGCACCACCTTCTTTCTTGTACTCAACGGTAACCTGAGTCTTGGAATCAGGTCGGAGCCAACCAAGTTCACCGGAACGACGGGCAACAGCCATTGCAGCATTCAGCTTGTGCGCCAGAATGATGGTCAATGGCATGAGCTCCTCGGTTTCATCGGTAGCATAACCAAACATGATACCCTGGTCACCAGCACCGTGGTCCTCAAGAGAACCATGGTCTAAACCTTGGGCGATATCGGGGGATTGTTGCTCAATGGCGACAAGGATGTTGCAAGTCTTGTAGTCGAAACCCTTGGAAGAATCGTCATATCCGATCTGCTTGATGGTGTCACGGATGACCTTTTGGTAGTCAAGCTTGGCCTTGGTCGTGATCTCGCCAAAGACCATGATCATGCCTGTCTTTGAGGCAGTCTCGCAAGCAACTTTGGAGGAGGGGTCTTCCGCAAGACAGGCATCAAGCTATACGTGTCATATAAGTCAATTATGAAGAAGAATCAAGCATAATTTCACAGACAATGGCATCGGAGACCTGGTCGCAAATTTTATCTGACCACGCATCAGGGTTTTCCTTCATTGAACAAGACGCGCGATTAACATACCAGGGTGACCTTCACCAACGGATTCAGAGGTGAACAAGAAGTGGCCGGGCGTAAGGGCAGAATGAACAGCTGTTCCGTTGGGAGCCATTTGAGTCTAAGAGGGATAGGATGAGAGGAAAGGAAATGATTTTGGTTTCCATTTTTTTTATAGAAATTTAGCAAAGGTTCTGATTATGTAATGTTGTCAGTCGATAATCACGCCATCCACCCCGTCCTCAGTCTAGATGTTTGATTGTCAGTGAAAATTGATTCTGTTTGGGCTTGGTGTACGTTCTCAACTCATGTCAGAATCCGTGCTCAATGGTTTGACTGTAAATTTTTGATTAATATGGACTCAACCGAGTATAATTGAAAGAAACCATGATGTAAACGACGGCGTAAGCCCGCCTTATATGAGATAGTACAATCTGTACTACCTGACAGACAGCTTGAATTTACGTTAACAGTTTAGAAGTTACAACAAACCCACACCAAGTGGATCGGTATTGCTATTTGTAGGAGAGGATGGCTTGGGAGTGGACTGAGAGCCGCGTGCTTTGAGAGGACCGCGGCCTGTTTGAAAGCTCGTGGAGCCTGTAGTTTTACGTAGTGGTGTGGGGATCGTGGGGTCCAAAGGTAAGGGATCTATCGACTGGCTCGCTTCAAGCCTGGTGTTTGTGGACTGTTCCTCAGAATCGTGAGATGAACCCCAAGGGTTGTGATCGAAAGCAGTATAAGGCTGAGAGGACGTATTAGAAGTAGCCCAGGGATTACTCATCACCACTGGGATAACTCGGGACGGCGATTGTGCGGACGGATATCGGTCTTGACCCCATGCACTCAAGGTCTCCCGTCCCCGCAATTCTGAAGTTTTTTCTGCTGTGTCGTCCTCCTGCCCCGTATTTCTCAAATCTTTAGCAACGCCGGAATAAACATCCTGCACTACTGAGAATGCAGCAGAAGCATTAGACGATAGCTTCCCCCAAACAGATTTGACACCACCGCCCGACAACAAATCTGCTGGCGGTCTCGCACGCGTCCAGATAGGTGAATTAGCAGGCGTAGATGATGAGGTTCGCATCCTGGATTCTGCAAGCGGTGTGGAAGGAGTTGTGGTTATGTTCCGGAGTAAAGGGCGAGGCGTAAGATCGGGTAGGGATGAAGAAAGTTCTCGAATGCTAGGGCCAATACCAGGGGATGTACTTCTTGAGGGCACCACTCCTACTTTTAATGATTGTGTCATCTTCGAGGGTGAACCTTGGGAAAGATCTGGTGTAATCGTCCTTTGGAGAACCGGATCATCCTCTGTACTGTCCACTAGACCTGTAAAATCAGCATTCTGTCCCTGTTGAACAAAAAGCCTTCCATTCATTTCTTCGTCTGTCCTCCCGTATAGCTCATGCCAGAAACGCACGTCCTTCGGATTGGGAAGCAGAACGCCCATGTCCGAGCCTGTGGCGCGTCTAGAGGGATCATCTAACGCAGGATCATAAGTCGTGTTCCGATTTTGCGCCATTTCTGCCGGGTTATTGAAGAAGTCCCATATGCTAAAAGTCTTTTCACAGGGAGGGGGGCCACCATCTCCCACTTTGCGTTCTCTTTCGCAGTTGAAGAGGAAGGTGCCAAACTGACAAGAATATAAATGATAGTATAGTTGGTGTAAAAAGCGTTCATTAAACTCGAAGCGCTCAGGAAACTGCCGTTGAATCTGACGAACGGTCTCCAAAAACTGATGGAATACGGGACTTGTTTCTTTTAGATGATTTTGGGAGACGAAACGATTTTGAACGGAGGCTAGGAAAGCTTGAGCAGCGTCAGCCCCACTACCAGAATTTAAATCTCCGGTGGGGGAAAGGAAAAACTTCTCAGAAGAGAGGTGCCCGCATCGATCGAGGAACTTGTGGCCGAACGACAGCCAGTCCTTCTCGATTAAGATTTGGAATCCACGGATGGTACGATAAAAAGGATCAAGGCATAGCTGGGACAAGGCTGACAGCTGAGATGTTCGATCCCATCCGTCAGAGCAGTGAATCAGTACATGTGATGAGTTGACATGGATATTTTTTGTGATGATGAGAGTTCCCTCCAAAATCACTGAAATATGACGCAACCAGCCAGACCGCCGTAGCGCTTGTCTGTCGAGAACGGCGAGACCAGAAACAGTGTCAGGAAGGTCGTTGTTGATGCTAGCGAGAAGCTGATCGGCTTCTCTCAGGGCCTCCACAACTTTGCCGATAGACTCTCGCATCGCATGAATATGATCAATTCCGAGATAGATCTTCTTGCTTTCCTTGTAGTAGTCCATGTTTTCGGTGCCAGCACCTTTCGCAGTATTAGCCACGGCGTTAACTGTGGGTCGAGCATCGATAATGAGATTTGTTGTCGTCGCACCGTACACTGCCGTATTTGGGGTACGCGACTCGGGTGACCAATGTGATTGGAATATGGCTTCAATCAGCTTCTCGTCCTGAACCGATCTGCTCTGTGTAATACCAACCATCGGTTGGCTTGATCTGGTAATACTGCCCTGCGCAAAGGTAGAGAAAATGCATCAGCTACAGCCCGTGGATGAAAAGTGAACTTTCTTATACATAATTAGCCCAATGAAGATAGCTCAGAATTGGTATTCTGCATTTACTCCGGTACTTCGAGGCGTATTGAAGCGTGGCATCACTTATTCTTGTGGGCACGATCAAACGTGATGGGTAAGTAGGACAGAACTAAGACATGTCAACCAGGTGGTGTGTAAAGATGGAGAGAGAAACATACTGCATAGTCCTTATTGAGATCTGTGAACCGCCATGCTTTGGATCGGGACCCCACCCCCATGCGTCCATATTCCGCGCGGGGAGAGTATAACGTCCATCCTTGAGTAGAAGGGAAAGGAGGATTCGGAGAGTAAAAGAATGCATACAACTGTGACACAGAAGCTGCACCAAATCTCAGAAAAGCAAGTGCAATAGAGCCAGATAACTCACTGGACACAGTGAGCTCTTTCACACTCTCGAAGACGTCGCCCGCCTCAGAATCCTTTTTGAAAACCAGAGAGAACGTCTCAAATGTTCGTGTATGAAAATTGAGCTGCGATTGTCCCTGCAGATCTTGTGGAAGACGATTGACCAGTGATATCAATGGGTATGGCATCTAACCATTCTCTTTTGAGGACTACCGGACAAGGATGTACAGCATCACTCACCCACATTTCCTTCTCATCTTCATCGTTGTAGCGAAATATAATATGATGAGCGGTCAAATGTATTGTACCTCTCGATATTGAGCCAGATTTGGAGAAGACCACTTGCTCGACCTGTAAACAGCCTCACATTTGTGTCACCGGCGAAGGATGCTCTGCCTACGCACCTTGGAAATCCGTATTGCGTCCATTTGTGCCTTTCAAATGGATACTGCAGTCAACTATTGCCCCAAACGTGGGTCGATACGTTGAAGGTTCAAGATAAAGTACCTCAGCTATAAATTATTGATCAGTCACGTTTATGATTATCTACCGTAAAATGTAGTTCAACCACTAAGCACAAATCTCTCATCTCACGCAAGAACAGCTTGCTTGGTTCTAGTCAGTTCCAGTTTGACAGCTTTAATATTGTTGTCATAAGCTCTGAGACAGATGATTTTCAAAAAGGAACAAAAATGATTTATTACATAGTGTGCTATGTATTACACTCGACTTTTGGGCTGACAGTGAACAACTATCTTACAGAGCCAATCCAACAAGGAGGGCCAATGCGGTCAAAGCACCGGCGGCACCGCCGCTGACTTTCATTGCAGCGTTCCCTGTCGAAGTGGCCGTTGAAGCCGTGGCTGAGTCTGTTCCAGAAGCCGCCGAGCTTGCAGATGTTGCAGAAGGCGACGAGCCAGCGGAGGTTGAGGTACCTGCCTTAGCAGCGGCCTAACAGGGAAATATTAGTATATCTAATACTATCATGCCAATTTATTTTTGCTTACTTGGAATGCATCGAAAGTATTACCCGTTTGTGGGGGGTTGACTGCGAAGACCATGCCAGCTGCACAATGGCTGTGAAATATCACCTTTAGATTATTTTGTGGAGTAATTTATAATTGGAACCTCACTTGACGGGGGTCTTTTGCGCGCAGTAGAACCACATGGGGGCAGTGGCATTCTTCACGGTGATAGTGAACTGGGGTAACTGAGCGGCAGCGGAGCCAACGGGTTGGAAGCCAGAGTTTAGTCCCCCGGCCAAGGCGGCGCAAGGGGCAGCAAAGGTCGATTGGGTTGCCGTCTATAAAACCTAAATGAGAATGGAACTAAAACAGAGGGCAAGTTTTTCATGCTGACGTGGTTCTTAGCTTGGCTTAAGAAAGCAATAGGAATAGGTATTAGTAACATTGAACCAACCCATAGAACTAAACTTACAATTGGAACGTGACAGTGTCGCCAACAGCAGCGGTGACAGTGGTAGGACTAAAGGTCAGCTACATAGGCATAAAATTTAAATAATTTCTGGCATATAGGGAATTTAGACGTACTGTCGAGCCTGAGGCAACCTTTACTATGGTATCGACGGCATTGACAGAGTAGGCGGCAGCTGAGAGCAGAGTGGCAATGACGAAGGAGGAACGCATTTTGTTTGTGGATGGATTATCAAAGAAAGATTTTAGGAGCCTAGAAAGATATAAGTCAACTGAGAGGTCGTAGTGTGTAAGACGATAAGCTGAGGGCTTACGCAGCTCGGGAATTAAGGACGGCTGGGAGGGAGGTAGAGAGGATGGTGGTTGAAAGTTGAAAGCAATAGGAACCCTTCCTGCCTTTTGTACTTTGACAACAAAGATCTAGATGTTTCTATGACAATGACCAAAGCATCATTCAATCATTCCAGAGCCAGCGGAAAAGATCACATTGGTTTGTATTGTGCTTAATTTTAGCTGCCTGGCAGCAGCGCCGATCGAGATAATTTATATTTAGTCTATCACTACTGGGAATTCCAATCATCACCGCAGCACACCGCTGCCGGTTTGTACTAATCAGGGCGCCTTGGAGGACTTGTAGTAAATTTGTCAAGGGTCCGCGTGCAATGGTAAAGCCTCAAGGAATATTCTCCTGGATTTGAATCAACGGTTTCACCGAGCCTCAGCAGACCTCAGTAGCCTAGTGTGGTGTCAGAACCAAAGATGTTACTTCATGATTTTGACAAGTATGGCAGCACCGAAAATAGAATAATGTCAAACCGTGGACTGTTGATCGGTACTCCGAGCCAGGACAGGGGAGCGGAGAGAGGAATTTTGTTTCAGCATTCTTGAAGAGCGGGTGTGACTGCTAAGAATTATTCGATAGACGTTCTGGGTTTCGAATAGCTTGTCGCGAAGTGTAGCTGGAAGGGTCCAAGGGGTAATGATACATATATAGCTCGGGAAATTTTCTTGCTATCTATAGTTCACATGGGAGTTTCAAAGTCCGGCTCAAGATGCAATTGATGCGTCACCTCAGGTCACCTCCTTTCATTTTATCGCACCAGTAATAATTAATAGGACTGATAATATGGCTCAAATGTAACCAAACTTCAAGCAATCTCAGTACAATGTCAAACCAACCCACACCTGCAGCATGACGAGAACTTGTAGAAGTGCTGTCTATAAATACACATACGAAAGCAATCTTGTCCATCTTTCTGACCCCACACAGGATAAACTTGGGTAATCTATTGTGTTGTTGGTGGACAAGAGTGGGCAAATAAGGCAGAACCTGGGGTTTTATTTTCACTGTTTTCCAGTTTTTTATGAGGAGTAAACTTTTCAAAAGGTGCACAATAGCGTCGCTTTGATACCAATGATCCCATCAATTCATGTCCTAAAATGATAAATCGTTTGAAATTTCCATGTACGACCATGACCAAGCGGTAATACTATTATGATTAGGGTTGTAAGTAACTGTTTTTTTTAATTACCGCAGAATCATTTACCACCCCAACGGAGGGTTTTCAGCTGGTAAGTTACCCAGGTCACGTGTTTGGGAAGATACACATGAGAGGTTGATGTATTGCGGGACCACTTTATTACAGTTAATCTATGTATTCCTACCAAAATATTGTCAAGCGAGTGCTTTTAAAAATGCATTCAGTGGGGCCACGCAGCAGGGAGAAAAAAAATTGAAAAATAGACCTCGTGATTTGGTACGTTATTGGTAATCACCACTCAGTAACACTTACTCCCCCTGTGGTCGGGGGTGGTAACTTACCAGTAAGTTACTGCCCATACCCAAACCCTAATTCAGATGGTGCACTTAGAGACCACCTAACACATGCAAACATTTTACCACTTGAAAAAGATCCCGAATTTTATTTTTATGGTGAGAAAAAATCCCTAAGAAGTCAAATTCTCAGGGAGGAACAAATTTCATTTGAGCCAGAATGGCCATCCTCTGAAACACTGTTAGGTACGTATGTCGATCAAAAGGTGTGGCTACGAATGATGTGTAAGTACTGCTTAGAGCTGGACCGCTTGACCTTGAATTGAGCCTCAGTCCGTATGCATCCACCTCGAAATAACCGATGTTCCCACCGACTAATAGTGTATGGGAATTGTATGGGAACCGAATTCAACTTGAATGCTTTTGTTTTGGAAAGTTTTCCTTCTGGGTTTTTGTTTTGTGTCTGTTGGCGCTGCTGCTGCTTTCTTGGTGTTTCTTGTCCATGCAGAAAGATGGATCAATAACTGTGTTCCCGATTATTAATTTTCATCGCCTAGTGAATAAGTGGAAGTTTTATGCAATGCGGCAATTCAAACCGGGAAATTCCGATCAATTATTACCGTATTGTTGCCCAACCCAACTCGCACATGTCCCTCAACATTTTTGCTTTTCGCTTGACCAGGTCTGCATCGCAGAGCAGTGCTCGAGCTTTCCATTCATCAGCGCCACGAGCAGTTTTGTATCCAAATGCTAACTTGGAGGTGTGTAGCAGGGACCATCACGACTTTTTTCTCGACTTAATTGTATTGATTTGAAAGTTCTCTCGAAATGTCTAGACATTCAACAAGGCAGTAGCTGCCAAAGACCGAATTATTGTAGTTGATTTCTACGCTGAGTATGTCTTTTTTTTTCTTTTACTCTTTTTAGAGAAATATGGCTTACACATCCCTAGCTGGTGTGGTCCATGTCACCAACTCGCTCCCGTTATCGAAAAGTTGACAAATGAACCGAACAAATCAGGCTCTGGCCTTCCGTTTGACTTGGTGAAAATTGATACCGACACCGAAGTCGGTCAAGTTGTGGGAGGACAACATAAGGTTCGCTGAACTATAGAGTGCATCACGTTAGGCTGACAATTTTCAATCTTAGGTCCGCGCACTGCCCACTGTAATTGCATTTCGTAACGCAACAGCTATCTCACAATTTGTCGGAGCAATTAGCGAGACAGACGTCAAGAAGTTCCTTGACAAACTATAGTTTAATGATTACTGCTTGTAGTGTCTCTGGTCAGAAAAACTATAGGCCCTGTCGTGTACTTCATCTGTGTAGAGGAGAATGAAGTGCAGCTGTTGTACGATCATAAATACGAGAGGACACTATAAAATGAGTACATCTACAGGATAAGGAAATAAAGTGAGAATTCCAGTGAATGAACAAGATGGAAAGGTATCAGAAGCATCAAGGAATAGAAACAAGTATATATATAAAAATTGGCAAGGACCAGTGACGAAAAATGATCAAAAATGTCCCAGGACCAACTATGAAAGCAGGAGTATGGAATGATGATGTTACATTGCTATACGAGTAACGGAATACCAGAGGTTCGGTTTTGGAAGAGGTCTGCTCCGAGCATACTCGCCGAGTAAAGGGCCGGAAAGTTGTCGAGTGAAAGATGAGATTGTTGGGTCTTTATTGGATGCTACAGCATTTCCCTGTGGTTTGCTGTCCATATGGATCGTCAGCTCGACCTACTGGTCCCCAAACTGAAGGAACCTGTGATATAAAAAAAAGAAAGTTGGATACTCTTAGGGGTATTCTTTGGCGCTTAGAAGTCATAACACGAACGAGATGGTCCTTCGTTGTTTTACAGTATCGAATAAGACTGCAGAAAGCAGAGGCAGAGGGAAGTAACACGTCAGCTACCACAGAGCAGTGAACCAAGAGGGGCTGGGTAAGTACCTGGCACTAGCTTCACTGACTCTCATTCGTGGTCGAGCAAGGTCGTCCCTCAGGCGTTGATTGTGTTCTATCAGACGCCTTAACTTCAACTCTGACATAGACTGTCGACCACCTGTGCGAGAACTCATGATGGATCACGATTGATAGGCCTGGAGAAGACTGAGTGCTGAGCACGGGGACTGTTGGAGAGACTGAGTGTGCTTACGTCTGATAAGTATTGAGATAGTTGCAAGAGCTGAGCGCTGCAAAAGTAGGGAATATGTTGTGGGTAACGATGATGGAGACGACGTCGTGGTCAAGATTGATACTCGGATTTTGCGCCAGAGCGAAGGCCATGTGAATAAACTACTATAAACAGTAATTCCATCAGATTTGGGGCTCACTTGGTGTAAAATAACTACAAGGCTTGGATAACATACGCCAATCATAGTAGCAAGGGTAAAGTAATATAGGGGCGATGAGAGCGGGTAACCCAAAAGAAACGCGTAAAAAGTGGAAAATGTAATGCATGCCTCCTGGGTACTGGGTAAATAGCGAATCATCCAATGAACAACAGAGATGTAAAGTAGGAATTGAATGGCAAACTGTATCTGCATCTAGCCTGGTCGGAGGGTTCCTCAAGGAAAAAAACGCAGGTATGCCGAAGATACACCAAGAAAGTAAAAGCAACATTGCAGAGAACTGAGTCTATCCCATCGACCTTTCGCTTTTTGAAGAAAGAAGGGCGCATTATTGTGATTACATGATCACGCAATTGCATCCTTGTGCTGGAGGTGCATAGGGATCTTCACCCTTCGTTACTGGGCCCCATACAGATGGTATCTGGAATGAGATTTGAGAAAGGCAATAAGCATCGCGTCATGGGCAAAGAGATATACCAGATGGTCTTTGGTAGTCTTGCAATAACGTATTAACCTGCGGGAGACGGAACTTTAGGTACAAGAGGGATCAAACACAGCAGGGGCAGCACTTACGTTGCACTAGCTTCACTAACTCGAACTCTAGGCCTATTCAAATCGTCTCGTAACCGTTGATTGTGCTCCGTCAGCCTTCGAAGCTTCAGCTCCGACATGGATTGCTGTTGAAAGGATAAATTTGAAATGAAAACTGAGACAGTTGGATAAAATTGCGAACTTTGGGTGGACGCGAGTTCATGGCCGAAAAGAGATAAAATAAATGACTGAAAACAGCTGGCGACAAAAGAATGCGCAAAAGATAGAGCAGGTGGGCAAATTGAACAAGGAGAGGAGTGAAATGCCAGTCACGATGAGCCTAGGGAATAAGAAGAGAATGGCGCGTTGTTGGCGGAGTCTGAATACCTTCTTGTCATGCCCCGAAAACATACTCAACGTAACAATGATCTTACCCAAAAATCATGTTAATCGGCTATATTATTGGTTGTCTTTGTACTTATAAATCTTCATTTAGCACCTCGCAAAAAATGGTTCAAGTCGCGTCCTATTGCACGTCAAACAAGCAGGCCCACTCAATCTACCGCATTCAAGTTTGACGACGAAGGTGCCAACAACGATGGCAGTGAAACAGACGGCTCACTGTTTGAGTGGGAAGAAGAAGCAACACTTTTGTCAGACTTGATGCAAGAAGAGTAAGTGACTCGCATATTTAGATTATCCGTATTTTTCAACGATAAAATTTAGGCCAGCACAAACGGCAAACCAGCAATGCGATGCGCTGGTGGAGAGCTTACAAGAACCGTTTTTGAATGAAGGCAAACATTTCAAGAAAGAAATCGCGGGCATTCTTGTTCCAGCAGCCAATCGTGTCAAGGCTGCTTACCAGAGGCTAGATCAACATGTTGATACAGCTTACGGACAAGGAATAGTTCAGTTCAACAAAGCTTGCACAGAACTTGAAGAAACAATGTCTTTCGAATGGACCAAATCTCACGAAGCCCATCAAGCTACACAAGTAATTTCATATATGCACTATGCACCTTCTTTTTTCACGACACTGATCTAGGAAAAGATTGACATCTTGTTTGAGCGGCTCAAGAAAGAATATGCTGTCCGGGACCAGTTATGGGTTGATGTCAAGAAAGCAATTGACGAAATCGGTATTCTCTTAGAATGCTAATTAATTGATGCGAAACTGACTACAAGCGTCGTTGACCACACGTAGTGGCGCCGGCAATCGAACAACTGAAGGACACTCCTGCGTCAATTGAACGCACCATTGTGAAACTGGAAAAGAAGGGGGAGTCTCTCGAAAAGCACAATGACAATGACACGTCTTCTCTGGCTAACGTACTCTGGGGAAAGATTATCTGAACGCTTCTGTGGACTCTTATGAATTCTTGTGCTTTCTTTAGCTCTGGTCTGTTTTATCTGGGCCCTCTTGCTGTTCAAGTTCTTCGAGGTTCTTTAGTCTGCTTGGTCTTTTGCCTTTTAATTACCTATTTCGCACTATGGACGTTGTGATGCGCATATATTGTAGGGAGTTTCATTGCCACCTTTGCAGAGCTGTCGCTATATATGATACCCGAATTGACAGCGCCTGTAGTTCTTTGCGCATGCCTTTGCTTTTGACCTCGATGGTATCCGTGGCAATCATATTATTTTTGGTGATGCCAGAATTCTTTATCATTAATATTAGACCTTTGAAAGTGATAGTTGGTTTGTTCATACCCAAGCAGTCAGCTGGTCGAATGGCCAGCTGGAGAGAGGATAATCTTTGTCGTTTGCCGAAACTCTCTTGGCTATCCATTTCATAGCCGATTCTTCTTACTCTATCATCTTGGGTGAAATGCGGCCATATCTGAAAGGTTTCCCCAGCCCCACTTCCGTTATGTACGGTCAGGACTTAATAACACTTAGTGCGGATGCTAGCTCGCACGCGCTTAGTGGGCAGCTTAGCATCGAAAGTTTCTAGTCGGTGATAGATGTCCCTTGACGGTTGGGCGCGAAATAATAATATACCCGATTGGATTTTCATCAGGGAGGAACACAAGAACGAGTGAAACCGGCTGGAGCATGGGAATCATCATTAGTAAGTTGATGGCTTATTTTCTTGGATGTTTAGTTTTTGCGAATACACTTGGCTGTCTCCCCCTTTTTCTTTTTTTTTGGCTTTCAAAATGGGAGCTATAATCTCTATGACCTGCTTTAAAGGAACAACCGTCAAATTTATTTATTTTTCTCATCACAAACAAGGTCCACGATCAGTAACTGCTATCAGATTTCTAGTGTCTCCGACATGTAGTATTGGCTGCTGACAACACTTAGGAGTGGGTACCACGTGGATACAGAACATGTACCGAGACAGCACAGTCGTGGTTCTAAATGTTCGCCTTCCTGTGTTTTGCAAATAATCGATGGAGTTCAGCATTTTTCTTTGCCCCTCGCAGGTCACTTGAAGCTTATAATCACGGAACGCGTCGTGTTTTCGATATCACTTGTACAAACTGTTTTCCATTCCAACGTTCTGATGCATATATGCCAGACGACTATCGAAAAAGGGGTGGGTAAATCTAGTCGAAGCGACGCAGTAGAAGCAAGCAAAGGTACAACTGGTGGAGTCATTGAAGGTGTCTCTAGTGGAAGCAGTATAGATACATCTGCTGGAAACAGCGGAGCAAAGTCCGGTGGTGGCATCAAGCCTAGACAGGCGGACGTCCAAATCGGCCATGGAGAGGACTGCAGATTGCTGAAGGAGCTGGGTGTTTTTTTTTGTTTTTTTTTTTTTTTGGTTTTTTGGGTTGTGCAGATTTATGTAATGATAATTTGCTGTATTATATTTGTATATTTGATAAATAAAGAATTCAGCGGAACCACGTCATCATATACTCATGACAAAAGAATCTAAGCCGTTTAAATTTCAATCAAATGATAATATATTATCTAGCCTGGTTTCTAGCCTTCCCTATCAAATTTCACTTCTTGTTGCTCAGGATATCGAAGAATGCTTCCTGAGGAAGATCGACTGTGCCCATTCGCTTCATTCTCCGTTTGCCCTCTTTTTGATTTTCGAGATGTTTCATCTTCCGTTCATAATGTCCTGTAACAAGTGATTTTATATAAAGAGGACAAGCCGTAAAATTTATATCAGTACTCACCGCCGTAAAGGCCAGCCGTGACATCTGCTCGCATGGCTTTCAGCGTCTCTCGAGCAATAACCTTTTTGCCAACTGCAGCCTGGATCGGTACCTCAAACAATTGCCGAGGAATAACCCGGTCTTTGAGAGATGAGGGTTGAGAAAGACGACTACTAATACAGTGCGCAATGCTCACGGAGCTTTTTGACCCATTGTCGACCAATAATATCTTGGGCAGACCGATGAACAATTAGGGCAAGGGCGTCGACAGGTTTTCCGTTCAACAAGAATGTCATCTAAGAGACCTGATTAGAGAAAGAAACAAATACTTTGGGAACGGTACATACTTTAGCAAGATCACTCCGCCTATAACCTGCATCTTCATAGCTATCTGTTGTAAGCAGGGCATAGACCACTGATTGACTAGGACTTACTCAAAACTGGCGAATCCTGAACTACGGCTTTTCAGTTGATCGAAAAAATCGGTCACGATCTCGTTGAGCGGAAGGATACAGTTCAACATTATTCTTGCAGAATTGCTCTCGCCGGAATCTAGATAACGATGTTCAAGCTCTTCTGCCCTATGGGAAAAGCAAAGTTCCATCATGTCTCCAAAATGTGCTAGTCAATCCAATAAAGTTAAAAATTGTTTTATGGAACAGATATTTTTGCATACTTTCTGGGACAATGATAGAGGCTTTGACAACAGGTTCCTGTATCTGTAGGATGCGATGACCGGTGTCGCTAACTTCAGGAAACTCAGTCGGATTGCTGATCGTGACCTCCTTATTCTGATAGATAACTGGTAAATAGTGAGTGTAAGATTTTAACGAAAGACACAAAGGATAATACCCTTGTAGGGTACTGTAGGAGCAGTAATGATGACATTGGCGTCATATTCATCTTCCAGTCTTTGACGGAAAACATCCATGTGCAAAGTGCCTAAGAAACCCAGTCGACATCCTTGTCCTAGAGCACTTGAGGATTCTCGTTGAACTGTGACGCTTCTATCTGTAAGAGTAAGCTGGAAGTTATTAAGGTTAGAATTGTCCTCAACGCAGCGAAAAGGTTCATACTCTGTTAATCGATTCTTCCAGTTTGGGGAAGTCATTGCTGTCAATGGGATATATTCCCGCGAAGACCTGGAACGCCTCATCTACAAAAGCAGTGACGTGAAGATGAAGGAGAAACGAACCATGGCTTTCGTAGGCTGGAAACCTGCCATTGGTTCCACATTTTCCCCTACCCGATGAATGGTATCTCCGATATGTGCTGGTATCATGAGATCCAGTACGGCAGAGTTAAAAATATAATTACCTTCTGACGATTGTTTCATGTTACATGCAATATAGCCAACCTGACCTGGATTCAAGCTTCCTGTAGGAATTTCCTCCGGGTGCATGATTCCTACTTCAGTGATTTCGTATTTCTTCCGGGTATGACATGAAGCAATCTTATCGCCTTGAATGTCGAATTAATAATAGGTAATGGAAAAGTAAGATGTTAGCACCTTTCCTAAGGACACCGGCCTGTATACTGATCAACGAGATTACACCACGATACTTATCGTATCTGAAAATATAAGAAGTCTATCGTCATTAAGTACATGAACCATCTTACAATGAATCAAACATGAGAGCTTTCAATGGTGCATCCATTCCAGCCAAGGGAGGAGGTATTCGCTTTATGATAGCCTCAAGCACAGCTTCAACTCCTTGGCCGGTTTTGGCTGAAATTTGAAGAATTTCCGAGGGATTTATACCAAATGTAGACTGTATTTGAGCGGCTATGCGTTCAGGTTGAGCGGCCGGCATATCAATCTACTTTCATATCAGACATCTGGATGAAGTAAATGTACAAACACGTACTTTATTTAACACTGGGATAATCTTAAGTCCTCGTTCTCTAGCGTTGTGAAAGACTGATATTGATTGAGCTTGAACACCTTGACTGGCATCAACCTAAATGGCGTTGATATCCAAACATCAGGTCAAAGAAGGCACCCACTAGTAAAAGAGCTCCTTGGCAAGCAGCCATAGATCGAGATACCTCCCAGGCAAAGTCAACATGTCCCTTGATGATGATGAAAAATAGTCTAAGAGTACGATTTCTGAACGACTCTGCCAAACGTACAGGTGTATCGATTAGGTTCAACAGATATTCTTTGCCTTCGAACATATGTATCATGCTGAATTTCGATCATTCAACTTTCAGGTCAAAAAGCATCCACAGAACATATTCAATTACCTGGCTGTCTGAGCCTTTACTAAACAAAAAAGGTCAAATTTGGGCAGCAACTTATTGGCTCTCCAATCTGACCTGTTATTCCACGTTCACGTTCAACCTTTAGCTTATCGAGTACCTGCTCATTCTTTCCACCGGTGGTCTTTTTTGGAATTGTTCCTGTCAACTAGGAAGGAGCTGAGTGGGTATGTCCATATCGATGGGTTATTTACTTTGATACCTCAAGTAGCCTACACCGCCGGCGGAGTCAGACAAACCGAATTATAGTGTAAATAGTACTCACCTGTCCGCAAGTGTCGACTTTCCATGATCTGAAACGTAAATTGTCAACTTCCGAAAGTAAAAATACACAACGTCCTGTCGTACCAATGTGAGCGATGATCGAGAAATTTCTATGATGATATTAGCAAAAATTTACGAGGCTATAATAACAGAAAACATACCGTATAACATCGCATGTGAAATTGTCCATAGAAATGAGTCTATTCGATGGCCTCGAACTGCAAGAATTTGAAGATGAACTAAAGCATCTGATCCGAGACGAGTGCAAGAAGGCACCAGAGCCAAAAGTTCGCTCTATAACTCTCAAGCATTCATTATTCCATATAGAATGCATAAAAAAGCCGAAAAGGCAGGAATCCTTGTGTTTAACGCGTCGATCTTGTACACAGTACACGGTGGCAAAGGACACACCCGGTGAGCTCAATGGTCACCAAAAAAAGTTTCGATCATAGCTTAGTCAGCCTCTCTCGGCTAACCGTTTCATCGAACCACTGAGCGGCTAATAACATGTCTCTAGCGGAAGCCTCAGCAGCACGAAAGGCTCGTCTGATAGCTCTGAGAAAAAGAAAAGAAGGGGAAGCGGTCGATGAAGAGGGGTATGTTTCATCCAGTTCATCTTTATAACCATCTGCTAATTACCTTATATCTGTAGAAATGCAGAACCCCTCATAAAAAATCGGAACTTTGATCCTGAGTCCCGAACGCTACGAAAGCATGCAAATGATGATGTTGTAATGCAAGATACTGTCGAAGTTCAGGTGAAAGGACTCGCAGAACAAATCCTGGCAGAGGATGAAAAACTTCGAGCACAAGAACTGGTACGGTTCTAAAATATCTCGACTTTTTTTGGGTTACGTTTTTTTGCTAACCTGAAAAACAATCAACAGGACGTGTTTAACATCGCTCCGAAACGACCAAACTGGGACTTGAAACGCGAGATGGAAAAGAAATTGGCCAAGTTGGAGAGACGGACGCAAGAAGCAGTCCATACTTTAATTCGTGAGTTCTATCATTTTAGTTCTACACTTTGTACAGATTGACTGAGAACTCATTTCAGGGCAACGACTTGCGGCCCAGAAAGGCGACTCTGATGATTTGGTGGGTGCGATGGCCGCCCAAGAACGACAGAATGCCGCGGAAGCTCTTTCAGACGAGGAAGAGGACTAGGAACGGACATTGTGACAGTGAGGTTTTCTTTTATCAGCATCATCATCTATGTACACTGATTTGATTTTTTGTTACTTCGTGGTTACTAACAAACAGTTCTCTCGTCCGCCATGACTTTCTTCACCCCGACGAACACGGTGGCAGAGCCCTGCACAATGATTTATCTTACAGTGGAGGGGATTCAAAGATCTCAAGGTTGTCTGAATACGTTGAACTCTGTCACGGAAGCATTCAGGGCTTCCAGTATTTTTTGGTACATCATATACCAACCATAGAGTCTACCGCAAGGCACATGAGGTAATAATATGTTGATGTGGGAGGTTGATATATATCTTCGTGTGAGGCTGCCAAACCCACAGCTTTGTATAAAATTTACCGTCGACCCGACTCTCTTTGGATCGGGTATTTGTGAACGTTTTCGCGTGGAACTCGGTTAAGAACAGCCTGGGGAGTATGCGCCTAGTATACCTTTCTAAGCTCATGAAACACTTCCAGAACGCTTTCCACGCTTTATGGGTTTTCAAAGGCTTTACCGAGGGTCCCAAAATCTTTTCCAAGAACATTGCTCAACTACTCTTTGGGTGTGGTTCGAAATCAAGGTAAATTCGGACTTAAGGATTGCTAAATAGCATATGCAATTCAACAGGAACTAATAAGCAAAAGAAGTCGGACGTTCGAGCGAGGAATAGGTCCAAATTCATCGTACATGTCGTGAATTCAGCATGTGGATTAACCGTTCGTCTTCCGGAAGTCGTGTGCCATGTGCTATTTGTGTTGAAGGTCCCGGTGGATGGGTGCCCTGTAAGATTGATAGAGGAGGGAGAGCTGGCATTCGTGTGCCATATGGGTTCGCTTCATCGGAGACAGGATAGTTGCCTCCACTTTCCGAGGCCTCATCATGGTCGTTTCGTGACCTCGTCTTACCGCTACGATAAATGCCGGGTGGTACAATCAAGTTCCGCAGGTTGGGGTCGCGGTCAATTGTCGGAAGATGTGGGAGTTCAGCATAGGTAAAGTATGCAGTAAGATGCCATTTTTGGGGTCGTGTATTAGGTCTGACCGCGACCCAAGCAGAGTAAGTTTGTTTAACTAACCCCGGATGATGGTTAATGGTGCGGTCCTGGTGCGACACTGCGGAAGACGAAGGGCCCGGACGAGGGACCCCGTCTATGAAGCGGAAGGTAGGACCTCTGGTGGCGACATCAGACTCTGTGGTTTGAAATAAGGATGGTCAAGTTACATACCGACTGGTGTCGATAGCCGCTTGGACAGGGTCATAGGGCATTTTTTCATCATAAAAGAGATAAGGCTAGATGTAGAGGTCAGAACGTTGGAGATTAATAAGCGACGAAAGAGTTGCCTCTCGCATGCGACTTTGACTCCAAACGCGTCCATCTAGAAATACGCAGAGGTCAAGTATGGTATCATAAATAGATTTATTATGGGTGTTCTTCTGACCTGTCCAACGTTTGAGACCATTTTCATCTTCGCTTTCAAACCAGACGAAGATGGCCCCTGGACGAACAAGCATGGCTCGCTCCGTTTCGTTGAGGCGTCTGATAATGGGCATGAGAAATCCTTGGCGGACGGCCTCAAAAATGACATGAGCATCATAAGCATCTCTAACGTGAAGACGTTGATATGTTGCCTGCTGCATGGCGATAAATGGGCGACAAGTCAAACGAGCAGAGGGTTTTTATATTAGTGGACAGCAGACCCATAGTTTCGTTCGTTCGTGAGAGTGACTAGAGGAAATGAATTGTTTGAGGGGTGACCATCCTATTGGACATTGACAGAGGACAAGGACAAGGATTTGGTACTGATATTCCTGTGAAATAGTTAAAGCAAGTCCGGCCTAATGGGAATTCAAGACAGCAGTGACGGTGACCTTTGTGTAGGTACCGAATGATAACTGAACAGTCAGATAAAAATAAGAGGTCGTGGATATGCCCACTGTTTCGGACATGCAGTCTGCTAGTCACTCACTTAGGAGCCTTCATAAGGTCTGGACATAGACGCCCTCGGTTGCAAGGCCGCCGGGCCAGTGTGATCTTCGGTAATGTCCGGCCCGGCACCATTAACTGGTGGCACTGCGATGCATGGTGATGTTCTGATGGCGAACCCGGAGATACAGCACAAGCTTGAAGAATTGATGGAAGTGCAGCAGAAAGAGAGCCAAAAGGTACTAGAATTGATTGCTTCTTTGTTGGGAACTTTAGGTTTTGTCAGAGATACCTTGTAAATCTTATGTCCTCTATTTTGTTATATTTGGGAGTAGAATAGAAATGAGAATAGAAATGATAAATACAATAATTTACTGAGGAAGTATTATAAGGAATGGTGGCTAGACTGTTGGGGGTACAATTACACCTGACTTCATCTCCGACATCCTAAAAAATAACCCAGGTTCCAAATCAATATCTGAAATAAGCTTGCAAAAGCCACAATGGAACAGATTAGATATAAAGGTTTGAGCCATCTGAAGAATGGTGGAAACTCACAGATTTATAAGGTGGGGGACCTACATCATCTGATTGGGATCTGGTTTGAGGCCTGAGGGTCTCTATGATGAGTGGTGGTCTCCCTGATAATCATGGTGGTGGTCTCCGTGATAGCCTGGAGGACACATAGAATGACCTGGTAAATCTTCTGAGCTGCATCCCATATGATCCAGAAGATCTCCACCAATAACCGATCCCAACACCCAAACAATGTCTCATCTTCAACTGCTCCTGTAATCCCATAGCGTAGGAGGTTGAAAAGAGAGCGATAGAGAATGTGCAGGGTAACATAGGTAATGATTGGGATTAGATTGGTGATTATTGAGGAAAGAATGGGATTTTGCATAGTGTTGAGAAAGCTGATAAGGTGGGGGTTGACTGCCAAGTCCTGAGTTAGACATATAATGTAGATATGGACACTCACAAATACCCAGGCAGATGCAGATATATGTCCCGAAGAACAGGATAAAAGTACTGGGAATACCTTCCCATGCCCCAGAATAAGCCCAGAGGATAGTAGATCCACATCACAACAGTAAAGGCAGTTAAACTAGGTGCCCAGTCTCCTAGCCTCAAGAGTGGTTCAAGGTGAGAAAATCCTAGACACGTAAATGCTAGTATTGGATAAAGTATTATAGTTGCCAGTTCTCGCACTAGAGGGTGAGGTTACGCAGAGGCATAGTCGTCGAAAAGAGAAACCGGAAATTGTGAGTGTGTTACGGTATGTCACAGTAGGACGCTGGAAGCGTTCAAGTCCAATTTCTAGTACATCTAACCACCACAATGGACAGCGAACACGAATGGCCCCTTCGTCGTCTTCCTACGTTAGTTCAATTATGCCAACGAGGTAAGGCCCATCTATTACACACATTGCTCTTGTAAACCAACATCTTGCTTTTTGAAGCCGCCGTGGCACACGTTGATTGTAAGTCTCCGGTTCTGTCCTCGTTGAAAGGCAGGCTTGTGTTGATTTGATGTTCAGCTATCTACAGTCTAGGGGAACACCTAACCTACCCTTTAGTTAAACCCATCCTCGAGCGATGCACAATGGACCAACTGCATCGCTTTGAAATGTCTTCTCCTGTGAGCTCCTTCGAAATCCAGGTGTATAGCCATACTCTGACCCCTACCATTCGTCAGCACCTACGAAAGAGCACTCCCGGTTTGTCAAAATCTTTATACCACACATATCTTCTAAAATAAATATCTTCCATTATAGAAATATGGAAAGATTTGTGTTTCCGAAAATATCGTTTAACTGCGGTAGAACGTTACTCTTTTGACGATGTCCCTCAGCATCCAGATTCATGGAGGTCGCGCTATTTCGTAAGTTCTTAACGGTGCGATCAGCACCATCACATTGACCTCATTCTCTCAAGCTATTACAAGACGCGGAAGCAAAACGGCTAGAGGAAGTTGGATCTAAACTCCGTTCCCAGCGTATGGAGGCAGTAGAACGCAAGAAAGAAAGAGAAGTAAAGTATACCGACCGCGTTCCACCACCCAAACGCACACGGACAGGATGTACGGGGTTTAATTACATATTTCTTTATTCCGGCACTCATGATGCTTGTTCCATCCAGGGAACACGACTGTACAGCCAAAAACTTTATTTCAGAAAACTCGATCCGAGGCTTCCAAACTTCAAAAGACCATTTACAATGCGCGTGTCTTACCACCAATGCCCACTGCAAAGAGCTATCAGGTCGCTCCACAGTCGGCCGGAGCGTCGCTACTGCCTGCTTTACCCCCTGATTCTTCGAGTCGAGTGACGGTCAACACCGTTATCAGACGACGTCCTGTTCCTGCTCCTTCAATATCACCTACCTCAAAGAGTGTGACCTCAGAGCCCAGGACTGCCCTTTCACCACCAACAGATTCACACTTAACAATGACGCCTCAACCTCCGACTAGCACTCAACCCAAATCAATATTTATCCCTAGTCCGCCGGCTGCCGCCATGCCGCCAACCTCCGAACCTGCCAAATCACCAGCAACGAATAAAATGACAATCAAGAAAGACCCAATGGCAACTCTATTCGTGCCCAAACGTAAAGCCTACTCCCAACGTCCAGCGTAATAACTGTCAAATTTCCGCCATTCCCGGCCACATAATGTACCAGATACCTCTATCAACGCCCACTGAACTTGTTTTTAGGATTCTTATCATATCAGATTAGATTACGCAGTGGCGTTTCGAATTGTATTCCATTTAGTAAAGATGTTAGAGTAACCATGTTTTTCGGTATACCTTCACTAACATACTATCCCCCAAGCTCAATCCATGAGTTGTACATCATATATAGTTTTTCAAAAATTTCATAACAAGTTTGTGATTTCAAAAAGAATTCTCTTATATTTAATATACATGTTCCAGTCGACTTGGCAAATGAGCTAAGGTCCTCGCTCACAATAAATAAATCATGACCCAAGGTAAAAAAACAAACCAAGGAACTTCTAAGGGATGGATCATTGATCATCCTCAGTCATAGGACCATACAACGAGGCGAGAAGTTCCCCAGAACCCCCCCACACCTCTCGAAACTCTTATGTTACTAATTTCTCACTCAAAGTAAGTCTTCTCAAACTTCTCAAACTTGTGACGTCAGAATGTCGAACAAAACTTCATCTGTTCACGGCAAACGTTCACTTTCCTCCCCAAATGAGTCAGAATTCGAAGTTTGAAAAAAAAAAAGGAAAAAAAAAAAAAAACTTGACAGTCAAGTGAAAGATTTGAATCTGAAGCGGAAGTTGATGACCGCCGACGCCCTTGCAAGGCTTCCTTCAGAATAAAGTTTTGCTGAAAATGTCGCAATCTATACATCGTTAAAATGTTTTGTAATTGATGTGATGTACTATGTAAGCCCCACGATGTGGCAGGTTTTGTAACTATGCAAAAAAAAGGATTGATTGTGTGTTTTAAAAAAAAAATTTTGAACAGGAGTGGTATTGTGAACGTCAGTTGGATTGATGAAAGAAAGAAGGAAATTGCGGGAAACAATACAAATATAAAACATCAAAAAAATAAAATAATGGCGTGCGTTGGAACGTGAGTGATCGTGACGAGTATTTTTTTTTGGGGGGTGGGGAATATATATTAGGATAATAGGGTGTGAGTGTGTGTGAGGGTCACTAGGTAGGTAAAAACATTACAATTGTGCACGAGGCCTCAAAGTGGCCGATCCAACAACTCGGATCCGGAAAAAGATATAACTGGTTGTGGTTAAGGCGGTTTCGATGTGGCGTCGTGTTAGGTGGGAAAGAGTTTACAACCGAGTGACGACCGAGAGCGAGTCGGCACCATTACTTTCCAGTCGTTGTCGCGTTTTACCCTTACCCTTCTCAACGAATGGGAGCGTAAGTGAATGATCTATCATCGGCGATTGCGGCAATGTTATACCAGACGGAGCAGGCTCCCAGATTCGAATGCTGTGATCGTCAGAGCATGATGCGAACATGCGTTCATTTGTTGGGTTCCAAGCCACAGAGTTAACACTTCCCTCTCCGTGACCTGTCAGCACTTCTAGGAGAGCACCAGTGTCACGATGCCATATGTATACGTTTCCATCTAAAGGGGTTTACCAAGATACTTGGGCATTAGAAAAAAAAACACATGATGGCATAGCGTTCATGCTCTCACCTTCACTACCGCTGACGACGAAATTACCATCAATCCCACCAAAACAACTCCGGATGACGTGACGACCTTGGCTTTGGCCAGAATATTTACGTGCTATTCGGCCCGTATGGATATCCCAAAGGTAGATTTCCTTGAGAAACCAATCCATGATGAGCAGAAGGTCTCAAAAAGACAATATACTAGCCCTCTTACATTCGGAGAATGGTTTACAAGTGCATACTGAGAATCTTGAGTTATTTGTACACTCGTAAGCTCTCCCTCTAGTCGAGTTGACCTGTTCACACACACAAGAAGGAACATCAGTAAAACATTACATCAAAACATTCTCGGTGGTCATAAATGCCCATGAGCGACCGAGAAAGTACAAAACTACGCACGACTCTGTTTGCTTCGTTGCGAAATCGAAAATAATCATCCGAACTAATGCTACGTTCCCACCGGGGGAAACCGACGGTGGCTCCCCGGCTTGTACACCTCTTGACTGGGTCGTTTCCGTGGCCGGAGGTGTGTTCGACGTATATTCCATGCCTACTGCCACCAGGTGCTTAAAGTCGGGTGTCAACGCCAAGTCAGTTAACCGAATGGCGGTAGTGCCCCATGCATCTCGTACTTTTCCGTCCACGTCCTGATGGAAAAAATGTACCAAAACAGCAATATGAGTATGGAAGTTGAAGGTTGTTACTTCTAGTTTGTGTTTGACTTACCCAGATGATGATCTTTCGGTCTAAACCCCCAGATATGAAGCCTGATCCGTCCGGTAGCCATGAGATAGCAGTCACGGTCTCGGTATGATCTTCAAGTGTGCGAATACAGACGCCAGTCTTTAGGATCTGGTGTGAGTATTTCATCAAGTAACATTCATACAGAGGTTTCACCTTCGTATTCCAAAGCTTGATAAAGTGGTCCGCGCTTGTGAGAAGGATGGTGTCATCAAGCGACCAGGCCAAGCATCCTACCGGATATGGATGGTCACGTAGGATATGATGTGCAGCCCAGTCTTGTGGTGACGATGAGCCAGAATCAAGTGGTGACTTTGATAAACATGATCATTAGTTTCATCTCCAAGTTCCCAGCAGAACAAAGAACACTGACTCCTCTACGCCATATGATCGCAGATTTGTCTTTACTCGCACTTGCAAGGTATGCTCCGTCATGACTCCATTCAATATTCCAAACTTCGTCCTTGTGAACTTCCAAAATTGTGGTTGTAATCCGGGGGAAATCGGACTTATTACATCGATGGTCAGAGTATAGAGAGAAAGATGTGGAATTTAGCGGTGAGTTGTGATAAACGCAATGCTGACGTTGATACACTCTTGCTTGATGAAGAAGGGTTGAAAACCGCCGTTGTGGTATCATTATAGCGGAAGGAATATAATCTACAAACAACCACATGGTTAAGAGGTCTCTCTGTAGATCTGCAGAATCGAGCCTACCATGAAGGGCATCAAGTAGTTGCCGCCTTGAAGTCCCGGATGCGCCGTCCCAGCCTGCCCTTCTTCGTAGATCTTCTGGGTCTGCACACATGATCAGACTAATGAGATCAGGATGTCAGTATGGGCAAATAGATCAGAGCGAACAGATGCAGACCTTGATAATGTGTGCAATTGGTCTGGGTCTACATTAGAGGGTGCTAGCTCATTGCGTAGGACTTGTAGCGCTGCAGTAGGTTTCTTAGCCTCCAGTAGTTCTAGATATTTCTGCTGGCTTATCAGGAACTTGGCATCCTGATAGGAGAAACAAGACGGATCAGCGGGATGCTAAGGCAGACAAATAAGGAAACTAACCCATAGTCCTTCCTCTCCCTCTACACCAAGTCGTATCAATGCGGCTTCTGCCTTTGACCACAGACCATCAAGAATAAGTTGTCGAAACTGAGATACCTCTGGCGATTCCATAGCGTATCCTGATTCGGCTTCCAGGGTCGCGGCAGACTCACTGATTAGGAAGTTGAGCAACAGCAAGAAAGAATAGAGCAAAGCAATGGACCACATACCTATACCCCACATCGCGTAAACTTTGAATAACCAAACGCACAAACTCTTGCCGGTCGACAAGGGAATCATCATACAAAGTTGTTCCAGGGAGATTAACTTTTGCAATTGATTTGCCATGCTTCTGCACCCCGTTCCCCATCACAGCTCCCGCACCTAAAGTCCCATTTGTTGCAGGAGCAAATCCGTTCGTATGGCCGTTGGTGGCAACGACACCTTCGAAAGCAGCAGCATATGAAGGGCCCGCCTGAGCATTCAGGTCGGGCGAAACGGACAAGGTTGAATCACGATCTGATTCTGAAAGTTTCATGATACTGCGGGATGGACTGCTTGTGTTGGGTTGATCTATGGTGATGTAGTGAGAAGAAGTACGGGGGCTCGAGCTGCCAAGTCGTTGTCGCTTCCGGGCTCTAGTGTTTTCGGCGTCTGCCGCGTCCGGGAGAGAAAGGATGACAATTCTTTAGGTAAATTACGAGTTGAACAAAGAAGGAAGATAAAATACGATACCAAGTGAGATGGATGAGGATAAAAGGTCTGTACTGCTTCCTTGCTCGAGCTCTGACCTTGAACGAGTAGCTGGAACGAGGCTAAGAACTGCAGAGTCTGTGGAGACCCTTTGGGGTGGACTGAGGGGGGTTGTCTGAGGAGTTCGATTAGTGATTGTAGCTAGTTCCAGAGCAGATTCGGAGGTGGTCGAGGAGGGCAGCAAGTCCCGCGTAGGGCTTGAGTGGTTAGAAGAATCAATTGTTGCAATGGGATGGTAGTTCAAAGACAAAGAAAGATGACAATGTGGTAAATGTATCTCGCGATGAGTTCGAACGGGAACCACGACGAGCAAGGTATGGATGCGCTCAAAAAGTGGTAGTGGTGAACACTGTTGTTGGTGAGAGAGAGAGAGAGAAGATGTTGCCGAGGTCGACTCGAACTGATGCGCGTCAGTCCCTTGGCACCCGCTTTTAGAATGTCGCCTTACGAGTAACCACAATTCAATTGTTTTTTTTTCTTATTCACTACTATGTAACTTTGTTAACGGTAAGAAAGAACTCGAGTTCAACACGTTGCAACGAGACATATTCTGATGGTAGGATTGTTACGAAGATAAAGAAAACACGTTTTTGTTCTGAGGGAATTTCCTATCAATTCTAGAAAAGAATCTTTCGCTAGTATTTGCAAGGGTAGTCCATCGATAGGCGGGGAGCAAAACTATCGCAAATCACGGTTCGGGGAGGAGATACAATCACCTATCTCGTCTTATCTCGCAGGCAAGAGCGTGAGGGGTGGTGTGCATAGGCAGCTGCTGTACCATTCGATCATGACCCCACGCCATCATCCGAGTCGTCGACCAACACCGTGATGTATGTATCTTCACACAGCACTAGAGAGACCATGACCATGTTTGATGCATTGTAAGGTCGCTTGAATGTACTCTTGAGTAATGATGATGACCTGAATAGTCAGGTGGACCGTGCAGCTGATAAGCTATCCGCCGTAGGATGAGGATGAGAATGCGGATATGTCGACGCTTCAAAAAGCTAAACAAGACCCCATATGCTATAGTAATAATAATAATAATACGCAAGAGACTCTTTCCAGAGTCGGGACATTGTCCACATGCGTCTGATAGAATGGCCGGTCACCGTATCAGTCTACTATTTTTGTAATCATCAATTAAAATTTGACGACTTTTTAGTTTGACTTTCAGCCACATTCCCTATGAAACGCGCATCTCATAAGTCCATGTCAACCGATTCCCCTACCTCCAAACCAGTCTCCTGATTTGCTCAACAAAGTTTGGAGAATGGGGATACGTTGAAAAAAATAAAATTCTCCAACATAACGCCTAGTAATACTGGCTGCGTCGCTTTTATTCAAGTGTTGAAGTTATTAAATTTCAAACCTCAGCAACGCAGGATAATTCAACTTGTGTAATTTAACCTGTCATCACCTTTCGTCATTCCAAGACAAAATTTGACAAACGTGTGCAACACAACGCATGCGCATGGTAGTAGGCCAGCCACCCCGGCCGATATGGGAAAAAAAAAAAAAACCTGTAATTGTAGA
>Ga0193743_1000153_pt1 | contig 53480 bp, 45 predicted proteins | sample L2c2metaG_FD_143038 | JGI IMG/M metagenome (GOLD analysis project Ga0193743, IMG submission 143038) | Soil microbial communities from a riparian zone of the East river system, Colorado, United States - L2c2 | ecosystem: Environmental > Terrestrial > Soil > Riparian zone | place: USA: East River... | reverse complement strand
CAAGCGCAGGGCGCACGATCTTGTCGGCCTGCTCGGCACTTAACTCGGCAAAGGCCTTGCCGAACTGCTTTTTAGCCTCGAGATTCAGGCGATCCAGGCCGGAGCGATAAAGCAGCTGACGCTCGACGGGAGAAGCGCTTGCGAGGAAGTCCAGAAATTCAGGCGCCTTTGCCTGCAGGGCTCCGGGATACCCATTAAGCGGAGGCAAGAACAGGTCGCTCAACCTGCGCAGTGTCGATAGCTGGAGCTCGGAGAAGAATTTCACCTCTGGAGAGGCGATCGCATCCGGCACTACCGAAGTTACAGGAGGTGCTTTAAACTCGCCCATGCCGCGCCTACCAGGCGCTGGCGGGGCTGTGGCGGGAGGAGCTACAGGTGTCGCCCCCGGTGGCGTGCTTTGCTGCGCCGGAGCCTGTCCCAGCACCGTAGCTGAGGCGACAGGCACTGTCATCATCCCTTTTACGAAATCACGGCGACGCATCGCTCCTCCTTATGCTCTGAACTGCACTTTCTCGCTTTGATCAGTTCTGGCTGCTTTATTTCTTTCCAGAAATATTAGTGACCGTGCAAGGTTTTGTCATAGTGCACGGGGAAAAACTCTTCACTATCCCATTGCCACAAGGAGCGAATGGGCCCCCGGCCGCGCATAGATCTCGTGTTGACGCCGTGCGACAACTACGATACCAGCTTTATGCAATTGGCGCAGTGCGCGCCGTGTCTATTATCGTGACAAGCTAATACTGAAGATTCAAAGATGGTCGATGTCCCAGCCGTGGCGCTGGCGATCAGATCATGCTGGAGCGCTGACCACCAAGCTTCTACTGCCACGATCCCAACATCTCCACCTGCACCAAGTCGGCATTCAACTCAGAGATGGAGTTCCACTTGCTGGTGGCCTGCGCGGGCGGTGGTCAAGGGGGACAAATTCGCGGCTCCTTTGAAGAATGGTCCAGCTGTTGATGCCGCGATTTCATGTCGAAAAGGAATGTGCCTTCGCACCCTTGTAATCTCCGGTTGGCATGCTTATCTCATGTATTCCCGACAGTTCATACTTACTTTATTTGCGTTCGTGTTTGCTTCGCGTCTGGATGCTCAACAAGCGGTCAGCATGCCCAATTCCTACCTGGAGTTAATGAAGAAGGCAGCCCAACATGCGAGCGCCAACAACGCTCCGACCCCGGTCCTCTCGCGGATCGATTTTTCCGTAGTCCGCATGAAGGAAACAAAAGAAGACGCCACTCTCGTTCCGGTCGCCCAACTGAACGCCATCGGGATTCGAGTCGTTCCGTGGACAACCAATGATCCGCGTTTTATGCGGAAAATAATTGAATCTGGCGTAGATGGCCTCATAACGGATCGTCCGGATCACCTTCAAGTCGTCCTCGCCGAAGAGAGAGAGGCAAAGCATCGCCAGCAGATCGCGAGAGGCTCGAGCACCTCCACGTGTCTGCTCATCGTGGCGGCCGGAGGCTCAGACCAGAAAATACCTTGCCATCCTTCGAGAGCGGGCTCGATCAATTGAGCACGACGCTTGAGACAGATACAGGTGTCTCGACGAATCATGTTTCCACAATTTGGCATGACCAGTTTTACAATCCCGAGTCCTGCCGGCGCGCAGACGGTAAGCCCTACACGATGGAGAGCCGGATATATCTGAGCGATATCTCCTCCAAAGATGCACAAGCGACTTTCATTTGCGACAAGCTGCGTTTTGCCGAGGACCAGAAAAACGACCTTTCAGTTTCCCCTGTGTCGGTCGCGTTCGCACATAAAGAGCATCTGATCAATCCCTATGTACCAACCTACGTAGACCAGCTCTTTCGGTTTGTCGCCTTCTACGTGGACTACTACCGAAAAGGTCCTGGTAAAAGCTCACCGGAGGCGGCCGAGAGGGCGGCAAATGCTGAGCGCATTCGCTTCAATATCGAGACCAAAATCATGCCAACCCTCTCGAAGGAAGACTTCTCATTTCCTTCCATCTTTCGAGGTGAAAAGCTGCCTCCGGAACTGTTTTTGCCGAACCATACTGTCTCCCCGGAGGTGTTTGTCGAGACGCTGGCCGGAACAGTTATGAGACACCACATGGAATCTGGCGTCGAGATTCAGAGCTTCGATTTCCGAACCCTTCAACTGGTCGAATCGAAGTACCCCAAGATTCCTACCTATTACCTGACGATGGACTCGAAACTGTTCTACACAGAGTTCGTTCCTCCATCTCTGAGGTTGAGCGCCGAATAGTGCGAGAACTTGCTCGTTTGCTGCCTCCGACAACTGCGGTAGCGAAATGAAAAGCAGCATGCGACTCGATTAGTGGCGAAGACGATCTGAGCTCCTCTCCGGCTGCGAAGGCACAGTGTGACATTTTTCAAACAAACGAAGTTCAGATCACCAGCAATGTGTGAGAACTCTATTCGCGTTACTAGGAATATGTCATATCTCTCCGATCCAGGCTTGGATAGTATGAGCACGTTTGATGTTGGAAAGAATCGCGCAAACTAGGGATCAGATATGTCACTCCCAAATGCACAGATCATGGAGAATGCGTACCGCAGTTAATCTCCATTGCAATTCGTTACGGTCTCGACTGTGGGCACATCGAGTAGCCGATTTGGGAGGTTCGCTATACGCGACGAGTCTGAACGGCGCACGCACAACTCGCTGCTCAAGGGAATCTGACCGGCGTAGCTTACGTCGACTGATCTCGTAGCCGCTAGTGCACTCGCATTCGCGTTCTGGCTAGCACAACGAAAAGAAGAAAATCTGGAGGAATTTATGTCCGAAGCACATAGTCAGGAAACAAAGAAGCCGAAGGTACTACCGAAGCCGAACAGCGATTTCTATCATGTCTTCCAGCTGCTGTCTGAAGCCGAACAACAGACGGTCTCGAAGGTTCGCGCATTCATGGAAAACTCTGTCGCACCGGTCATCAACGATTTCTGGGCGAAGGACTCTTTCCCGTTTGACGTTTTACCCGGATTCCGGGATCTCCAGATTATGGGAGCGGGATACGACGGTTATGGATGTGCCGGTGGCAGCAATCTTCTGGCCTGCTATATCGCCATGGAGATAGCGCGGATCGACTGCTCTTTCGCCACCTTCTTCGGTGTGCATAGCGGCCTTGCGATGGGGTCGATCTTCCTTTGCGGGTCGGAAGAGCAGAAGAAAAAATGGTTGCCGCCGATGGCGCGGCTGGAAAAGATCGGATCTTTCGGGTTGACTGAGCCTCTGGTGGGCTCTGGTGCCTCTGGCGGTCTCATGACAACTGCGCGGCGCGAGGGAGACACGTGGATTCTGAATGGTCAGAAGAAGTGGATCGGTAACTCTACATTTGGAGACCTAACCATCATTTGGGCGAGGGATGTGGTCGACGGTCAGGTGAAGGGCTTCATCGTAGAGAACAAGAGCCCCGGTTTCAAGGTTGAAAAGATCCAACACAAAATGGCACTGCGCGTGACTCAGAACGGACTGATCACCCTTGAAAACTGCAGGGTTCCCGAGGAGAATCGCCTGCAGAACGATACGTCCTTCCGGGATACGGCGCGAGTTCTCCGCATGACGCGTGGCTTCGTCGCATGGGAGGCTGTCGGGTGCCAGATGGGAGCCTATGAGAATGCATTGGAATACGCACAGACCCGCGAACAGTTTGGGAAACCAATTGCTTCGTTCCAACTCGTTCAAGACCTCCTGGTGAAGATGATCGGCAACATCACCGCGTGTCAGTGTATGGTCGTCCGTCTCTCCCAACTGCAGGACCAGGGGAGGCTTGCTGATGAACATGCGTCTCTCGCCAAGGCATTTTGCACTGTCAAGATGCGCGAGACCGTTGGTTATGCACGAGAGCTTCTTGGAGCGAATGGGATCCTTCTTGACTACAACGTAGGCCGCTTTGTTGCGGACTCTGAAGCGATCTATTCCTACGAGGGAACGCGTGAGATGAATACCCTCATCGTTGGCCGCGCCATTTCGGGTTTCAGCGCATTCATTTAGTCGGTCCGTGTCTGTTGTTACCGAGTGAAAGGGCATCGATGATTTACACCCATTCCGTTGGTCGCGCCTTGCAGTACTTCCCGCAGCATACAGCTCTGCTGCGTAACGGCCAGGCCGTAACCTTTCTGGAACTGGACGTCAGAGTGAGAAGGATTTCCGCAGCGCTTCGGCGTCGGGGCTTCCTGAGTGGAGAGCGGCTGGCATTCCTGATGCCGAATGGTGCGGACTACATCGAACTGTTGTATGCCTGCAGCCTGCTGGGAGTCATCGCAGTTCCGATCAATACGCGTTATGCAGGTGCCGAGATTGATCGGCTCCTCAAGGATGCACGACCGCGTGGCCTGATCCGGCATTCGATGTTTCCCACCCCGACTGTGCGAACTGACTGGGAGCACGTGATCGACCTCGCTCCCCTTGAGGACGCCGAAGAAGAGCTATACGCCGGAGAGTTTTACGATCCTGACGCGATCCTCGTGCTTCTTTACACAAGTGGAACGACCGGAGCCCCCAAAGGGGCTGCGCTTACACACGAGAATATCTTCTCCAATATTCATGACCTCAATTACTGGCTGGCGTACCGAGAGAAAGCCGTCTTTTTTCATGCGTCACCAATGTTCCATATTGCCGATTTTCCGGCAATGTTCGCGGCCCCTGTCTTCGGCGCGGCACAGACGACTTTACCGCACTTTGACCCCGCATCGTTCTGCGCATCCGTTCAGACAAACGGGGTGACACACACGGTGCTCGTTCCATCGATGATCAACACTCTGTGCCAGTTTCAGGAGCTTGCTACATTCAATCTGGATTCTCTGGATGTGTTGGCATACGGGGGCTCGCCAATCGCTCCGGCACTTGTCCGTGAAGTACGCAGAGCTTTGCCGAAAGCAAAGTTGCTGCAGGTTTACGGTTTGAGCGAAGCCGGTTTTCTAACTGGTTTGACAGATGCCGAACACACCGACGACAGACTTCAGTCGTGTGGACGCCCATGCCCCGGTATCGATCTGCGAGTTGTCGATGCAGCCGGCAAACCGGTGGCTTCCGGCGAACCCGGAAACCTGGTAGCACGGGGGCCGGGTATCATGCGGGGTTACTGGCGCGACATCGAAGAAGACCTGCCTGGGGATGAGTCTTCGGTGGACGAAACCGCAGAAGCATTGCGTGGCGGGTTCCTTCACACCGGAGATATTGGACGCCAGGACAAGGACGGCTACTTGTACATCGTCGATCGAGCAAAAGAGGTGATCGTAAGCGGCGGAGAGAATGTCTATTCCGTTGAAGTCGAGGCGGCCATCTATGAGATCCCACAGGTAAAGGAGGTCGCGGTGTTCGGCATCCCGGATGAGAAGTGGGGTGAGTTGGTGGCTGCAGCTGTTGTCCTGCGGCCGGGAACTAATTTGTCTGCGGAAGAAGTCCAGCAGTACTGCAAGACCAGGATCGCCTCATACAAGCTCCCCCGCCATATCGAGTTCATGACAGAGGAACTCCCCAAGTCCGGGTCGGGCAAGATTCTGAAACGAGTTTTACGGGAGAAGTACTGGGCCGGGCAATCCAGGCAAGTGTGATGCGCTGGGTCCTCAAGACAATTCGAAAGCAGATCTGGAATATTAGCCGAGTGACGAGCTTCGCGACACAGGCAGACGAACAGATGGAGGATAAGAGATCTCATGAGCGCAGACAACATTTTTTCTGGTTTGAAAGTAGTGGACTTGGCTAGTTTTATCGCGGGTCCCTCAGCGGCGACAATCCTGTCCGACTTCGGTGCGGATGTGATCAAGGTGGAGCCGCCCGACGGAGAGTTGTGGAGAAGCGGGCATAAAATTCCTCCGCAGCCGCATTCAGAAGAGCCTTATCCCTTTGAATTGGCTAATCGAAACAAACGTGGCGTTGCGCTCAATCTGAAAGCTGCGAGCGCGCAGCAGGTTCTCGAGCGGTTAGCCAAGTGGGCCGACGTGTTCATCGTCAACACGCCGCATACCGCGCGCAAAAAATTGAAGCTCGAATATGACGATGTCGCGCAGTGGAATCCGCGTCTGATCTATGCGGATCTAACCGGTTTCGGAGAGAAAGGTCCGGACGCCGCTCTTCCGGGGTTCGATCTCACGGCCTTCTGGGCGCGAAGCGGTTTGTTGTATATGACGCGCGATGCTGGAGAGCCGCCGACATGGCCTGTGGCCGGTAGCGGCGATAATGCGACTGCGGTCGCCATGTATAGCGCAATCGTGACCGCTCTGTATCGTCGCGAACGCACTGGCAAAGGATCCTACGTCACGACTTCGCTCCTCGCGGCAGGTGTCTGGTCGGCCAGCGTATTTATCCAGGCCGCCCTATGCGGTGCGGGTTTCTATGGGCTGCATGATCGAACACATCCCGCAAATGCCGGTTTGAACACGTATCGTTCTTCCGATGGCACCTGGTTCGTTTTGGTAGTTACTCCGGACAAGGTACCCGTGGTTCTAAAAGCACTAGGTCGTGAGGATATCCTGACGGATCCGCGATTCTCGGACCACGCCAAGCTGGCGCAGAACCGGCCGCAACTGACGGCAATGCTCGATGAGATCTTTGGTTCGCAGCCAATGTCGCATTGGTATGAGGTCTTCAACGACGTTCACGTCCCCTTCGGCGCCGTGCGTGAGCCGCAGGAAGTCGTTAATGATCCGCAACTGCGAGCGAATGACATCGTCGTTCCACTCGAAGGAGCCGGTGAGAAGTTGACCTCAACCATCAGCAGTCCGATTCAAGTGCACGGTGTTACGAAGGTGCCTGCCAGGCGCGCGCCGGGAATCGGAGAGCATAACGATGAAGTGCTGAAGGAACTTGGATTCACAAGTGACGAGATCGCAGGCCTGCGTGCTAGCGGAGCGGCACCACCGTCGGCACATGCTGAGGTACCAACGCACGCTCCAGGGAAACCCATTTAGGTGAGGAGAACTTTCATGAGTGCTACAGAAGCATCCACCAGCTTAGAAAACATCATGTATGAGGTCAAAGGATCGATCGCTTACATCACCATGAATCGACCCAAGGTGATGAACGCGCTCAACCGGAAGACCGTTGAAGAACTCAACACTGCATTTCATGCGGCGAAGGAGGATGTCACAGTCAAAGGCATCATCCTCACTGGAACTGGAGAGAAGGCCTTCATTGCCGGCGCCGATATCGCGGAGCTTTCGGCAATCGACGGGGAGCATGCAGGCGAATTCTCCGAGAAAGGCCAGGAGGTGCTCTTGTTCATTGAAACGCTTGGCAAGCCTGTGATCGCAGCCGTGAATGGCTTCGCCCTGGGAGGCGGTTGCGAAACGGCGATGGCGTGCACGATCCGTATCGCCGCGGAAAACGCGAAGTTTGGTCAACCCGAAGTCAAGCTGGGGGTCATTCCCGGTTACGGTGGCACACAGAGGCTACCGCGCCTCGTTGGCAAAGGCCGAGCTCTGCAACTGATCCTCACTGGCGATCTGATCGACGCTCACGAGGCCCATCGCATCGGGTTAGTCAATGAAGTCGTTCCCGCGACTGACCTGATATCGCGCTGTGAGGCCATTCTAAAGCAGATCAGCGCGAATGCACCGCTTGCCATACGCTACTCCATCGGTGCGGTCAACGAGGGAGTTGATACAGATCTGAGTTCCGGGCTGAAGCTGGAGGCAAAGTACTTTGCCCTTGCTGCTGGGACAGAAGACAGGAAGGAAGGCACTTCTGCCTTCGTCCAAAAGCATGCCCCGCAGTTCCAGGGTAAGTAATCGCGATAAAACAGGTACCTCCGCAAGAAGGAAGTCGATAGCCGGAACAAAGCACGATCCGAGCGCACTATTGTGCCGAACGTGCGTTGCCCTATTAGGACTAGGTGGCATGGAATACATTCTCAATAATCTGGATGGGGGCATTCTCAACATCTTCTCAACTAGTGCTGTCGGGTCGGCCTGAGCGGACGACATAAAGATGTAATGGAAACTAACCTCTCCGAAATCATAACGTAGGACTAGTCATAGGCGGATGATCAAGCTAGTCGTCTGAACTAGACTCCGTGCTCAACTGATGGCCGTGTTTCACTCGAATGACAAGGTTGAACATCCATGAAGGCCTCTTAAACCAAGCAAGTCAGTTGGCTTGTGAATAACGGTCCGAGTTATGAAAGAGAAGCCAAATGAATGGTGTGTGAGAGTGAGGAAAACCATGATCGCTTATCAACGGATCCACGTTCGAGTTCAAAGTAGCGATGAGTCCAAATGCAAAGATCCAGACGGCGATCTTGTGGTACGTGCACAGGCTGGAGATTGCGATGCCTTCGGGCGCCTTGTGCTTCAACACAAAGAGACCATTTCCAGGATAATCTTCAGGATTACAAAGAATCGTGAAGATGCCGAGGACGAAGTTCAGGAAACATTTCTTCGTGCTTATCGCGGATTACGTGAATTTCGTGGGGATTCAAAGTTCACCTCATGGCTCACCCGCATCGCAGTGAATCGGGCTTTAATGTGTCTGCGTAAACGACGCTCTCGGGATATTTCATTTGATGATGCTGTTGAACGCGAGGGCGATTCCTTCAATCACGATATCCCAGAGTGGCGTCCAAATCCTGAGCAGTGTTACTCGCAAAAAGAGGCACACCTCAATTTGAATGAAGAGGTGAATGCACTACCTAGCGGTCTTCGGTCTGCTCTCCTTTTGAAGGACTTGTACGGATACACAACGGAAGATACCGCGAAGAGGTTGGGGATCAGTATTCCAGCCGTGAAAAGCAGAGTACTGCGGGCTCGTCGACGCCTTCATGTTCAACTCCGTGAGAAGCCAACCCCGTTTACACACGAAGATGCGGCGACGGTTAGTCTTGGATTTGCCCAACAGCGAGAGGTAAACGTTGTGGTACTTAGTGGCATTGATGACGGTGTTTTCCATGAAGCGAGGCTCCTTTCGAGCGGTTTTTGTGAGTGAAGGCGATGAGCTTTCCGTGCAAATTCAGCTTAACCCGCCCAAGTCTGCATTGCGACATCTAGCTGGTTCAAAGCAGAGTGCTCACTGCTGATGCACGTGAGACATTCACTGCCTTCTTCGAGAAGCGATCACCACGGTTCAATTCAGGTGAATCATCTAGTGCCACACGATAGATGACATGATGCCGATAGAGCGGTCATTCGCATACTATCGGCACCTCTACAACGAACAGCGTTGTCCTTGCCGGAGAGAGTAGCAGGAACATGTGATTGTTTGGTTTCTGAAGGGTTGCTACTCTCACGCTGTCGAGCGAAACGTGGCATTCCGACAACGCAGAAATGGACAAGGGCGAAATTGAACACAAGCACTTGGGCGAAGCTTTATGACAATGCTGGCGAAACAGGGCGGCGGATTGAAAGCACATCCTTCCTACAATCCATTGGAGACGGAGCGCGAAAATGAAGAATAAGGTTCCAGTCGTTGTGATTGTCGGAGGAGGATTTGGCGGGCTGGCGACAGCGAAGGCACTTCGCCACGCACCAGTCAAGGTACTTCTCATTGATCGCTCCAATCACCACGTCTTTCAGCCTCTGCTTTATCAGGTTGCGACGTCTGTCCTTGCACCCGGACAGATCGCGTCTCCAATCCGAGGTTTGCTTGCTGCGCAAGAGAATGCTTCGGTCATGTTGGGCAATGCGACCGGGGTTAATACAGAATTAAAGCAGGTCACTGTGGATGCCGACGACAAGGTCGGTATCAAGATTGACTATGACTATCTCGTCCTAGCTACGGGGGCAACACACAGCTACTTTGGGCATGATGAGTTTGCGAAGTTCGCTCCGGGGTTGAAGAGTCTTGCCGATGCTGAAGCCTTACGCAATCACATCCTTACAGCCTTCGAAAGGGCGGAGATCGAAGACGATCCCGCGCGACGTCAAGCCCTGATGACATTCGTGATGGTCGGAGCCGGACCAACCGGCGTAGAAATGGCCAGTGCCGTTACCGTCATGGTCAAGACGACTCTACGGAATAATTTTCGCAGGATCGATCCTGCGAAAGCCCGAATTGTTCTAGTGGACATGGGACAACGTCCCCTCGGGACGTTCGCAGAAACGCTGTCTGAGGCCGCAAGATTGCACATGTTGCAGCTAGGAGTGGAAGTGCGACTGGGCAAGGCCGTCCAGTCAATCGACGACGACGGAGCTGTGGTTGGAGATGAGCGAATTCCGAGTAAGACGGTGATTTGGACTGCAGGTGTAGCACCTTCGCCAGCCGGCAAGTGGCTAGGGTGCGAAGTGGATCGCGCCGGTCGAGTTCGTATCCGTCCTGATCTCACTGTTCAGAACCATCCTGAGATATTTGTTGTTGGCGACACAGCGTCTCTAGACCAGGACGGCCGTCCTCTGCCTGGTGTCGCACAAGTCGCCATGCAGCAAGGTAAATATGCTGCCAAAGCGATTGTTCGAAAGGTGACGCAGAAATCGGGGTTACATCCTTTCCGCTATTTCGACAAGGGAAACCTGGCTGTAGTTGGTAAAAATTTTGCAGTCTTGCAAAGCGGCGGCGTCAAGATGAGCGGATTCGTCGCTTGGCTTATCTGGGCACTGATTCACATTCAGTTCCTGGCAGATAGCAGCCTTCGTTTCAGCGTCTTTCTTCAGTGGGTGTGGACCTATATCAGTGGTAAACGTGGTGCGCGTCTGATCATAGAGCCGCGCAAGACGTCGTGACTTTCTTGAGATCCTAGGCATGACAAGGGGCTAGGGAGTGGCAATCGAAAAAGCAATTTATGCTGCTCGCGCCAAGGCGACGGGCGGACGAATTGGGATGGCAAAGACTAAGGACGGTCAACTTGATTTGCGACTTGACCGACCGAAGGAAATGCTGGGAAGGGGGAGGGAACTAACCCGGAACAGCTCTTCGCAGTTGGCTATGCGGCATGTTTCATCGGAGCCCTCCGAATCGTGGCCGGAAAGAGACACATTCGGATCACAGATGACGTTTTCATCAATTCTGAGGTTTCATTCGGACCGTTGGCCGGTGGCGTTGAAGGCTTCGGCATCGCAGTAGCTCTAATGGTCCATCTCCCCGGAAGCGACAAGAGTGTCGCAGAAGAGCTAGTGCACGCGGCACATCAAGTCTGCCCCTATTCTAACGCCACTCGAGGCAACATTGATGTTGCTCTGTCAGTCGCTTAAAGCACTGTTTTAACCGGAGGGATCGACCGTCTGTGGTTCAACGCCCTTCAAAAGAAGACTGAATTTTGCACCGACGTCTTGATTATTGGTAGCCCAAAGCTCAGCCGCAAATAGAAAGCAATAGCCTACCTGTGGATCGTCTGCTTTCCAACTCGCGATGGGCCTTGCCTGCCTCCTCTAGGGTGTAAGGCGGCCTTACGAGCAGCTTTAACTTTTCGCTTTGGTACATCCCAAAGACAGGTTCCATTACAGAGGTGAGCTGCGCGTGCTCTTACGTAATCCGTCGAGATTAGCCGGGTTATGAACAAAGACCCCATCGCCGCCAACCGGCCGAGATCGAATGGTGGGACCGCACCGCTCGAGGCTCCGTAAAGAGCTAGTAGGCCTCGCGGCCGGAGGCACTTTAAGGATTGTTCGAACGTGGACTGCCCAACGCCGTCGTAGATGACATCGAGCTTCTCACCCTTTGTGATCCTTAGGATCTCGTCATCAAATTTCGTTTGTGTATAGGATGACGTGATCTACACCCGCCTTCCGGGCCAGCTCAGCTTTTTCTGGAGTTGAGACCGTCGCGCACACGGTAGCACCAATTAACTTTGCCATCTGGGTCAACAAATAACCCACTCCATCAGCCACTGCGTGGACGAGAGCCGTGCTACCGGCTTTCAGTGGAAAAGTAAGGTGGCTTAAGTAGTACGTTGTAGCACCCTGCATTATCAGGGCAGCGGCATTTTCAAGATCCACTCCGTAGGGAACGCGAACCACGCGGTCTGCGGGTATTGCTACCTTTCCGCATAGCCTCCCAGTGGGCCAAACCAAGCGACCGCGTCACCTACAGACAACCCCGTGACACCCTCGCCTAGAGCCTGGATATGCCCTGAGCCCTCTCCTCCAGGAGGGGGAGCTTTGTAGTAGCCTTGCCGGTAATACACATCGATGAAGTTGACACCTGATGTGTGAATCCGGATCCGGACTTCACCGGGTTAGGGACGGGATTCGGAAGCTCACGGAGTTGAAGAACCTCTGGACCGCCTGGTACCTGAACCTGTATTGCTTTGATCAAAGACCTTCTTCTTTGATAGTTTGCCTTCGTTTCGCTGGTGCTATTGAGCTAGCATCGCCGTCTCTTGGCGCGTTCTTCGAATTCATTGGCTGCACGCGTGACTGCCTCCCGCAGGCGCTCCGCGGTAAACGGTCTCACCACAACGGTCAGGTCTCCGGCGTCGAGGATGGCTGTCAAGGGTGAAACAGCATCGCCATTCGGCGAATACATTACAAGCGATGGCCGCAAGCTCATTGCTCCCAGTGTGCCCCGTAAGAGTGCTCGATGCCTTTCAGGCAGCACACCAACTGGCAGGACTGCAACCATGTATTGCGACTTTGCGCACCTATCGATGAATCCTTCGACTGCTATGCATATCTCAAGATCGCCTTCTACTGCAACGAACAGCTCTCCCATGAGCTCATGGTCGTCGCGCCGTATCAAGGCAATCACACTCGAGTCTCTCGGAGTTGTGTTGTCCTCTCCTGGAGTGTTAGATCGCTCACGGTCCTTCGTTGTTCGTGACGTCATAGGTGCACCTGAGCAAGGTATGAACAAATGACTGTTAATTGAGGAGATGTTCGTCGACTTCTTCGAACAAGAGATGATTGTCCCGATAGTCCACGTGGACCCCGAGGAGAACAGGACCAGGGATCTCAAACGTCTTTTTGAGTTGAGGGCCGATCTCGTCGGGTAAATTGATCATGAGACCAGTTGCACCAAATGCCTCTGCATACTTGACAACATCGACAGGCCCGAAGTCTACGCCGGATGTCTTCTTGTACTTTGCCTGCTCCTGAACCGCCACCATGTCATATGTTCCATCGATCCAGATCATATGTACAAGATTCAACTTCAGTCTCACTGCTGTTTCAAGCTCCATCGCCGAGAATAGGAATCCGCCGTCTCCTGAGATCGACAGGGTCTTCTCATTGGGCCGCACAAGGCAGGAAGCGATGCCCCATGGGAGCGCAACTCCGAGGGTCTGTTGACCGTTGCTGATGAGAATCTGGCGAGCCCGGAAACTGAACAGGAAATGAGCAATCCAAAGGTGAAAGGAGCCCATATCGAGACATAAGGTCACATCGTCGGCGAGCCACTTTTGTAGTTCTGCGATAATCCTTAATGGGTGAATCGGGCTCTCGGTGTAGCGGCCAGCGTCTTTTATGCGGAGTGCTCTCTTCGATGCGAGAGTGATGAAGAACTTCTCGACATCGGGAGTAAGAATTATGGGGTCTACCAATGTCGTCAGAGCGGTAACACTAGCGGCAATGTCACCTAGAACCTCCACCGCGGGAGAATAAAAATTGTCGACATCGGCGCGGGTCGAATCGATGTGAATGATCTTTGCTTGGCGGGGATGGTTCCAGATAGATGGATCATACTCGACGGGATCGTAGCCAACAGAAATGATGACATCCGCCGAGGCAAGAAGTTCATCACCGGGGGTATTGCCTAGCTGTCCCACGCGCCCCGCGAAGCTCTTGAACAAATCGGTTGAGACCGTGCCTGCAGCCTGGAATGTTCCAACCACCGGGACTTGACTCTTTCTTAGAAATGTCCGGACGGCATCGGCATTTTCCGGCCTGCTTGCGAGCAGGCCTAAGAGAATAACCGGACGCTGAGCGCTCTTGATGATCCCGGCAGCTGCTTCTAATGACTCCCGGCTACCAGGGCCAAATACCGGGCTCGTTGATACATCGAGCACCTCACACCTGGCCTCGCCCTCCATAATGTCTTTCGGAAGATTCACGAACGCGGCTCCGGGACGATCTGATTCGGCAGACCGAAACGCATTCGCCATTACCTCGGCGATAGACTCTGGAGAGCTCGTCTCGGCGCAAAACTTCGTGACGGGTTTCAGGACCGAGACTGCCTGAAGTGTCTGGTGAATTTGCTTGAGACTCTGAGATGTCGCTACCGAACCGCCAAGAGCAACCATCGGGTCACCCTCACTGTTCGCCGTTGCGAGGCCCGTGGTCAGATTGCTCACACCAGGACCTGAAGTTGCGATCGCCACGCCGGCTTTTCCAGTAAGTCTGCCAATTCCTCCAGCGATGAAAGCAGCATTTTGCTCGTGGCGGCAGACAACGGTCTGGATCGAAGAGGTCGCGAGCGTATCGAAGACCTTGTCGATCTTTGCACCTGGAATACCGAATACATACTGAACGCCATGCTTCTCCAGCGATTCGACTACGATCTGGGCGCCTGTCTTTGCAATCTTTGAACTCATCTTGTCCTCTCAAGGTCCACGTGTTTGTTATGAGTCGTGATTCTGTTCCGCACTCTCCAGGTCGTCACTCGGGTCACGAGTCAGGTCTGCCTTTAGAAACTCTTCTGTCTCCGGTAAGGAGACATGCATCTCATGCATAACGCATCCGCCGATGACGGCTTCTCGGGCCTGGCATTCGAGAACGTGCCCACCTCGTTGCCGATCGTTAGATAGGAAATGAAAATGGTATCCCGAAACACTGAAGGAGCCTGCGAAGCCTGGAGACCAAAGTCCAACCAAGGTACCTTCCTGTTCCTCGAAGAGAAATTCCTGCTGGGCCGAAGCGGCGGCCTTCAGACCGGTTCCTTCGGGCACGGGCTTCATGACTCTCGTTTTGACCGAAGAAAACTTACCATCGATGCGAAAGGCATAGAACAGGTTCTGCGAGCCCCGCATCCCGTCACAGGCTGAGACTAGTTCGGCAAAGCTATTCAGATTGGGATATTGCTGTGTGAACTCAGCACTGAACCGGGTCACAACGGCGTAGGGAATGAGTCGGTCTTCTTCGACCCGAGCTACGTTGCCATTGGATGAGACCTGGTAACAGACTCCGTCGAGGACTACCATTTCGCCGTCCAGATCGATAAAGGTCCCAAGTCCGAAATCCCCATGCCGCAGTAGACGGGATACCTGTACTGCCCCCTGATAAAGGCCCTCAACAAGCGCCGCAGAAGTCGACACTTGAAACAACGTGTGAAGCGGTTTGCCAAGGCATTGCGATAGAGCAGTGGAGACGACGTGATCGCACGAAGTCTTATCGGCTTGCATTTTCGCTATGAGAGCTTCATAGAGCGAGTCTGGCAGGTTGCATTCTATGGTCTTCACGCTGATCTCCGGTTGGGCGCTCGAGACGACAAGAAAGTGGGACGGCGCGCGATACGCCGTCCCACCCTCGGCTTCTACTTCGTAAGAGTTTTGAGTGTTTTGAGATCATCCACGATGTAAGCCATAGAAGCGCGGAGACCTTTGCCACTGCGCACAGGTGCGAGATCGGAGATCTCTTCTCCCTTGGCGACTGGAAGGGTGAGGCTTCCTTCGCCAATCCACGCTTGCTCGATCTTGATGTCGTGGGGCACGTTCTCTACGAGCTCAAAGACAGCGGGTTTGTCCTGCTTGTCGGCGGCCAGTCGCGGAGTGTACAGCAAATTGACGATTGGACGCTGCTTGAGCAGTGACAAATCGGTGACGGGCTCTTTCAGGGTTACGAGACCCTCGGCGAGACGCTGTCCGCTTGAAGTCAACGAGCCTGCGAACTTCGAACCTGGGGCGAGTGCTGGCCCGGCCTTGCTCGTGGCCGCGTAGTAGCGGGTCTGGAAAACTTGGCCGAGGCGCTTCGGATACCCCTGTGTCCAGCCACGCGCGATAGCCGCGTCATTGTCGACAAAGATGTACGGGCAATAAGCCACAGGCTTGCCCTCGTAAAGGGCATCGATGAGAAGAAAGAACTCGCGATATTGATAGCGAGCGGGATCCAGATACTCTTCATTCTCACCGCTGAACTGCCAGTCGTAGAAGAGTGCGTTGCCATGACCGTTGGCCGACGGATCTGGATCGAGACCAGGAGGTAATACCGCCGCTACCGCCGCTGGATCGGACCAAAACTCGATATTGAGGAAATCTGCAGAGTAGTACCAGGGTGGAGGCGGATTCAGCGTCGACTTTCCGTTCGGCGTAAGCGGATAGTTGAAACCTTTAAGCATTCGATTTTCTCCTTTTTCGCATTTGCCATTGCATCGGGCTTGTCAGAATTTCCGCCACCACTGCCGTGGACCTCTCGTGAGTACCCCGGAAGCGCTGGTTATCGGAGGGTGGCGACCTGTCCTCAGTACACGGCGATGCTAGACCCTCATCTCCTCGGAGGAAATTACATGTTCCTGCTAATGTGATGCCTTCAGCGAGTGTGTTCTAAATGGACCTGACCTTCAATTCATAGCCCTAATAGGAAGATGTAATGGGAATCACATCGGCTACCTCGATACGATGCAGTGATACGCAACGCAGAAATGCTTCGACGAGAATCCATGGCCGCCTTCGACAAACAGACTGGCAAAACGCAGCTTGTAATGACGACCGCAACCAGTGTTCCCCCGATGAGCGGCGGATTGCAACCCCGCAAGAGTGTGCTCGAGAAAGCACTGTCAATTATTAGCGACGTGCAGCCTGGTGAGGGATTGGGCGCGCTAATACTTACAGTTAATCTATTCACACTTCTTGGTGCTTACTATCTCCTCAAGGTTGTGAGAGAGTCCCTCATTCTTGCAGAGGGAGGCGCGGAAGTGAAGGCGTACTCTTCTGCAGCACAGGCGGTTGTCCTTCTTGGTGTTGTTCCGTTCTACGGCTGGATAGCAACACATCTCAACCGCAATCGCTTATTGAGATTTACCACGTTGTTCTTCGCGTCCAATCTGGTCGTTTTCTATCTGTTTGGGCAGACTGGGATGCGAATTGGTATTGCCTACTACATCTGGGTCGGCATATTCAACCTATTCAGTGTTGCTCAGCTCTGGTCATTCGCTACCGATCTCTTCTCGCAATCGCAGGGTAAACGCTTGTTTCCACTTCTTGGCGTCGGCGCTTCTTCAGGAGCCGTTGGGGGTGCCTGGATCGCGGGAAGGCTGATTGGTCCACTTGGGCCATACAAGATCATGCTGATCTCAGCGTTCTTACTATGCGTATGTTCCGCCCTTACTCGTTTGGCGGGTTACGTCATTACGAAACGCGCAGGCGAACAAGAGAAGAAGAAGGATACGGAAACCCTCGGTAGCGAGGGAGGCTTTCAGCTCTTGATGCGCGACCGCTACCTGCTTCTCATCGCTATCCTCACAGTGCTCTTGAATATCGTCAGCCTCTCGGGCGACTTCATCTTTGGAAAGTTGTTGGTCAACCAGACAAACGAAGTTGTTGGCACGGCGGCCTCTTTGATCAAAGCGAGAAAGGCTTACATCGGAAGCTATTACGCTTCCTACTATGAGTGGACAAACATCGCCAGCTTCATCATCCAGACCTTCCTAGTCTCGCGGATATTCAAGCGCATCGGCGTACGAGGATCTCTGTTCATTCTTCCCGCGATCTCTCTCGCGACGTTCGTTACGATTCTGGCCAATCCAATCTTGCGGATCGTGCGCATTCTCAAGATCGCGGAGAACTCCACCAACTATTCCCTGCAGAATACAGTTCGTCATGCTCTGCTCCTCCCGACCTCCAGAGAGGCCAAATATAAGGCAAAAGCGGCCATTGAGACGTTCTGCGTTCGTCTCGGAGACGTTCTGCAGGCCGGTGTGATTTTTGTGGGAACTACTCTTCATTTCGATGTCAGAGCGTTCGCGGCCATGACTTTGGTTATGACTCTGTTGTGGCTGTTCGTCGCATACAGACTCTACATGGAGCACAAGCGTTTGGTTCCAGAATTTCACTAAAGCGTCAAACTGAAGATTGTGACACAGATGATGAAGAGCTATAAAACACGACTTAGCGACAGTTCATTCCCAATTTTGGTCTTGTCCTATTCGCTCCTGATGATGCATTACGTCTTCAGTCGGGCGTTTCGAGATTCGCTTCTGGGATCACGCATCTCGATATCAGAGCTGCCGAGTCTTACTGTTCTCGGGACATTCCTAGCAATCACCATGAGCCTGGTATGCTCGCTCTTCTTGCGTTCTGAAGCCCGTATCCATGTCGTCCGTGCCTTCTATGTATTGAACGCGATTGCAGAGTCCATCATTGCATTCAATTTTCAAAATCATCCCTGGATGTTGAGGGCCTACTATATCGAGGTCTCCGCATCTACTGCTATCGGTTTGTCTTTGATTTGGGTGTTGATTGGAGATTGGACCAGCCACTGCAACCATGGTGACACCAACAAGGTTCCCTCCGTCCTGATTTCTGGCACAGCGGCAGGGATGTTTGCAGGTTTCGGCCTCGTCCACCTGCCATCTGCGAGCGATTTCCGAGCATCACTCTTGATGCTGGCGATCATGGACATTTCTGTTTCGGTGCTCCTTCTCTTTCATAGGGACGGCAGCTGCAGATTCTACGCCGAACACAAGGCGGATGAACAGAACGCAACTCGCAGGCATTGGTCCAATGCCGTGGTGCGGATGCTCGTGATCGTAACCATCGTTGGCGCGTCAGCTTCCACACTTCTCGATCTCATCTTTCGAGTGCGTGTGGCCGAACACTATAGCTCACAAGCGCAACGCATCCACTTTATGGGATCGATGCAAGGGTTACTGTGTTTGGGAGCATTGCTTTCACAGCTTGTGGTGCGGCGCCTCGCCGCAGGGAAGTGGGCCCGAAGGTGTCTGACGATCTACCCGGGAATTCTCACTGTAGCAGCGCTAGGAAGTTTGCTTGCACCAGTCTTTTCTGTCTTCGAATGTCTGCGGATAGGGGAGTACTCACTTCGAAATTCAGCGTCGCGTTGCGGAACAGAAATGGTTTATGCCGCATTGCCCGACAGGTTGCGGGTTGAGATTCGCCCTTTGATCGATGTTGTCGGAGAACGGGTGGGAGACATGTCCGCCGCAGGACTATTGCGCCTTCTGCTTACTGCGAATGCCGGCTTGAACTTCCGGCCCACGCTGCTGGTTGTAGCTGGTTTAGGTGCCTGCCTTTGGTTTTGTAGCAGCTGGCTTCTTGCTCGTGTGGATCACATGAGAGCCATTGAAGAAGTTGAAGATGAAAAACAATTGCCGCTTCAGAAGCTGGCTCGAGAAGGTGCTGTACTCGCTTGAGCTCAGTCAGAACGAAGTCGGAGGTGAAGGATTATGACAAACAAGATAAGAACGATCGCAGTATTGTCAGCCATAACGCTTAGTTGCGTTAGTGGCTTCGCTCAAGAGTTATCGGGAACCGCTGGGGCAACGCGAAGTGGCGCAATCGTCGATGCTGAGAAGCTGAAGGCTAGATCCCTTGCCCCAGTGGCCCCATCGCACGGCGAACAAGAGTTCGATCGCTTTGAAGAGCGGATCATCAATCCGATTATCAATCCGAATGGGCTGACTCCGAAGTTAGGAGGCTTGCCGACGGGGGGCGGGTTCTCATTTGGACCACGTTACGTTCGCCGAGATCTACTACGGGAACATCTGATTAGTGACAGTTACATCGTAGGCTCCACAAAGAAGTGGTATCGCGGGGCCTCGTCTCTGGACTTTGTTGGCTTGATGGACAACCATCTGGAGTTTCTTGCCGACGGAGCCTATGAGAACGCGGCTTCCATGCCGTACTACGGCGAGGGGGCCAACTCGCTCAAAGCGAACCAGAGTGACTTCAGACGCGAGTTTACGACTGCTCACTTAGGTGGACAGGTCCATATTCTCCATCAAAAGCTGTCTGCCGGCTATGCGGTGGGTGGCCTGCTTGCAAATGTTGGCCCAGGTGATTCGGACTGGCCTTCCACCGACAAGCTATTCAACGAAGCAAATACGCCCGGCCTTCAGAAGCAATCTAATTTCATCACTGGTACAGCCTCGATCAAAGCCGACCTTACTACTCCGAGCTTTACGAATCCGAAAGGCCTCATTCTCGAAGCAAACGACACTCAGTTTTGGGACCAGAATGGGAACCATTCGAACTTTCATCGTCTGCAGACTCAGGCGACCTACTATGTTCCCTTCATTAATGGGATGAGAACACTAGCATTTCGGGCACGGAACGAAACGACATTCCATGACGCTGACCATCAGGTGCCGTTTTACCTGCAGCCCACACTTGGAGGCCCCAACGACCTACGTGGATATGAGCGCTATCGCTACTACGGGAACGGTTCCTCAGTGCTGAGTGGTGAGTATCGCTGGTCCGTCGCAGGCAGCCTGGAGTTAGCAATCTTCGGGGATGGCGGAAATGTGTACAGTCGCCCGGGCCTGATCGGGTTGCGTGAACTTCGGGGAGATGGAGGTTTGGGGGTCAGGTTCAAGAGCAAACAACAAGAGATTGTGAGAGTTGATTTAGGCGTGTCGCCGGAAGGAGTCAAGATATGGTTCGTTTTCAACAATGCGTTCGGAAAACTTTATCGTTCGTACTAATCAGCACAGTCTGCCATGCAACTACACTGGTTGCCCAGCAGTTTCTGTCGGATGACCCGATTAAAAAAATCCCTGAGACGGAGTCTGCCCAAAAAGCATCCGTTCAGGACATTAACGCAATTTACGATTTTGTCTATCACTCCGCGAAGTACAAGACACCGCCACTGATGCCAAGTCTTGGTGTGAATACGCTTGGTGAAGTCCCTGATTCCAGCTGGTACACGAATAGACCGAAGTTGAGTGTCCAGGAACTGAAGATCGGCGCACGTGTCCACGGTGGTCCGCAGCCGCCGTTTACGGTGATAGCGGCGAAGACAGAAGGGGTTACCCCGGGGTTTCGCATTAAAGATGGCCGCGGTTTGACCTATTTCATCAAGGTTGACCCACAAACTAACCCTGAGATGGCAACCGCCGTGGACGTAATGGGAGCGCTCTTTCTTTACGCGGCAGGCTATAGCGTTTCTGAAAACTATATTTTGCTTGCTCATCGGAAGGATTTTCGCCTGTCCGAAAAGGCAACGATTACTGCTCTCTCTGGCAAAAAGCATCCGATGAACCGTGGACAGCTGGAGAAGATTCTGGATGCTGTGCCTACCGAGCTTGGTGGAAAGATCCGACTGATGGCCAGTTTGTCGGTCGAAGGACGTATAGTTGGCCCATTTCGCTATGAGTCTGTTCGCAGCGACGATCCCAATGACCTGATCCAGCATCAGCAGAGACGGGACCTGCGCGGTCTTGAGGTCCTCTTTGCCTGGATCAATCACACGGATGCGAAGGGGGACAATAGTCTCGATTCGATCGTAGGCAACGGACCTAATGCTCGCTTCGTACACCATCTTCTTGACTTCGGCGATTCGTTCGGAAGCGACAGCGATATCGCTAAGGACCCGCGACACGGTCAGGAAGACTGGCTGCCCACTAGTGGGGAGCAGGGCAGACGTGCGCTCACCTTCGGCCTCGTCCCTGCGAAGTGGGAGACAGTGAAGTATCCTCACCATCTCCCTGCTGCTGGGAACTTCACCGCATCAGGCTTCGATCCGCAGACCTGGAAGCCTAACTATCCGAATCCGGCATTTCTCGCAATGACCCCGATCGATGCATACTGGGGCGCGAAGCGAGTGATGTCCTTTAGCGACCAGGACATCCGAGCCATTGTTGAGGAAGGCCAATTCTCTAACCCTGCGGTTACAGACTATCTTGTTAAGGTCCTCATCGCGCGAAGAAACCTGATCGGCCGGGCATGGTTCTCCAGAGTGGCTCCGCTCGAAGATTTTGGAATTTCGGATGGGGAACTGCATTACATCGATCTGGGCGGGAAGTATGATCTTTTTCCTACCTCATCATATGGTGTTTCGTGGTTTGCCTTTGACAATCAGAGCGGCCAGAAGACGCCTGCGCAAGGATCGACCCCACGGGTTCCTGCCGAGCTTGCTTCTGCGCAAGTGGGCGCCTTTATCGGTTGTACTCTGACGGACGCGAAAGAGAAGCGCAGGGGCGTAACCGTGATATTCAAGAGATTCGCCGATGGTTGGCAGCCTATCGGGATCGAACGAACTTCCGTTTGAAGGTTCGTTCGTAAGGAGACGCTTGTGGAGATCAGCTGTGGAGGATGAATGGACGAGTGGGAGGAGCTGATGGATAGCAAGGGGGGATGGAACAGACGTTGATTTTTGCTACAGACCGCAAAATTTTCGGCGCCAGCGTTCCTTGGTTCCCCTCACTCACGTGCTGAGACGCCTGCCTCCACCTCAGTACCGAACCCGCAGGCCCATCACGTTCTTATGCTCGTGGACTGGGGCACGGTGAGTGAGCCCGATCAGCAGATTGCGGTCGCCTCTGCAATGAGACGCTGGTGTGCCGACTAGCGTGTGCTTCCGGATGCGCTCGTCATGCTGGGAGATAATTTCTATGGCGAAATGCCAGATGGCGCTAATTCGCATCGATGGATCAAGCAGTTCGAGCAAATGTACCCGTCCTCATCTTTTCCCGGTTCTGTCTATCCAGTGTTGGGTAATCACGATTATGAGAGGTTCCGCGGTAATAAGGTTGAGGCTCAGCTCGCTTACTCCTGTCGCAGCACCCAATGGACAATGCCGAATCGCTGGTATACAGTCCAGGTTCCGAGGCCAGACCCACTCCTGACCCTAATCTGTCTCGATTCCAGTATTCCAGGCAGCAAAGGATTCGATCCGTGGCCATGGAGCTTTGTTATGACAAGGCAGGAACACGAGGAACAGAAACGATGGCTTGAAGAACAGCTCGCACGTCCTCGCTCCACACCCTTTCCTCGCTGTGGCCGCTCACCATCCGCTGTATAGCAATTGGGCTCATCGTGACAATCGTGCCTTGATAGATGAGTGGGATGCTCTACTACGGAGTTATCATGTGGATCTTTATATCTCTGGTCATGATCATGATTTGCAACCTAGAATTTAAGGGACACCCTACATCTTTTGTTGTGTCGGGCGGAGGCGGCGCGGAATTGGTAGGCTGGAGTATGCGCCTATGACCCGTGGACCTTGGGGTCTCCGGGTGCTTAGCTACGGATATTGAAATTTACGAAGAAAAACTGGCCGTTTGCCATATTGGAAAAGACGCGGCAATCCTATATGAGTTCAATCGGGGCCTAACTTCGGCACAACGACCTTAAGACAGGAGACTTCTTTACTTCTTCTCCGCCACGAGGATACAAATGCCAGACCAACGATCATGTCCCAGACTCGGTGCAGGCGTCCCGCTGAGAGGCATCACTCCAAGGTTCTTTGTTGCGAACGGGAAGCGGAATTCGAGGTAGGCTCTCACTATTTGTGCGCGACTGTAGGAGCGCGCGAGTTGGTCGGCCTGATCAGCTGCGTCCGAATATCCTTCGATGACAATAGGATGCTGGAAGATGGCGTCACCATATCCGGTGATAGCTGAATCAATCTGTCGGCGCCCCACCGCACTTAGTTCTTCGGAACCATGTGGCCCTTGCTGAAAGAGGTTCTCTGCCGAGAGCCATGTACGGCGGTTGTTCACGTTTGCGAACAGCTTGTTTCGGCGGTACTCCTGTGGCGACAGACTGGCGAGGCTGTAGTACCCGCGACGGTTGAAGAATCCTTTGAAAAAAAAGTTGTGCTTCAGTGCCTCAGTGTCTTCAGCCATGTTTCCGGTCGCAACGTTCGTGTTCGCCAAAGCCTGGCTAATGTTCTGGGCTGCTGTCACACCATTTGCGTCCGGTCCCAGAGCCTGATTAAGAGACTGATGCACCTGTTGAATGGTGCTATTCGCTTCAGTAGAAGCTGAACGAGCCTGGGTCACAGTATCGTCGATCTTCTGTGGCAATTGGCGCTGCTGAATGTCTCCTACAAGGCCATCGACGCGGATTGAAGCCTTATTGAGATTTGCGGTCGTGGACTGCACGTTGGACATCGTTGTTCGGATTTGATCTGCGACTTTCTCATCGCGTAGGAGCATGCCGGCGGGACCGCGACCTTGTTTGAGTCCAACGAGAAGATCATTCGCGTTGCCCACAGCACCGTTGACGCCGTCCAAAGCGATGCCCAGCTTCCCACTAACCTGTTTCAAAGCGGCATCGGCATCGTTCATGACTACCAACCCATGCGTCATAAGATCAGACATACTGATCGCTGGTTTGCTCCGAAGCACAGAGTTCGACTGTGCTATAGGTGCATGGGGGCTTCCCGGATGAATAGAGAGGAACATTTCGCCGACTACCCCTTCAGTATCAACAGTGACTATCGAATCCGTACGCACCAGGCCATGGAGTTGCTCATCGATTCTCATCTGTACGCGAAATTGGGCATCAGGCGATCCAGGTACGTCGATCTTTGTCACCTGGCCGGCGTCCATGCCGGCAACGCGCACCTTTGACCCTTTGGCAAGCCCATTGAGATCAGCGAATTGCGCATAGACCATTAAATGGCGAGAGAACGCTTCATGACGATTTCCCACCAAGAAGATCCCTAGGGCGAATAAAGTCGCACTGGCAATGATAAAGAGTCCGACCGCGAAATATCGTTTTGACATTAGTTCACTCCGTGATGAGTCTGCGAGCCACATCGTTCTCGCTTTCGGTGACCTGTGTCACTGAACCAAATGCAACGATATTTCCCTTGTCCAATACCGCCACGCGATCCGCAACTCGGCGCGCCCCATGCACATCGTGGGTAACTACGATGATTGCCGTTCCATGTTCGGCCTTCCGACGCATGAGCAATTCATCGATCTCTGAAGCAGTAATCCTGTCCAGGCCGCTGCTTGGTTCATCAGCCAACAATATCTTTGGTTCGAGGACGAGAGCTCTCGCTAGGCCTGCACGCTTTTTCATACCGCCTGATAATGCGGCCGGATACTTTGCATCATCGGATCCTAGCCCAACGTCAGTTAGGACCCTATGAACGACGTCATCGATCTCGTCCTTGGACTTCTTCGTAAGGCGATGGAGCGGAAGCGCGAGGTTTTCATAGAGGGTAAGAGAATCAAATAGAGCAGCATCCTGAAAGAGATAACCGAGCTTCCTCCGAACCATAGAAAGCCTGTGCTCTTTCATCTCGACTACATTGTCTTGATCGACCCACACCTCTCCTGAATCAGGCCGCATGAGCGCCATGATGAGTTTGAGAGTTACGCTCTTGCCTGTTCCGCTGCGGCCGAGCAGGCATAGTGCCTGGCCTTGCTCAATCCGGAACGAAACATTATTCAAGACACGCTTTTCCCCGAACGACTTCGTGACGTTCTTGAACTCAACTGCAATAGTAGGAGACGTCGTCATATGGCGGTATCTGGGAACAGGAAGAAGATGCACTTGATTAGCAGGACGTCCGCGACGATGATCAGCAGGGAAGAGACCACCACGCTGTTAGTGGCGGCTTCTCCGACACCCTGCGCGCCTTTGTCGGTCGTATAGCCAAAGTAGGAGGAGATAGAACCGATGATGAAACCGAAAACTGTGGTTTTCAGGGTGGGTGCTATGAAGTTCGACCACTGTAGGTTGTCGAATGCTCGATTGAGATAAAGCTCCGGTGAGATATGTGACGATAGTACCTCTGATAGAAAGCCTCCGAGAAGTCCAGAGAAATCCATAAACAACGTCAGAAGGGGTAAGGCAATCACACAGGCCAGCACCCGCGGGACCACAAGAAATTTGAAAGAGTCGATAGACAATGATTCGATCGCATCGATCTGCTCGGATGCCCTCATATTGGCGAGCACAGCGCCTATACCGGATCCGACCCTTCCAGCCAGGAGCAAACCCGCGACGAGCGGGCCAATTTCAACAAAGAATGACGCCGCCTGGACGGCTGGGATCATTGCAGCCGCTCCGAACGTCACAAGCGTATTACGTGTGTGGAGTGTCATAACGGCCCCAAGTGCAAAGCCGGAAACAATGATGAGCGCTAGGGACTTGTTGCCAACCTCGGCAAGTTGACGTGACAGTTGGGCTAACTCAAACGGGGGCCGAATCGAGTCGACAAGAACCCGGAGGCTGAAATAGCCTACCTTGCCAACGAACTCGAACGATTTATTGAGCCAGCGCACGTTGTCTCTCGGGTTCTGTCAATTTCTCGACAAGCCGATTGCCCATCAAGGTGTGGACGGTTAAGTAGATAGCAGGCACGACGAAGACCAGGGAGCCAAAGACCCACATGAATGCGCCCGCTGCGACCTGATCTCTCAGTGCGTCGATTCCGAATGGCCGTTCCGGGAGGGCATAGCTCGGATAGAGCAATCGGCCACAAAAACATAGGAATGCGGATAGACCTGTATTCACCAGGTCCGAGGTCAGAAGATATGGGATGATCCTCCATTGGCCGAACGTTCGGCGAGATGGCCACGGCAGCAGAATGGGCCACCAAAACAGGACGCTGGTCAGGAAGAAGCACAGGTGCTCAAAGTTGTGCCAGCTTTCAGCGGAGAGCGCAAATTCATATGCTTTGGGTATATGCCACCCTACGTATGTCAAATTCATAGCGAGCCACGCGATAGGTAAGCGCGACAGGAAGCGCCGCGCTTGATGAAGGATCGGAGACCGGAAAAGTGGCCCTCCTACCATTCGAACGAGCCAGCGAGGCAGGCCGCGCAACATAGGTACAAACGGACTACCTAGGACAATCAGCGGCGGGGCAACCGACATCAGCACAAAGTGCTGAGCCATATGCATGAAGAGTAGCGTTTCACTGAAGATGTCTAACGACGAAGACACGGCAATGAACAACGCTAATAAACCGGTGAGGAATGCAACAAATCTCCACACTGGTAGTGTGGCTGGTCGTGTACGCCTGAGAGCTAGCCAACCGCGTACATAAATGACACCAACTGCCACGAGGGCACAGGTGACACCTAAGGGTATGTCCCAGTCGGTCAGAAGACTTTGCCAAGGAGTATCCAAGTATGGCCTCCCTATGGTTTTACCTTGTTGTCGACTGTGGCCGTGTTATGAGATGCGTCTGTTGCTGCAGGTTCGTTCAATGGACGCAGTGTTTCAAGAAACTCGACGAGTGCGGTCACCTCTGATGGTGTGAGGTTCTTTCCGTAAGCTGGCATGTTGCCTCCGCCCTGCAGGACTTGTCGAATCAGCTGGTCTTCCGTCATCCTTGTTGCGACAAGATCCAAGGCAGGGCCTCGCTGGCCTCCTTCCCCGGCAATGGAATGGCAGTTGCGGCACTGTTTTGATTGGAAGACGACTGCGCCCTGGCGTACCAAGGGACTTGCATCGTGAATGTACCGGCTTGGTACGGGTGGACCGCCACTCCATGCATTCATTTTCGGGCTCCATGGCGTAAACGTTCCGAGATGAGTGAAGACGCCCCAGCTGACCGCAATCGTAGTAAGCATGATGATGGCAACGGGACGCCGATGCCAGCTCTTTTCTCCCTCTCCTGCATAGAACGGAAGGGCGACCAAGCCCGCGATTCCCAGTACGGGGACGATCAAAAGGAATGGTGTTTCAAGACTCGGGGGAAGGTAAGACAGGACGGCATAGAGCCAGAGAAAGAAGAAATCAGGCTTCGGTGCGGTCTGAATGATCGTTGGGTCCGGCTGTCCGCCCGGTCCGTAAGGCCCAAAGACGGCGGCACAAATTGCTACGGCCGCAAGGATCGCTGCGGAGAAGAATGCGTCTTTCCAGACCGCCCCGGGAACGAATGGTCTTCCGTCTCTTTTAGTCAGCTCATGATACTCGGAAACGTAGGTCGAGCGCCGCACGATGCGTCCAGGCATAGGCCATTCATTGATTCCGAGTTTGAGTACCATCCAAACATGGAGGCACGCAAACGTAAGAAGCATGCCGGGAATAACGAAGACGTGGAATGCGAAGAAACGCGAGAGGGTGGCGCCGGCGATGATCGGGCCGCCCAACATCATGTGTACTGCTGAGCTTCCAATAAGAGGGACACGGCTGGCGATTGAAGCTCCAATACCTAGTCCCCAATATGCATCCTGATCGAATCGCAGGACCTGGCCAGTGAAAGCCATTCCCAGAGTCATGAGAAGCAGAAAAACACCTAAGATCCAAGTCAGTTCGCGCGGAAACTTATATGCCCCAAAGAGGAATACCTGTGTCATGTGGATCAACACTACGGCGACCATGAAGTTCGAGCCCCAACCATGCATCGCGCGCAGGAACCAGCCAAGGGTCAGTTGATGGTTTAGAACGTTTAGGCTTTCCCATGCATGCCCGGCCGATGGGACATAGATCAATGCCAGCAGGATTCCAGTCACGATCTGTAACATGAGCAGCACAAATGCCGCGCTGCCAAAGACGTACCACCAGCTGGCTGTCTTGTTTGGAACCGGATGTAGCGCCATCTCTTTGATGGGGTCGCCAAGCTGTAATCTGCTGTCGGTCCAATTGTAGAGCCGTTTCAACCATTGCATGGCGATCCTCCGTCTGCAGTTTGTATCTTAACGAGCTTGGCGGAATTTGCCAGTGTTGGCATCTGACCTGCATTGATTTGGAGATTGCCTTCAACGATCTTCATGTCATAGGTGAACAGACCTCGCTCCGGCGGCCCCGAAGCGCGGCTGCCATCGGCGTAGTAGGCACCACCGTGGCATGGGCACATGAAGAGTTGAGACTGGGGGAACCAGCGAACGGGACAGCCAAGATGAGCGCAGTTGATTGCGAAGACCTGGAATTCCTTTTCCGCAATCCGTCGTACCCAGCAAGCGACGCCGTCGGTCTCGCCGTCCCACGCCCGCCCGACAGGGTTCGTAAATTTGGTCAAACGTGTCTCCCCAACGGGGAAGGATTCGACCGATCCGAGTGATACCCAAGATTTATAGGCGTCATCCGGCTTTATGGGCGACATGAGATACTTCACGACCGGAATAGCGACGGCGACTCCGACGACCGCATTAAAGGCGGCTCCTATCTTAAGAAGCAGCCATCTCCTCGAAACGGTCAGAGAGTCAGGTTGGGCTACTGCTTCTTCATTGGGGTCCAGGGGTACCTTTTCTTCACTCACAAATCACCTCTTCGCGCTCGTATCGGGGTAGGGCTGGCCCGGAGTCTCGCTCCGCAGCGAGTGCAGGTAAGCGACAATGTCGCTCACGTCTTGGTCCGCCAGCGGTTGGCCAGGTCTTACCTGCCTCCAGTCGGGATGCCAAAGATCCGGGCGACCGGCGATGACGATCGTCCTAAGGCTTTGATCACTAACCAAAGCGAGGTAGCCGGCGTCTGTTACCTTCTGGTTGCCTTGTTGATGACAGGACGAGCAACTCGTGTGGAAGATCTCGTTCCCACGATCAGAGCTGGCTAACCTACTCGCTTGGTACGGAGGCATGTCACTCTTGCTGACTGTATGTGAAGACCAGCGACGGCGCATGCCGGCGATCAACACGTCTACTTGCTTCGGCGTGAGAAATCCTCCGGCGGAAACTCCGAAGGCTGGCATCTGTGTGCCCGGCATCCCGGACGTAATCCAGCGGCGCATCGAATCGTCGTCGACCAATGCCTGGTAGTTGGGGTTCGAGAGGTCGATCGCCGGTCCTCCCGCTCCATTCTCACCGTGGCAGGCTGAGCAATTTGCCTTATATAGACGATCGAACGAGACTACATTTTCCGGTCTGAGTAGCTCTTCTTGATCTTCAGGCTCACCAATTCTTCGGTGGCAACCAACAAGGAGAGCCAGGCAGATCAGCGATACAACTGCATTCACTCGTAATCGCATTACTGATCCCCTTTGGTTGGCCGGAACTCATTCGTCTCGATACCCATGCGAAGGATGAACGGAAGCGTCTGGTGAGTGCGAATCTTGCCCGACCGCGTAACGACGACTCCGGCGACTATTCCGAAGAGGATCTCCGAAAGAGCGAACCACCCCCAGGCAATTCGCGCGTTGAACGCCGGGTTGACGAATCCGAGGATCGAGTGCAGCAGACCAGTCCAAAGAAGCGGAGCGACGATACCGCCAAGCAGGATCGGACGCTTGGGCCACATCGGAAGCATCGCACCGTAGAGAAGGCCAATAAGCATGCAGATGGCAGCGTGGATTACTGTCGCGATGATCAGCCCATTCCAGTGAAACGCGGCTATGTCGGCTGTAGTAGCGTTGGTCCAGTGGGCGACGCCGGCCCCGCCGAGGAGATTTACTGCATACCAAATACTGTGTTGCGTGAGGTAGCCGAAGAGAAGGGCTGGGATGATCATTACGATTCCACCTGCGATCCCTCCGCGCAGTCCGGACATGATGGGATAGCTCTCGACTGGAAGATAAGCCCTGTGGACATCATTGACCTGGAGGTGCGCAACATGGGTTCTCAGGCTCAATGGAACGAACGTCCTCTCTTGAACCGGAACTAATTCAAGGTGCTCGCGAGGCAATACTTGTTTGGCCCAGCCGCTAACTCCGCAACACACGAGTATGAGGCCCGCAAGGCCAACTCCAACACTCGTGACCAAGCTCCCAAAGCAGAGGGTGATCCCAAAGGCAAGGATGATCGGCCAGGCCGTTCTCGCCGGCATGTCGATCGGTTCCTTCTGGCTGTTCGTGGTGGTGCGATCATTCATCACGGGTTACCGTCCTATTAGGTACACGACTGAAAAAACAACGATCCAAACCACATCGACGAAGTGCCAATACAGAGCCACTACGCCAAATCGTTCGCTCTGGCGAGAGTCGATCCATCCAAAAAGTGAAAACAGAAACACTGCGCTCAGAAGGAAGAGGCCGACGACAACATGAGTCGCATGAAGCCCTACGAGTGAATAAAAGGTTGTCCCGAACAGATTGGTGCCGATCGTAAGCCCGTCGTGATAGATCAGCTTTCTCCATTCGAGAGCTGTTCCAATAAGAAAGGTCACTGCAAGTGCGATCGTCGCCCCAAGCCATGCCGTGAAACTTGCCATTCTATCGTTTTTGATTGCGCGTTCCGCGCGCCAAATAGTCAAACTGCTCGATAGCAGGCATATTGTGCCGAGGATTGGAACTTCCAACACATCGGACGGCTTCGGTCCCGTGAGGCTCTTGCCCAAATAAAAGACGTAGGCCACCACAAATATTGTGAATAGCGCACTCTCGCCAACAATTAAGGCGGTCATGCCAACCCGGCTCTTATTTGGAAGATTCCAATCGACGGTGCTTTCAGGTTGATGCAGTGGAATTGAGCTCATGCTTCATACTCCCAATCTGGGTCGTCGGGATGCTTAAGGTCCCAGAGGGGCCTCCGGCTATGCACTTCTGGAATTTCCTCGAAGTTGTACACGGGAGGGGGAGACGACGTTGTCCATTCAAGCGTCCATGCATCCCACGGATCGTCACCGGCGATCTTGCCCCGGGAGTAGGATCGAATAAAGTTGTATGCGAAGATCAGGACCGCAATGCCTTGAATCAATCCGCCAATCGAGACGACCAGATTTAGGAAGTTCCAGCCGCGATCGGGTTGATACGTGTAGATCGACCTTGGCATCCCCAGGAGCCCAAGGAAGTGCATCGTGTCGAATGTAATGTGGAAGCCGATGGTGAAGAGCCAGAAGTGCCATTTACCCAAGGTCTCATCCATCAACTTTCCTGTAGCTTTGGGATACCAGAAGTAGATCGCGGCGAAGATGCAAAATACGATAGCTCCGACGAGCACATAATGAAAGTGCGCTATGACGAAGTACGAGTTATGAAGTTGCCAGTCCCAGGGCGAAACCGACAACATGATTCCCGTGAGGCCGGCGATGAGGAACTGGAAAAGAAATCCAATGCAGAAAAGCATTGGCGTTGTGAATCGTATTCGCCCACCCCACAATGTGGCGATCCAATTAAAAATCTTGATGCCGGTAGGAACACCCACCAACATCGTGGATAGTGTGAAGAAGGCATTCGATACGGAAGTCATTCCAACCGTAAACATGTGGTGTGCCCAGACTCCGAGGCTCACGAACATGATCGCGACGGATGCAGCCACCATGGCTGGATAGCCAAAGATTGCCTTGCGACAAAACACCGGAATGATTTCGTTGGCAATCGCAAAGGCAGGAAGGACTAGAACATAGACTTCGGGGTGCCCGAAGATCCAAAAGAAGTGGATCCATATGAGCGATGAGCCACCGGCCTGAGTGTCAAAGAAATGGCCACCGAGATATCGATCAATTAGCAGCATGAATTGAGCCGCCGTGAGCGGTGTGATCGTCACCAGGGTGAGCATGCTTACGATCAGGAGAAGCCAGGCAAATAGCGGCATCCGCATCAGTGTCATGCCTTTGCAACGCATCGACACAATTGTGGCAATGATGTTGACTGCAGTTCCAAGTGTTCCGAAGCCGCTAACAATCAGAGCGAGTGCCCAATAATCTGTTGCGTGCCCCGGAGAGAAGGAGCGAGCTGTCAAAGGAGCATAGGCAAACCAACCTACATCCGGCGCGTTTCCAACCCCGTACAGACCACCTCCGCCGAGGAAACTATAGTAAAGCAAGAATCCGCCAAATGCCGTAAGCCAAAAACTGAACGCATTCAAGCGAGGGAATGCCATGTCCCGTGTTCCAATCTGGAGCGGGACGATGTAGTTCGCGAATCCAAAGAGGAACGGCATCCCGACCAGGAACACCATGGTCGTACCATGCATCGTAAAAAAGCGGTTATAGACTTGTGCACTTAGAACTTGATTATGCGGATAAGCGAGCTGGAGACGGATGAGTAGCGCTTCAGTTCCCGCAACAAGCAAGAAGAAGGTCGAGTACAAGATATAGAGGATCCCAAGACGTTTGTGGTCGACCGTCACCACCCATGCGTGCAGGCTCTCGAGAAAGGTCCCTCGTGTTGTTTCGGAGAGCGCCGAGTCGACCGCCTCGCGAGCTGGAAGGGAGTATTCGCTCATTTAAAGTTTCCTCTGGTCACTTCAGGGTCTCGAGATAAGCAGTCACTTGGTCCAGCTGCTCATCGTTTAGCTGCATAGCCGGCATAAGTGCGCCGCGCTTGAATGTATCCGGCGCCTTGATCCATTGCCGGAGGTTTTGTGGTGTATTGTCCATCGCACCAGAAGCCAACGTTGCTCGGCTCATCAAATGTGTAAGATCAGGTCCGAACCTTCCAGTTGCAGCGGTTCCGGAAATCGCATGACAGTTCATGCAGGCCTGGGTTTCAAAGACCTTTCGCCCTACAGCGGCCTGTGCTTCTTGCCTTCCGGGCTGCTGTTGGTTCTTGATCCACGCATCGAACTGATCCGGCGTATCGACGTAGACCCTCAGCAACATCATGGCGTGCTGCAAACCACAGAATTGTGCGCACTGGCCGAGGTAAAGTCCTTCTTTCTTGGGGTCAATCCACATTGTGTTTATATGGTTGGCGATTAGGTCTGTCTTTCCAGCCAGTTGGGGTATCCAGAAGCTGTGGTTTACATCGGCAGAAGTCAATTTGAGGAAAGTCGGCTTCGGAACAAAGTCAGGGCTGACCGGTATGTGGAGCTCATTTGCTGTGACGACGCCGTACTTTGGATAGCGGAACTCCCACCAGAACTGATGGCCAATCGCGGTGACATCGACAGCCACTGCGGGTTTCGGAGCATCTTGAATTGCAAAGATGATTCGCGCGGTTGCGAGGAACAAAACAACTACGATCAATACTGGAATGACGGTCCAAGCCAACTCAATCTGAGTACTGCCATAAATCTGAGCTGGCTCCGTCATTGGGTCAGACTTTCGCGCTCTGAATTTATAAAGTGCAATCGCGAGCAGGCCACCTACGACTAAAAAGATCCCCCCAGTGATCGCGATGACAAAGATCGAGAGATCATAAACTTGATGGGCTGGTGTTGAGGCGGGAGCCAGTGTGCTCGGCGTTGTTCCTTGAGCCAGTACCGACGTCGTCAGTGAAAAGCAAAGAACTGCACCTGCAAACCGAATCAGACGTCCGTCGCGCTTCGTCTGCATTTTCAGATACTCCTCCTCAATCAATTCGGTTTGGCGTTGCTTCATCGAGACGTGTCGGGGTTTGACTAGTGCTTCATGCAATAAGTCGCTTCCGACAGCGTGATAGTAACAACGCTAGGAAAGCCTTGAAATTACATGTTTCTGGTAGCACTGGCGATCCACGAACGCGCAGATTCTTTACGGACACGGAATGCCAAAGCCATCTCCTGGAGGTCGACTTTGGCGTTGTGTTGGTTGACGTGCTCAGTCTTCTGCTACGACAGGATTAACCAGCTGGCCAATTCCTTGAATTTCGGTGACGATCGTCTCTCCCGGTTGAAGCCGGCGATGGGTGTACGTCCGAGGTCAATACTTGAAGGCGTGCCTGTGCTGATGATGTCACCCTGTTGCAGCCGGCGTAAATGGGCACAGGATCGGATACAGTCAATTTGTTCAGGGGTCAAGGTGGGATTATCCGCATCGTGAAAAAACTCCTCATTCAAGATTCGCCGCGAGCGACTAAAAGCGATGGCTGCTGGCCCTGGAGAAACTTCGGCTACTCGCAAACATATTGCGGCCGATAGCTCCCACTATGGCTTGTCCTGAGAATCCTGTGTCCCATCGTCTGTACCTTATTAAAGGCACACACGATAAGCCATTACATCTTCATGTTGTCCGGGATCTAAATAGGATCGCGAGATCGCTAGTAATACCAGAAACATGTAATCAACCTCCGCCCGTCTCTCGTAATACGCTCAACTTATCGGAAAAAGCATCGGTGTAATTCACCGTAACGTTGATGACCTAATGGTTGTTCCATTGGTTGACCCTAAAGAGCTGCAAGCGATGACTGACTCTACGGATATAGGAGCATTTGTTCAAGGCTCGCCTCATCCATCGTGGTTGGCGCATTCCGACGGGCGATGCATCTACGCCAATCCGGCAGTGGAGCGGCTCACCGGTGCGGTGGTGGGACAACTCGAAGGAACCTATTGGATGGATTTTCTGATAGATGAAGATAAGCCTCAGGCCAGGCGGGCTTGGCAGGACTCGCGGTCCACGGGCCATCCTCTCCGTATACGAATCTGCCTGCGTGGCGCGACGCCAGATAGCTTCGCTAATGTCGACCTGATTGCTTTTGGACATTACGCAGACGGCATAGGAGAGATGTGGCTGTTCACGGCGTTGCATTTTCATACGTCGACACGCCAACATCCACCACTCGAAGCACAGTTGCAAGCGACGCTCAATATCATCCCTGTTCAGGCCTGGTATGCAATGCCTTCCGGCGCTATTGTTTTCGTCAACGAAGCGGCTGCAGATTACCTCGGCCTTCCCCAACCCCATCATCTTCGTTCTGGTGCGGATGTTGGGGGAACTTGGGAATCGCACCTTAGCTTCATTCATCCAGAAGATCATCCGCACGCAAAGAGGCAGTGGGCCGCGTGCTTGCGAAAGCATCAGACGGGCGAACTCCAACTTCGTTTGCTCACCGGCGATGGTGCGAATAGGTGGTTTCTTGTGCGGACGGAGCCATTACGTGCGAGGGACGGAAGCCTCCTCTATTGGCTTGGCGTAAATATTGATATTGACGATGCGAAGCGGGCAGGAGAAGCTCTGGATCTTGCGAAGGAGAGAATCGCGCGCGCCACTCAGCTTGCGACAATCTCCGAGCTGTCCGCCTCGATTTCACACGAAATTGTTCAGCCTCTTTCAGCTGTGGTGGCTAACGCAACCGCTGCACTCAATTGGCTATCGGGTGACACCCCAAATATCGATCGCGCTAAAGCAGCCATTGAGGGGATCCTCCGTGACGGTATGGCGGTCGGAAACGTCGTTCATGAGGTACGAGGGCTGTTCAAACGTCAGGTTCCCAATCGGAGCACAATCCAGTTAAACGACCTTATCGAGCAGGTTTTGAAAGTCTTAGAGCCAGCCCTTCGGGATCGTAACATATTGGTCTCGGTCGAATTACACCCGCACCTTCCGGTCGCGGAAGCAGACGCCATTCAAATTCAACAAGTCCTGATGAATCTTATTAGGAATGCTGCGGAGGCGTTAAAGCAGCAATCGTCTGCTCCTCAAAAAATCACGATTCGAACTTTTTTTTCAGAAGAGAGCGTCACCGTTGCGGTAGAAGACAGCGGCCTGGGAATAGTAGCCCCGGACCGAATCTTTCAGGCGTTTGTAACGAGCAAAGAGGAAGGTCTTGGGGTCAGCCTGGCCATCAGCCGATCGATCGCGGAAGCGCACGGCGGAAATCTGGTCGCCTCGAATCTGAAGAACGGCGGTGCCAGATTCAGTTTAACGTTGCCACGCAACTTCTCACTTACCGAATTAGTGTAGTTCACCACACAACTTACGTTTTCAATTGCCGTTATGCCGACAGCCACTTTAAGCTCATCTAAATGGGGACTGGATTCCGTCGGTACAAGGCGATTCTTCTTACATGATCATTCAGTCGAGTGAGCGATCAGAGGTGGTTCTCGAAAAATAGAAAATAATGGGTCGGCCGCTCTGGAGAAGATCTTTGAGCCGTTTTCCAGCAAGAAAGATGGTTTGGGTATTGGTCTGGCGATTAGCCGCACAATTGCTGAAGCCTACAAAGGCACTTTCACTACCAGCAACAGGAAAACGGACGGGGCTCGTTTTTTGACTCGATTTGCCCGTGAGCCTTGATCGAAACAGCGTATTCGTATCTGCCAGCTAAACCCCATGAGGAGCAGATCGCCAGCTACAGGAAGATGTAATGGTGTTTGGAGCGATGCTTCACTAGGATCGGGGCATGATCTTTTAAAATGTCGCTCAATGCGCATCGGGATCGTCCAATTCTGTCGGCAGAGGCGTGCTTGTTTTGGATTGAACTTGCGATTATGACGGTCATCTCCATCCGTTTTGTCCGAGGAGCAGCCAAGTTACGCCTTTATATGGGCTTGAAGAAAGTTGAGAGCGGGGAAGAGAGAGATCACGACAGGCAATCTGAGGTTCAATGATCGTTCTTGTGGAACGATCAGCAACTAGTAGGATCGCCTATTTGGGATTGCGTTTTAAGAGTGGGTCGGATGCCTATTACATATTTATGTAATGCCCGGATGTGGCAGCCGCCTGAGCACTCACCCAATATAATGGGTGACATCGGTGTGCTTTGGCACATGCGAGTGCCGGTGATCATTCCTCCGATTAAGATGTGGACGGCAGTCATGTGATTCCTGGAGGTTCATATGGGACCGATAAATGAGATGGTTTATGTCGTTGATGATGATGCCAGCGTCGGAGAAGCGCTGTCTTCACTTTTCCGTGCCAACGGTAAGCGAGCCGAGATCTTCACCTCAGGACAAGAGTTTCTCGACTTTCCGCGCGAGGACAGCGCCGCGTGTCTCATTCTCGACTTAAGGATGCCAGGCCTAAACGGTCTTGAAGTGCAGAGGTCGATTTCGAATGACTGGACGATCCCAGTCATCTTCATTACAGGACGGGGGGACATCCCATCGACTGTGACCGCCATGAAAGAGGGAGCGATTGATTTCTTGACGAAGCCCGTCGATGAAGTTGCATTGCTCCGCGCGGTTGAGCGAGCGCTCGAACTAGATAGGAATCATCGCAAGAAGGCTTCCGAACGTGCAACCCTACTCGCCCGATACCAATCCTTGACACCGAGAGAGCAACAGGTGTTACCTCTGTTGGTCAAGGGATTGTTGAACAAACAAGCCGCCGGTGAGTTGGGTATCACAGAGTATACGGTTCAGATACACCGCGGACATATTATGCGTAAGATGGAAGCTGATTCTTTTGCCACACTAGTTAAACTTGCAAGCAGGCTAAATCTCGAGCAGACTATCGCATAAGAAAAGCGAGGGTAGCTGCCATAACCATTGCTTCAGATTTGTGGTTGAGGGCTCGGAGGTTGAGATGGGCGAAATGGCCCGCACGATCGCAGTCATTGATGATGATCTCCGTGTTCTCGAATCAATAGTCAATCTTCTAGCATCTTGCGGCTACAAGGCCAAAGGCTACTCTTCAGCAGAACAATTTCTGGGAGCCGACGGGCTGTCCGAGAGCTCGTGCATCATCACCGATGTTGAGATGAGACAAATGAGTGGGCTGGGTCTGCTTCATCATGTGAAGAGCGCTAATAGCGACGTACCTGTTGTCATCATCACCGGAAAACCTTCTGAGAATTCGGAGGCATTCTATCTGGAACGAGGTGCTATTGGTTTCTTCCGTAAGCCCGTGGATGGTGATGCACTCGTAGACCTTCTGAAGACGGTTTGCTAGATCTGTCTTTTCGCATTTGCCATAGATCATGGTGTGACCCGAGTGGCATGTGCGTACATTTTTCGCAACTCTGACCTACATTTGAGTGCGAAGTCGTTCAACGGATCCACATGTTGCTCCAATGCGACGCTCTTGATCTGGTCGATGCTCATGTTGTTCTCACCGTATCGGCGGACGAGTTCCTTCACAAAAGCTTCTGCCGCTTCGAGAACATCAGGGGATGCAAACAGCCGGATACGATTGACTAACGCATACATGGCGACGATCTCATCCATGTTTTGCAGGCTCTGCGAGAGCGATTTTGCATAACACAGCGTTCCCTGACGAATAAACTCCGAATACAGTTCTTCGCGCTGTGCGAGTTCTCGATTGGCCAATTCCCGCTGCGTCACACTTCTCTGCAGGACGAAATTGCTGAGGACAGGTGTCGTGGCCCCTATGACAGATCCTCCCAACGCCGCCAAGATCCCCGTCAACGTGTTATCCATCTAGTTACTCCCAAGCCAGAAGCCGCTTGCATGCTTAGCGCGGTATCTGGCCAATTGTCCTCTTCAAATCTGCCTCAGCCAGTGACAGACCTAAATTGGCTTCGAGAAGAGATGCCGTCGCGTTAGAGAGATCCGCGTGGGCCTGACTTCTGGCGGAATTCAACGTAGCGTTCTGTTCAAGTTGACGATCAGACAAGCGCGTGGCCTCTGCTCTGACCTTCACGGCTTGTTCCGCGACGTCCACCATTTGCCTGAGCTCGTCAATTCGATCGTAAGCAGCTTGCACTTGTACTTCGATCCCCGATTGCAACTTATCTATTGCCACCTCGGCAGACCTGACTTTAGTCCGCGCTTCGCGCACCTGGGCCTCACGACGCCCCCCGTCGAAGAGATCGTAACTAAGCGTGAACCCGAACGTTCCGAAGTTGTGTACGAGGAGTGGCACCCCGCTTTGATAGCTATATCGGGACAATGCAGTCACGTTAGGAATGTACGCATCTTTTGCCGCAGCCAAACCGGCCTTTGCTTTTTCCAGCGTTTGGCGGGCCGCGCGCAATTCCTGATTCTGTTTTAGAGCTTCTTCAACCGCCTCATTCCTGGCTGGTATGGCGATACTCTGAGCGGTCGTAGTCGAATCCAAGTCGAGTGGAGTACGAACCGGCAACCCTAAGATATCCGCCAACTGACGTCGGAGGTTCTCTCCTTGCAGCTTTAAAGTCAGGGATTGCTGCTGTGCCTGTAGGATGCCTGCATTGCTCTGAAGCACCGCGACCTCTAGCGCATTACCCCTTTGGAAATCGCTCCGGCTTTCTTCGTCCTTGACCTTTGCAGCTGCCAATTGCTCCTGTGCTGCTTGCAGCTTCTGTTGATTGATCAAGATGTTGTAGTAGACTTGGCGCACTTGCAGCGCAACGGCGTCTTCTGTCTGATCCAACTCAGTCTGGGCGACCAGAACATCTTGTTTCGCTGCTATGTTAGCTTGATGGATACGGAATAGCTGAGTAAGCGGCTGTTCCAGACCAACTCCTCCCGTATAACCCGTGGCACTACCTTGATCAATAAAAAGGGACTGTGCAGGGATCGGGCCAGCACTCGGGAAGCTGCCAAACGCTCCCGCGGGAATCTGTATACCGGCCAGCTCGGTTACATGAAGAACGCTCCCGCTCGTCTTGATTTGAGGAAGATAGTTCGACCTGGCTTCGTCCTTCTTGCTTCGCATTTCGTCGACTGACAGAGATCGCAGATGGATCGAATGGTTCTGCTTGAGTGCGAGGTCGATTGCTTCCTCAAGGGAGAGGTGTACTGGGGTAGTCTGTTGAGCAATTGCGCCCTGGCCCAAGATAAGACCCAGTAAAGTTGAAGGCAACAGAAACCAAACGGCCGAGCGGATCTTCGACAGCGCATTTGTAGATGTCACAGTGACCGACCTCCTTTCATAGGGTCTTTCTCATTTGCCTTTTGCGCTCGATGCGAGGATCTGGTGATATTGGGTAGGCACGGCGGACACAAAAGCGACTACAACAAGGCATGCCACACAACAGGTCGCTGAAAGTACAAAGCTGTCAGCGATCGCAAGTGTGAATCCTTGCTGCCGCACCTGCAAGGCCAGGACTTCTGCGGCCCGGACAGTTGCTCTGAGGCCAGTCGAATAATGCGCAAATGCTCCGCACAAGCCGAGCAGTCGATTGTCTGTGAGGGTATTTCCGAGCTGTACGCTCAGGCCAAAGATGTTTGTGTGAAGTTGCTCATGGACTGGAATGAAGTGGCCCATAAAAGTCGCACCCATCTCACCGCCAAACAGGCGAGTGACCTGGAAAAAGCCCGCAAATGTCAGGATATCCGCTGGGCGCGTCAGAGCTAGTGACAGTCCTATAGCCATCACTGCCTGCGACATACCGAAGTTGGGACCTGCCCAGACCGAGATCACGCGAGCATTCATGAAGCAAGCGATGGCAACAAGCGAGAAACCAGCCGTAAGTATTAGCCTTGGATCTATCTTTCGCATGAGCGCCATGGCTGCTACGCCTAGAATAAATTGTGGAACAGCAACCCAGGTGGGGACAGAAGACTCCTGCAGCGGCAGAAAATCTTTGACTGAGCCGAGAAAGCTAAGAATACTCACAATTGTGGCTAGCATCACAAATCGAAAGCAGATCGGTGCCAACAGCAGCGTGTTTCTTCGCAAGAGTGGATTCGGAAGTAAGAAGCGTCGAATAACAGCTACCAAGACGAGAAACACTCCAGATACAGTCAGTTCCAGAATGAGTGAGGAGTGATACCAGTCAAGGCGCTGTCCCTGATCGAGTGCTATATAGAGGGTTGCCACCGTTGCGCCAAGAAGCACCCCCGCAATGCCCAGATATAGATGCGTCGTGAGCACAGGCGCGGTTTCAGATGGGTTGGCTGCCTGAGGTGTCATCGACTACCTTCTGACCCGTTGGTGTGGACTGTCACCACTGCTGAGAAGCCCGCCCGTAGGCGGTCGAGATAAGGCTGCCCCGGGTCAAACACGATCTTCACTGGTACACGTTGGACTACCTTGGTAAAATTTCCAGTCGCATTATCCGGAGGCAGAAGCGCAAACTGCGACCCACTTGCGGGGGACAGCTGGGCTACCTTTCCGTGAAACATGCGATTCGGAAAGGTGTCGACACGTACATCTGCGGGTGCCCCCACATGCATGTTGGTAAGTTGCGTCTCTTTGAAATTGGCCCGCACCCAGACTTCACTCTGGACCAAGTCGATCATCTGAGTTCCTGGGGCAACGAGTTGACCCGCCAGGACGCGTCGTTCGCCTACTGTCCCATCGGTGGGGGCAGCAATGCGCGTATAAGCGAGATTGACTTCGGCGACGACGATCGCAGCCTTCTTTGCATCAATATCGGCCTTGTACATTTCATCTTTTGTGTTCATTGCCTCTCGCTGACGCTTTGCTGCCTCTAATTGACTCTGGCTGGTTGTAAGAGCTGCCTGCACGCGCGCAAGGTCTGCTCTCCTGGCATCGAGCGACCCGCGAATTTGCCCTTCCTGTGCTGTGGCGTTCTCCAACTGTTGATGGGTTGCGGCCTTTGAACCGAACAATGCTTCCTGCCTGTGGAGTTCGGTCAGTGCGCGATCTGCCTCTGGAGTCACAGCTGCAATTCCGGCTTTTGCGGCGTCAATGGAGGCATTGGCTTGAAGAATTCCCGCCTCGGCCGCTTTGATCTGAGCATCTTGAATCCGCTTTGCGGCCTGATTATCAGCAAGCGAAGCCTCAGAGGCCGCCAATGCCGCCTTCGCCTGGTCCAGATTCGCCTTGTAGTCGTTGTCATCAAGCTCGATTAGCGTTTGGCCCGATTTAACCGCTTGATAGTCGCCGACGTTTACCCTTCGGACAGTACCGGAGATGCGGGTACTAAGAGGCGTCATGTCGGCCTTAAGATAAGCGTCGTCTGTCTGCTGCTCGTCACGATGGCCTTCCCACTCTGTCCAATGCCCTGCGATCGCAAACAGAAGCCCGGCAGCAAGGAGCAAAACGATGAGTGGTATGATCAATTTCTTACTCATGCCATAGGCCTCCACGCCCACAAACGCTTAGTCTTGAGAAATCCACCCCGACGGCGCTCAATGAACGCCTAGCATACTGCAAGGAGATTCTTGTGCGAGGTTATACACAGAACTCCATAGACGGGGCAAATAGAAAATCGTGTCGGTGCAGCCCGATGACAAGCAGATCAGCCTTGTGCTCTCTGAGGTAGTGGAGGATTGATCGGGTCTCGCGTCCTTCGATGATAGCGCTGGTAGCTGCGACACCATGTTCTGGCGAGAATCGGGTTGCGCTGTCGTGCAGTTCGACCTGGATGCGTCGACGATCCGCTTGCATCGCACCTGGTGGAGTCGGATCGTCGACCACTTCGAAAGATGTGTATGCTGGAAGATCTTCCAGCATCGGGACGGTGGCTAATCCCGCCTTAGAGTTTTGAACAAGGCCGATTGCCGTACGCAAGGCACGTTGAGACTCCGGGAGATCATTCAAGGCGACGGCTATCTTCGAAAACATACGACGGCTCAATTGAGGAGAATACGGATTTATTGTATGAGTCGCTCTAGCGGGGTTGCTATTACATGTTTCTGGTAGCGACCCCGCAACCCGGCCGAGCGTAGATCTAAAGTTAGAGAGGTGACGGAAAGATCTCGACGAGATGTTGTCCATTCAATACACGGCCACTCGCACTAATTTAAGCTGGGATCCAGCTTGAGGAAATTACATATTTCAACTAGTCCTCTAATCAGCCGTTTTTTTGGACCGAAGTAGAATTGGGAGAAATTTCCATCCCTTGCACGAACATTTTTGGCATTTTGATCCGTTTGAATTGTGGGGTGCGCGCCACAGGTCACTTTTATGGCTTCCGGTGAATGGCGCGGAATCGCAATCAGCGAATCTCTTCACGTAGTCGCAGTGAACGGCGTCATGGCACGATATAGCTCTCGCGAGCACATCTAAGTACAGACGCAGACACTCGGCTTTTGTACACCGAATACCGCTAGCAGGAATATGTAATTTATTAGCCCGACCTCGATTGCTACGATCACGCTGTCCTATGGCCGGAGAATTCCAGTCCGGCTTGGTCTACACCGTGATTCCTTGACGGACCCACTCGCGCGAGCGAGTTGCGGTCGGCTGGGACGTGAATCCACAAAGGAGCCTTATCGTGCCATATCGTAGCGTCAACCCAGCGACCGGAGAAGTACTCAAGACGTTCAGTGAGCATACTGACGAAGAGATGCTGTCCGCATTGGCGACCGCCGATGCGGCGTTTCCTGTCTAGGCAGGGAAGTCTTTCGGCGAGCGCTCCAAAATCATCAGCCAAGCGGCTAAGCTGTTACTGGAGAAGAAGGAAGAGTTGGCGCGCCTCGCGACTATTGAAATGGGCAAGCGCATCGCCGAAAGCCGGGGCGAAGTCGAATTGAGCGCAGCCATCTTGCAGTACTTTGCGGACAATGCAGAATCGTTCCTTCAGCCGAAGCAGCTGAACTCAACGATGGGCGACGCCCATTTGGAATTCTCGCCGCTCGGTGTCCTACTGAGCATCCAGCCTTGGAATTATCCCTACTATCAGTTGGCCCGCTTTGTCGGGCCGCACCTGATGTCCGGAAACGTCATGCTCCTCAAGCATGCTCCAGGTGTCCCGCAGTGCGCGGTTGCATTCGAACAAGTCCTTCTTGAGGCTGGACTTCCTAAAGGCGTGTACACCAACCTGTTCCTGAGCAATGATCAGGCCGGTTCTCTGATCGATGACTCTCGCGTCAAAGCCATCGCTTTGACCGGCTCAGAGCGCGCAGGTGAGGCTCTCGCATCACGGGCGGGCAAGAATTTGAAGAAGTCGACCATGGAACTTGGTGGAAGCGACGCGTTCATTGTCCTCGATGACGCGGACCTCGACCACACCGTGGCGATGGCCATTCTCGGCCGTTTCGGAAATAACGGTCAGACCTGCATCGGAGCGAAACGATTCATTGTCGTTGAGTCCATGCTTGATAAGTTCCTGCCCCGGTTTGTCGAGGCGGCAAGAGCTCTGAAACTTGGTGATCCGCTCGATGAAAGCGTGATCCTGGGACCGTTGTCCTCCGACGCAGCCCTTCAACATATTTTGTGGCAAATCAACGAGGCCACGAGTCACGGAGCAAAGGCATTGCTTGGTGGCAATCGTGCTGGTAATGTCGGGGCTTTCCTTGAGCCGACAGTCCTGACAAGCATCACTCCGGACAACCCCGCTTATAAGCAAGAGTTCTTCGGGCCAGTCGCCTTGATCTTTCCTGCCAAGGACGAGAACGATGCGATTGCGATTGCAAACGACTCCCCCTTTGGCTTGGGAGGATCGGTATATACCACCGATGTTGAACGGGGGAAGCGTGTCGCAAGCCGGGTTGAGACCGGCATGGTATTCATCAACTATCCCGATGTCAGCTGGCCCGACCTGCCCTTTGGAGGAATCAAGCGGTCAGGTTATGGCAAGGAACTCTCCAATTTAGGGCTCGAAGAGTTCGTCAATAAAAAGCTCGTTCTGGTGCCGACAATTTCCGAGGAAGCGCACTAGAGCCGATCGCGAAAACCCGATAGCACGTAAGGCCAGGGGTGGGTGATTGAATGACGCTCTCGGTCCTCGCGCAGGGCCGCAATAAGGGATGGGGTGATAGGATGCCATTGTACACAGCTATCACGGAAGAGAGCTTTATTTCGGAGGAGACGAAGGCTGAAGTCGCCGAGGCCATAACGCGAATTCATACCGAGGTCATGAAGGTACCAAGAAGTTTCGTCCGAGTGGTCTTTCTGTCCTATCCCGAAGGTTCTGGCTTTACGGCCGGAAACCGGGCGTCTACTGCAGCTCTTAACTGTGTCTTGAGGAGTGGCCACACAGTCGACGAGAAGACGGACATGCTCAAACAGCTGTGGTCGATGCTCCAAGAACTGACTAATATCGCCACAGACCAACTAGTCATTTCCCTCCAAGAGATCCCGTCTAGTAATGCAATGGAGATGGGGCAGATCATGCAGGCCGTCGGTAAGGAGTAATTCCAATCGTCCCTTAAATCTTTAAAGAGGTGACACGTGAGGAGGCTTTGTGAAACTGGTAAGACGTTAGGACTGTCAGCCGTGCTGGCAATGATCATGGGAGCTGCCGTTGCACAAGATGCTGCGCACGACGTTGACAAGGCAGGTAAGAAGACCGAACACGCCGTTGCCAAGGTCGGTAAAAAGGTCGGTAAAGAAACCAAAGCCGGTGCAGAAGATGTAGGGCACGGGACGAAGGACGCTGCGAAGGGCGTCAAGACCGCGTCTGTAAAAACAAGCAGATGGCATCAAGGACGGCGTCACGAAGTAACCTCACATAGGACCTTCGATCATAATCTTGGAAAATCTTGCTCCTAGACCTGAATCGTCTCCGGATTTGTATGAGACAGGGGCAATGCTACATTAAAGGTCGCACCACCAGTTTTGTTGTTTTCAGCCCAAAGGCGACCTTTATGTGCTTCGATAATAGAGCGTGATACGGCTAATCCTATCCCCATACCCTTATCTTTCGTCGTCACAAAGGAGTCAAAGATTCGTTCAGGATCATCGACTCCCGGCCCGTTATCGATCACCTGGATTAACATGGTGCGTGAATCTGAAGCATCTGCCCGGAGTATGACCAGCGGAGGCACTTGCGATCCTTCCAGCGCCTCAATCGCATTCAAGATTAGATTAATGAAGACCTGCTGGATCTGAATCCGGTCGATTGAGACGGTAGCGAGAGGCTCTTCGAAGCGACACTCGATGGGTACGTCTCGCTTTTTGGGGTCCTCCTGTACAAATCGAACAACCTCACGAATTATGTCTGGAATGTTGACATCTTTCTTGTCAAAGGACTCTTGCTTGAAGAGTGCTCGAATATGTTGCATTGTCTCGTCAGCCGCGCGGGCATCTCGTATAACCCGTTCAACCGATGAATTCACTTCCGTCATATTTGGCGGAGCGGCATTCAACCACCTCTTCGCCGCCTGTGCGTTTGCAAGTATCGACATGAGTGGCTGGTTCAGTTCGTGAGCAATCGAGCCTGCAAGTTCAGCGACTGTCGCCAAGCGCGAAGCCTTTGCGAGCTTGATCCGCGTATCCCGAAGATAGTCTTCCGCCCGTTTCCGATCATCGATGTCCACCGAGAGACCGTACCACTGAATGATCCTGCCCTGGGGATCACACAAAGGTTCGGCCATCGCGTGATGCCATCTGTACTCTCCATTTGCGCGGCGCAAGCGGTGCGTTACGCTGAATGACTCTCCAGTGTCCATTGCCCGTAAGAGTGCCTTCGCCGTCTCCTCTAGATCATCGGGATGAATGAAGCTCTCCCACCCGCCATTAACGAACTCTTCGAAGAGAGCCCCAAAATATCCAAGGAGTCTTTTAGACATATGAGTTGGCTCTAAAGTCGGTGAGGCTGACCAGATCATCGAAGGAATTGTTTCGATAATGCCAAGCAGCTGATGCTCTCGCGTTTGAAGAGTGTGTTCAGTCTCCTTCAAAGAATTGACGTCGAAGAGAATCCCATACCATTTGACGATCCTCCCTTCGTCATCACGGAGAGGGAGACTGCGATTCAGGAACCAGTGATAGGTCCCATCCGCACTCCGGCAACGGAACTCCTGCTCAACAGATTCTCCTGAGGCCAATCCCGCCTGCCAGTTTGCCAATACTCGATCGACATCGTCGGGATGGATCACACCCGCCCAACCCCATCCCATCGCCTCTTCTCTGGTCTGGCCGGAGTAGTCCAACCAACTCTCGCTCAGAAAATCAACTGTTCCGTCAGGCAAAGAGGTCCCCATGTAGGCGGGCATGATCTCAATGATGGTACGAAGCTCTCTCTCGCTGAGTCGGATCTTCTCTTCTGCCCGTTTTGCCTCTGTAATATCGATGACCGCCCCAGCGAACTCGAGGTCATCAGAAGAGGTTCCCAACGGCCTCGCCAGAACTCGAACGTACTTGACGCGATCGTCGGGAAAGAGCAAACGATACTCGCAATTGATGGCGCCGCTGCCAGTAGAAGCTCGTTCTACGAGCTCAAGCACCAAATTACGATCCTCAGGGTGAACGCGTTCCATGATCATGTCAAGCGTGACCTTCTCCGCCGAATCGTATTCGAAGATGCGGTAGGTTTCATCCGACCAAACATTCTCTCCGCAGCCTGGTCTCCAACCAAAACTGCCTGTGTGACTCAACCTTTGGGCTTCCGTCAAATAGGCTTCGCGACGCCGGAGTTCCAGAGTAAGGACCTCGTGCTCGGTCACATCTATGGCACTGCCAATGATTCTTTTCAGTGTCCCGTTCTCTAAGACGGGAGCACCAACACAACGGATGTGCCTCACTTCACTGCTAGGGCGGACAATGCGCTTAGTGACGTCACATCCCAAGCCTTCCGCAAGCATTCGCTTGATTAGTTCCGCCATGAACTCACGATCAAGCGGATGGACAAGTGCTAGATAATCGTCAAGGGCTGGCGGGCCTTTTTCCGGATCAAGGCCGTAGATGCGAAAAAGTTCAGGAGACCAGTACTCAAAGGCTCCTCGAGGGTCGAAGACCCAACTGCCAATATGACCGAGGCGTTGTGCTTCGGCCAAATAGCCTTCGCGACGCATAAGTTCTTGAGTCAGAATTTCTTGTTCGGTAACATCTATGCCAACGCCGATTCTTTTCGAAACGCCGTGTTCGGAAATACTGCTACCTACGCATCGAACATATCGGATTTCTCCATTAACCCGTACGATGCGCTTGGTTATGTCAAACTCAAAGTCTTCGGATCGCATTCGCTCCATTAGCGAAGCCATGGAGTCGCGATCCTGGGGATGAATGACCGCCAGGTACTCCTCGGAGTTGGGCGGCCCTTTGGCTGGGTCAAGGCCGTGAATGTTAAAGAGCTCACGAGACCAGGATTCGAATCCAGTCGCAGGATTAAATATCCAGTTGCCGATATGGCCGAAACGTTGCGCTTCGGCTAAATAGAACTGACTCCTCTCCAGCTCCTCGGTGCTCTTTACCAGCCGCTTCTCGACCCTCTTCTGGGCATCAATGTCGGTACTCGAGCCGTTCCATTTGAGGATATTTCCAGCTTCATCGAATGCCGGTACTTTCTGATGCAACATCCAGCGATAAACCCCGTCGGCTCTTCGCACCCGTGATGTTTCCTGAAAAGGTTTTCCCCTGGCAACGGAATCTCGCCACTTCTGTACGAAGGATGTGACATCTTCAGGATGGATGAGGGAAGTCCATCCCCATCCCAATAATTTCTCGAGCGGTTCGCCGGCGAAGTCAAGCCACGTCTCATTAAAAAAATCGAGGAAGCCATCGGGCCGCGCTGTATGAAGCAGCGCTGGGGACGAGTCGATAATTTGCCGAAGACTTAGACCCGGATCCTCAAGCGAAATGTGTTCATTTTTCGCCATAGTGCAAATGGTACACCGCTGGAAACCAGGGAGGAGCTCCTAGCCTATTATCTCAAGCCGTGGAAATCGGAGTCTTACAAGGGGTTCCCCATCTCTAAAAGAGCCGCAAAGAGAGACAACTCGCTGAGTTGACCTTTTACGTGAAACAACCACAAGTATGGTAGGGATCCACATCTTCCTTCTCTAATTTCGCGGGTAAACATATTCAAAGTCAAGGCTAGAACTTATTCGTGCAGGAGTACGCCAGAACGGGCGCAGAAGGCAATGTCCAATTCGAGCGAGCGTATATTCGCCCACGACCAGGAAGATGCCATCTATCATTCCATGCCAAGACATTGCATTCAACAACGGACAATGACGGAAGAACGGTGTGCTTGATGGAAGAGCTATGCGCGAATGCCGGAGCGCTCATGGTTGTTCCGTAGCGTTGGATGGGGACATGACGAGTTGGAATGGAAGCGAATCGTATCGGCGCTGCGGCTAGCCATCAGTATCGAGCATGAAGATGCCTTGGTATCAGTAGATGAGGGTCTGAGTTCGGCGGTGAAATTCCTGACGCGAGTCTCGTTGTCGGAGACGCCAAAGCTTGGTGGATATAGTCATGCGTGTCCCCACATGGTGTCATTGTGTCTAGTGTCCTTATTGATCGAATGGGTTATGGATAAATGCCTAGCGGGCTGTTTCGGCAACCACGGTTTGACCTTGCTGTCCGGGGCTCTCTATTCCTAATCGAATTTTGTTACCCACCTTGAGAAATATCGGAGGTTTATGCCCCATTCCTACTCCTGGCGGCGTTCGGGTGGAGATGATGTCTCCGGGTTGCAAACTCATAAACTGGCTTAGATAGCTGATCAGATGGGCAACTCCAAAGACCATCGTTCTTGTACTACCGTCCTGGTAGCGATGACCATCGATCTCAAGCCACATTCCGAGCGTTTGGGGGTCGGGAACCTCGTCGGCAGTAACAAGCCAAGGACCAATCGGGCCAAAGCTGTCTGCACTCTTTCCCTTCGTCCATTGTCCAGTTCCTTCGAGCTGAAACGCCCTCTCTGACACATCGTTGACTACGCAATATCCGGCGACGTGCGACAGGGCGTTTGACTCCGTGACATATTTCGCGGTCTTGCCAATGACAACGCCAAGCTCGACTTCCCAGTCAGTCTTGACTGAGCCGCGAGGGATGACGACATTATCGTTGGGACCACAGATCGCTGAAGTCGCCTTCATAAATATGACTGGCTCTTTGGGAACAGCCATGCCAGCCTCAGCTGCGTGATCAGAGTAGTTGAGGCCGATACAAATGAACTTTCCGACGCTTCCCACACATGCCCCAATCCTGGGCTGACCCGAGACAACTGGCAAACTGTCCAAATCGAGGTTCCGCAAGCTTTCTATGGATTCGAGCAAGAGGGTGGCGTGGGAGATATCCTCTACTACTCCGCTAAGGTCGCGTATTTGGTTGTGTCGGTCGAGAATCCCAGGGCGTTCATTTCCTGCAGGTCCAAAGCGTAATAGTTTCATAGTATCTCTTTGTTAGGTCGACTCAGACATTGACTTGAGGTACTGGTAATCCTTTGTTGCTGCTTCAATTGCGGTGGTGCCAATGAATGGAGGCTCCTGCTCTACGAAGAAATACTCCACTCCCGCAGTCTTGGCTGCAATCAGAATAGGCTTATATTTGATGTATCCAGTACCTAGGACTGTCCCCTGTGGTACTTCAGAGCTCTTAAGCGATCTACTTGGTTGATCAGTTCGTGCGAAGTCTTTGATATGGATCATTCGGTAGCGATTGGAGTAGCGCTTGAAATAGTCAATCGGATTCTGGCCAGCAGCGACCATCCATCCACAATCTAGCTCAAGTTTTACGAGTTCCGGATCAGTAGCCTCAACGAAGATGTCATAACCAATCTTTCCTTGGCCCAGATCTTTAAACTCAGTATTGTGGTTGTGATAAGCAAGCTGAAGACCAGCCTTCTTTGCGGACGTGCCCAGTTGGTTGAAAAACTCCGCCATTGCCTTGTATTCGTCTGGACCTGCTTCGCCACCCGTTCGGTTATGATCGAACTTTCCGATGAACGAGCTGACCACATATCGAACACCGAGAGTGTTTGCCTGATCGAAAATGGTGGAGGGATCGCCATCCCCAAAATTGAAGAAATGAGTGCTGTTGCACTTTAGACCTGCATTATCTAGGGCAACTCGAAACTGCTTTGCAGACAGTCCTGCAAAACTAGCCCCTTCCACTTCTTTATAGCCAATCGTGTGAATGGTCTTCAGTGTTCCGTCGACGTCGGCTTTGAGCTCTTTGTCCACAGTGTAGAGCTGGATTCCTGGATAGGTCACAATCGGCTCGGCCCATAGAGGCGACGTGAGTGAATCGACAATGGTAACGCCCGCAAATGTGGCAGCACCTGTACGCATGAATCTTCTACGGGTGATCGTCGTAATCATATTTGGCTTCCTTCTCCTTCAGCTTCCTTACTGTGGTCACGGTCTTCAAATGAGTGAGCAAGATCATGTGCCGCGTTAGGGTAATGCGAATGCGACGTAGACACCCTTGGCCGGTGCGATCTGGTAGCGCCCTCCCCCTGCGGCGACGACGACGAACTGCTTACCGTCGACCATGTAAGTGGCAGGAGTAGCTCTACCCGCGTATGGAAGTTTCGTTTCCCATAAGAGCTTTCCTGAACGGGCGTCGAATGCATGAAACTTGTAGTCGTAGAGGCTGGCGCCGATGAACACAACACCGCCGGCGGTAACAATTGGTCCTCCATAGTTTTCGGATCCAGTGTCCTTCATTCCTTTGGCGGCTAGATCGGGATACTCGCCTAGAGGGACCTTCCAAAGATATTCACCTGTATTGAGGTCAATCGCGTTCAACGTTCCCCATGGAGGAGCAATTGCGGGATAATGATCCAGGTCGAGGAATTTCCGGTAGCCAGTAAAGCTGTATTGTGGACCGGGCCTGTGTATAGGCGCGCTAATGTCGGGCGCATCGAGGAAGCGGAGAAGAGCGTTCAAATCATCCGATCCAAGATTTGAGAATCCTGGCATTCTACCCCGACCTTGGTGGATGAGATTTACGATTTGCTGTCGCGAGAGCCGTTGGCCAACTCCAATGAGCATGGGGAACGAGGGAGGATTACCTTCGCGTTTGTCTCCGTGGCAGATCGCACATCGTAATTGGTAGACCTTTCCGCCCAGAGCATCTGGTTCCGCGGAAGCCGCCGCAAGGGATTCCGTCTCCTTTTTGTCACCTGAGGGGCCGTTGGGTGTAGCTGTCGGGTTTTTCAAAAACTCCAATAACTGGTCGAATTGAAAATCACTGATGTTCGGGAAGGTCGGCATCCTGCCCTTGCCGTGATGGATGACGGATTTGATCTGGTCGTCTGAGAGACGCTTGTCTATTTCAACAAGAGACGGAAATCCCGGAGGTGAACCGCTGCGGTCTGCTCCATGACAGACGCTGCATTGGCTGCGATATATTTCTTCACCCGGGCTCTTTGCGGCGTCATTTTGCTGGAGGCCTCCTGTCCAGGCCATCTCGTTGGCATTAATGTAGATGACCCCGGTCTTCACATCTACTGCTGGACCACCCCACTCGGCACCACCGTCGAAGCCGGGAAAAATGACAGTCTGCTTATTGAGACCGAAGGGTACAAACTGGCCTTCACTGCGAAATGTTCGAAACTCCTTAACTGCCCACGCATGTGCCTCAGGTGTACGGTTAGTCAGCATATTTTCAGTTAGGATCTGCCGTGCGTATGGCTCGGGCTTCAACGGATGAGGTTGCGTCGTCGAAGCTACTTCTCCTGGCACAGTGCTGGCTGGATACTTCCGTTCCTCGATCGGAAACAGCGGCGCGCCTGTAGTGCGGTCGAAGAGGTAGAGAAATCCCTGCTTTGTCGTTTGAGCTATTGCATCGATGTTTTTTCCGTTTTGACGAATGGTCACTAGCGATGGAGCAGAAGGGAAGTCTCTATCCCAGATGTCATGATGAACGCCCTGAAAATGCCATATCCTTTTACCTGTATTGGCGTCGAGGGCCAATAGCGTGTTGGCGAACAGGTTGTCGCCAAGTCGATCGCCGCCGTAGAAATCAAACGCCGTCGACCCGGTAGGTACATAGACGATTCCTCTTTCTACATCGAGGCTCATTCCTGACCAGTTGTTAGCTGCACCCGAATGTTGCCAGGCGTCTGCAGGCCAGGTCTCGTACCCAAACTCACTCGGATGTGGGATTGTGTGGAACGTCCATAGAGTCGCGCCAGTATGGACGTCATAGGCACGAATGTCACCCGGCGCCGCTGGAAGGGTCTCCGGCATCTCCCCACCAACAATGATCAAGTCTTTATAAATAATTCCGGGCGTAGTCAACGCGATTGACTGGAGACGATAGTCACCGCGAAGGCCCTTTCGTAAATCGATACGACCGGCTTCTCCAAAATCGGCAATTGGGTTCCCTGTTTTAGGGTCAAGTGCATAAAGATAATTCATGATTCCGGCGAACAGCCGGCCCTGCTTCCCATCGGTCCAATACGATAGGCCACGAGTGGGCTGTTCAGCAGTAATCCCGGAATCGAACTTCCACAAGAGTTTTCCGGTAGTTGCGTTCAACGCGATCACTTTTTGGGATGGAGTGTAGGAATAGAGTACCTTTCCTATCACCAGTGGGTTAGTCTCCATGCCACCGTCTTCGCCGGTGTCGTAAGTCCAGGCAACCTTGAGCTGCGAAACGTTACTCGTGTTGATTTGGCTTAACGCCGAGTAATGGTCGTTTGCAGGCTGTCCTCCATAGGTTGGCCAATCCGGGACGGACTGTTTTGATGTGGGGGGGGTGCGAGCAGCGGCAATGGGAGTCGAGGGACCCCCAACAATGCCTGTTAAAAGTGCGACCGCGGTGAGCGCGATAGTTGTCTTGTTTGATAACATTTTGCATCCTGTACATCGGCTACACGAGCATTGCTGTTTCG
>Ga0193743_1000152_pt1 | contig 53551 bp, 73 predicted proteins | sample L2c2metaG_FD_143038 | JGI IMG/M metagenome (GOLD analysis project Ga0193743, IMG submission 143038) | Soil microbial communities from a riparian zone of the East river system, Colorado, United States - L2c2 | ecosystem: Environmental > Terrestrial > Soil > Riparian zone | place: USA: East River... | reverse complement strand
AGGGGATCCTAAAAGAAAAGGATAAAGCCCTGCTAAGGTGGGATGCATGTCTATATACCAAAAATTGGAGTCGAAATAATAAAATGATGAAAAATAATGAAATGATGGAGAATGGTAAAACAGTGATAGGAATGCTATGTCACGTGATCATCGGACTCCGGTATCGGAGCCGCGAGTGCACTCCGTCTTGGACTAGCGACAATGAGGAATATACAGAGGTGACGGAGAAATATCGGAGGAGACGTCGGACGATGCGGAGCGTCCCCTAACAGGTTCATTCTTCCACTGTCATGGTCCATGCTCGGTCACGTTCTTTCCAAAGAACAATCAAAGGATGGCTCCAACGGAGTCTCCGATGATGGCCGACTCACCATTGTTCAGTGCCACCATTACCACTGGCCACCCTCATCAGACTTATATTGGAGCTCTGTCAGAACCCACACTCCGATACCACCAACAAACCTGCATTCTTATCATTGCCATTACCAACCAGCACCATGTGCTATCTACCGCAGCACAACCAGAGCCCCACCACGCTCCACACACATTCCATGTTTCAGGCCAATCATATCGCGCACGCACCAGTTCTCGAGGTCATGGGTCTCGGACACCACAAGGACTTGTGAGGATTTGAGTCAGCATCCTTCGGCACCCTTCAGAGTACAAGTCTCTTCATTATATGTTCATTCTACTACCATATACTTTCCGAGTTAACTCCTTATATGTTCATGTTTCTCCTCTGTATAAATACTCCAGTTTGTTGTATGTATTTCACTAGTTCGAATATCAACTTAGCAACCTACTTCTCCTAACTCACTCTCGTCTGCCTTAAGCTTCTTCTCGGCTCAACTCTGGACTCTCCTACTCCTTCTGGACCTCTGAAATTTGAGGCATCCATCAAGAGAGCGGCACAACCTACAAGTTGAAGCCAACGCCTCGCACAACTTCGGACCCGACATCTCCGTCCAAATTCCGAGCTTAACATCCACCCAGCACCCTCCTTTCCTCCTTGACACCGGACACGTTCCCCAAATGGGCTTCAAACTGGACCAACCTCAGTCCTACATGGAGTCCATTAACAAGTTCAGTGACCAGATGAGGGACACCTTGGAGGAAGCGAAGGTGGCTCTGGCCAAGTCGAAGGATGACATGACGCTCTACTACAATCAGAAATGGACCCCAGCTCCAGAGTTCAAGGCAGGCGATATGGTCTTCCTTGACGCTAGCAACATTCAGACCACTCGACCTTCACGTAAGCTTTCTCACCAGAGATTGGGACCATTCCCAATTGATAATCAGGTTGGTAATGGTGCGTACCGGCTCCACCTTCCTCCGTCGATGAGTCAACTTCATCCCATCTTCAATGTGGTCAAATTATCTTTGGCTCCTCCAGACCCCATTCCTGGCCAACGGACATCTCCACCTCCCTTACCAGAAATTGTGGATGGCAAAGAGGAGTGGGTAGTGGAGGAAATCTTGGATAGTAGGATGGTCAACTGGAGGCTTCATTACTTGGTCAAATGGGAGGGTTTCGGTGTTGAACACAATTCCTGGGAACCTTGGAATAATGTTCATGCGCCGGAACTGGTGGTGGATTTTTACTGGAGGCACCCTGGTGCTGCTTGTCACATCCATATGGTTGACTTCCGCTCCATTCTTTTCCATTCAGTGTCGGGACATCACTGCCTTGAAAGGGGGGTGGATGTTAGGGGATGCTCTGCTTTGTCCGACATTTCCTCCGATATTTCTCTGTCACCTCTATACATCCCTCCTCATCATCACTAACTCAAGATGGAGCACACTCATGGCTCCGACATTGGAGTCCGATGGTCACATGACATAGCATTCTTATCACCTTTTCACCATTCTCCATATTTTCCATCATTTCATTATTTTTCATCATTTTATTATTTCAACTCCTATTTTTGGTATATAGACATGCATCCCACCTTAGCAGGGCTTTATCCTTTTCTTTTAGGATCCCCTGCTAGGTGCGCTTTCCTGTCGTATTTTATGTTTATATATATGTTTAGGATCCCCTGCTAGATCTCAACTAAGTCGCAGCCGCAGTTGCCCTAACACTGACCCCATGCTATCTCAACAAGTGCCCAGAGTGCCATTAGCACTATGGAGCACTATAGAGATAGGGACCCTGGTCCCCCGCTATAACGATTAGGTTTGATAATGTCACAGACAGTAAAAGACAGAGGTAAGTTTTTAAAGGAATGCTGTACAGTTCCAAAATGATCATTTACTTTACTTAATACAGACTTGTGGGCATTTGTTATTTGTTATTCCAACAGGTAGGCAAAAAACTGAGATGCTAAATGAGCAAATCTCAGCTTTATACCTGGAATTCCAAGAACTTAAGTAGGTAAAACAAAGGATATAAAGAAATTAGAGAAATAAGAAGATGAAGGAATAATGAATCAAGGTAAAGTAGAATGTAAGAAAGAAAGAAGCTACTTAATGGATATTCAGTAACTCAGGTTGAGTTTGTCTTTGGTATTCCAACACCCTTCCCATCTGTGAATCTTCCCATTCTCCTATTTTCCCATGGCACCCATGCTCCTGTCTCTTTAATACTTCCTCCACTCATCTGCCCATGTTTTATTCATTTTCCCATCCACCCTGTCCATCCACTCATCTGCAAATCTTCCTGTCTGTGAATGTTCCCATCTGGACATGTTCCCATCTCCATGTTCCCACCCCAGCCCATGTCCCATGTTCACATCCATCCTCATCCACCTGTCTGTCTATTTACCCAGCTGTACACCCAGCTATCTCATATTCCCATCCCATGTTCCAGTCTGTAAATTATCTTCCCACTGTATATTGTTTTTATTTTAACCTCACATGTTCCCATCCACCCATCTGCATCTGTCTGTTGGCTACACCCAAACAGGAGGAGCAGCCCAAAAAGCACTCAAACAAGTCCAAAAGAAGTGAACTTAAAATATATACAATAATGATAGGTACTGCTCAAAAATCATCACAAAAGACCAAAAAAAGCGAAATTAAAACCTAAAAAATGATTTATTGTAATAAGACCAAAAAAAGTGAAGTTAAAACAGCTAAAAGCACTCAAACCAGAGCGGGGTGTCACAGAGGTTTCGTGGGAACTGCTTAGTCCACCGAAGACACGGGATTCCGGGCTTGTAAAGTAGAGATAACCTTCGACTTCATAGATTCGCTACCTTACATAGGTCCACCAGTTGGAGGCATTTTACAGCCCTGGTTTGGCGCCGGTGATATTCAAGTTTATATTTCCGATTTTTACAAAGTTTGACAATGGGAGACAGACGAGGTAGAAGCGCACAGGCTCTACTTATCGACAGATCAATGACCTTAGTCCACACCTCATAAAAGTGTCTCTCCTACAAAATGTTAAGGATGTGACAATCAAAACAAAATTTCGGACAGTACTTGCCTAGAGCCGATCTTAACAAAGAGCATCCAACGGCCACAGTTTGGCGGACACTGTCTTCATCTGCCAGAGAAGGATTGACTTCCTGTCATGGTGGGCCGTATGTGTCAGCTTGTATTCCTTGGAATTTAAACATTATTTACCATTATATCAAGCCCTACCAGCAGACCAGTTTCGCATACTGCCTCACAGATGTAATGGCCTTCGCGGAACGTAAGTCCTCCTCGAACCTAAATAATGCGGAGGTGAGAAAGAAATAGCTACCCTAGAATCTGCACTACACTTACCGGTGTGCCAGTCGACGGAGCAACGCTGGGGTCCAGGGCGTCAACATCAAAGCTCAAGTGAATGGGTCGATCCCGCTTGGGGTTAACATGGTCTAGAGCCATATCCACGACCTTTCCAATACCATACTTGTCCACTTCATGCATACTGAATGCTTTAATTTTATGTTCGCGCAGAATCTTTTTCTCGCCAGCATCAACGTCACGTAGGCCGATGTAAACGAGACGCTCGGGCTTGAGTATAGGTTGAACCCATGAGAACTCTTCGACCTTACTGCCAATTCCAAGCAGGAAAGAAACGGGCATGCCATGTATATTTCCTACTCACTGTTGAGGTAAGCTTTCTTGACGGGGGTTAACTGACCTACCAGAGTCAGTTGATTCAACAGTATTGATATCAGCGTGGGCATCGATCCAGATAAGACAGGCGTCTGGGTAATTACTACAATTGCTTAGTTTCTGAAATCACCAACAAGGTTAGAACCATCCAGGCTTACTTTAAAGTTCCCGAGACAGTACCCAGAGCCTAATGTTTTGTGAGCACGAGATAATGTAGTCAGTATCCTGCCAACATACCAGCGAATGGTCTCCTCCAAGAGTTACAGGTAATTCGCCTTTCGATGCATGGTCTCCAACAACTTTGGCAACCGATTGATTGACACGGGACACAAGCCTTGGATTCTTCAGTTTTCCGATGGGAGGATCGCTGGCAGCGTCGATGTCTTCGAACTGATGATGACCATCGAATTTAACTTTCCACCCCAATCCTTCCAGCTGAGTGAGAATACCTGCTTGTATGAGGTGAATAGGTCCTTTGTCGACTCCTGCTCTGGGCTATACAATACCATGTCAAGAAAGGCAAAACATATGATCTCTAAAATGTACCTGGCCACCACTTGAAAAGCACCAATACTTTCAACTCGGTTCTTATTTTCGCTAAAGCGGAACGATCAGACATACCTAAATGGGCAGCCTACGATCTATGGCGACACCCCCATGAGAACGATCTGAAGCCGAATTCAGAGATAAACACTTACGGCAACCGTCTTTGGCTCTGGTATAAATTGGAATGGCATGTGCGATGTTGAGGAAGAGAGTTTTGACTCCAGATCGGACGGGCATCAGGCGCCTGGACCTGCGGGGCCCACATACACCACTTACGGAAGTTTGGGTCAATCTGACGCGAAGAATGAAGCTTTCAAAGTTGAACGTTCAAGACTATGTATATGGTTTAAAAGCTCCTAGTTAATACTCTACTATGTAGCATACGTAAATTGTAATAATAGAAACAGATTCAGGCGTGGGGCGGCAATATTGTCCCCCGCGCTATCAACAGGGGGCTAAGGACTGGCTAAGTAAGTTAGCTATTGACCTATTTCGGCACCTTTCCGGAGCCTTTGGAGGGGGAGACCTTTTTGGCAAACCATTCCGTCGATAACGGGGACACAAATGGCCTAAGTAAAAAGTTATATACTTTAGGCCTGAGTTTGAACCGCTGTCACCAGTCAATAACGGGAACACGAATGGCCTTATACTTTGTTTGAACCGCTGCGACCAATCGATAACGGGGCAAAAGTAAAAATTATACTTTAGGCCTGAGTTTGAACCCCTGTCACTGCCGTCAGGATGACACAATCATAGTGTTGATTTTTTTTTTCCTTTTTTTCGTAGAGGTCTGATCCCAAGTACATGCCCAGATGTTTTGGCTCTAGCAGACTAGAGCAGTATAATCTAGTCTGCCCTGCTCAAGGCGGATGGGGGCAGATGGCGGAAGCAATCTTCAAACATACATATACGGTGAAAGTCGGACAGTTGCCAGTGCGCGTGGGAGTACAGATGGTGTATCAAATCCAGCCAGTTCTGGTTACCCTGTTTCCTGCCATCTTTGTATATATCGCGAATCGATGCCATCGATTGTTCTGATCATCGCCATGGACTATATAAAAACCACCTGCATCACCATTATCTTTCAGAGACATCCCTATCAGTGATAAATCAAATCTACCGCAATCTACTACGATATCCATGCATTTCCACCTTCCCCATGTTCATTCCTTCACTTCTATCGTTGATCAGGTCAAAGATGTTATGAAGCATTATAAACACGAGAAGGAGTCGGAAGCTCATCAAGTACCTCAAATTAAATCTTTCCCAGGAGTCTGTTATCTATAATAAAATCCCTCTAGATTTTCAGAAAGGCCGGCGGTCATCAGCCTAAAGGTCTTCCTGAGACCATTGATCCAGTACGTTAATATCGATAGCAGAGTGGTCGTAACTGGTTAATGGAAATCATGTATAGGATGAAGAGACAGTGCCTGGAATTGAACATCCTGGCAGTACTGGTGTTATTTATTGCTCAGATCGTGCCATGGCCAATGGCTTTAACTACACCAGCTCTCACGAATGGGCAAACTTAGGGCAGGGAGCTCCCGAAGTAGGACCTTTACCTGATGCTCCTCCACGTCCGAATACAGTTGTGATTCCAGAGGATTCTCTCGAGTACGCTCCAACAACTGGGGTCAAAGGTGAGATTATGTCCATCCTTAACTTTCCTTTTCTAATCTTTTATTCTCTACAGCACTTCGTGAGGCCGTTGCCAACTTGTACAACCACACCTATCGACAGGGCAAAGCCAGTCAATATACATATGAAAATGTCTGTATCGTCCCAGGAGGACGCTCTGGCCTGTCTAGGATTGCCGCCGTGATTGGCGATGTATACACTGTAAGCTCGTTTCAACCATTAGTTCTGTCTTCCACGTAGCTAACCTTGCCAACATTTAGAGTTATCAAATCCCCGATTACACTGCGTATGACCAGGTTCTCAGTGCCTTCAAACGACTGGTTCCCGTTCCTACTGCGTAAGTCTTTGTGAAAGTATTCAATCGTATTTGTATTTAAATCTCCTTCCCCAAGTCTCGACCCGAAAGTGAGGACCTTGTCATACATATCGATGTAGTATTTATGTTTGGAATTTTAGTCCAAATATAAACTAGACATAGAACAAACCAAGGCTAGTTAACACCTTCCATTATCAATGCTTTCTGCAATGCTGATGTTATGAACAGAAAGATATTCAGACTCAAGGACTAGCCGTCATCCTAGCTTCTAATCCACGTAACCCGACAGGTCAAGTGAGTATCCTTCCATCCGTTCAGTCGTTCCCTATTACTAACGATGACTGTAGGTTATCAGGTAATACCTTGGACATTCCCTTTTGGTAGAGCCACTGACCATTTGCAGAGGAAATGACCTTAAGGAGCTTGTTTCTCTTGGTCGAGAAGGAACCACAATTATCCTAGACGAGGTAAGCAACATGATTTGTGGATTTCCAGTGCCCTTCTCTCTAACTTCCTTTTGTGGTGACTGTTAGTTTTATTCATGGTATATATACCCAGAGAACAGCCATGATTACGGAAAATCCATCTCTTCTGCTGCGTATGTTGAGGATGTCAATGACGTGCGCCTTGATATTTTGAATGATAATACCGCAATATCTCTGACTGGCTGCTCTTTACCAGGATGCTGTAGTCATCATCGATGGTCTCACCAAGGTGATCACAACAACTTGTTGTGGCCCACTGAAAGTCTCACGTATCCGTAGAACTGGCGTCTTCCCGGGTGGCGTATTTGCTGGGTAGTTGGACCAAAGAACCTGGTAACAGCTCTCTCGCAGTCGGGCTCCTTCTTGGACGGTGGTGCGAATCATCCGTAAGACCTAAATTCTCTACTTAAATTTAATCGTGGCAAAAAAGAACCAAAAAAATCACAGATTGCAGCTCGCAGCGATACCCCTGCTGGATCCTCTTCACGTGAAGGCAGAGAAGGCATGGTTTTTTCCCCATTCTTATTGGTCCTCTCAATACTCATTTTCGTGCATTTTTTCTCGTAGATTGCCCTTCAGAAACATTTCAAAGCTAAGCGTGACCATGTCCTAGCTCGTCTTCACAGCCTCCACCTGGATGTCGACATTCCTCCGTCAAGCACCTTCTATATCTGGCTCAATCTAGAGAAGCTTCCAGCTCCCCTTAACAACGGTTTGGTGTGTATTACTCCTCGTTGACGTGACACTCTCGTCTGACCAAAGGATTTCGTTTCATTAGACCTTCTTCGAAGAATTACTGAAGGAGCAGACCATCGTTATTCCTGGCATTTTCTTTGACATTAATCCATCGCATCGTCGAAACCTTTTCAACTCACCGTGTCATCACTTTGTCCGCCTTTCCTTCGGCCCGCCAATGGAGGACCTTGACAAAGGTATGTCGATTGAAGTGGCTGGCCATTTGTGGCTTTATCTAATCAATAACCTTCATAGGCCTCGATGCCATCGACCGTGTCTTAAAGAAAGCGAGGCAGTCCGGTATGAAAGAATTCGGTCAAGGGTAAGTTCCAACTTGTTTTTGGACGAAGGAGTTTCAACTGGTATTGCTATCCCAGGTACAAGGTGTCCCTCGAAGGCGAATCAACGGCTTGATTGATGCCTTATTTATGGCTAGCCAACGGTGTGGAATTTTGTGGAATTTTGACGTGCTATTTCTTGGGCGATAAACGTTCAATGTGTACATTCATATGTAATTTGAATTATTGTGATAAATGCGATTATACTGCGACGCCTTAACCTGCATACTAAAGACTTGGGTTAAAAGATGCGAAAGCGTTTTTGAAGGCTTGGGCGTCAACTCTGTCCTCTTCTTCGGACAACATACAGGCCTTCCAGTCCAACCGGTTGGGTGTGCCTAGAAGACTGACCAATACTTGTCTAAGTTAAGATGGAAAGCTGTTCAGCGGAGAAAGACCACAGTTGGCAAGTAAGGCATTACCATACCTTCCAAACTGTATGCTAAATGGAATATGATCTTTGAGCAAATGGACCATCGTCCGTCCATCAGGTAGATCGACTTTGAAATAACTTCCTCTTCCATTGGCACAGGACGCCATGGCCGCATCAGGATCTTCCTCAAAGTCTACACCTTGTGCCCGACCTTCTTTGAGAAACGTTCCTTCAATTTTATCTTTGAGACGTAGCGGTATGGGCACTGCCTGAACATGTGCATGTCCACCTTTGACGCTCAAACGGCCGACTTCGAAAAAGACGATGCCGCAACCAAACTTGGCATACATTGCACCTAAAGAAGCCTTTAGTCTAGTGAAGGGAGAGATGTCAGACGCAGCCTGTGTCAATATCAACCACCAGAACTAGAGAAGGACTGACGCATTGGTTTCTTCAACGATTGGTTGAGCTAGATCTGGGGGTATGGTAGAATACGTTGGATAGTGTGTTATAGGCACAATAAGCACATGTCCACCCCCTGGGACGTCGACATGGTCCACTGTGGATTGAGTAGGAATGATTTGGCCTTTTGGAAGGGTCACATAGCACTCAGACCCAATTGCGACAATGAGATGCTTTCTTTGATTAGATGAGCAACCCCAAGTGTTTAAAACTCATTTTGAGAGAAAACAACGTACGCCAGATTTGGATTTGATAGGCAAAACCAACATTCATCAGCTAAATGGTCAGGCCATGAGACAACTCTCTCTAAATGTGATTATGAAGATATTATACACACGTGCAATTTCTTTTGGAGGTCCCCTCTTTCCACTGCGCCGTTCACCTTGTGGAGGCTTTTGATTAGCTACCAAGCAATCTTCGAGATAATGAGCTTCGCTTCCGCATGCACGGCAAACATAACCCGGCTTGGGTTTTCGACCACCAGTATCCCCAGTTGCATCCCTAGTTGGGCAATCGCGAACAAAATGACCAGGCTATTGCAAACATGGCATTGGAACAGATGTCAAAATAGGGGGTAGAAACTTACTTCATTACAGATCTTGCATACATATCCTTCAGGAGGTTTAGTTCTCTCTGGGCATTCGTTGATGAAATGCTGGTAGGATATCAGTGAATGATCTTAACTATGTGCAAGCACCAGAATACTCACCTCAGTGGAATCACATCGCCTACATTTATAACCAGGGGGCGGTTTTCCCGGGTCTCCTCCTGGGGCTTACCAATAGGTTATAGCTTTATCAGCTTGTTTGATAGAAAGAATGCTTACCAGTTCGACTGCGCTTCACAGGTTGTTGAACGTTGCCGAAAATGTAGTTTTCGCCTGTCCCCTCTAGATCTAATGAACGTTTAGGTACACGAGAGACACCTTCGACGAACGGGTTTTTCGTGGAATTTGGCGGACGAGGTTGAGGTCCGTCTGTCAGTGTATTGGGAGAAATGCTGAAGGCATAAAACCACTATCATATGCTCAGACATGAACATTCACTCTCCCTTGACACAAAGAACCGAGATGTACCCTCTGTTTCTTTCCAATCGTCGGTTCACCGCCGAACGCACCGAGGCTCAGGAATCTCGATACACGTCCCTGTTCATCCTCCCATACGAATGGTTCTCTCTCCCAAAACTTGGGGGGGTGGCCACCTCCGCTTGCAAAATGATATCTGGGTTTCGTTTTCCGGATGACCTCGTTTAGAGGTACAACACCGATTGAGGACAATTGGGAGTCAGGTAGAGGAGCGGAAGAAAATTCCGTAATCGATGCTGGCCAGACATTGGTGAGAAGTACATCAATGAGTTGCGACGAACTTGAGACGGCTTGGATGGATGCAAGGGAGGAATAGCTCGTTTGTGTTGAGGTCGATGTTTTGCTCAAAGTATTTGACAGTAACCGCTCGATAGTATGGTAGGAGAAAAATGGCGATAGGAAGCCCTATATTAGTATGAATATCGACCGAGAGGGCAAAGAGCACGAGAAAAATGCGCACAGGGGCTGCTTGCGCAGAACCATACATGTTTGGCTCAAAAGTACCACCGAGGCATGCTATTCGGAGTCCGTTTGCGGTTGTGATGATTCCAGATTTACCTAGATGGATGAAATGCCACTCTTGTGGGTATGGTTTTCATGAACGTACTCATAAGGAAGACATTTTTGCACAATTCTCCGCCAGTTTTCGCGAACTTCTCAACAATAACGGTGGGCAATGGACACATTCCTTGCATGATATAGCATTCAATTGGGGCTTGACAACTAATGAGTATACAATGCGTTGCACCAGACATCAGCACACCTTGAAGTCTTCCATCCAAAAGCTGTGAGATTTCGTCATCCACTTCGCTCACTTCCTCGTCTTTTTCTGGCCCAAAGAAGTCACCGATACATATGAGAAGGTCGAATTTGCCATGCTTGGCGTCGATGGCTTTGACTTTGGCAAACAGATCGCGAATTGAGCCAACAGTGGAACCAACAGTCAAACTTTAGAAGTGTCATCAATGATGATTGACAAGGCTCTCGTTTCTTTGAATACTCTTACACTTTGATAGAAGCAGCAGCCATAATAACATGCCCAGGAGGTTAAAACTGAACGTACAAGCTCGACGCGCATTTTTGTTTGCTTACCGCATCATAACCAAATAATACGGTTACGTAATACTGAATCATGGGCGCCTGTGAATTCTTGTGCATCTGGATCCACCACAAGGTAACCGGATATATATCGCATGCAACAGTTGGCATCTCAATGAAAAAAATATAGAATGTCCGAGTCAGAAATGCCAAAAGAATCTATTATGCCGAGCCATCACCGCTTGACATTGATAATACCATGGATATGATGAGAGTATCTATCTATCACCATATACCACTCCATGGAACGGTTTTCACTCATGGAAATTGGAAAAACGGAACGAATGTTCATCAAAGCTTGATACGCCTGTTTAGTGAAGTTATTTGTTGGGGAGGCAGGCACTCTGACTAAATTACAGGCACAACCTAGGTACAAGAGAGGCGGGGTGTCCATATCGGGAACAATGCACTGTATGCCCTGATATAAAGTCACAAGTAGTTGGGCCTACAGAGTTTACGACATGGTTCTCTTCGTTTTCTTCACTTTTTTCTGCTGTCTCCTTCCCTTCGCCTACACTCTACCCATCAATGATGATTGCTCCGTCGTTCCCCCTTGCCAATCGCCCGCGCACCTCTGTCCACCGCTAGGGTTGTTTAGGCAAACTCCTCTTGGTACTGCTTTTGGTACTGTAGATCCTGCAGGGGCCTACAGATTTCCTGTCAAGTATGCTTCAGCGAATCGCTGGGCTCCTTCCACTGTCGCCACCGCGTGGACTTTACCGTACGTCTTCCTCCACTACCTCTCTATACTCAAAGTTCAATGACTATAGTAATGGATCGACCAATGTTACCGCTCTACCTCTCGCTTGCCCTCAATCCAATCTCAACCCCTCAGCTTACTCTGAGGACTGCCTGTCAATGATTCTTTATGTCCCAACTTCTCTAACCTCAATGAGCTCTGCTTCTACACTTGTTTGGTCCTTGCCTTTTCTATTCCAACTGTTATTTTCTGATTTTGGTTTGTAGGCTTCACGGCGGATCTTTCATCGTTGGTTCTGCAACAGGCCCAGGCTTGGATGGCTCAAAACTTGCAATTGCTACAAATTCTATAGTAGCTGTCATGCAATATCGTTTGGGAGCTGTGGGTTAGCTTGGTCTTCTAGCCACTGTTGCTTATATACCTTTCTTAGCTCGGTTTCATGGCACCTAACGGGGCCACCAATCTTGCACCCAAGGATATTGTCACTGCTCTTCAGTTCTTGCACAAAGTCCTTCCTTCTTTTGGTGGAAGCCCTTCGAAGATTACCCTGGCTGGTCAAAGTAGCGGTGCTACCATGATCAGATCCCTATTAGCAATACCTTCCGCTTCCTCCCTCTTCCGATCTGCCATTTTACAGTCCGATCCCATGGTAGGCCACCATCATCATTTGTCTCAACCCCTCTCACTCTAATTTATATATTACCCAGAACTTTGGCTTCCTGACTACTCAAACTCAAGCGACGCTACAAGCCAACTTCACGGGACAGATCAACTGTGGCTCAACTGACACCCATTGCCACAATGCTTTACCTCTAGATACCATCTTGAATGCACAAGGAAATCTATTCAACGCTGCACCCACCTTGGATGCCGCCGCTGGCGCAAGCGAACCCATCCGCCCCGTTTTGGATGGATCCTTTATCACAACTCCCTTAGATTCCACTGCTCCTTTCCCAGCCGTCAGTAAACCTATACTTCTGACATCAGTTGCCAACGAAGCTGGGCCCGCCATTTACGGCAGTTTTCCAAACTCACTCCCCGAAGCTGCTTTCTCCTCCATTTGCCAAGCTACGTTCCTCAGCACCCAACGCACCGATATTATTGTCTCTTCGCCTTTCTACCAATCTGTCCCTTCCGACGGTTCTGTGGATGCCCGCGTCCAATTAGAAAGGCTGGGCACAGATTATCTATGGAGGTGCTCTGGCTGGACTTTCGCGAGAGATTGGGTGCAGAATGGGGGTACTGCCTACGTTGGCAAATACCTCGTAGGCGCTACTTACCCAGGCAATGAGGCAGTCCCTTACTGCACCCAACCCGACATCGTTTGTCACCAGGATGACATCCAGATAGTGGTCAGTCACCACTTCGCTTTCTGCAACTTTGCCCTCATCTAATCAATGCTTTCTTCCTTTGTATTTTAGTTTGGCACCGTGTCGAACCCCACGAACGCACAGTCCTCCCTGACCACTGAGATCCAGTCACGTTACAAGGCGTTCTTGGCCAATGGCAATCCGAACGCTGGCGGCGTTTCAGGCTGGAAACCAGCGTCCACCGAAAATATCAATCTTTTACTCTTGGGCGGGTCAGGTGAAGAACCTATAGGAGCCTGCATACCGGACTTCTGGGGGCGAACTGTCCAATACGACTATCAGTTCTTTAACCAGTAAAACCACCTCTTCGCAAGTCAGGGGGCTCCACGTTTCCTCTTGATCTCTCCCGATCCCTGCTGGACTGCCGCCTATCTCTTATTGCTTATCTATTCATATTTTCCTTCAACCATTAATCATCTGATCCCCTTTGCTTGATTTGTAGCACTAGTACTTGGACTTGTCCATGTCTTTCTGTTTATTATCCTCTTGGTATCGAAACTGTAGCCCTACGTCGCCGACTCCCATGTTAGACCTCTACGTTCAAATTATTAATACCACCATTGTCTTGTCGTATCGAATCAAAAATTACTGTGCAATAGAATAAATCGGCTTATCTTCATTGCCTGCATATTCTTTCCCATGGCTGAAAAGGCTCTTGGGTCATCGATTACTAGTTTTATCCGCAATAGATACATGTCTACCAATAGTCCCTAAAGGCGTAGGTGATACAAATAAAATTCCGCACTGCAGGAATTCCGGGGACAGATCTTAGTGTCAGAGTCTGGAATCTTAATATTTCTATAGCGCATCCTTAAAGTTTGGGAGGCGTCAAGAAGGTTTGAGAGTCTATCTCCGAAAAGATATCAAAATTGCGTATCAACAGGATTTCACTGGTGGCCTGTCAAGGGTATATAGAACAATCAACGTCAGTAGAGAACATATCGAGACGGAAAAATAAAAAGACATACACCACTACTTGTTATCTTAACCAATGCCCGGTGCAGTCGACCTTTCGAACCTCCACGAGTTTCATCACCTTCATAAGTGAGGATGGTACAACCCATACCGTCGTCTCCAAAACGTTGAGGAGTGATGACCATTCTCCCAAATAACCCGTTCGAAAGCGTTTGAACTTTTTCTCGTTGAGCGACAGTGTTGGCTGGGCCTTCTAGAATATCAGCGAGTGTCGATAAGAGATAATATTGAGGAGGCATGAAGCTGAGCCTTCCTTCTCGGGATTCAATCAGTGCGGTCTGCGGATGGATGAAACGTGCTTCAATCACTTCCTGCCCGCCATCTACATACAACCGCAGATAAACGTGCAAACCTATTGATACAGTGACCAGAGAATAATGCTTACCATGCTTTGGAATTCGTTCTTGCTTGACACCAGATGAGAAACCCGAAGAAGGAGCGGCTGGGAGGAACGCAACGTAGAACTGTGTATGGAATCGACTACATTGTTGTTGCGGGTAACTTTAAATCAATAATCCATGACATCGGGGAGGTTAGTATTATACTCACCGTGGAGGTCCAATAGGAGTTATCCACTGAGTAAATGGGAGCAAGGATACCACATCGGCTTCAAGGTTCTTGCATTGGAGGAAATCTTGAAACAGCAGTTTCTGCCGATGAATATTATGCCGCGCCTCGTCTAAGACTGCCTCCAAGAGGGGAGGCGCTGACGACCGTGAAGAAGCTAATAATAATCCTGATTCCTCAAAAGTTTCACGAATAGCCGTCATAGCGAGAGACTTGTCTTGTTTCTGGTCAAATTTTCCTCCTGGAAACACCTGACTACGTCCTCAATAAAATTTGGGCCCCCCTCCGAACAGATAGACGCACATGCATTCCGCCGAAAGCTACTGCTTTCGGATTGCGACGAACGAGCAGGATCTCATTTCGTTCGTTTATAATTACCAGACTGGCAGAAAGTCGCGGGTTGGGTGGCGTCGACGACGCCACTGGGGATAGGGAAGGGAAGTTGCCAGTAGACAAAGAAGACATCGAGCACCCCAGTCGCCTGAAATACGAGTGAAATGTGTTGAACTTGAGAATATTAGTGGACAGGCCCAGGGGCGTTGATGTACAACGGATAAGTTGCATCGCTTTAGCCGGGAACTTGGAGGTGTTGTCAACACCCGCTGACTGCAAGCGCCAAAGTGAAGGATGTCAAGTGGCTTTTCCCTGTCCAAGTTGTCCATAAAACACGTCCCCGTCACCAACCAATATAACTAGTTTACATACATACAAGTTTATTATTACCCAGAGATTCAACAACCAAGCAAGCAGACTATTCAATTTAGAGCCTTCTTTATTGCATCGCAAGCTGCTGTGAAGACAAATTCCATCTATAACTAGACTCACAGAGAACGAGCGTGGCCAACACTCGCTATCAAGGACTCGGTAAACTTCTTACAACACTCTTCCAATCCTGCTCAAGAAATCAGGGGCCAGAAGCTAAGCTATGGTGCAGGGTGCAGGTACATACCTTGTGTGATAGGGTGGTAAAATCACCAATATTTGCGATATGTACCATGTAGCGAGCCAGTTTATATAGTTCTCTGTCTGCCAAACCTTCAGGAGTATGAGCATTCTTGAAGGCCGAGATCTTGAGGCCTGCTTTTGGATTTAGAGCAAAGTTGCGACTCTAATTGAAGGAATGTGATTAGTTGAAAACTTGCGAACGGATGGCGACTGTACCAGGTCATCGACATGAATAGTGTTACTCGCATTACTAGATTTTCTCACTTCAATTCGACATACTATCACGGGGGGTCGGAAGCTTACAATTGGGGGAAGAGGTTCCAAATGATTTGAAGGGCTTTGACGGAATGTGTCCATGGTTTATTGTCCCTTTCGGTGAACACGGTGAACATGCATGTTTTATCAAGAACTGGATTCTGTCAGTATTTCGACTTGTCATACAATGGTAACAGTCATCACCGAATGATATCTAGGAATGGGTTAGAATAGAGAGAAACATAGATATCATCAAAGTGACCTCGTATCGCTTGCCGGCTCCAATCATTTCCAATTCAACAAGTTTGGTTTCGAGCCAAATCCAACTGGTTTGGGACCTGATTATGAGTGGAAGACATCAGCTACTAGATTGCGACCCAAACTAGTGGCACTTGGTACCATATACAAACTGGATTTTGTTACATTGAGATAGTTGGCGATTAAGATATACATCGAACTCACTGTCATAATAAGGGTATATTGCTTCTAGAAATGCATGGAGCCCAGGCCTGGCACATTCTGCAGGTGGAAGGCTGCCAGAAGTCAAAGGTTTGGTATCCAAGATCGCTATAATAAGACCGTCATTCGATAGTAAAGGCACCTGACACTAAAATTTACTGTAGTCGATATCAAGAACCAGAAGTTTCTTGCCTTCTCGAAGTGGATAGATGATATTTAGTTGGAGATTCTTTGTTGCTTCTTGAACTTTACGAATATTCCTGGCATCATGTTGATAATTGTTGCTTGCTGCTAAATTCTCTGCGAAGTCAACATCAAGGTCGTTAATGACGTCCGGTAAACATTCAAGTTCTAAAAAAGATATACAAGTGAGAGTCAGAGTCTGCGGTTTCAGAAGGGCAAGGCCTACTCGAAGGATCTTTGATTTCGTCTCCTTCAGGTGTACCGACGAGAGTGAATTTCTTTCCGGGTACGAGACTAAGATCAGCACTATGAGCAGATAAGGTTGATTGTTTAGAAAGAATGTTGGTAATGTTGGTGAGTGGCTAACTTTGCTCACATCCGACTTTGATCAGGAGGTAACTTCCCCTTGACAAGCCCAAGAATTTTCTGCCGATCACTAGGAACCTGGGTCAAAGCGTGAAGTGCAGCCTTCAGATCGAACACTCTTTGCTTGGATCAGCTCATTATTCACATGAGGCAAGCTGTTCAAACCCTACCTGTCTGAATCCGCGACTTCTAGTTGGAATGGCTTTCCGGCCCAAGTGAACTGGAGTGCGGTCCAACGTTCAGCCTGAGAGGCGTCATTCGAGCGGGACTAGAAGTCAACAACGAGTTGAGGGTTATGCTGCGCTCCATGGCAAGTACTGCTTGGGAAACGGAACCTACTTGTGTAGTCGAATTTATCGTCGGTAGACTTGTACTCAGGGCGTGCTGGTCACCATCCATTGTTTTTAAATGAAAGACTTGAAGTGGTCTTGTCCGTAGTCACGTTAATTTCGTATTTTTCGCAATGGGTACTTGTTGTGGAACAAGGATAATCTGCATAAGTGATGTACGGGGACAAGGACATGAAGCTTACGTAACCAGCATAAGTCAAAATGTTCAACATTTTCTCCACTAGTCACTTTATGGCCAAAATGTGCAGTTGATTCGTTTTTATTATTAAGGAAGGGTTATAATGGTAGTCAGTAAGTCCCCAACATCATCTAACTAAATCAACATTTATTCTTTTCAATATCTAGAGGAACAGCTCTATCCAGATCCTCAATGGGACCAGCTACATTTCGCCAATCGTGCCCTTCTTTCCCTAAGTCTGAGTCACTCAAGACACGTACAAGAATTGCGGCCAGGGGACATCGCAGCTTGCAATGGCAGCCTTCTGGCGACATTCTATAAGTACCTACGCCAACTCGGTTATTCATTAGCGCCATGGGAGAATCCTTTGATATCGGCAGCCAAGCTTCGTTACTGCATTGTCAGAAAACATATCCAAGGCAACCAGTATGAGGTGTTCCTGATGACTACCTTTGGTGGTGCTAGAAATCCACACGAACTTACTCCAATTGCTCAATACTTCGGGATGCCGATGGGAGGCACACAATGGATGGGGGATGTCCCCGGCCTCAAAACCACTCCCCCAACGTTTGGAACGGCCTCTAAGAGCTTCGTTTTTGCTGTTCCAACTGTTGGAAATGTCGAAATTGCCAACACCCACGTGCATGTTCGACTGGTTCCGGGGGAGATGGAACGATTGTCAGAATTTGTGAATATTAATGCTAAGGTAAGTATTTATGTACTGAAAAGGCCAAATTATGGAACACTCATCGGAGATTTCTAGCGCATTCATCATGATCAAGCGAGACTCCGTACGGATTTACAGAATCTCTTGCGCAGCAAGTCGAGTTGGATCCTGGAGGACGACGCAAATGATACATTCAGTCCTCAAGTTATTGATGATACAAAACATGTTATTCCCCCAACCAAGATTCCTTGTGCCTTACGTAACACAGAACAACTATACCCTGACTTTGGTAAACGACGACGCCAGCCTCCTCGACTGCTATTGCCTCCAACCGACGACTTGAGCTGGCTTATGCGTCATCTTCGCCGGGATATCTTCCATTCATCAGGATATTTGGATAGCTTACCTGCCCATCGCCCTCGTTTAACAACGCTACCAGAACCATTTTATGCGCCCTGCCTTCGCATTACTGCTAAAAAGATCTCCCGTCTCATCCTCTAATTTGATGCGACAAATTGCGGGGTGATTACGCATTTATTGTTCAATTGTACTGTTTTCTTTTCTTTCTTCTCTCTAACTTCACTATTTCAGAGCTCCAGTCTTGCCACGCTATCTGCTACAAAATGGAAGGAAGACAGGGAAGAGAAGCCTTGGGCCAAATGAACAAGCCAGACGAAAGTATCGGGTACTACACTTACTGGAAAATGATGGCCCAATCTGATCAAGTGCATTCGATCTCACTTTGGGCGACAGAATCTGTGTGGAAGGATCATAAGACCAGGTGTTCTTCTCAGCCACTGGGTGTAATTGAGACATGTCAGACGTAGAAGAAAGTATAACTGTTACCGGCAATAATTTGTGGCCCAGACATCCCCAGATAGGTGGATGCGAGCGGTAGCGGCAACGAAATGTATGCCTTTAACAGTAGATCAAAGGTCCTATGGCGGAAGGAATCTTCTAAGGTGTCAGCAAGCAGATAAGCAACAATCTTCAGCAATAAATACCCAAAAAGACTACAAGAAGAGTTTGAATTATTGGTGCAAGATCCTTGTCGAAGAAATCTGGTTGTGCGACAAGAGCGTGAAGTGTTTCTGCTTGCTCATAAATTTTGACATGCTCTCGATTGATGGTGGAGATTACAAGTGCCATAAGAGCTCGAGAGAAGGAGAAAGAGGCGAGATTGTCTGGTAGACGCAAGAGAGCATAGCGGGCAGGAGGTCTGAGTCATTGCATAAGCAAACTATGTGGACAATGGCGGGAGAAAATATACGCACAACTCATCAAGAATGAGATGACCCAAGACGAGAGGTGCGATGATCAACAATCGCGACGGCTGTCGATTATCTATTGTCTAAAACCCCCAGATGAATCAACGAAGAAAATGATAGAAACAAATGGGACGAGACATCGTAATCTGTTTCCTGAGCAATATTGATGATCTGTGGATAATCTTTGTTTGAAACTGCTTCAATGATAGAAGCTAAGACATGTTGGTAATGCTCTGTCATGGCTTGAGGAAGTGAAGTGGATGGTTCAGCTATAGGTGGATTCTCGCGGGCTTCATCCTGGAGCTCCGTTGCAGTCGTTGGGGGCGGTGTGGGTGGTCCGTTGACCATGTTGTAACGATTGTCAGAAGTGAAGTGCTCTGTTTGCCCATATTGGGATCCTATTTACTTAAGACGTTGCACCTTCATCTTGAACCTCCAACTTGAAGTTCTCAACTTCACCGGCACCATCTATTCGTTGAAACTATGGAGGAAGAAATCGAATCTATTTTGTACATCGCACGTGAAATATCTGGTTCATCTCAATATTTCCTTATACTGGCCTCTGCTGCTAATTACACCATCTATTTTTCAGTCTACAAAATCCCACCCCTTAGTGCCCACGAGGGTCATCGCGCAAATAACTGGGGTGACCTTGCCTGTCCGTTATGGAAAGGCCGACTTCGTGTCATAGAGAATTCAAAGGGTGCAGCCTTGCAGCTTGAAGACGCTCAAACAGGTGAACTCAATGTTTGCTTTGCCTCTTATCGCTAATCCCCAAATTCTAGGAGAATGTAGGAATTTTTTGACTGTGTTACATCCCTACTGTGACACACCGTAGTATTTGCCAGAGCAGAATACGACCCTCTTCGACCGTCAGTTGAAGCTGTGCTGGATTCGTCTCGTTATTTCGTTGTCCGCGTTGAGGACGTAGGCAAGAAAGCCTACATAGGTTTAGGATTCGCTGAAAGAACGGATAGCTTTGACTTCAGTGAGCTATTTTTTTGCTTGTTTCTGTAACATGACACGAAATAATTGTTACAGATGTCGCACTCCAAGATTATACGAAGTATGCTCGGTTCGCCATGAAAACAATTTTGGATCGCTGATCCTGAACCTATACAGACGCCACAAAGCCGCTCTTAACCCAATCACATCTTCGGATGAACCATCTCCCCATGTCCCCGCAGGTCCGAAAAAGGACTATAGTCTTAAGGAGGGACAGACTTTCTCTATATCCATTCCAGGCCGTGTCAAGGCTACCACTGGTAACAGCTTGCTTGGGTCAACTTCGCAGTCTACTGCTACATCCACAAGTTCTGCTGTACCTTTGCTACCACCTCCACCTGCTTCAACCAAAAGGCATTGACGGCTTTGTAGTTTCCTCGCTGTTCCTTTACCTTGAATAATACAAGATCATTGGCCCTGATCGTTGGGAAATATTTGAGGTGGTTGTCTTGGCTATTATTCGACAGTTAACGCTTGTTCTCCTGGAGTCATTATTGACCACTAAGCTGAATTACAGGATGGGGTGTAAGACTTATGCCTCTAGCAGGGTCTGACTTGATATGGTACAAATTGTGCCGATCTTTGAACAAGTCAGCGAAAGGATCAAGGGAGGGTTGTGGAATCCTTTGCACTTTCTAAGCCTGAGACTGTTATAGTTCAAAGCCAAATTGTCTGTCCTAATTTGTCGGGACCTAGGTGTGTCTGTTGAATTTGGTGTCTGCACCGTCGGATTTGTTATGATGACCGTGTAAATGCCCTTTCAAGCTTCTGGTGCCTCTTCGTCCCATCGTCCCATATACCCACTGGCCTCCTGCATTTCCTTCCAATCTGATTCCATTGAGATCGGTGCTGAAGGCAGAAATCGGGTCAGGACCACACTGATGGTACAGCAAAATAGTCAAGTAGATCCATGCGATGTCCATTGTCGAATCGAGTCTTTTGGATAACGTGTTGTTAGGCGGATGACCGTGATCACTACAATATTGTCAACTGTCGACTGGTCAACCATTAATATCACGAGTTTGGAGTGACGAAGTCTTTGTGTAGGATGGCCTTCTTCATACCATTCCCCCTAAAAAAAAAACTCGTTGTCCTTGTGGCTCATCCACCAGGCGTTCTTTGCACGAACCAGAGTCATATATCCTGCTCTCAAGATCATTTCTCCGAGACTCCTCTGTTGAGGTAATACTGTTCATCTCAATCCTGTATTGAACAAATTCATGGCGATGAATCGGTGTCATGTCAGTGGCTGTATGCTTTGGTGGATTCTGTGTCCGACGTAGTACCGCTACACTTGCTAAAAAGTCTGTCCTTTCCGGTCTTGTCCTTATGTCACCAAGTCCTATAGATTCGACTGTTGTCGGATGATCATTCTCTTGTGATGATCAGTTCATCGACAACCTTTGCCGAGTGTGCACTGCCGACCTCTTCCCGCTGGTACACTATTACTGGTTCAACACCGGGTTTTAGACTTTTGTGTCAAGGCATACTATAGAATCGACCTTCACATTCCTCTGAACCCCGGTATTCTACCCCAAACAGTCTTCGTACTCGACGTGCTGAAGTTAGCCGCCCTTCTTTCTCTTGTCGGTTCGACTTATGTCCAGGCAACGTCTCCTCTATATGGACAATTTGGGGGAATCAGTTGAAGTGGGTGTTGATGATCTGGATTCTTGCAGCCTTGTTTAAAAAACATAATGGCACCTGGCGATACGACTTGCGTTGCCGGTTCAACCTGTATTTTCTCGAATCCTCTCTCAATGCTTGTGAGTCTTTAATTCAGGCAGCACGACATCTATTTAACACGAATTGAAAACCCGATTTAACCACTGGTGGGTCTACCGCTGCCTCTGGAACATCGTCCGTTTCCACCTCGACATTGGTGTCTTCATCACCAAAATCCTCCACTTCTAAGTTACCACGACCACTTCTGGTGCCGGAAGTACCACTGTTCCTTCTCTTGCTACTGGCAACCCCTACACCGGCTATACAGTATTTGTCGTTATACTACGCAAATGAAATTAAGGCAGAGGGAACTATGATTCCTGTAACTCGGCGTGTTAAAGCCCCATCGGCTGTCAATATTCCAACCTTCATATGGTTGGACGCTATCAACAAGACGTCCCAAGTCGGCGTCTACCTTTCTGACGCAGACTCTAAAGCGAACGCCTCCGGCCAAAAATTACCTGGTGCAAATCGTTGTCTACGATTTGCCTTACCGAGACTGAGCAACGCTTGCATCCAATGGAGAGTTCTCTATTGCCAAAAATGGTCTGTAACCTACATCGACCAACCCGCAGCTTAGATCAAGCGTGGGTTTGCTAAAATATATGCCCGAAATTTGGTCTATACTGACTCGTCCTTTTACCTCTAGAACGTCAGTTGTGGCTGCTATAGAGCCTGATTCGTTAGCCAAATTAGTCACCAACTTGAACGTAGCCAAGTGTGTTAACGCCGAATCTGCTTACAAGGTGACCCACGATGCTCCATGGATCCAGGTGGCTTCAGATTCAAATTTTTTCAATCGAGCTGGTATTGCGTATGCTATGCAACTCAACGCTTTCGGCGTCTACATGCTCATTGCTGAATATGCTGACTGGTTGGGGTGGCCAGCGAATTTGACACTCTCCGCGACATTGTTCTCCAACTGTCTTCAGGAGCTGGCTCGCCTCAGTTGGTTTGGCTACTAACGTCCCCAACTACAATGCTCATTGGTGCACTTTCACATTTGCGCATTTCCGGTCACGACTGATAAAATTAAAATGAATAGGTGAGTCTACTCCTGACCCAATCAAGTCCAGAAATCCCAACTATGATGAACCGCTCTACATTATCGTAAGTTTTCGAACACTAAATTTATTAACTCACGTACAGGTTCCGAGCCGCACCACCTCTGTATCAGGCTTTCCCGCACATTGGATCGTCGACCTAAGTTGCTCTGGTGTCCAAAAATTCGTAATCAGAGTTGGGCGATTGATGCAACTCAGCTGGCTTTGAAACTCGTCCCACACTCAGCACGCCGACTAGGTGAGTGTGACGGCACTTCTAACACCTCGTCACCAAAATATGACGCCCAATGCGGTCATGAGCAATTATTGTTATTTACACGCCGACCGTTCTTGTGACCGTTTACAGGGTGCTCCGAGTCGCCCTGGAGGTACATGATTCCAGGCATGTTCTCATTGGTCGTTTCAAGCGCCAATCCTCTTACTAAAATATACGGTTTTGAGTAGTATTACGTAAATAATCAGTGCTTTTCCTGTTCCGTTCTTGTTTGCTTTTCACCTCAAGCATGCTCTCAACGATTTCTCGAAACACTGCTAGGAGATCCATTGTGTCCATTGTCTCCTCTTTAAAAAGTCGTCGTGCATTCGTTCAACCGTCAGGGGCGGACAGAGCAAGCGTTGTTGATGTTCCTTCAACATATCAAGATGAAGGTCACTTCACACCAAGACCAGGTAATACATACAATTTTTTGTCACTCATTCGTCGGCTCATATTTTGACCAGACATGCTTGGCTTCAAGCTTGAATCACCTCGGCGTGAAGATTCCATGAGTACTAAAACTCGACCAATCTACTTAGATATGCAAGTTAGTTTTCTTTTGCTAGTTTCAAACTTCTGCATTTTCAACCTAGTCTACCATAGGCTACGACCCCAATTGACCCTCGAGTTCTTGATGCCATGTTGCCCTATCTTACAGATCAGTATGGTAACCCTCATAGTCGGACCCATGCTTATGGATGGGAAGCTGAGCGGGCTGTGGAGGATGCTAGAAAGGTACCATTACAGGAGTTGTTCTCTCTCATCACCATTAAACGAAATTTCATAGCACCTGGCAGATCTTATCGGCGCAGACTCAAAAGACATCGTATTTACTTCGGGCGCAACAGAAACCAATAACATGGCTATCAAGGGTGTTGCTCGTTTTCATAAAGAGAAAAAACGTCATATCATTACGACGCAAACTGTGAGCATCGTCTTATCAGCATGTTTCCTGAACTCATCAATGTTGTAGGAACACAAATGTGTATTGGATTCCTGTAGGAAACTTGGAGAGGAAGGTTTTGAAGTCACATATCTTCCCGTACAAAAAAATGGTGTTATTTCGCTGCAGGAACTAGAAGCTGCCATTCGACCAACCACTTCCCTTGTTTCAATCATGGCCGTCAACAATGAAACAGGTGTCATTCAACCTTTGAAGGAAATCGGAGCGCTGCTTCGAAAGCATCGAGGGGTTTATTTCCATACTGACGCCGCACAGGCTGTTGGAAAGATATCCATGGATGTAAACGAAATGAACATCGATTTAATGAGTATATCAGGCCACAAATTATACGGACCAAAGGGCATTGGAGCTGCGTATGTTCGAAGAAGACCCCGAGTCAGGTTAGAACCAATATTGAGCGGAGGTGGTCAGGAACGAGGATTACGAAGTGGCACTGTGCCCACATCATTGGTAGTGGGTCTAGGTGAGGCGGCTCGTATCGCACAGAAAGAAATGGCGGTAAGTTTGTCCACTTGGTCGAGTCTTGGGATGAAATTTGCGCATATGACGCCGAGTCAAGTGGAGGCTTCCAGAACTTTCACGTTCTGCATTTCTCCAGCTTGCCAGTGATGGTCGTGCAGGGGTGCTGATTTGGACAATTCTGCTTTTGTGATACATCGTGCTAATCAGTTTCATTACCAGAGAGACCATGCTCACATCAAGCAACTCTCGGATCGACTCATCCGTAAAATCAACATGGAAGTTGAACACGTAGTAAGAAATGGGGATGTTGAAGGCTACCCAGGCTGTGTCAACCTGAGCTTTTCGTATGTTGAGGGTGAAAGTTTGTTGATGGCCCTCAAGGTGTATATACCCGCAACATTCGAGGATGGTGTTACTTACTTTGATCCTAGGATATTGCATTGTCATCTGGCAGTGCTTGCACTTCAGCTTCGCTGGAGCCTTCATATGTGTTACGCGCACTTGGTGCTGCAGAAGACATGGCCCATTCATCCCTTCGATTTGGAATTGGGCGCTTCACTACTGAGGCTGAGGTTGATTTTGTGGTTGACCACATTATTAAGACAGTGCACAAACTCCGTGACATGAGGTGGGCTAGTTCTGTATTTTTATTGCCATCGATTCTGATATTTTTCAGTCCTCTATGGGAGATGGTTCAAGAGGGCATTGATATCAACTCCATTGATTGGTCTCAGTCTCAACATTAGCTAGCTATACCTTCTTAATAAATGTACCTAAATTATGCTTCGAATCATGGTCCGTGCCCTTTATGTATGTAGTTTCAAACTCCGATTAAGTTCAACCAAACCCTTCTTTCCCTCTGACCACTATGTCTAGGCGTCTCTATCTCGGCAGTAAGGGCGTCCCCTCCTTCAATACATTCAATTTTCTTAATGTAAATGGTTCCCTAGGGTTGCCCACTGACGCTCGCTCTGAAGATGTCTCTAAATTCTTTGACGGCTACGGCCGTATCATTGACTGTCGTGTTATGACTGGTTTGTGAATGAACCTTGGCGAGCTACTGGCTGTTGACCACCTTTGGACAGGCTTTGGCTTTGTAGAGTTTGAAAATGCAAAGGTAAGGGCAGTGCATCTGCATCTGCCAGTATTGTCCTTATTTTTTTCTCTGTTAGGATGCCGAAGACGCTGTGCACAATTTCAACGGAAAACCGTTCATGGGGGTCAAGTGCGTACCCATTTGATGGAAGCTAAAATTGACTGAACTGGTTTTAAAAGTATTGTTGTTGAGTTTGCTAAAGAAAGTCGACCACGTCGTGAAGTTCACGACGATAGAGGGTATGGGTATGACGCAAGATACAGTGTTGTTTGCAAACAGTATTTAAGCCCCTCCCTTTTTCTTAGGGCTCCACGCTCTCGTAGGCCCGTTGGTATTCGCCTGATCGTCTCTGGCGTCTCCCGTGATACAAGCTGGCAGGTGCGAAACATCTTCTAGCTGTGTTCTGTATAGGTCCTCTGGCCGCATGCGGTGTCCAATGGTTTTTCACAATATAAATTTACGGAGTGGATTCTGGCCTATGCCAAGGACTTCCCGGACCCGCTACCGTTCTGGCTGTGGACTCGTCACTTCTGCCCGTCGTAATGACCTGACCCTTCCTTGCTACCTGTAGGATCTGAAAGACTTTGGACGGGATGCCGGTAGTGTTTCCTTCGCCGATATCGACCGTGACGTTCCAGGCCAAGGGTGGGTCTCTGAATCATAGTAACATATAATTACTCACTCTAATGTACAGAGTTCTTGAGTATTTATCGCGAGAGGATGCTGATCGTGCAGTCAAGGACCTCGATGGCAAGGATCTCCGTGGCAGACCAGTCCGGGTTGCTTTCGATGATTCTGTGAGTTTTCGTTCAACTGGTCGGAAGTGTGTCTCATGCAATTCCCTAGCGGTCTGGTCCGGACAACTATCGTCGCGATGATAGGCGAGATGATCGTTACAGGGACGACCGTTACAAAGAAGAAAGATACCGCCGTGATCGCTCAAGGTCTCCCCGCCGCGCTGAATATGATGAACGTCGTCCACCCAGGTCTCCGCCCCCCAGGAGGGAGGTTGACGATAAAAGGCCTGCAGGGTACGATGATTACCGGCGCGGAGGCTATGATGACCGCAGAGCGCCTGATTATTATTCTGACCGCCGCAGGGACGATCAGGACAGACGCAGAGACGACAGAAGACGCGACGAAAAAGACGAGCGCTTCGATGAGAGGCCGAGGCATACAAATGGGGAAGGATGGTCGCGTTGAGTGGTATTTGTTTCAATGGCCGCGTGAAGAAACGGACAGCAGACGGGCATACTGGTTTATTTCGCTTATCTTGGACTCCGATCATTGTGGTGTTGTCGTTTACCGGACCGTGTACTTCTGATGGTCAATCGTTGGTCAACATCCCCCGAAGACGCGTGAGGAGCATCTACATCTTTCACATTTCGAGGCCCATTTAGGGGGACTGCGCAACTGTCTCGAAGGTTTAAAGGTTACTCTTTCCATGGTTGGTCTGCTCATTTTGGTTGGACGTATCACATATTCCTCAAGAATTATCAACGATGGTCTGGTAACACGCAAGGTCGGAAGCGAACCTACGAGCCAACCGAACCCAACCTGTCGGTCATGGTTTTTAGTCATGGTTTGTGTATCGCCTACTAATGCCATGTCAATGTCAGTAAAACATGTGTTTTGTCTTTTATTGTACTTTCTGGTATATAATTTGTGATCCAGTTTCGATGCCTAGCCAGTCAAGTTCTCGCGAATCATTCTCATTACCTAATGTCGTCAGAGACCCATCAGGCATTTGCAACCAGCAATCAATGCTGGTATTGCGTGCATATTTCAGTGTTTTGCAAATCTTCAATCGTAGATTGCGCAGGGACATAGTTGGTAGAACACGGAGGGAAGTCTCGACCACGGTTGCTTGAGTTTGATCATTGGCTTGACACAGCCTCAACTCTACTGTGTTATTAATATTTCGTTACTTATGGATGTTCAAGAGATATTCACACCTATCAAACGGTTTCCTAGTTTATCGTGTGATTTAAGTTGCTTCACGACCTCATGAGGGGTCCCGTGCTCTACTCCTCTGTCAGTGTGTAGTTATAGCGGCAATAGCTGTTAGACAGACTGTTACACAGGTCATGCCAATTATAATGACTCTTGCGTTTTGCATCATCTGATGTCGGCCCTTGCTGCATAATAGTTGACATGTAAAAGAGCTCTGAATCGGTACGTTCTTTGGGAGATATCTGGGGTGCGTTTCATCCCGATGCTCCTACGCTGAAATAATGTCACTCACAGCAGCTCCGTCAAGTGTCAAGAGGGATGGTATTCTTGCGATGATGAAGGGACGTGAGTGTTTTCTGAGTTTGATATCTTCCAGAAAGTACTTTAATTCAACGCATATGAATGAAGCGGTGTGGGTCATCACCATTTGTTAGCGGATTGCCACTCATTGTCAATGTTTCCAGTGTCGGAAACCAACATGACAATGCGTCTATGTCACTCCATGCATTGAGAAGATTGTTGGAAAGAGACAGATATTTGATGGAGAGTACAGAATCTTTGGGCCGGCTCGGAAAGGGTATTACGCCGATCTGGTTCGAAGTCAAAACAATCCGCTGTAAACTTGACAAATGGTAACGACACGAGGGGGAGGATCTGACAGATGACATACGAAGGATATTCATTAAAAGAAGTGCACAGATGGACCCAATCAGAGCAATTGTTTGTATCAAGATTGATGACTTGGACGTTGCAGTCATAGGGTCGAATCACACGACCCGAAAGGCGCGATAGTTGATTATAACCCATTTCAATGAGTTGGAGCTTCGGCATGGTACGCGTGATGGTTTGCATCTCTGTCCAACTCAAGAATGTGGCATTTAACTGAAGATCCGTTACATTTTGAAAGGCTCCTTCCATGGACTGAAAGTTTGAGGGAAGTTGTAATCGGTTTCGACTGAAAAGGGGGGGCAAGTTCGGCGTCCGCACTGCAGCCAAAGGTAATCACATACTTGAGCGACAATCTTCGAAGGAGAGTAAGTTCTCTGGTAATTTCTGCAATGGCTTCCCAGCTTGGGCAAAGATTTGAAGAAAGATCTAAACCGCGAACGTCTGCGGAAATGCATTGAAAGAATCGCAATTGAAAAAAGATATGAATTGATAACATACTGGGGCAACTTTCGAGAATGCGACCAGGCTCATCTCCTTTTACTACATTCGCATATTCCAGGCTTATTTCACGCAATTGATCTAGACGGGCAAATTTTTGCCTAACTTTGTCCAAGGAAACAGCTTCGACTTCAATAGTGCCCTGGGATGATCCTAACACAACCTTTTCTTGGGTGTCGGAACCATGAAGTTCCTCAACATATTTTGAGGTCAAGGCTGTAAGGAAAGAAACACCATAGACAAGATGCGATGTTGGTCGAATAAATGAACCAGCATTTTTCACTCTGAACTGTTAAAGTGACCTTGAATGGAGTATATACTTTGAAGAGAATCTTACCGGCAAGTGAAATATTGCTCGCCGTCCTTTGAACCGTCGTGTTTACCGCGCTTTGGGTCGTCCCATTCGACGCCTAGCCAGATACCTGTAGCGTTATTTACTGGACCTGCATATCTGATAGTGCCCAGATGATTATTGAGATTGATGCGGGTACCAACAGAAGCCATGAAGGAGGATTGGATAAACCCTAACCACGGAACCACGGAACCACGGAATGATGCCGCGTACCTTCCCTTTCGAGCCAGTGCTTGGTTTCCTTTTACATTCAGTCTCCGTCAAGGCTCAGAAGACGGCGAATCGCACGCGTCGTCTCTATGTTGGCAGCATCTTTTCGCAAGAGTATGTCCCGTAGCGCTGCTCGCGCCGTTTCTCAAAGAACAACAGCAATCAGCCAACATATGTCTTCTAGTTCCACCTCTGACCCCCTTGAGGTATTGTTGTCGTCAACCGCTCAACCTCAAGCTAATGCTATCCCAATCTCCAGCCCACCGTCAAGTTCGAATCTGTTTCTTCGTTAAGAACATATATCCTCAATCGACCTGGGAAACTAAATGCTCTTGATGACCAAATGCTTTCAATCCTCCGGCCCAAAATTGAGGTATGTTCCTATCACACCATTTGTCCTTACGAATGCTGAAAGTTTGTCCGTAGGAATGGAGTACCTCCGACCTCTGCGGTACCATAGTCGCAAGGGGTGTTGGTCGCGCTTTTTGTTGTGGAGGTGACGTAGCAAGTGAGCTTTCATACACAATTAAGATGTATAGGGACAGCCACTCCAATCTTGTTAGATGTCATCAAGGATGCAGCAGATCCTACTACACGTCTACAAGCAATTAATTTTTTCAAACGCGAGTGAGTCAGCAGCTGTAACGACGCGGCGTTTACGGTCTCGGCATATGTTGACATCCGACCTAATCCTTTTCTCCAGATTCGAGATGGATTATATTTTAGCAACTCTCAAGAAACCTTATGTGGCTGTTCTCGACGGATTCACTAGTACGTCTGTTCTTTTTATCTAACGTGCCGCTGTTAATGGCGCATCTACATAGTGGGTGGTGGGGTGGGGTTGGCAGCAAACGCACCTTTCCGAATTGCCACTGAGAACACTGTTTTTGCTATGCCCGAGACGAAGATAGGCTACTGTCCAGATGTGGGAGGGAGCTACTTTTTGTCGAGAATGGATGGGGAATTGGGGACATACCTTGCATTGACATCAGATACTCTCTCAGGTCGAGCAGTGTTGTGAGTGCAATTTATTGCCATGTTTTAAATGCAACTGCTGATGTGCCGACCCCTAGCGAACACGGGTTTGCGACCCATTTTATTTCATCGAGGAGGATCCCCATGCTTCTTGATCGGCTTGCGGAACTACATCAACCTCATGCCAGCGTCATAGATAGAACCATCGAAGACTTTTCCGCCGAGCGGGCGCCAGACGAACCGCCAGCCCCATTTACAGGTGCCAAACGAAGCGCCCTGGACTCAGCCTTCCGTCATAACACCGTCGAGCAGATTATCAAGGATCTGGAAACATTTTCACAAACAAGTGCAGATGCATCTGTCAAGCAATGGGCATCTGATACGCTAGCACTGTTACATATGCGCAGCCCAACAAGCTTGAAAGTTGCTTTGAAAGCCATTCGTCGCGGGAAAAAGCTAACCCTTCTTGAGACTCTGGACATGGAGCTGAAAATAGCCACTGCATTTTGTGTGAGTTTTATCTCTAATATACAGAGCTGTGTTTTTGAACTTGTCGTCCAGAGTGGTGCAAGTCCTGATTTTATCACTGGCGTGAAAGCAGTGATTGTAGACCGAATCAAGGAGCGTCCGAATTGGTCACCTACTAGCTTGATCGATGTTTCAGCACAGATCGTTGCGAACTTCTTTGAGCCTAAGTCACCCTACCTGACATCGGCACCTGAACTTACTATCCCGGCGGAACTGACCTCAGGTACTAAACTGAACCCTATGAAGTACGCGTTGCCGTCTGAGGAAGAGATTGGTTCCGTTGTGACTGGCTCCCACGCTTCAGGCGGAGGAGTAGGGATTCGGTTTGACGAACTGCTGAAAAGGTTTGCGGAACTACGACCAGGAAAACTAGGAGTCAAGGAAAAGATTTATGAAGTTGTGCAACGGAGATGTGAAGTGACTGACAACGCGGACGGGAATCGGGTGTGGCTAAAGTGGAAACATTTGCCGATAGTTTAGGTACTATAACTACAGTATGTTACTGTAATTATTTAGAGGGTTTCCCGTGTTGACCGTGAACCAGGAACTGTGCGTGAGAAAAAGACGAAAAAGAAATATAAAAGATCTTCGATCGGCAGTGAAAGATCAAGTCAATTCCTTTTCTTCCAGCGCTTTTGCCCGGGATGCTAGCTGATCTTTTGCAGGGTCCGTCAGTGGCTAAATCCCTAATATAAGAACCCCACCCCTAGTCTAAAACGGTTAAACATTACCCGTACCCGTCATGGATATCGTTAATGTCCTCCCAGATCCCCCTCTTTTTTTTCGTCTCTTCTTAAGACTCGCTCTCTCGCTTTTAAATTCAATCCTCAATACTAACTATTGTCATTACATCGTCCCAGACAAACGTCCCCCAACTGCCTTTGATGTTCACCCTCGGACAGGTTTTTTTCCTCCTCAACCACTCCCAAAACTCCCCCTCCAATTTACTATATGGGAAGATGCTCTCAAAGACGCCACTGGTAACCTCAGCCTAGGCGAAGATGACTCGGAAGACGCTGTAGCCAAACGTCTTTTCGGTGAAAGGTGGCGTGCCAATATTGTCGCGGTCCGTGCCATGTTCTTTCATCGTCCTTGTCTTTCAACTCTTGACTGATAAATTCATCAGTGGCCCACACTTGATACACAAGTCCTTCACTCAGATCTTCGACTTTCTCAACGTGCCCACATGGTGCTCGCCTGGCTGGTTAATTTTTATGTTCACTCGCTACCGCCTCCTGCACCCGGCACTCACATTCGTGTACCCCGAACCCTTGCCGTTCCCTTGGTCCAGATCTCGCGTCATCTTAGCTTTGCGCCTGTCCTCACCTTTGCTGACACCGTCTTGTGGAACTGGGAGCTCATCAACCCCGACCAGCCCCTATCTGTTGACAACATGAGATTCCTCAATCTATTTTCAGGCACAGATGACGAGAGAAATTTCTATCAATCTTCCGCGATGGCCGAACTGCGCGGAGTCGAAATGTTGCGCATCATCGACGATTACAACTCACTCCCCAATGTTGCCGATATGACTTCCATTTCCAAAGTTGCCAGAGACCTCACTCGTCTTTCTGGAATTATTGAGGGTATTAGCGAGATCATCCAGTCTGTTCGGCCAGTGTGCGACCCACATATTTTCTACTGGGATATTCGTCCCTGGTTTGAAGGTAGCGACGCGAGAGGGACGGGATCTGGTTGGATTTATGAAGGTGTTGAGAATTCTCATCTTCTCGATCTTAGTGGCCCTTCCGCTGGTCAAAGTAGCGTCATGCATGCCCTTGATATATTCCTCGACGTCGATCACAAATTGCGCCAGAGACGTTATCCCGCTCCTTCACCCGAGAACAAACGCGCTGACCACGGTTTCATGGAGAGGATGAGACGCTATATGCCCGGACAACATCAAGAATATCTAGCTCGTCTTTCGGCATCATCTCGCTCCATTCGGGAGGTCGCACAATCGACATTGGCACTTCGTGAGCCTTACGACACGGCAATCTTGGCATTGAAACGTCTCAGAGATAGTCATATTCGTATAGCTTGTCTCTACGTGGTTACCATGTCAAGATCTACGCCTGGCGCAAGATCAGGATGCCCTGCAAGTGCCATGCTGGATCGGATCCAAGCTGCCAGGATTGCTGGGAACGGCCCCGTCCGCGGTACCGGTGGGAATGAGCTTTCACTTCTGCTAAAGGCAGGTCGCGACGCTACAAGAAGGGCGGTGTTAAAAACAAGCTGACAGGGTGTCAACTTTTTTTTTTGTTTTCTTTTTTGTTTCTTTTTTTTCAATTGCTGTGATACTCTATTCGCTTTTTTTGGATTGACAGTTTGCACTATAGTTACTTACATGCCTACTTACGTAGAAATTATAATATTAATAATAATAATAATTTAGTGAATACAATTGTGAAGCTCCACATAGCAGCGATCCTGCAAAGATATCCTAATTACTGAGTACATACTGGTCCAAACACTGAATCTACCGCCGAAGTTTACGTTTACCTGTCAAATGGGAGAGCCTAACATACTTGATTGAAAAGCACATTTATTTATTATGAGTACTTCGTCTGGTCAAGTGGGAAGATATCAATTGAGCCTTGGAGATGATCTCTGCCGTCATTAACAGACAGAGAGTTATGAAGTTGTGATTGTCCAGATCTGAACTTGTGTTTTTTTTTCTTCAGACTTCCTGGTCAGGACATTTGTTGATATTTGTTGTTTGTCGTGATTAAACGCGTCCAGTCACAGATGTCACGCTCCATTACCATCTCCACAATGGCGTTTCAACTTACCGCAGGTAGCTGTGAAATACTTCAGAACGCGACTCCTGAAGATGTCGATGTGTTTAACACCCAGCATATTGTGCAGTTTCTTTCAATCAAAAATGTTGGCCAGAATCCAGGAAATCCAACGCCAGACCGCTATCGCATTATCATGTCGGATGGCATTCACTACATGCAGGCGATGCTGGCTACACAATTGAATGGTATGGTTCAGGACAACAGGATCGGAAAGAATACCGTTGCTGTTCTTGAGAAACTGACCTGCAATTATGTACAAGAGAAAAGGTAGTTGTCTCAAGTGTCTTGATCTTATACAGATCCTGCCTGACGCGTCCGTAGACTTGTTATAATCCTCGCCTTACGCGTCCTTGCTCGTACCGCGGACAAGATTGGAGAGCCACAGCAGGTAGAAAGCGGCAATGAGCAGGTTGCCACCACCCCAGCTGTAGCCACCACCCCAGCTGTAGCCATCACCCCAGTTGTAGTTAAACAAACCCCAGCGGTAGCATCTAAATCAACAACTTCTGCACCAGCAGCGAAACCAGTGTCTGCCGTACAAGTGTCAAATGCTGCACCCCATCTGCAGCCTCCTCTTCCCAACGCTCCCGGGTCCATCTATCCTATCGAAGGCCTCAGCCCTTACCAAAATAATTGGACCATAAAAGCTCGGGTGACTCAGAAATCTGACATCAAAACATGGTCTAATGCCCGTGGCGAAGGAAAACTTTTCAACGTGACATTCATGGATGATTCCGGCGAAATTAGGGGAACAGCATTCAACCTTGTTGCTGATGAACTCTATCCGAAGTTGGAGGAGGGCAAGGTTTACTATGTCTCGAAAGCAAGGGTCAATCTCGCCAAGAAAAAATTTTCGAACGTCAATAATGATTATGAGCTGAGCTTTGAGCGCAATACGGAAGTGGAAGAAGTGAGTTTGTTCTATTGTCATCTTATATTTTTGGGGGTCGTATTGACCTGTTGAACTCGTAGTGCCATGAAGTCACAAACGTACCGATGATCAAGTACAACTTTGTCCCACTCATTGCTCTACAAGAGCTCAACAAGGAGTCTGTGTGTGGTAAGCCAGTCCTTGTCGGAGCCATTCTGTTCTTAAACGCTTCATCAGACGTTATTGGCGTTGTAAAGGAGGTTTCTCCCTTGTCGGAGATCACCTCTTCCAAACTAAATCGCCAGGTAAGTACCTTGATGCTCTGAAGTTGTTACAATTACTCACATTTGATACCTCAGATTCCCAAACGTGATTTGACCCTAGTCGACAAATCTGGTTTCTCCGTTCGCATGACCCTTTGGGGAAAACAAGCAGAGCAGTATAACGTCGAAGATACGCCAGTAATAGCGTTCAAAGGAGTCAAAGTGGGTGATTTTGGTGGTAAGTAATTTGGTCATCGCTTATCTTTATTCGATTTATAACATTACGTCAAGGGCGTTCATTGTCAATGTTCAGCTCGAGTACTATGCAAGTCAATCCAGATATCGAAGAATGCTTTGCTCTTCGAGGATGGTATGACTCTTCAGGATCTGAGCAGACGTTCCAAGCACACTCCAATGTCGCTGGGTCATCTTCCACAGTTGGATTCAATCGTTCTGATATTCGCAGCTTGGATGAAGTCAAGCAGGCTGGTTATGGAATGCCTGATAAGCCAGAGTATTTTTCAGCGAGAGCAACGGTGATGCACATCAAAGCGGACAACATTTCTTATCCTGCTTGTCCAACACCGGGCTGCAACAAAAAAGTAATCGAGATGGGAGGTAGCTGGCGGTGCGAAAAATGCAATCAAAGCTTTGAGGCACCTGAACATCGGTTGGTCTCTCTTTTACTCCTTCAGATTGGTGACTGACTTTTTTTTGTAAGCTACATCATGTCTCTCGCTGTCGCTGATTACTCTGGGCAAGCGTGGCTTCAGGGTTTCAACGAGGTCGGTGTGGCCATCTTCAACATGACCGCAAACGAACTTTTAGCAATTAAGGTCAGTCAGGTTCAAGTTATTGACATTCCTTGGTTGATGTGCTTTGAATGTTATAGGACCGGAGCATGGCTGAATACAATGCTATTATGCATCAGGCCAATTGCAACACCTACAACCTTTCTTGTCGAGCAAAACAAGATACATATAATGTGGGTGACCGAATTCACATCGAATGGCTCCCTTTCAGTATCTGATATGCTCCGCAGGAAACCACTCGGATCCGATATGGAATTTCGCGTATTCAACCCTTGAATTATAAAGAGGAGGCTATGGCAATGCGGGATCTACTTTTCTCCGCATGGGCTCGGTAGCTGGTGTCGGGTGTCCTAATAAAGCTCTGTTTGCTTGTATATTACTTGTTTGTGTTGGCCACTTTAGTTGACAAAGTTGACTTTGGGTTGTTTACTGTTTTATTTTTATGCGACCGCGTCCTTTACGGCCCTTGGTCCGCTGACTTTTTTGTGCTCTGGAAACCCTCTCTTGCCTCTTGATATGACGCGCCCCAACAGATTCCCTACGTCCTCTGGCGGTATGCCCGTCCCACATAGCTCTAAATCGCGTCATAGCAGCCCACCGTCAACAATCGTGACCCCAGCGCGCAACCACCAACGCACTCTATCTAGCAACCCCGGCTACTCACCAACCATTACTTCTAGCGGACATCAACAAAAGCTGAACGTGGTTACTCGTGTTGCGATAGAAGGGAAAGCCAGACGCGGTCAGGATGGTGCATCTATACGGATGTTCCTCAAGGTCCGCAAATCAATATTTGCAAACCAATCTCTATACTCATTCTTTCCTCAAAGATCACTCTACCCTTGGACTCTGTCACACCAGGCTCGACTATACCTCTCTTCTCAGGTTTGAACGTCCTCCTTTTTATTTATTCCACATTTGTTCAAGGCTTTTACTTTGCAGAAGAAAATGTCAAGGTCCTCACGTCCCAGGTCCATCCATTAGACCACAATTCTGTACCTTTCAACTTCTCTTCCGCCGTCTCGCCACTGCTTCACAATGCTGCTCGAGCCCTAAATTTGTCTGCTCGATCTTCTGAAACCTTCAACTCGGCTCTTGGAACTGCAAAGTCCAATGCCACCCCATCATCCAGCCGCTCATCCAAGTCCAACAAAAGCAACACCAATGACGAAACTTCTCCGATCGACGTACAATATACCGGACATATTCTTGTCAGTGGATACAGCATATCTTTCGTCCTGCCAAAAATATTTCTTTCTCCTGCAAGGAATGGAGGCTCATCGGACAATGAGGAAGGCTTGTCTCGAACGCCTGTTACACCTAGACGCACGCCTGCCGGAGAAAGAAGTCAAGCGCACTTTATGGCTGCAATAGACTTATGGGTTCCGTTTCTCTGCATGCCTCCACGTTCTCCCTATCTGGTTGGTATACTTTTCTGTCAACAATTATGTGTTTGCTCATCTCCTTTCTAGCTTTCTATCCCGACGCCTCGATGTTTGCACAATCATATCAAGCTGCGAATATTCCCCCCTGCTGCTACAAATACCTCGGCCTCCCTAGCTTCATTGTCCTCCATGGAAGACGAAAGTAGTTCCTGGGATCTCACTTCCGACCCTCATGTCACCCGTAGCTCCTCTAGTCGTCCCCGTTCTAACACCTACAACAGTTTCGCCGACGATGAATCGTCCGAAGCGTCAACCACTGGCATGTCTGACGGTTGCGTGATCCAGGGAACTTTTCCTAGTGCAGAAAGGATACGTGTTAGATGGGCGAAACCCATGAAAACTCTAAATATCCCAGGGATTGATGCGGACGGAAGGCGCAGAGTTGGCGTTGAGGAAGTTAAAGGAGAGATGATTTGCACCATTCGTGGTAAGGGGACGAGCGCGTCAAATTCGGAACTTGAAGGGATTCTGATGAGCCTGGAGTACAAGGCACAATGTCAAGGTGTCTGGTTTCCAGGAGTGGCAATTTTGCTTGGTCTGGATGTGAGCCTTGAAGCGAAGGGGTCCGATATTTCTTGGGCCCAAGGATACTCAAATCAATGGGAAATCCAGGGAGGACCTGGATACACCGGATGTGACACCGGATCCTCAGACATGTATAAGGGGTCCAACTCCAGAACATCATCTTTTGATTCGAACGGACCACAGATGCCTGTGCCCACTCCCGGACAAGATTCCGGTTCCCTGCAGATGAGAGTCAGTTCGACGTCATCTACTTCCTCCCTTCTTCGTGCACCCCTCCCTTCCCATAATATCGCGGACTATTCATTCGAAGGTTCGAACGCGACTATGCCGCCTACGTCCTTGTCACGACTAGGCACAATGTCGTCTATATCATCACTTCCGCTATCATCGTCTTCCAACCCCGTTCAATCATCCCAGATTCGTCCTCCTGGATCACCGATCACGCTTCACCTCAACATGAATGAGCTACAACACCCGCTAAACAATATTTTTACATTTACTATCTCAGGGACAGTTGTCGTAACAGCAAGACAAACCCTCGCCCGTGTAAATGGTCTCAGTTCGTCCCACTCCTTCCCTGTCGATAAGCCATTGGATCCGGAACCTATCACTTTGCCTCGCTATACCGTTCTCGCTGCTGATTCGGAGTCTACTACCATCAGTGCTCGCAATGAAGTAGATCGCGCATCTGTTGAAGTTTTCCATCCGACCGGAAATATTCACACGGATGCGCAAGTCAGGAAGACAGTGCTGCAGACGGGTGGCTTCACCAGGTGTGGTGAAGATGGTGGAAGAATCGCTCTTAAATTTTTTGAGGGCTTTAACATGAATGGAGACATCCGCGAACGACGTCTTAGTCGACCACGAACACCTGCCAACAATATAGCTACACGCGGGACGTCGAGTGCTCCTATTTCTCTGGTCTCTATTCCCCTACGCGCCAAACGAGATGGACCTCCCATCATTCCTTCAGTAGTGGCAAATATCACTGCCCTCGCCCATGATGGCGACATAGTCCCTACAGACTATGCCGTCAGAGTATGCTTGAAATCGCCTCAATTGGTAGGATCTGAATGGCTAGAATTTGGTATGGGCTATGATTCCGAAACAGGCGGAACGTCGCAATCGTATACAGCGGAGGAGAAACAATATCCCAAGGTGCATATCATCTGTGCGAGCTTGGATGGTGTGCCAGTCCAAGCTGAGATGGCCAAGGCATTAACACCGGACACACCCGGCAGTGCAGCGTCTTTCGAAGAGCTCAGTAAGAAAGCGTGGATTAGTTGGGGCAAAGTGTATGCAGGCACGTCAGCCGGGGGATCCATCGTGATGGATTATATTGTGAAGGAGCACCAGAGTGATGACAAAGGCAAGAAGAGAGCATCATCTAGTGATGGAATGGAGATGAATATTATTCTCCCAACCTTCTTTGTTTGCGTTGCAAGGTTAGAAGTGATTGTTGATGTCATGCCAGGCAAGTTATTTACCATCTTGAGAGAATTCCTTAGCCTCATTGACGGTGGTTAGGTCTCGAGATCTCTTCGTTGCGTTCTAATTTTCACTATCACCAACCGCTACCGACTGGAAGCCGACTGCTGCAGTATTCTCTGGAAGAGTTTAGCCAGCCCCAACTATCACTTACGATTCGCAAAACGGCATCTCGAAGCGGGACGCCTCCACTTGGAATGGGTTGGTGGTTCATGCTGACATGGGTCCTATTATTATTATCTATCAACTGTCTATGGCTATATCAGATGAAGCTCGAAATGCGACAATCGGCAATAACGTCTGATAACTATTTCTCGCTACTGAATTCTTGGACCCATGCTCCATTTACTATGACGACGACTATCGAAGAGAACACGGCAACAAGTCGGTGGTTTGGTGATTCCTACCGGGAAACGGTCTCGGTAGAATTGCCGTCAATTAGCAGTTCAAACTCCAGTCCTGTGCCCACAGATGTCCCACCAATATCTAAAGTGACGACACCGCTTCCTGAATGGACTCCTTTTCCCACCCAATCATGCCATAGGACGGAAGATGCTCTCATCGACACGCCTTCAAGATCAATTCTAGAAAATTACGGCCTCATTCGGCTCCACGATATGTTCGCGTCATCATGGTCTGACCAACACAAGAATGTTCTGAAGCAGGTTCTGGAAAAGGTGATAATCACCATGGAAGTTGTTTGGAATATCTTTGAAAAGGTGTATCACTATCCTTTAGATCCTCCGTAGATTGTTATGTTGTACTCTCATGTTTTAAATGTATCCTGTTAGAAATCTGTTTTTTATACTACTACTGGAAAAAAAAAAAAGAAAAGTGGCTTTAAGCATGATTTCAATCACTTTCTCCAAGAGAAGCAAGGCGCTATAGCCAAGTGGTTACGGCGACAGATTAGAAATCTGTTCCTCTTTGAGGGCGCAGGTTCAAATCCTGCTGGCGTCGGTTGTTCGGTTGTTTTTGTTTACAACTTCTTGGTTCCTTTGACCGGACAGGGTCTCATCATTGCTTCTGACTGTGTGGGTACCTGTTCCGGAGTTTGACCGAAAGTGAAGACCATCTTCACTTTATAACTGCATGTTCAAAATCCCTTTTAGACCGGCGCAATCCATATCCTATCTTCGATACCCATCGATACCCCTATACCTGCCTGCAAACCGTCGTCAAATGCCTTGTTGTCCCGACCATCGTCCAAGGCTCATGGCAACGCAACCAGATTGGGTTCGCGTGGAGAGATCTGGAGCCATTTCACATCTCGTCTATACTAAACCTATAGTGAAGTCAGCACAAGACGACAGAGATTATCGCATAATACAATTGGAAAACGGTTTACAGGCTACTCTTGTTCATGATGGCAAAGCAGACAAGGCAGCAGCCAGTCTGGATGTTGCTGTTGGACATCTTTATGACCCAGTATGCTTATCTACGATCCCATGTTTACGTCCTACCTAAAACATGTTCTCAGAACGATATGCCAGGCCTTGCTCACTTCTGCGAACATCTTCTGTTCATGGTACGTTGCCCACTTCCAGAGTAGTACTTGTACGCCCTTGCATCGCTTCACACCCCGTAATGCCACCTTTCACATCCTTATTAATATATTGTTTATTTAGGGCACTGAACAGTTTCCCAAAGAAAACGAATATTCAGAGGTGCGTCATAATTCTATCACTGTTTTTCAGTCAGTTGAATAATTTGTTTGCTTAAGTTTCTATCAAAAAATAATGGCGCTTCAAACGCGTATACCTCTACCTCCAACACAAACTACTACTTTAATGTCGCAACGTCCGCACTCACCGGTGCACTGGAACGCTTTTCTTGCTTTTTTCATTCCCCGTTGTTTGCGTCCTCATGCACTTTGCGTGAGCTCAATGCGGTGGATTCGGAACACAAGAAGAATCACCAAGCGGACATATGGCGTATCTTTCAGTTGAACAAACATTTGAGTCGTCCGGGGCATGTTTGGTCGAAATTCGGGAGCGGAAGTCGAGAGAGTCTCTCTATGGCAGCAAAAGAATTAAAAATAAAAGGGAAACTCATTCGGACAATTGAAAATGGTTCTCACCTCCATGTTGATTCTGACATTTCTACCATTCCCTCCCGGGTACCTTCGCCTGCACCCTCCGTCGCTTCAAACAGTAGTGATTCAGATGCAGATGGAGGCTCCGTTGGTCGTGAGACTCGACGTCGACTAGTCGAATGGTGGAGTAAGGAGTATTGTGCTAGCCGAATGCGTTTATGCATCATTGGGAAAGGTGGGCGCCATCCTACACCCGTTCAAATTCTTCGTTGAATCCTCTGAGTAGACTCAATGGACGACCTCACCGAACTCGCAACGACTCTGTTCTCGTCCATCCCCAATCGGGGTTGCGACGCCCTCCCGATGATCAATGAGCATCCTTTTGGTGCAGGTGAGAAATGCGTAAGTTGTGCTCGGAATCTACATATTCTTCAAAAATTCATATACCCTCCGTGTTTCTAGACTCTTGTCTCCGTCCAGACAGTAATGGCCTTTCATGCACTGGAAATTTCATTTCCTTTGGAATATCAACCACCACTTTGGAAACACAAACCTATCGATTTCATCTCCCACCTTGTCGGGCATGAGGGTCCAGGATCCTTGCATTCTTATTTGAAAAAGAGGCAGTGGTTGATTTCATTGAATTCTGGTCTACAAAGTCTTGCAAGAGGTTTCGCCATGTTCAAAATCACTGTTTATCTGACGCCAGAAGGATTCGGTAAGCCTGCCCTCCAGTCTCCGCAAGCTCTTCAACTCTGATCATTTGACTTTGAATACAGCAAATTATCGTTCGGTGATTTTGGCTGCTCACAAGTTCCTTGCGCTCCTGAGGTCGACTAACTTTAGTCGTTTCCACCAAGAAGAATTGGTTACCTTGTCAGCTACTCGATTCCGCTTCGCAGAAAAGAGGCGCCCCGACGATTACGCTGTTTGGATTTCTGAGCATATGGCATGGCCATTGCCTCCAGAGTTCCTGCTCGCAGGACCTGCGCTGACCTGGGATTGGAATAACGATGCTGATCGAAAAATGGGTGAAGCCAAGATCGCGGAATATCTCCAGCAATTCCGAATTCACGAAAGCAGAGTTGTTCTAATGGCCAAGAAGGACGAACTTTGGACAGTTAACCCCAGTATTGAGTGGCATACAGAACCGTGGTATGGAACTGAGTATTCCGTACAACGATTTGACGAAACCTTTGTCAGAGAAGTACGCTTTCCCCCCCAATACTGACTGCTACTCTTACTCATTATTTGGTTGTAGGCTGAGAGAGCCAATGATATTCATGACTTGTTCCTACCGGGCCCCAATGTGTTTATCCCAACTAACCTTGAAGTAGAGAAGAAAATAGACATCGAAGTTAGTCATGCTAGTTTTCTTGTGATGGATACAATTGACAAGTTATTGCTATACTAGCCTCTCCAACGCCCTCACCTCATTCGCGAGACGCCCCTGTCTACTTTGTGGCATAAAAAGGATGACAAATTTTGGGTACCTAAAGCTCGCATCAGCATAGACCTTCGAAGGTAAGATCTTCACTGTCAACATCCTTCCATCTCAACCATTCAATCTCCCTTCCAGCCATCTCAATGCATCCGCTCGCGCTGCCGTAATAACGAGGTAAGCGTCCAACTGCGACCAATATCTTGTTTCTTTAAGCAGGCTTTTAGACTCTACTCCGACATCGTCAACGATTCTCTCACGGAATTCGCTTATGATGCAGACCTTGCGGGCCTGTCATATAACTTTGTGCCTCATTCTAGTGGACTGTTTATCATGATGAGCGGATACAACGATAAAATGTCCGTTTTAGTGCGACACATACTAGAAAAGGTCAAAGGACTCGTTGTCGATCCTCAGCGACTGTCCGTCAAAAAAGAACAGGTGAAATTCCTTGTCTCTTTTCTCAATTTCTGTATTTCACCCTCCGCAAGGTTCGACTAGAATGGCAAAATTTCTTCTTGGGACATCCATACTCTATTTCGGATTTTTATGGCCGATATTTGCTTTCTGAACATCAATGGACCACTGAGGAGAAATTAAAGGAATTACCTTGTCAGTATCTATACTCATGAAGCTGGGCATCAATTGAGCATCAATCTTAGCTGTTACTCCCGAGGACATTCGAAAACATATGAAGGAAGTCTTGGCGCATGTTAATATGCGTATATTTGTTGCTGGAAACATGTACAAGGATGTGAGCAACGTTTTTTGATATTTGATCATCTGATCTGATCACCTTGTAAAATGCTAGGAAGCAATCAGGATAGCTGAGATGGCTGAAGAAGATCTGGGACCGTCACCTGTCTCTCCCACGGACCTTAATGACCGGGCTCTTATCCTGCCTCCAGGTGCGTCACTCCAAACTCTCGCTGTTCCTGGCTCTAGGTTGATCAACTCATAGGATCCAACTTGGTTTGGTCTACACCTTTGCCTAATAAAAACCAAGCAAACTCAGCTTTGACATACTATTTGCACTTTGGATCTATCCTCGATCAAAAACTGCGCGTTGTGTCTGCGCTGCTCGCTCAGATTCTTAGTGAGCCCGCTTTCAACGTCTTACGGACAAGAGAGCAGTTGGGGTACGTTGTTTATTGTACCTCGTGGCTTTTACCTGGGGCCAGCGAGAAGGGTCTCCGCATCGTCGTACAAAGCGAGAAGAAGCCAGGGTATCTAGAGGAACGGGTTGAAGCTTTTCTAAGAGAAATGGAATCTAAATTGGAAGAAATGACCGACGAGGAATTTGAATCGCAAAAGAGTGGTCTGGGAAAGAAATGGCTCGAAGCAGACAAAAACTTAGTTGAGGAGGCTTCCAGACTGCTTACTCATATCACAAGTGGCCACTTGGATTTCTTGAGAAGTAGGTGCTTAACTTTTCGTGTCACATTTAGGTATCTTATCTTTTGTATTAGATGAAAAGGACGCGTCTTTATTGAAGTCCGTCACCAAGGACGATGTCTTGTCGCTATTCATGACCCATGTTCACCCGGCTTCTAAGACGAGAACCAAACTTTCGATCCATATGGTTTCTCAGAAAATTCGTCCCAAACAAGTTAGCATTGCGGCTTCGCAGGCATTCGAAACGTTAGTACATGAAGCCTTCCCTGATGTGGATGAGAAAGCATGGAAAGAGTCTGTTGACGGTGACACGCTGAACCTTGTCGACTTTGGTCACTATTGGCTCAAGGTCCTCAACTCAGACGATGGCCGGAAGTTGTTAGCTCAGCTTCCAGTTCTGGTGGACAAATACCCTGTAGATGGTGAAGGCGAAGAGCAGAAGCGATCTGATGTAACCTACATTGAGGATCCAAAGGCATTTAAAGCTGGTCTGGCAGTTTCTGTTGATCCAGGTCCCTTGGTACAATGGAACGATCTTCCTGTTCCACGGTTTTAGAGCTCCTTATCAGTAATTTAAACCGAGTATTGTTTGATGTATTGCAAAACACGCCTGACTTCCGAAAGAGAGAGAGAGAGTAAAATGGTTGTAACTTGAAAATACACATGGACAACGAGGAGTTGAGGTGATGCAAAGAACAGCAGAGAGGCCAAAGATACAAAAAAATTTGTGTTTAAGGAAAGCGAGAGCTGGAATAGGCGACACAGGATATCATGCGAAGAAGACAAAATCTAAACCCGCCTATTTCCTTCTCGTATCTTTGAATCTAGTGGTGGCCTGCTGTGTGGGCGCGACGAAATCCTTGGCTCGTCTGAAAAGTAGAACATGGGGTTCGGGAGCTATCAGATGTAAATGTTTGCCGTTTACAGAAAGGAGCTACGAAATCTTACCATGAACTTCGTAGTGTTCCCAGCCCAAGCTTTGTGTGATCCCGATCCCTCTCCATTCATGCTCTGCAAGAAGACGGAGCACCCCGGAGTCATCAGGGCTGAAGTAGTCCTGTGGAATCATCTTCAGAAGTTGTTTGGGGAGAATGACATGACGGTATTCATATTCGTCGTCAGAATAACGGTCTGAGTAATGGATTCTAAGGATGGCTATCAGTTTTTTGGAACATTCCTCTTGGATAAGCACACGATCTAACTTTTCAATATATTCTTCAAGTTTACGCGCTAGCTCTTTTTGCTGAGCTGCTGTTTGCTGAGCTGTTTGGGCTGTTTGGGTTGCCATTGAGAAAAGTTGAGGATATGGGGTTATGATGCTTGTTGATCAGGAATTTCTGGGCTACGTAAATGCTCAATCAATTGACGCGCCTGTCATGCCACATCTCACGTGATACCCTCGCGTCGCCAAATTCAGAATCAGCTTGATTCCTCAGTCCATCTCAGACTATTCGAGTCGACCTCGGGTGCTGCCATGGACTATGCTTACTATGCTACTCCTCTTGAAAACTACAACTCAGAGGGTGATGTAAACCATAGGTTTGAAGACGATCCAAGTCTAGGAAGCGGCCCAGCTCAAGTCCACTCGGATGATTTCTATGATGAGATTGAAGATAGTGCGTATATGCGCAAGTCTTCGATGCCCTCATTCTTAATTTGATATAGTTTCGTCTTCTCCCTCTCCTAAATGGCAGCCCCAGGAAATGCAATTTCCTCAAGGCCATAGAAGCTTCACAAATTCTCAAAACATCAGTCTCCCTCGACAATATACAGGTTCAGCTTCTCGACGCTATGAAAGTTCAATCAATCCTATGTGTAGGATTTTCTATCGGACTCCGTACTTACCTATTTAATGATTTCAAACGAAGATGTGGATCGGATGAACGGCCAAAATCAGGTGCAATCGAGCAGTTATAACCAAAATCGTCAAGTGTGGAATTTCTCACAGTCCAAAACAATGTCCTCCAACACACAAAACACCCATGGAATCAGCCTGCGTCCGGTTTCGGACCTTCGTCAGGCATCTTTTAATGCTCTGGTAATGTGTACTAAAGGACCTCTGTAGCGGATATGTATAGAGGAATATTCAAATTTGGAGTGTTTAACGTGGTACAGTCGACGTGCTTTGATATGGTAAGTCGTTTGAATGTATAAGCCGTGCTCTTCGTTGACTACGATCCGCAAAGATTACCAATGGGAACAAAAATATGGTACGCTCTTTCATAATATTTTGTCCGTTTTCTCTGAGTATATTCTTTGCAGGTCATCAGTGGTAAGTCGTTTTTCAAATATGCCCACTTAATCAATCTCAAAATCACTGTCAGCTCCTACAGGAAGCGGGAAAACCGTACTCTTCGAGTTGGGCATCATTCATACTATGGATCAAAACAGGAACACCGGAAAACAAGTCAAATGTGTCTATATTGCCCCCACCAAGGTTTTCTTCTCTCCTTGCGGCGCATTTGAATGTCATGACTGATCCTGAATTAAGGCGTTGTGCTCTGAGAGATTTCGCGATTGGGCTGCAAAATTCGAACATCTCGGCATGAAATGTATGCGTCACTTACTCTAGTTTAAAATTTCTAATTTCATTGGTGCAGGTTGCGAGTTAACAGGTGACACCGCGGTCTTTGGAAATAACGCATGGGGCGACGCAAAAAATGCCTCGATTATGTTTGTTATCAGAATATCACTTACTCTCTGGTTCACTGACTACGTTTTCTAGAATCACAACTGTAAGCTTTTAGAACATCCGCCAATCCTTGTAACCGACTTCTCTTTAGTGCGAGAAATGGGACAGTCTGACAAGGAACTGGTTTGCAAATAAAGTCTTAATTTGACGGCAATCCCTCATGACTGCAATGAAGGCACGATCATCATCAAATACTCTGCCAAATACAATTATTTATGGTTGACGAGGCAAAGAGAGTCATTGAATGAAAACAATTTCTACTTAAGATTCGTTCCTAGGTTCATATTCTCAACGAATCCCGAGGAAGCACGCTCGAAGTCGTGACATCTCGAATGAAATTGCGTGGATCAGAAGTTCGGTTTATGCTGGTTTCAGCTACTGTCCCCAACATTGGAGATATCGCTGCCTGGATCGGGAGCGGCGTCACAGAGTCAGAGCCAGCGCATGTCTATGAGGTAAAATCACCATCGCATATTTGATATCCACAAAACTCATAAAATATGCCAATGTAGTTTGGGGATGATTATCGACCATGTAAACTTACACGACATGTAGTTGGCCTACCTCGGCGGCATGGACTGAACGACTTTCAATTCGCAAAAATTCTTGATTTCAAGTTGTTTTCAATCATACAACAATATTCGGTCGGAAAACCAACCTTGGTCTTTTGTTCGACAAGAAAAGGTATGTATAAATGAATACTTGCTCGCGCATATGCTCAACATATGATCAGGAGTGTTCGAGACTGCTGAAAAACTTATGAAAGAATTTGCAGAAAACGAAACCAACAAAAGGACTTTACCATGGGCTCGTCCTCCTAGGTCTGGCTCCAGTCTGTGCTCCACATTCTTCCGAATCAGAACTCATCATCGTTTGTAGAACCAACCATGCTTTCGTCGACAAGCGGCTTGATGGTAATGGCAGTCTATTTAACAATTGACATAACCCTTGACCTTCTTGAATAGAACTGGCAGCCTTCGGCATTGGAGTTCATCATGCTGGTCTATCTATGGAAGACCGTCGTGCAACTGAAGACCTTTATCTAAAAAAAGTCATTCGTGTTCTCGTGGCAACATCAGTGCGTTCCAATGATGATTTTCACCTTTACTTTATTGAACCTTGTTCAAGACCCTTGCAGTAGGAGTCAATCTACGTATGTCCCTTTGCGTCTGCTTGAATCATAAAACCGATCACGCTTTCGCCAGCGGCACACATGGTAATTATCAAAGGTGTCAGAACATTTCAAAATAATGCTTCCGTGGAGTACTCGGACCTGGACATAATGCAGATGTTGGGTCGTGCTGTGAGCATCTATTTTACTTTGTCTAGACACAAATCTGATCAAAACATTGCCTACAGGGACGCCCTCAGTTTGGTATGATATCTCCTTGACTTAGGACAACTATTCTTATATTTCATACAGACAAAGATGGTATTGCAGTCATAATGTGCGAAGTTGAGCTAGAACAGAAATACAAGGCTCTGGTTCAAGGGAAAACAATCCTCGAGAGTACTCTCCATATCAATCTTGCCGAACATCTCAATTCAGAGATCGGACTTGGGACAATCACAGATGTGAATACGGCAAAAGATTGGCTTCGCGCTTCATTTTTGTATCAAAGGATGCAACACAATCCGGGATATTATGCGCTTGAGTTAGACGACAAGAAGACAGTCAGAGAGAGCGTCGATGACCTTGTGATGCAGAGCATTGCACAGTTAGAGAAAACCAAATTAGTCAACCATGGCGGCAGCAATGGAAAGTTGTCCTCGACTGAATTTGGGGAAATCATGAGCAAGGTACGGTACACCTCTTCTTCTCGTTATCCTCACCAGTTGACTTTAACCTAGTTGTACATCCGTCGTGCTACGGTAAAAACTCATCGTTGCTTGCAAAAGCGAGGCTTTGACGGGCTTTATAGATGGAATTAATACTTTCCCTACCCGAGCAAGCAAGTTTGAGAGAAATAGTGAGTTCCTCCCATCGTTATACATTCTACGCCTTTTAACAGTGTCATCCCAAGCTGGAGGTTGTATCGGCCGCAGAAGAGTTTGTCTTTTATTGGACTTTATATAACCTCAACTCATGTGGGTTAGGCTCCAAGAGGTTAAACTCAGAGCATCCGAGAAAACCGTGCGTCCCTCAATGTAGATGACCTGAAGTCTCGCCAATCCATTCTCAGGTTTTCAATAGACTCAGAAGGGACATAGACATTCGGTATGAAATAAAAAAAGTGGAGAAAACTTCTGACAAGGTTTTCCTCCTTATTCAAGTCCGTCATCTGCTGTTCTTGATTCGTTACGAATGCTTAACTGCTTTTTTCTAGTCGGTCTTAGGAGGAATCTCTTTGAATTCTCCAGAGTACAAAACCGCCGATAGCCAACTTTATATGGAGGCCTTCACGATCTTCAAGCATGTTGCAAGAATATCGCGAGGTTCGTACTAATTGTTTCCCTAAAGTCACGAAGTGTTGATCGGTCAAATTAGCTGTCCTGGAAGCTGCCATATACAAAAAAAATGGATCTCAAGTCAAAAATGGACTCGAATTGTAATAAATGTTTTCTCTCCATCCATACTTTCTCATATCGCAAATCAGATTCAGGTGCTTGACTGCCAAGGCATGGGAGGACAGGGCCGTGATTTTGCGACAGATTGAGCAAGTAGGAGAGAAATCGTGAGCATACATCCACCTCCATTCGCAGTATGTTTTGAACTCACTGGAATCCCTAAAGGATCAAAGTAGGGATTTCATTGCGTCCAGATGACATTTATTCATGAAACGCCCCAGGTTTTAGCCGAACATGGTATAACCTCCTTAGACATTCTCAGAAAACAGGATCCCATCAAGATTGAAAGAGTGAGTGAGTATCCTTTAGATTGCCGCTCCCCTTCTGACAGGATCGCAGTTATTAAATCGCCGGCCCCCGTTCGGTCTCGACGTCCTTGCTTCTGTGGCTGAATTCCCTCAATACTCACTCAGCGTGAAAGAAACAGAAGTATTTTCCGATGGTGGAAGGAACCCAGTTCAAATCCAACTTCTTGTCGAATGTGGCCTCGCCAAGGAAATCTCGACTTCGATTAAGAGAAAACAAACTGGTCGTGCCAGGAGTATGACTGCAGTATTGATCCTAACATCTGACATGACCTTGATTGATTTTCGACGCATTCCGTCCGTAATATCTCTACATTGACTGTCTATCTGTGCTGATACTTATCGCAGGACAAAAGGTCTGACAAAGGGGAAATCTTTTGAGGTAATAGCTGAGCTGACGAAACCCAGTCAGACCGTTATTGTAATAATTACATCTGTCCGTCGATTTCTCTACGACTTTAGTATGTACTCAACATGAAGCAGGAAAGTATCGCCGGTGTAGCCCTACAACAAACATTTAAACCTAACATCGCAGCCAACGAATATCCAGTCTTGGATACCCGACCTCTTTCATGCGTGGTAAGATCCTCAGGTGCTCATCCTAATAATTTCGATCTCATCTTTTCAAAGGAGCAGGACCTTGTAGGATTGGAAGATGACCCAGATTTTTGGAATATGAATATTGACAGTGGTCAATCCACAGATAGTTCCCCGAAGAAATCCGATAAAACTGCAGGTAGATTCCATGCCATTCATCGTGCTACTCGTACTACCATCAGGTCTTAGATACCGTAATCAAGACATCCAAGCGTACCTCCCAGGAAGCTGCAAAAGCCTTGGACCACGATCGTGTGTCTCTGGAAGCCAAACCGCTTCCAAATGGGACCTATAGGTAAGACCTCTCTCAAAGCTTTTGATGTCATGTTCACATACTCGCAGATGCAACCATCGCTGTAAAGACAAAAGCAGCTGTCGTCATATGTGGTACGTTTTTACTATCCGTAAAGCCCTTTCCTCAAGTTCTCCCTCCAGCTGCCGAGAGGGGCTGGCCCAGGTGCCTAAGGTCAGACTCAACTCCAAGCCTCCTGGAGAACCATTGAAGCCCAAGGCCTCTTCAAGCCTACAGAGGCTTCATTCCACCAACAAAGGCTCTGCTTCTACTGATCCCAAAATGAAAGAACTTAAATCAATCCATGAGCGCACTCAGGTCTCCCAGAATATCAAGCTTCCCGATGGAGGGCGACTGCTTCCCCAGCCGAAACGCAAACGTCGAATCGATCCTCATTTTGATATACAGTTCACGGACCTCAAAAACCCAGACCTCGACAACGCTTCGGATTCGAACGGAATGGAGTGTGATTCTGACGATCTTCCTGATGCAGTCCTACCAGCTGTTGGCAAGGAAGACATAAGTTTACCACATACAGAAATGGCGGTTACGTCTTCGAAAGTGACCAAGACGAATAAAATGATGAACTCTAAGCCAGCTCTGTCATTTAGAATGGACAATTTTGATCTCGTCAATCACCATCCGACAAAACGCGTAAAGACTGCCAACTCGACCGCAGTGAGTATCTGCTCTTATTTGTATTGACATGATTTAAACTTGCTTTGCCAATGGAGGAGAATGAGAGAAACACTGAAGCAGCTTTATTTCTTGAACTATCAGACGACGAGAACTCTATTGAAATTGTCTCTTCTCCAAAGCTTTCAACCAAATTAGGACCGCCAAGGTGTAATATGAACATGGCATCTCCTAGTGTTCAGTCCTCGACAATGCTTCGATTCAGGGATGTCAAATTCAAAAACCCAATGAGCCCAACCTTGCCAGGTTCTAGTTCTGGCCGCGACTTACCCTTGGCAACGCCATCGGTACATCTGGAGTCATACAAGAGGGTCAAGGAAGCTGCTGAGACAGTGTACGATAGCGAATTTGCAGAACTAGATGCTTGGCTACAGAGCGGTTCTACTCAGGTTTTATAGAACTTTTGATACTATTTCCCGTTCATGTTTTATTACCAAATAAATGCCTTTTAATATGAGTCAAACATAATTATGAATCGTCCTCGTTATTGGGACTGATGAATATTCGCAGGGTGCCTCTATAACGTTCATCCCAGCTCATGTCACTGGAAGGCTTGATGATGTCCCACCCTTCCAAGTCATCGCGCCACCTTCGTTCTTTCTTAAGCCTTTCTGCGCGTAGCTCAACCTCTGTAGGGGGTGGGTTCTCGAACTCCTCTTTTGTAGGTTCTCGTGTCCCTCGAGCAAGTTGTCGAGCCGTGTTCAATTTTGCCGCAAGACCTTCATAATATTTCCTTCGTGCCTTTTCTGTATCTTCGTGTAGAGAATCAAGGGATTTTTTATAGTATGATTCCACTTGCATGTCGAAATCTAGGTCACCGGATTTTGTGGGTGGTACATTGTCAGTGGCGGGACTTGAAGATGGCAAGTCATTGATGTTCTCGGGAACCTCTATAGGACGGCATTCCTTCATGACTATACGGTAGCCTGCTTCAGCACCAGTGCGAACTTTGTGCCTTTGGTTGAAGAAACCCCATATCATGAGAGGAACTTGCGGTATTCCAATGTAATTTATAAAGGGAACCAGCAGAAGTGGAGGTAAGGGAGGAATATCAGAGGGTGGTTGCTGATTCGCGTCATTCGGTACTGGCGAATCTTTTTTTTGAGAGCGTTGAGGTGGGGTCGAGGGTCGCATTTGAAGAGGAGAAAACACGGGAGATGACAGAGGAGACAATTGATGTGAAGTATGGGAGGTATCGTCGGTAAAGTTATCTTCTGGTTCATCAAAATAAGTGTCGTTCTCCAGAATACGCGCTAGCACTTCATCTCGATCCACTTTCTCGATACCTTCAGTCCATCCTTTCTGTAAACCTGACATGAACTCCTTGAACGTTGGCCTGCCAATGATGACAATGCCACCTTCCAGTTGGCGTCGGCGCCTTTCGGCAGGAGGCCTATACGATGGAAGCGCCTTGGTCAATTCAGTTTCGGGATCAAGCCCAAGGTCAAACCGTCTGCTAACACGAATATCATCCGCTATCCGTTTTGCAATATCACCATGACGTTTTCCTGGGACCATGTCATAGTCTATAGCTGCAGCAACTAGAATAGGCTGTGAACAACAACCAAAAAAATATAATTTGATATTAATTATGAGAATAACAAGGTTTGAAGAGGCATTTGCGCAGACCTTGACGTACTTCCGAAAGTACCTCATACTTTGGTCATAGTCTTCGTCTGCGGGCCATTTGGCAGCATAGACAGTTACTTTTCGAGGGATTTCAAAAGGGTCCGCTGGTTGCTCGGCCAAATGTTTTACTTTGTCAACATAAGATTGACGAATGTGCTTGCATTGTCGACGATCGTAAATGTAAAGGCCGACGACTGATGAGGTGACAGAAAGGAAAATGAGCCAATTTCTAGACGGAAGTTTGGGTCGCTTTTCAATCCAGGAAGGAGGTATTCCGGTGTACTTGAGAATGGTCTTTATTCCAGACCTTGCAGCCATGCCTGCCAAGCAGTAGCAGACTTGGATATAATGATAATTAATACACACCGGGTGACAACAAGAAAAATATTTTGATGGGTGATACATATTACATAAGAAGGACTACTCTCTATCTGCAGCTTTGTCAAGTTGTTGTCGCTTTCGTGAACCACCACTATTATTATTTATATATCAATTATCATACAAAGAAGGGGGGGGGGGGGGGGGGGGGCA
>Ga0193743_1000151_pt1 | contig 53656 bp, 43 predicted proteins | sample L2c2metaG_FD_143038 | JGI IMG/M metagenome (GOLD analysis project Ga0193743, IMG submission 143038) | Soil microbial communities from a riparian zone of the East river system, Colorado, United States - L2c2 | ecosystem: Environmental > Terrestrial > Soil > Riparian zone | place: USA: East River... | reverse complement strand
GAGAACACCACGGCCGTAGCTGGCCAGCAGCACCAAACCCGCCATAGCCGCCGAACCTTCGAGCCCGATCGTCGTGGCGTCGCGCACCGCCGCGGCATGCTGGTCCAGCATCGCCGACAACCCCGGTAGCGCGGCCGCGGCCGCGAGCCCGGCGATGCCCAGATCCTCGTGCAGCCTGCTCAACCACCGCCGCGCGGACAGATGCATGAAGATGTCTGGCACACCACCCACCAGGACATGGTATCGGCCATGTTGCGGTGATCAGGACCAGTTGAGCGGCGATGAGACGGAACCCACCGTGTTCGCCTCGCGTCGTCTGCCGGAATGACCCGGCGATAGGCCCGGTCCAGATCATGGCGCCGCCACCGGGCTCGGTTAGGGGAGTCCGGCGGCGGCGCCAGAGGCGATACTTACGGGATCAGGCCAGGGCCGGTCTGCTGCTCGGTCTGCTGTGTCGGGCGCGGCATGCCCTGCTCGCCCGGCTGGACCTGGGTGTCGGCGTGCTCGCGGGCCCGCTGCGCATCCCGCTGACCGCGTTCGTGGGCGAGCTCGGCGTCTAGGCGAACCGTGTCGGCCTCCTGCGCCTTGCGATACCCAGAGTTGATCATGTCCGCCGCGGCATCGCGGCCGCCAAGGCCGAAGGCCAGCGCCGAGCCCAGCGCGATCGCCCCGACCAAGGCGATGTAGGTGGCGGTGACGATCACCGGGGCAATACCCAGCTGAGTCAAGATCATGAAGATGGCAATCGCCATGACCAGCGCGGGCGCCCCAGCGCTGACCACGCGCCCGATGGGAGTGTCGCCCATGGTGCGGCGCGCCAGGCCGCCGACCGCCCCAGCGACAGCGGCCGCCAGGATGAAGATCAGCAGAGCGGCGATGACGTTGGGCAGGTAGCTCAGCACCAGGTTCATGAACCCGGTCAACGCCGGGATGTTCAGCGTGCCGATCGCCGAGGAGATCACGAACAGCATGATCACCCAGAACACAACGCCACCGACCAGCCGAGCGGGGCTGCCCCCCGGGCTGACCTTCTCCACGAACCGGCCCCCCGGGTTCGAGGTCAACCAGCTGTCGAGCTTGGCTTTGTGCAGGAGCTTGGTGATCACCTTGTTCAGGATCTTGGCGATGATGTAGCCGACGACCAACACGACGAGAGCGCCAAGGAGTTGGGGCAAATAGTTGACGAACGTGGTGAACGCGCTCTGCAAGCTCTGCAGAATGTTGAACCCACCACCAGAATCGGTGGGGGCCTGGGCGAGTAGCTGCGCCATCGGAAGCTTCCCTTCCCACGATGTGAGCAAGCTGTGATCTCGGCTACCCACCCAGCACAATTCTGAAACATCTTGTATCAACCCGCTGACGGTGCGAGAAGCACGGGGCGCGAACTGGTGCACACAACTACCTCGCCACCCGCTCAGTACTCGCCACCCGCTCAGTAGGGGCGGAGTCGCGGGTCCAAGGCGATGAACCGCAAGGTGCTGACCCTGCGCGGGGTGCGCGGCACGTCCAGGACCCGGTCGTCTCGTCCGCCGATCCCCAACCGGACGCCCCGCCGACTGCGGCTGTAGGTACGGCCGGCGAGTGCTCCGGCGCTTGGCCGCCCCTGCCACCGCCGTTACCCCTGCTCCGCCGCTGCCGAAGAGGTATTCCGGGTCATCTAGCTGCCCTTTCGTCATTCGCCACGCGAGACTGCGCCTAACGGCGCGCGGCCATGGGGGTGGCATCGGTAACGGCTTGTCATGGGCGCCCGATGGCCAGACGACCGGGTCCTAACGCTCCCCAGCCAAGTGAGGTTCGCGTGGTGATAAGCGACGGCGAAAGTACCATCGGTGCCCAACACATCTGCTGAACGATGGCTATCGGCGCCCTCAGCCGAAGTTGTCGTTGGATGCCGACATGGTAGTCACGCATTTGACTGGCGCCGATCTCGCTGGACCGACCTACGCCGCGACGACCACCACGAGAACACCACCATCGCGGCCGGGCGCATGCAGTCCGCGGCCCTTGGCTATGTCAGATACTGACACCGCCGCGAACCCAGCAGCCGCTCAGCGGGGCCGGCGGTGGCGCCGGTTCACCGCGGCACTGCCGATGCGGACCTCGTTACTGGCTGTGGGTGTGGTGTGGCTGCTGGGCTGCGCCTGGTCGTTTCAGGAGCAGAGCGCGTTCGCCGCGGCCAAGGGGTTCACGTTTCCGCACTTGCTGCCCCTGGTCATCGACGGGTTCGCGGTGTCGATGGCCGGGGTGTCCTGGGCGGCCTCATTGGATGGCCGCCCCGCGATCGCAGCCCGGGTGGCCACCGTCGTCGCGGTCAGCACCTCCTCAGCTAGCAATGGTGTCTGGGCCTACCTACGCGCCCACCACGACCCGGCGACGGTGGCCCTGGGGGTGGCGGTCCCGATCGCGGCGAATATCGCTTTTGAAGTGCTCCTGGCCGAACTCCGCCGTCAGGTGCAACGCCGCCGTGGTCTGCCACCCCCCGTCGCGGTGCCCTACCCCCGGCTGATCCGGTTGGCCCTCGCGCCATGGCCGACGTTCCGGGCGTGGCGCACGATGGTCCTGGCGATCACCGCTACCGAACACACCCAGACCGCACCCCACACCGCCCAACTCGACACCGCCCAACCGGACTCCGCGCAGTCCGGAGACCTCGGTGCCGCCCCAAGACAGGCCGGCGAGTCGGCGCCCGAGATCACCGCCGAGCGGCGCCCGGGGGTCGCGAGTACGCCGTCGCCCGTACCGGTGCCGCTCTCCCCCATGGCGAGGGCGGCGGTGACAGAGCCGCCACCACCCCCACCAGCGACAATCCCCCCCGCCGCGAATCACCCGCCGCGCCACCTCGCCAAACCCGCCCCGCGCCGTGCGCCGGTGAAACCGGCCAGGGCCACCCCCGGCGCCGTGGGCGACGCACCCCCGGTCACCCAGCGGGCCAATGGGCGCCGTCGCCCGCTCGACCCACGAATCGCCGTGCTCGCCCGACACCTCGCCAGCACGCAGGACGCCGACGAGGTCACCAGCGAGCAGGTCGGAGAACTCCTGAGCATGGACATCGCCCCCCGCACCGCCCGGCGCCTGCTCGGCGCGGCCCGTGAACTACTCGCCCAGCGACCCACACCCCCGCCCCGAGCCGCCAGGGCCCCTGCTCAGCCTCAACGCCGGACGCTCAATGGAGACGACAGGAAAACCGAGAAGAGCCGTTCGGGGCCTGGCTGGGCTGGGTTGGGTCTCCCACACACCGGGCGACCCAACCCCCATGACATCGACAACCCCGTTGCGTCCGCGGCAACCTCCGCCAGCCAACCAAGCTGAAAAACGCGGCGCCCGCTGTTGCTGGCAGTCCGGTAGGGGATCGGCTATCGGGAGCCCATCCGCCCCTCGGGCGGCCCGACCTGGCCAGCTGGCGTTCTCCGGGCTCCGTCGGGCATCAGGATCGTTTCGGCGTGCTATTCCCTGCGCACGCGTCGACGAAGTCTTTGATCGCTGTCCGGTGATCATCGACGCGCCAGGCTACTGCCAGCTCGCTGGGGGTCAGGCCCTTGACTGGGCGTGCGATGACATCCTCGCGGCGATAGATGGACGCGTTGCCCTCCGAGAGCAGCACGACGCCAAGACAGTTGGCGACCGCTTCGAAGGTCTCGTCGGCGTTATGCACCTCCGCCCCCACCCGTATCGGTCGACCCTGGCGGTGGTCGATAGCCAGCCAGTAGTCCCGCAGTGGGCCGGCGCTGGTGGGTAGGGCGAGAAACGGCTCGTCGAGGAGATCCGCGAAGTCGACCTCTTGGCAGTCGGCGAGTCGGTGCTTTGCCGACATCGCTACCCAGCGGGGTTCGGTGGAGAGCACCTGCCAGCTGACGGCGCTCGGCTCGGGGACCGGTAGCCAGCGCAGCGTCACGTCGGTGCTGCCGTCGCGCAGTCCGACCGAGGGGTCGTTCCAGTCGATCTGCCGGATCTGGAGTTGCCAGCCGGGTCGGCGCTCGGTGAACGCGCATTTGATGGCCGGCAGCAGCCCGCGCCCCACGCTGGTGGAGATCCCGACCCGCAGCACCGCTGCCGCGTACGCCGCAGCGTCGCCGACCGCTCGCTGCGCCTCATCCCACTGCGTGAGGAGCTGACGGGCGGCGGGCAGCAGCGCGGCGCCGGCAGCAGTGAGCGCGACTCCGCGGTGGCCGCGCTCGAACAGGGCGACCCGCAGTAGCGACTCCAGCTGGCGGATCTGCTTGCTCAGCGCCGGTTGAGAAATGAACAACCGCTCCGCCGCGCGGGTGAACCCCAGCTCGTCGGCCACGGCGACGAAGTAGCGAAGATCCCGCAGGTGCGCATCCATAACCGAAGGCTATCGGAGCAGGTCTTGGACACAAGGGAGCCTGCGCTCGACGATCGGTCGGTGAATAGTCAGCGGGCACGGTTGGCGGTGGTCTCCGGGGCGAACCGGGGGATCGGGCGTGAGCTGGTTCGCCAGCTCGTTCGCCGCGGCTATCACACCGTTCTGGGGTCCAGGAACCTCGAACAGGGCCAGCGCGCCGCGGCGGAGCTGGCGCACGAGGGCGCCACGGGCGTGCTGGTTCGACAGCTGGACGTGACCGACCAGGCCAGCATCGACCGCCTAGCCGGCGAGCTGACCGAGGACTTCGGGCGCCTCGACGTGCTGATCAACAACGCCGGGATCCACTACGACAGCTGGCAGCGCGCCAGCGGCGCCGACCTCGCGATCGTGCGCGAGGCCCTCGAGACGAACCTGCTCGGCACCTGGCGGATGTGTCTGGCGCTGTTGCCGCTCCTGCGGGCGAACGGCACAGGCCGGATCGTCAACCTCTCCAGCGAGGCCGCGTCGCTGACCACCATGGGCGGCTGCCTACCTGCCTACCGGGTGTCCAAGGTCGCTGTGAACGCCCTGACCCGGATGCTGGCCGCCGAACTGCGCAGCGATGGGGTGCTCGTCAATGCCGTGTCCCCGGGCTGGGTCGCCACCGACATGGGAGGCCCCGGTGGCCGCCCCGCCGCTGATGTGGCCACTGCAGTGGTGTGGGCCGCGGAACTGCCTGCCGACGGGGCCAGCGGCGAGTTCTTCAGAGACGAGCGAGTGCTGCCTTGGTAGAACCCGAGCGTTGACAACCTGATAGCACACCGTGGGCCAGTTCAACGGGAACGAGGCCCCGATTGCCCGCACAAGAGACCCTCCCAAGCTATCTATCAATGACAGGAACGCTAACACCGCCACAAACAACGGTGATCCGATTCGGGAGCAACTCGTGGACTTGAAGAATCGAAACCTCGTTGACCCCAAGAGAGCCAAGCGGGTCGCGATCGTCCTGGCGAACCCGTCCGTGAACACGGTCGCCGGCTGGCCGTGCGGCTTCTGGTGGAGCGAGCTGTCGCACCCGTACTACGTGCTGACCGAGAAAGGCTGCGAGATCGAGCTCTTCAGCCCAAATGGCGGACGGTGCGAGCCCGATGCCATGAGTGACCCTCGCGACCCCAACGGTTTCTCTACTGCCGACCTGATCAGTATGGGATTCATCCACACACCGACGCTGATGGAGGCGCTCGAGCACACCGCGAAAGTTTCCGAGATCGACGTGGACCGCTTCAATGCCATCCTGGTGGCGGGCGGGCAGGCGCCGATGTTCGGCTTCGATAAGGCGACTGATCTCCACACGAAGTTCGTTGAGTTCTACGAGGCAGGCAAGATTGCCGCGGCCGTGTGTCACGGCGTGGCGATCCTGCGTTACGCCAAGCTCAGCAACGGCGAATACCTGGCAACGGATCGGACCGTCACCGGCTTTTCCAACATCGAGGAGGACTTCGTCGACGACGCATTATGGAACGCGAATCTCTTGCCCCGCGGCAGGCGCCTGATGCCCTGGCGTATCGAGGAAGAGCTGAATAGCATTGGGGCCAACTACATCCAAGCTGGTCTATGGAGAGGCTTCGCGGTTCGCGACGGGAACCTCATCACCGGCCAGCAGAGCGTGTCCGGGATCGAGACAGCCGAGGTTGTGGCGGCGGCGTTGGGACTCTGAGACGTTGGTGTTGCCTTTTCTGCTCGTCCACGACACACGCGCCCCGCGGAGACATACGTTTCCACCTAATGGCAACGAGCCGGACCAGCGAAACGCCCCCTTTCACCACAGGAAAAGGACAATTGATGGATCTGCAACTGGCCGGCAAGCGAGCCCTGGTCACCGGCTCCTCCTCGGGGATCGGCGAGACGATCGTCGAGGCCCTCGCCCGGGAGAAGGCCACAGTCATCGTCCACGGCCTGCTCGACGAGGGCGTCGAACACGTCACCGCACGCATCCGCGCCAATGGCGGGACGGCGCACGCGTGCGCTGCTGACCTGCGGCACGACGACGAAGCTGGCCGGCTCGCCGCGATCGCCGAACAGCGCCTCGGCGGGGTGGACATCCTGGTCAACAACCTCGGCGTTTACACCGACACCTCCTGGTTCGCCCACGGCGCCGATGACTGGCTCGACATCTACAACACCAACGTCCTATCCGCCGTCCGCCTGATCAAGCTCGTGGTACCGGCGATGCGGGCAAACGGTTGGGGCCGGGTCATCCAGATCTCCAGTGGCGAAGGCGCACGGCCCCTGCCGTTCATGCCCGACTACGCAGCCAGCAAGGGCGCCCTCAACAACCTCACGATGAGCCTGACCCGGGAGCTGGCCGGTACCGGCGTCACCGTCAACACGGTCAGCCCGGGGATCTTCCTGACCCAGAACGTGCGGGCGTTCTTCCGCGAACGCGCCCGGACAGCGGGTTGGGGGGAGCGCTGGGAGGACATCGAGGCCGCCATCCTGCGCGAGGTACTGCCGAACGCCGTCGGGCGCCTGGGTGCCCCCGAGGAAGTCGCCCACCTCGTGGCGTTCCTGGCCAGCCCTCTCTCCGGCTACATCGCCGGGGCGAACCTGCGAATCGACGGTGGAAGTACACCGACCGTCAACTGATCATCCAGCCCAGCCCACGGGAGCGTCGTGATCGTCAAGCGGCAGTTCACTCCGGCCGCGATGTGGCCCTACGTGCGCTTCGACCTTGCCCTGGCCGCGTTCGCATCGGTAGCAGCGTGGCTGCTAGTCCAGGTGGGCGGGGTGCGCCAGGTCGCGCTACCAATACCCAGCCTGACCTACAGCGATCACTTTTCGAGCGGCACAGGGTCTATGAACGCGTCGGCGACACACCCGACCCGGTGTCGGGCCGGTGGCAGTACCGGTTCGCTGCATGTTGACGCGGCATCCACTTGAGAAATCGTCGACTGTTCATCGAGCCGTTCACGGGCGCCGCAACCGGCGTGGCCGGGTGAGTGCGCGACCTGGTGCCATCGGCCGTCGAATCTTGACCCGCACAGGAGGCACCTTCTCGCACCGACCACGGAGCCCCACAGGGTTTACGTACACGACGCGGCAGCCTGATAGTTGATCGCCTCCCACCGTGGGTCTGGGTGCAGCTCCCAGGACCGGTCGCGGAGCTTCGTGGTCAGCGGGCCTGGACGCCCGGGCCCGACCGGTTCCCCGTCGAGGCTCGCCACCGAGGCGGTAGGCAGGGCAATTCGCGTGGGAGTGGCCCGACATCTCGGCGGTTCCCCGAGCTCGCACTACTGCTTCAGGCGCCACCGACCGACGGTGAGTCCTCGTCCTGCGCCACGTGGCAGTGCTCCGCCGTCAGAACCCCTGGGGATACAGACGAGTCCACAGGGCTCTCCCCCGCGCAGAAGTGGGGTAATCCCCTACCAAGCCCGACAGGCCGGTGCCGCGAACCCTCATCAGCACAACCGCTCGGCAGTAGAGAGCCCGGTTCTGATGTGAGGGACGCTATGAGCTACAGCCTCGGGGTGGATCTCGGCACGACGTTCGTCGCCGCCGCGATCTCCCATGAGACCCAGGTCGAGATGCTCACGCTGGGTGACCATTCGGTGGTCATGCCGGCGGCGGTGTACCTGCGCGACGACGGCACCCTGGTAACCGGCGACGCGGCCCACCGGCGGGCGGTGAGCAGCCCCGGACGGGTCGACCGAGAGTTCAAGCGCAGGTTGGGCGACCCCACCCCGATCATGCTCGGGGGTGAGCCGTTCGCGGTTACCGACCTGATGGGCGCACTGCTACGAGATGTGGTGCGCAAGGTCGGCGAGACCGAGGGGGCACCGCCGGAACGGGTGGTTCTGACCCACCCGGCGAACTGGGGGCGTCTTCGGCGCGGGCTGTTCGGAGAGGTTCCGGGCATCGCCGGGCTGAGCGACACACCCACCCTGACGATCACCGAGCCGGAGGCGGCCGCCGGCCATTACGCGGCCACCCGGGAGTTGGCCGACGGCGCCGTCGTCGCTGTCTACGACCTCGGCGGAGGCACCTTCGACGCCACCGTGCTCCGCAACACCGCCGATCAGGTGGAGATCCTGGGCACCCCGGAAGGCATCGAACGACTCGGCGGCGTGGACTTCGACGAAGCCATCTTCAACCACGTCAACTACACCTCCGGCGGCGCACTCGACGAACTCGACCTCCGCGACCCACGAACCACCGTCGCACTCGCCCGGCTCCGCCAGGACTGCGTACTGGCCAAGGAAGCACTCTCGGTGGACACCGAGGCGATCATCCCGGTTTTCCTGCCCGGCCGGCTTTTCGACGTGCGGCTGACCCGCGCGGAGTTCGAGGACCTGGTGCGCGCCCCGATCGAGTCGACCATCGGCGCGCTGACCCGCACCCTGCGCTCGGCGCAGGTATCCCCGGACGAGCTCAGCGCGGTACTGCTGGTCGGCGGCTCCTCCCGAATCCCACTCGTCTCCCACATGATCACTGGGCAACTCGGCCGCCCCACCGTCATCGACACCCACCCCAAGTACGCAGTCGCCCTCGGCGCCGCCACCCTCGCCGATCTACGCCCGCGCCAAGGAGTCGACGCGCTCGTCGGCCCACCCTCCTCGCCACACAACGCACCGGCGGGGCGGCCACCAGTTCCCGCCGGCGCGGCCGGTCCCGTCGGCGCGCCGTCCGTCTTGGGCTTCAGCAGACGGGTCCGCGTCGGCTTGCTGAGCATTCTCGCGCTGGCCGCGCTGGCCGGCTCCGTGGCGTTCGTGTCTGTCAACCAGCTTCGAATGGGGACGACCACGGTTGCCGTGAACACCGCGGCCGTGGCGTCACCCACCGAGGTGGAGATCCGACCGAGCGTGCCGGTACCCAGTCTCGGCTCGGCCATCCCGGTGGGCGCCACCCCGGGATTCGTCGCGGTCTCCCCGAACGGGCGGCTGGCCTACATCGCCAACCGGGACGCCGGCGTGATCACCGTGGTGGACACCTCGATCAACCAGGTCATCGCCACCGTCCCGGTCGACGCCGGACCGCCGCGGTTCCTGGCATTCGCGCCGGACGGCCGGCGGGTCTACGTCAGCATCTTCAACGAACAACGGACCATCCGGGCGGTCGGTGTCCTGGACTCCACCACCAACAAGATCGTCGCCACCATCCCGGTGCGGAGCCGCCCGTTCTTGGCGGCGGTGTCCCCGGACGGCAGGTGGCTCTACGTGCCCAATCACGACTCGGGCACCGTCTCGGTCATCGACACCGCGAACAACACCGTGGCCAAGGAGATCAAGGTCGCGGCCAATCCGCACTGGGTCGAGTTCTCCCCCGACGGCACTCGCGCCTACACCGCCAACCACGAGTCCAACCTGATCTCGGTGCTGGACACCAGCACGAACAGCGTGATCGCCCAGGTGCGGGTGCAGACCAGTCCGCACAGCGTCGCGGTGCACCCCACCCGCCCGCTGGTGGCCAACGTCAACTACGACGCCAACTCGGTCACCATGATCGACACGACCAGCAACCAGGTGGTCGCCACCATCGGAGTCGGGAAGAACCCGCAGGACATCACCTGGGCTCCGGACGGTCGATTCGCCTACGTCGCCAATGTCGCCGACGGCACCGTCTCGGTGATCGACGCCGAGAGCAACAAGGTCACCGCCACCATCCCGGTTGGACGGAGCCCGACCAGCGTCGCGGTGTTGCCCAACGGCCGCGACGCCTACGTCACCAACCTCGCCAGCAACACCCTGAGCGTCCTGCACATCAGCGGCTGAGACCGCCCGCCTCGATCGAAAGGAACGAAGGACAGCCATGACTCCCAGCCAGCTGAGCAACCGGGACCGGGCGCTGCTCCGCGCCGTTGCCGCCGGTCGCTGCACGGTTGCCGGCGCATACGGCACGCCGCTGACGATCGACGGCTACTCCTTCACCGACCAGTTCGCCGGCCCACGCCTGACCGGCGCCGGCCTGATCACCACAACCGGCCCCCTGCCGGCGCCGGCCCAACTCACCCCAACCGGCCAGGCAATCCTGCGGGCCGCCACAAGTCGCAGATCGGCAGAAACCAGGAGAACTCGATGACCACCCCCACCCGCCCGCACGTGTCCGGCGCGCTCCCGGGGCCGCGTTCGGCCGAGCTGCTCGCCCGTCAGGAACAGCGCGAGTCGAACGCCCGGGTCTACCCCCGGCACTTCCCATTCGCGATCGCCGAGGCATCCGGGAGTTTCATCCGCGACCTGGACGGCAACGTCTTCATCGACTTCCTGGCCGGGGCCGGGGTGCTTTCCCTCGGCCACAACCACCCGGAGCTGGTGGCCAAGGTCATCGAGCAGCTCGGGGTACTGACCCACGGGCTGGACATGCCCACCATGGCCAAGGACGCCTTCACCGACGCGCAGCTGTCCATGCTGCCGGAGCCGATGCGGGACCGGATGAAGATCCAGTTCTGCGGGCCGACCGGGGCGAACGCGGTCGACGCGGCGCTGAAGCTGTGCAAAACCGCGACCGGTCGCGGTGACGTGATCTCCTTCCAGGGCGGGTTCCACGGCAGCAGCCACGCCGCGATGGCGCTGACCGGGAACGTGTCACAGAAGCGGACGATCTCCAACGGGATGCCCGGGGTGCACTTCTTCCCGTTCTCCTCCTGCAGCCGCTGCCCGCTGGCGCTGAACCCGGAGACCTGCCAGACCAACTGCGTCGCGCTCCTGGAGCGCGCGCTGGAGGACCCGAACGGCGGAATCCCGCTGCCGGCCGCTGTGATCATGGAGATGGTGCAGGGTGAGGGCGGGGTCATCCCGGCGCGCAAAGAGTTCGTGCAGCGGGTGCGCGCGCTGACCCGCAACCTGGACATCCCGCTGGTGGTCGACGAGGTGCAGACCGGGTGCGGTCGCACCGGGACCTGGTTCGCCTTCGAGCAGTACGACATCGAGCCGGACGTGATCATCGCCTCGAAGGCGTTGAGCGGGATCGGCCAGCCGGTGGCCGTCGTGATCTTCGACAAGAAGCTCGACGTGTGGGCGCCGGGCGCGCACACCGGCACCTTCCGAGGCAACCAGCTGGCCTTCGCCGCCGGCACCGAGACGGTGCGCATCGTGCGCCGGGACGGCGTGCTGGGCAACGTGCGGGCCCTCGGCATGCAGGTAGCCGCCCGGCTGGCCTGCCTGGGCCACCACCCGGGCGTGCTCGAGGTGCGCGGCCGGGGCCTGATGTGGGGCATCGAGCTCGCCGACCCCGGCGACGGGCGGTCGATCACCGAGGTGGCCGAGCAGGTGCAAGCCCGGGCGCTGCGAAACGGCCTGATCGTGGAGCTGGGCGGCCGGGACGACTGCGTGGTCCGGATGCTGCCGCCGCTGAACGTGACCGAGGAGGTCCTGGACCTCGCCCTGGACATCCTGCTCGATGCGATCGACGCGAGCACCGCCCCGGTCAGCCAGGCGGCGTAGCAGTGCACGTCGACGAGGTGAGCGAGATCCAAGGAGGGATCATGGCTACCAGGCGCTCGGCAATCGGGACGCACAGCCCGAACACCAGCCCGAGCGGGGACTCGCCCGTGGCGGTGTGGAAGTTCGGCGGGACGTCCGTCGCGGACCACGACCGGTTGCGCGCGGTCGCTCGACGGATGGTCGAGGCGCAGCTGGGCGGGCGCCGGGTGGTGGCGGTGCTCTCGGCGATGGGGAAGTCGACCGACGAGCTGTCCGGCCAGGCCTATCAGATGTCCTCGCGCCCGCCGCTGCGTGAGCTCGACGCGCTGCTGTCGGTCGGTGAGTCGATCTCCTGCGCGCTGGCGGCGATGGCGATCCACGAGCTGGGTTCCCGGGCGGTGTCGTTCACCGGTGCTCAGGCAGGCATCCGCACCGACGACAAGCACGGCAACGCCCGGCTGCGCCAGGTCCGCCCGGAGCGGATCGCCGAGGCGCTGGACGACGGGGCGATCGTGCTGGTCACCGGTTTCCAAGGGGTCTCCGACGACGGCGCGGTGACCACCTTGGGCCGGGGTGGCTCGGACGCCTCGGCGGTCGCGGTGGCCGCCGGGCTGGGCGTGCGCGAGTGCGAGATCTTCACCGACGTACCAGCGGTGTTCACCGCCGACCCTCGAGTGGTGCCGGACGCCCGCCGGCTCACCACGCTGCGCCATGAGGAGATGCTCGAGATGGCCGAGGCGGGCGCCGGTGTACTGCAACCCCGGTCGGTGGAGCTGGCCGCGGCGCGGGGCGTCGACATCCACCTGCGCTCCAGCTTCACCACCGAGGACGGCACCTGGATCCGCAAGGACCCGGCCGCGTTCGAGACCGCCTTCGAGGGCGGCGAGAACAGCACTGACGTCGCCGGGGTGGCGCACCGCAACCACGAGAGCTTGTACTCCGTGCGCGGTGTGTCCGCGGCCGTGGTCGGCTCGGCGCTGGCCGCGCGCGCCGTGGCGATCGGCGCGATCGTCCGGCACGGCGAGGAGCTGCGGTTCACCGCTCCCGGGGCGGCGGACGCCGACGTGAAAGCAGCGCTGGGCGAGGTAAGCGCCGACGTCTCGGTGCACGAGGACCTCGGCACGGTGAGCGTGGTGAGCCTGGGGATCGCCCGCAAGCCCGAGATCATCCCCCGCGCGCTGACCGCCCTCGAAGAGGCCGGTATCGAGGCGCGGTTCGTCACCACCACGCCCGGTCGGGTCACCGCGGCGGTCTCGGCCGAGCTGGTGCACGACGCGGTGCGCCTGCTGCACGAGATCTTCATTCCGCGCCGCGGGTGCTTCGACGTGACCGACCTGCGGTCGGCCGCGCCGCGAGACACCGCCTGCGCCTGAGCCGTCACCCGAGGAGACATCGTGACCACCACGTACATTGCCGATGAACCGGCCATCGACCAGCTGGTTCTGGTCGCGGACGACGCGCCACAGGGATGGCGGGTTCGGCGCAATGAACGGCTGGACCACCTGTTCGAGGAACGCTGCGACTGGATCCGCCGCTACGGCCGGGCCAGCCAGCTCGCGGTGGACTCCGACGAGCTGTCGTTGACCTTCGACGAGCTGGACGCTCGGGCCAACCAGCTGGCGCGTTACCTGCGCATGCGCGGTGCCCGGCCGGGTGATCGGCTCGCCCTGCTGTTCGACCGGCCGGCGAACTCCTACATCGCCATGCTGGCCGTGTTGAAGATCGGCGCGGCGTACGTCCCGCTGGACGTGGGCTTCCCGATCGATCGGATGGCCTACATCGTCGAGGACGCGCGCGTTCGGATGGTGTTGTCGATGTCGCACGTTGCCGACCGCGTCGAGGACATCGGCCAGCTCACCGCACCGGGCGCGGAGCTGCTGTGGATCGACCGGGCTGCGGAGTTGATCGCCGAGCAGAATTCGCGTCGGCTCATCGACGCCGAACGGGGTGCGATGGCCGGCCAGCTGGCCTACCTCATCTATACCTCGGGGTCGACCGGTCGACCGAAGGGGGTGGCAGTCGATCACCCGAGCATCTGCAACTTCGTGCGGGTGGCCGCGGAGAGGTACGGCATCCGCCCGCGCGACCGCATCTACCAGGGGTTGACGATCGCGTTCGACTTCTCCATCGAGGAGATCTGGGTGCCGTGGATGTCCGGCGCGACGCTGGTGCCCAAGCCGCCGGGGCGCAGCCTGTTGGGCGCGGACCTGCACGAGTTCTTGACCGAGCGGCGGGTCACCGCGATGTGCTGTGTGCCCACCTTGTTGGCCACCCTCGAGGACGACCTGCCGGACCTGCGGTTTCTGTTGGTGTCCGGGGAGGCCTGCCCACAGGACCTGATCGCCCGCTGGTGGCGACCGGACCGGCGGTTCCTCAACGTCTACGGCCCGACCGAGGCGACCGTGACCGCGACCTGGACCGAGCTGCACCCGGACAAACCGGTGACCATCGGGGTGCCACTGCCGACGTATGCCACGGTGATCCTGGATGCCGAGGACCCGTACCAGGCGCTGCCGCACGGCGAGGTCGGCGAGATCGGCATCGCCGGGATCGGGCTGGCCTGCGGCTATCTCAACCGGGACGACCTGACCGAGAAGGCCTTCATTCCGGACTTCCTGGGTATCCCGGCCAACCCGTCGGGGCGGATCTACCGCACTGGTGACCTTGGCCGGGTGAACGCCGACGGCGAGATCGAGTACCTGGGCCGGATCGACCTGCAGGTCAAGATTCGCGGGTACCGGATCGAGCTGACCGAGATCGAGTCGGTGCTGCTACAGATCCCGGAGATCGCCCAGGCCGTGGTGGACACCTACGAGCCCGTACCGGGCACCGTCGAGCTGGTCGGCTACTACAGCCCGCGGCGCGGCGTCGCGGCACTCGACCCCGAACTGATCTATGCGCAGCTGCGTGAGCGGCTGCCTGCCTACATGGTCCCGGCCTACCTCGAGGAGCTCGATGTCATCCCCATGACCACGAGCGACAAGGCCGACCGCAAGAACCTGCCGCCGCCCACCCGCCGAGGTGCCTCAGCGCTCGCCGAGGCGGAGTACGTGGCCGCGGAGAGCGACACGGAGCGGTTGCTGGCCGACGCGCTCGCGGCCACCCTGCGTGTGGAGCACGTCTCGGTGGGCAGCAATTTCTTCGATGATCTCGGCGCGAGCTCGGTGCTGATGGCGCAGTTCTCGGCCCGGGTGCGCAAGCAGACCTCGTCGCCCGCGCTGTCCATGCGGCAGATCTATCAGAACCCGACGATTCGCCAGCTCGCGGCGGTGCTGGGCGACGCGGCGCCGGCTGCGGCGCCCGGTCAATCGGCACCGACTCGGCCGATCGCGCGCGCCAGCGGCGTCGCGTATGCGATGTGCGGGCTGGCCCAGCTGCTGTTCTTCCTGGCTTCGGCCTACCTGGCCGCGTTGCTGTTCCAGGTCGGCTTCGACTGGATCTCCGGCGGGGTAGGAACTCTGGAGATCTACCGGCGGGCGGCGGTGTTCGGCGCCGCCAGCCTCGGCGGCCTCACCGTGCTGCCGATCCTGGCCAAGTGGCTGCTGGTGGGCCGGTGGCGACCCCGGACAATCCGCTTGTGGAGCCCCGGTTACCTGCGCTTCTGGATCGTCAAGGTGCTGATCCGGACGAACCCCATGGTGCTGTTCGCCGGTACTCCGCTGTATCTGCTCTACCTGCGCGCGCTCGGGGTGAAGCTCGGCCGCAACGTGGCGATCTTCTCTCGCACCGTGCCGGTGGCCACCGACCTGATCACCATCGGGGACAACACGGTGATCCACAAGGACTGCTCGTTCACCGGCTACCGGGCTGTGGCCGGCGAGCTGCAGCTGGGCCCAGTCACCCTCGGGGCAGACGCGCTGGTCGGCGAGAAGACGGTGCTGGACATCGGCACCACGATGGACCAGGGCGCCCAGCTCGGGCACAGCTCCTCGCTGCACGAAGGCCAGCGCATCCCGGCCGGACAGACCTGGCACGGCTCCCCTGCCGAACCGGCCCAGCTGACCTACCGCACCATCGCCTCGGCTCATCCCGGCCAGTGGCGCAAGGTGGTCTTCGCGGTGAGCCAGCTGTTGGGGATCATGCTCGCCGGGATGGGGCTGGGCATGCTGTTCACGGTGCCGGTCAAACTCCCGGCGTTGGCCGAGATCCTGGCACCGGGCGAGGTCGTACTGACCCGGCCGGGGTTCTATCTCGCCCTGGCGGCTGTAACCGTTTTGGGGTTTGCCGGTTCGGTGGTGGGTGCGCTGCTGGTGATGTGCACCGTGCCCCGGCTGCTGCACCGGTTCCTCACCCCGGGCAAGGTCTACCCGCTGTACGGGCTGGCCTACCTCGCCCAGGGCGCGATCACCGCCCTGACGAACTCGCGGTTCTTCATGCTGCTGCTGGGAGACAGCTCGTTCATCGTTCGCTACCTGCTCGGGCTGGGCTATGACCTGTCCACGGTGAAGCAGACCGGGTCAAACTTCGGCACCGAGATGGGACACGACTCGCCGTTCCTGACCAGGGTGGGCACCGGGACCCTGGTCTCCGACGGCCTGTCGATCATGAACGCGGACTACTCCAACACCTCGTTCCAGTTGTCTCAGGTCTCGATTGGCGAGAACAACTTCATCGGCAACAACATCGCCTTCCCGGCCGGAGCCCGCACCGGCGACAATGTGCTGCTGGCAACCAAGGTGATGGTGCCGATCGACGGCCCTGTCCGGGAGAACGTCGGACTGCTCGGCTCACCGGCGTTCGAGATTCCTCGCACCGTGCGACGCGAGGCCGAGATCGACTACCTCGACGATCCGGCCGAGGTGGCCCGTCGGCTGGCCGCCAAGAACCGGCACAACGCCCTCGGTATCGCCACCGTGCTGCTGCTGAACTGGGTCGCGTTGTTCGTCAGCGCCCTCGTCGGGGTGATCGCGCTGGACTTCTACGGCCGCCTCGGCGCCACCGCCATCGCCGCCGCCCTGGTGACCATCGCGGTCTTCAACGTCGTCTACTCGGCGCTGGTTGAGCGCGCGGTACTGGGCTTCAAACCGATGACCCCGAAGTTCTGCTCGATCTACGATCGCTACTTCTGGGGCCACGAGCGGCTGTGGAAGGTCTACACCAACCCGATCTTCGCCGGCACCCCGCTGCAGAACATGGTTTCCCGGCTGGCCGGCGTGCGGATCGGTCGGCGGGTCTTCGACGATGGCTGCGTCATGCCGGAGAAGACCCTGACCACCATCGGCAACGACACCGTGCTCAACGCCGGCAGCGTGATCCAGTGCCACTCGTTGGAGGACGGCTACTTCAAGTCTGACTACAGCGCGATCGGCGCCGGCTGCACCGTCGGGGTCAACGCCTTCGTGCACTACGGCACGACAATGGGCGACGGGTCGGTGCTCGACGCCGACACGTTCCTGATGAAGGGCGAGGAGATGGCACCGCACGCGGTGTGGCGCGGCAACCCCGCCACCGAGATCCGGCACGTCGCCCCGATGCCTGGATCCGTGGAGCCCGCGTCGGTAGCACAGGCCGCGCCCGCGGCAGCGACCCTGACTGTGCCGATGTCCGAGCCGATGACGCAGCCGCTGCCGGGGCACCAGCCACCGGCGGCCCCGGCCCCCACGCCGAAGCCCGGACTGCCTGTCGCTCCCGCTGCCCCGCGGCCCGCGCCGACAGCGCCCTCGACCGACCTCGCCGCACTCCCGGCGCTGCTGGACCGTCTCGGCGAGTTGGAGCGGACCCTGCGCCTGATCGAGCAGCGCATGCGGGCAGCAGACTCGGACTGAACCCGGGCAGACGCGGCGCCGTGTCCGAGTTCGCCGCACCCGGCGGCACCTGCGGCGGTCGACCGGAGGTCACGGTGAGGTTGCGCTTGCTGAACGCGTTGGTGGTCCAGTTGTGCCTGTGGGGTGCCAGAAGTCGGCCAGCAGCTGTGACCTGGCCATTTGCGTACGGCCTCGAGCGGTCGTGAAGGGAACTGAACACGTTCAGGAGCGCTGGTCGATTATTTGAACGCGCTCAGAAACAACTGTTGATCGCTGGAGCGCCTCATACGAAGTCCCAGCTCAAAGCACGTGACCGCGTTTTCGAGCCCCACAGGGTCCATGCGCCGACCGTGAGCGTGGTCATGCTGATCTCCTGGGGTCACAGGGCCGCGAGAACGTCCTCGATGTGGATCGGCAGCCGACGGAAGCGGGCGCCGGTGGCGTGGAAGACGGCATTGCCGATGGCTGCCGAGACGCCGACCATGGCGACCTCACCGAGTCCCTTGACGCCGACGGCGTTGAGCAGCGGGTCCGGCTCGTCCACGAAGTCGACGTCGATCCGGTGGATGTCGGCGTTGACGGGGATCGGGTACTCCTCCATGGTCGAGTTGAGGAAGCCCCCGTACCGGGTGTCGACGAGGCTCTGTTCGCGCAGGGTCGCGCCGATCCCCCAGACCACGCCGCCTCGGACCTGGCTGGCGGCCGTCACCGGGCTGGCGACCCGGCCGCAGTCGGCGACGCTGACGACGCGTGGCACCCGGATCCGGCAGGTCGTCGGCTCCACGCGGACCTCGACGAAGTGCGCGATGTAGCTGAACGTGACGAACCCGGGGTACTCCGGGCCGGCGATGGCGACCAGCCCCTTGCGCAGCCGGTCCACCATCGGCTCGACGGGCTGGCCGATGCCGACGGTGGTGGCCTCCACCTCGACGCGCGAGCCGCCGGACGCGGCGACCGCGGCGCCCAGGTCGACCGGACCGGTGCCCAGCAGGCCGAGCCGGTCGCGCAACCGGCGGAGCGCGGCATGCACGGCCGGGAGCGCCGTCGCGGTGCCCCACGAGCCGGCCGTGAGGTGCTGCGGAGCGAGACGGGTGTCGCCGACGCCGACGTCGACGGCGGCCGGGTCCACGCCGAGATCCTCGGCCACGAGGAGCGCGATCGCGGTGCGGATCCCCTGGCCCATCTCGTGACCGGTCACCGCGACGGCGACCGTCCCGTCGGCGCCGGCGGACAGCCGCGCGATCGCCGGGGCGACGTTGCCCGGGTAGGCGCCGATCGCCACGCCCCACCCGACGAGCGCGCCGTCCGGAGCCCGCATCGACCGCGGCTGCGGAGTGCGCTCCGCCCAGCCGAACCGTTCCGCGCCGCGCCGCAGGCACTCGGCCACGTGCCGGGAGGAGAACGGCAGGCCGGTCACCGGGTCCTGGAGCGCGTCGTTCGCCAGGCGGATCGCGACCGGGTCCTGCCCGGTCGCGTAGGCGACCGCGTCCACGGCGGACTCCATGGCGGAGACGTGCTCGAATGGCGCCCGCATGTAGCCGGGGGTCTGCACGTCGGTCCGGACGAGCCGCTGCCGGCCGCGGAAGTCGCCGATCCCGTAGAGCCGCGAGGACACCTCGGTGTACAGCGCCGGGAACAGGTCGTGCCGGGAGGTCTGCTGGTCGATCTCGTGGATCGCCGCCAGCAGCCGCCCGGAGCTGTCGGCGCCGAGCCGGAGGCGCTGCCGGCTCGCCGGTCGGAAGCTGGCGTGGTGGAAGGTCTGCGGGCGGGTCAGCACCAGCCTGACCGGGCGGCCGAGCCTGCGGGCGGCGATGGCCAACGGTCCGATGTGCGGTTGCAGCGAGTTCTTCTGCCCGAACCCGCCCCCGACCGACGGGGAGAGAACCTCGACCCGGGCCGGGTCGATGCCGAGCTGCTGGGCGACACCGTTCTGGATCGCGCCGGAGTTCTGGGTGCCCTCGTGCACCACGAGCGTGTCCCCACGCCACTCGACGACGCTGCTGATGAGCTCCATCGGCACCTGGTGCTGGGCGGGACCGTGGATCTCGATGTCGACCTGCACGGGGGCCGCGGCGAAAGCGGCGTCAGCCTCGCCCGCGACGGTGTCGGCGAGCATCGGGATCGGGATGGCGTCGGCCTGCACGAGCGTCTCCGCGCCGGGGTCGTCCAGCGTGACGGCGAACGGCTCCGCCTCGTACGTGGCGGTGATGAGCTCGACGGCCTCGGTCGCTGCCACGAGCGTGTCCGCCACGACCAGCGCGATCGGCTGCCCGCGGTAGGCGACGCGGTCGCCCACGAGCGGCTGGAGGCTCTGGAAGCCGTAACCGCCGGCCATGATGAACCCGGGCGATCCCAGCTCGTTCAGATCGATACTGGTGATCACCAACTGCACGCTCGGCACCTGCTGCGCGGCCTCGGTGTCCACGGCGAGGATGCGGCCCTTGCCGATGGTGGCGACGGCGAACGCCGCGTGGGCCAGCTGATCGGGCAGGCGGTCGGCGCCGTACCGGAGCGCGCCGGTGACCTTGGCACGAGCGTCGACCCGCTGCGCCGTGTGGATGGAGTTCACCGGTCAGCCCTTCCTCGTGCGATGCGCAGTGCGTCCACGACCGTCCGCTCGGCTAGCTCGATCTTGAACCCGTTGTGGGTGCCGGCACGGGCGCCGGCCAGCGCGGCCTCGGCGGCGGCGCGTGCGGTCTCGTCCGTCAGGGGCCGGCCGGTGAGGACCTGCTCGGCGGCTCGGGCGCGCCACGGGCGGGTGGCGACGCCGCCCAGCGCGATCCGGCACTCCTCGACCAGGCCCTGCGCCCCGACGGTGAGCCCGACGGCGGCGGACGCGAGCGCGAATGCGTAGGACTCGCGGTCCCGGATCTTCAGGTACGTCGATCCGCGCCCGGCCGGGGTGACCGGCACCCGGACCCGCAGGACCAGCTCGTCCGGGTCGAGAGTGTGTTCGCGGTGCGGAGTGTCCCCGGGTTCCCGGTGCAGGTCGGCGAGCGCCACGGTCCGCTCGCCCCGCGGGCCGACGACGTCGATCACCGCGTCGAACGCGACCAGCGCGACCGGCCAGTCGCCCGCGTACGCGGCCGTGCACGCCTCACTGGTGCCGAGCACGGCGCTACCTCGGTCGATGCCCTCGCGCGCCGCGCAGCCGCTGCCCGGTTCCCGCTTGTTGCACGGGTACTCCGTTCCGCGGAAGTAGGGACAGCGGGTGCGCTGCAGCAGGTTGCCCGCGACCGTGGCCATGTTGCGCAGCTGCTGCGACGCCGCACGCCACAGCGACTCCGACAGGACGGGGTAGTCGCGGCGCACCACCGGATCGGCCGCGACGTCGGCCATCCGCGCGCCCCCGCCGAACACGAGGTGGTCCCCGCCCGCGGTGTCGCCCGAGGTGTCGATGGCGGTGAGCTCGGCGAGCCGGCTCACGTCGACCAGCGCCGGCGGGCGCTCTACGCCGAGCTTCATCAGGTCGTACAGCGTGGTGCCGCCGGCGAGGAACTTGGCCCCGTCGCCCGCCGCGGCGATGGCCTCGACGGCCTCGGCGACCGAGCTGGGCGCGGTGTAGGTGAAGGTGCGCATGGAGTCAGGCCTCCTGCTCGGCGGCCTGCCGGATGGCGGCCACGATGCCGACGTAGGCGCCGCACCGGCAGAGGTTGCCGCTCATGTACTCGCGGATCTCGTCATCGTCGCCGGTGTGGCCCTCGGCGATGCACGCCAGGCCGGACATGATCTGCCCCGGGGTGCAGTACCCGCACTGCATTGCGTCGTTGTCGATGAACGCCTGCTGCATCGGGTCCAGGGTGCCGTCCTCGCGCGCGACGTCCTCGATCGTGCGCACCTCGCGCCCGTCGGCCTGCACGGCCAGGGTCAGGCACGAGACGACCCGGCGGCCGTCGAGGTGCACGGTGCAGGCGCCGCACTGGCCGTGATCGCACCCCTTCTTGGTGCCGAACAACGCGAGGCGGCCGTGCAGGACGTCGAGCAGCGACTCGCGCGGGTCCGGCTCCACCTCGATCTTCTGCCCGTTGACGATGAACACCGTCATGGGATCTCCTCCGGTTCTCCGTCAGATGCGTCGGAACGGCCATCGCCGCCCGATCGCCACGTGCAAGATCACTGGGAGCGCGATCGCTGGATCCAGGTTCAGGTCTCCATGGGTGGCAGCCCGGGTAACACCTTCTCGAGCGTGATGGGGAAGTCGCGCACGCGCACGCCGGTGGCGTTGAACACCGCGTTTGCGACCGCCGCGCCTGCTCCGCAGATGCCCAGCTCACCGAGGCCCTTCGCGCCCAGGACGTTGGCTTTGTCGTCGTACCCGTCCAGGACGACGGCGTCGACATCGGGGATGTCGGCGTGGACCGGCACCAGGTAGTGCGCGAGGTCCCGGGTGACGAAGGCGCCGGATCGCGGGTCGACAACGGCCTCTTCCTCGAGGGCCGCGCCGACGCCCCAGATCATGCCGCCGATCAGCTGCGAGCGTGCCGTCTTGGCGTTGAGCACGCGACCTACCGAGAACACGCCCAGCATCCGCCTCAGACGAATCTCCGCGGTGTCGGCGTCGACGCCCACCTCAGCGAAATGGGCCCCGTAGGTGTGGAGCGCGTAGTCCCGGTAGTTCGGGTCGTCCGTCATGGCGAGGGTCTCGCCCTCCGCCGCCATACCGTCGGGATAATTGCGCGCGACGATCTCGCTGAGCGCCTCGGACACGCCATCGATGCTCACGCTGCCATCCGAGAACTTTGCGCCGGCTGGGTCCAGGCCGTGCAGTGCGGAGCGCGCATCGTTGCGCGCCGTGTCCACCAGCTTCTCGCGCAGGGCCTCACACGCGCGATGCACCGCGGTGCTCGAGTTGGCGGCACCCCACGAGCCACCGGACCCCGGGCTGACCGGGTACTCCGAGCGCCCGAGCTCGACTCGGACCCGATCGGGCGGCAGCCCAAGCCCGTCGGCCGCCACTTGGGTCAGGATGGTGTAGGTGCCCGTGCCGATGTCGGTCATGTCCGACTGGACGACGGCGCTGCCGTCCGCCGCCAACCGCACCCGCGCCGCTGTCGGTGCTTGGATGTGCCCGCGGATGCCCGCGGCCATGCCGTAGCCGACCAACCACTGCCCCTCGCGCACGCTCGCCGGCGTGGCGGGGCGGCGCTCCCAACCGAACCGGCGCGCCCCTTCGCGCAGGCACTCGACCAGGTGCCGGTCGCTGTACGGCACGCCTCGCTCGGGATCGACGGTGGGTTCGTTGCGGATCCGCAGCTCGACCGGATCCATCCCCAGCGCATCAGCCAGCTCGTCCATCGCCGACTCCACCACCAGCAGACCTGGCGCCTCGCCCGGCGCGCGGACGTCTTCCCCGCGCGGCAGATCCAGCGGAGTCAGCCGGTGGCTCGTCAACCGGTGCGGCGCGGCGTACAGGCCGCGCGTGGCGGCGGCCGTCGGCTCGATGTACTCCGAGTGGCGGTTCGTGTGCATCGTGACCTCGTGCGCGATCGCGACCAGCCGCCCGTCCCGCTGCGCGCCCAGTCGCACCCGCTGGCTCGACGTGGGGCGCACGCCGGTGAGATGGAAGATCTGCTGCCGGGTCAGCGCGACCTTGACCGGCCGTCCCAACGCGCGGGCGGCGAACGCAGCCAGGATCGTCTCGGCGTGGATTCGCAACTTGGAGCCGAATCCCCCGCCGACGTACGGAGCGATGATATGGATCCGCTGCGGGTCGATCTGGAGCGTGCCGGCGATCGAGGCCCGCGCCGCGTCGACGATCTGCGTGCTGACGTGGACGATCAGATCCTCGCCGTCCGGTACCACCAGACATGCATGCGGTTCCATCGGCTGGGAGAGCTCGTACGGCGTCGTGTAGCGCACATCGATCCTGACCGGTGCGGAGTCGAACCCGGTATCGAGATCACCCGCCGCGGTGCCGGTAGGGATCATGCCGTAAATCAGGGCATCCGGCGCGTAGGCCTGATCCTGGCAGGCGGCGAAGTCGTAGGAGCCCGGGCCGCCCGCGTATTCGACGCCGACTAGATTCGCCGCCGCCCTCGCCTGTTCGAAGGTCGTGGCAACGACGAGCGCCACGGGTTCGCCATAATGGTGAACGTCGGGGCCGCTCAGTGCCGGATAGGCGCGCCAATACTCAAAGGGAATGGACGGGTCGGGGGTACCTTGCGCCGGGACGTCGTGATGAGTCATCACCATGTGCACACCGGGCGCGCGTTCGGCACGGTCGGTGTCGATCCGGGTGATACGACCTTTGCCGATCGTCGCCCCGACGATGAACCCGTAGAGCGGTTGGCCGGCCTCCCAATGCTCGTAGGCGTAGGTGGCCCGACCGGCGACCTTCAACGGGCCGTCAACGCGGTTCAGAGCTTGCCCGATCATCTCGCCTCCTCAACTCGCCCGGGTCGCTTGCGCCAGCGTGCGGCACAGCGTGCGCTTGGCCAGCTCGATCTTGAAGTCGTTATGCCCCTGCCCTCGCGCATCGCGCATCGCGGCCTCGGCGGCGGCGCGATACGTGGCCATCGTGGCCGGACGGCCAGCCAACGCGGCCTCCGCCTCCACGGACCGCCAGGGCTTGTGCGCCACACCGCCGAACGCCACCCGCGCCGCACCGATCGTTCCCTGATCTGCCGAAACGACCGCCGCCACGGAGACCAGCGCGAACTCATACGACGCCCGATCGCGCACCTTGCGGTAGAGCTGCCGACCCGACGCAGGCGGCGGCAGCACCACACCTGTGATCATCTCGCCCGGCCGCAGCACGGTCTCGACGTGCGGGGTATCGCCGGGCAGGCGGTAGAAGTCCGTGATGGCGACGCGGCGTACCGATTGGTCGGCGTCGAGCAACTCGATCTCCGCCTCAAGTGCGGTCATCGCGACGGCCATATCCGAGGGGTGGGTAGCGATGCACGCGTCACTGGCGCCGAGGATCGCGTGTATCCGGTTGAAACCGCCGATCGCCGAGCAGCCGGAGCCGGGATCGCGTTTGTTACAGCCCGCGGCCGTGTCGTAGAAGTACGGGCAGCGAGTGCGCTGCAATAGATTTCCCCCGATGGACGCCTTGTTACGCAACTGGCCCGAGGCGCCGGAAAGCAGCGCCTGCGACAGCACCGGATAGCGGACGCGTACTCGGGCGTCGGCCGCGGTGTCGGAATTCGCCGCCTGGGCGCCGATTCTCAGTCCACCGTCCGGCAGCTCTTCGATGTCCCGCAACGGAAGCCGACTGATATCCACCAGATGGCTGGGTTGCTCGATGTCGAGCTTCATCAGATCGAGCAGATTGGTGCCGCCGCTGATGAACTTCGCGCCGGGTCGAGACACCGCGGCCACCGCTGCCCGTGCTTCGATCGCTCGCTCGTAGGTGAAGGATCTCATTCCGGGCTGCCCTCGGCGATGCCGCGGATGGCCGCGACGATGTTCGGATAGGCGGCGCACCGACAGATGTTGCCGCTCATCCGCTCGCGGATCTCCTCATCGGTCAACTCGATCCTCGGCGACGCCACGTCAGCGGTGGCGTGGCTGGGCCAACCCGCCCGCGCTTCGGCGAGCATGCCGACAGCCGAACAGATCTGGCCGGGAGTGCAGTAGCCACATTGGAAACCGTCACACTCGACGAAGGCGGCTTGCATGGGGTGCAGGCCATCGGGACCGCCCAGGCCTTCGATCGTCACGATCTCGTCGTCCTCATGCATCACGGCGAGGGTCAGACAGGAGTTGACGCGCCGACCGTTGATCAGCACCGTGCAGGCGCCGCACTGCCCGTGGTCGCACCCCTTCTTGGTCCCGCTCAGGCGCAGATGTTCGCGCAGCGCGTCGAGCAGCGAGGTCCGCGGATCCACCTCAAGACGCCGCACCTGATCGTTGACACTCAACGTGATCGCCGAGCGCTGGGTCATCTCGCCCTGGCCCGACTCCGCATTCGGCGACGTAGCGCCGAGGTCGGATGACGTCACCCCCGCAGCGATTGTATCTGAATCGTTCAACTTGGTGATCCTTCCTCGCTAGGTGAGGACCGGGACCACGCTCGCGGACCCCGGAGGTTGTTTGGAAGGGCTGGAGTCGATGGCGCTCATGGCGGCCTCCTCACCGTGGGTCGGATGGGCGGCAAGACGGCGGCGTGCCTCGCGGCGACGGGCCAGTGTCCTCGTCACCTCACCGGGCACCAACCGGCGAAAGCTCCCCTGGTGCCTGCAGAGCTCGTCCGGGGGCGCTCGTTGGACCAGTCGGGCTACAGATGTCGGCGACGGCGCTTCCCCCGACCGGTGTTGTGGCCTGCTCCATGGCTTGGCCAGTGTCGAACGAGAGCTGGTCCTAGGCCGGTCCAGTGAACCGGCTGCGCTAGCTGGGTGTATATCCGCGTTACGTGTTTCGGCCCGGCACCGTGCGGGTGTGCGGTGCTGGGGATCCGAACCACTGACCGGGCCGGTGGAAGATCTCGTTCACCTCGATTCCGGCGGCGACCAGTGGCTGTGGTCCACCGTAGCGGCAGCTCTCGTCGACGCGGCGATCCCCGAGACACCGGCGGTCGACGCGTAGCCCGCGCGACGACAGGTGCTCATCCGCCCCTGACCCGGCTCGCCAGGTTCAGTCAACACCGCTCTTCGCCCAACAACGAGGTTCAGCTGCAGTCCCGTCACCAGCGACCCCTCACTCCAAGTCTCATGCCAGACGGTGATCAGCTGACTGGGCTGCGGGGGCCAGGTCAGGTCTCTGACCTAGCCCTGGGGTGGAGCCGCCTCGGGGAGTCGAACCCCGGACCTACGCATTACGAGGGTCCTCCACAACGCCTACGGGTCTCACATGGGCATGCACTGCGGTTCCCGCCAGGCCCACCCGCTATCGCCAGCACGGGCGGGATGGCCATGGCCAACGCCCAATCGAGCACTGGCCAGCCACAGCCGCCGGCGCCATCGCCGCCGCTGGCCACATCGTTCTGGCCGCGGCGGAGCTTATGACCACAGCCCTAGGCACTCAATGCACTCGACTTTCGCACTCTGATCGAACGGATATTCGATCCTAAGCGTGTCCGGTTGAGGAATCGACAAGCATTGCCAGCCAGAGGCGGCCGAGCCAGGCCGCGTAGCGCTCATCAGACCAGCCCCGCCGCTCGACGAGGTTATGCCACAGCGACCCGTCGGTCGTGGCGAACAAGACGTCGCGGCATTCCTCCTCCGGCACGGCCAGCTGCCCGGTAGCCGCGGCGGCCCGAGCGTGCACACCCATCGCTTCGAGCCGCGCGCGGTCGATCTCCGCCAGGAGCGCCGCCGCCGCCGGGTCGGTATCGGCGGCGGCCTGTACGGCCAGGCGTAACCGGGCCGTACGCCGCATGATCGCCGTATTGGCGGTGGCGAACCGCGCGACTCGGGCAGACAGGTCGGGCTCGCCGAGCACCGCGCGCATCTCGGGCCGCTCGAGCACGTGTACATCCTGCTGGTCGCCACCGACGGCGATGTCCCACGCGCGATGCAGCAGCGTGGGCTTGGTGCGGAAGGTTGCATACACCGTCTCCACGGCGACCCCCGCGGCCTGGGCGATCTCAGAGATCGTCGTGCTGCCGTAGCCCTTCTCCACGAACAACTCATGCGCGGCCGCGAGGATCCGACGGCGGTTCTCCCGCGCCTGCTGCTGGCGCCGGGTCGAGTCGTAGCGCCTCTTGACACCCTCAACCATTAGATACATCCTAACTATATTCGATCCGGCGCTACTGTATCGGAGTTCGGTCATGGTATCCGAGACCGAGGAGTTCCTGGGCGGGACGCTGCCGCGGCAACTGGCGGCCGAACACGCGCTGTGTCGCGGCGACGCCGGACCCCGTTCGGGTACGTGGTCGCAGCGCGACCCGGTGACCCTGTTCGGTGCCGCAGTGCCAATCCGACGCGGCTGGGACCAGGTGAGTAGCACTTTCCGCTGGCTCGCCAGCCGCTTCTCCGACCTGCGAGATTACGAGTTCGAACTACTCGCCGCCGGCGCGAGCGGAGACCTCGCCTACACCGTGGGCTTCGAGCACAAAACCGTCGTCACCGACGGCGAGCCAGTGACCTACACGCTGCGGGTCACCCACGTCTACCGACGCGAAGACGGTCTGTGGAAGATCGCCCACCGGCACGGCGACCATCTCAGCCACGACCCGGGCGCCAGGGAGCACCGGTCGGCGCCGTGATCTGTCGCGCCCGTTCCTCCGATGAGAAGAGCATCATGACCCAGCGAAACAAGAGCCTCATGACCGAGGGGCCTGCCCCGTTCACCCTCGGCCCCAGCGGCGGGCGGCGGTTCGCCCTGCCGACCCGCGGCAGCGGCACCGTCAAGCTCGGCGCCGCCGGCAGCGACGGGACAGTATCGGCTTTCGAGCTCGTCATGGAGTCCGGGGAGGGGCCGGGCCTGCACGTGCACAGTCGCGAACACGAACTCTGGTACGTACTCGAGGGCGAGTTCCGCTTCCTTCTCGGCGACGCCCTGGTCCATCAGCCCACAGGCGGCCTGGCCTTCGGCCCACGCGGCATACCCCACACCTTCCAAAACATCGGTGCGGGAACCGGGAGATTGCTGGTGATAACCAGTCCGTCAGGCTTGGAGGAATTCTTTCTCGAGTACGACCGGCGGGCGAGCGGCCCCTACGACGCCGAGGCCCTGCAAGCGGCCGCTCGGGTGGGCGAGCTCAACTTCGTGGGCCCCCCGCTCAAGATCGCGACCCCGCGTGCCATACGCCCCGGACGGTGCCGCAGATGATCCCGACGCAGCTCGACGAACATCCGCGCTCCGCGCTGCATCAACTCCTGCGGGCACTTCCTCGGTGCCGGCACAGCTCTGATCTTTTCACGGTAGGGGCCTCAAGATCGCCAGAGATGCCTCTGACCTGGAGCCGCCTCGGGGAGTCGAACCCCGGACCTACGCATTACGAGAGAGGCGCGCCGACACCCGGCGACGCCTAGCAGCACCGATAGCACACCTCAGGCCACGGACCGCGCCGAGTGAACTGGGAGAACGGGCCTCGTCATGCCAGACGTCATGCCAGCGATGGTCTGCCCGGCGCGAAGGCCAACAGGCGAGCTACGCATCCAGACTCCGTAGGTCAGCAATGGCCGGGCGCCGCCGAGATGGCGGCAACGGACCGCGGGGCCTGTCTGACAGGACGCCTGGGCCGAGCTGACGACCTATCGCTTACAAGGCGAGCCATCCGCGTTAACCCTGCCCTCTACCAGCAACGATAATCGCGGCGCCGGCCTCCATAACCACTGGAACCACACCCGTCGACCAGATTTCGTGTCACAGGCCGTGTCACACCATCCGTTGAGCTCAGTCACTTGGGACAGACATGCGGTCCCGCGAGAGTTTGAACACTTCTAAACCTGCCGAGCCCTGGGGTTCGGGCGGAATCGGGCCATTTGCTAGCCCCTAAGCAGGCGGGGTCTGGCTTGGGACGTGACCCTTCCTCTCCCGGATACGCGCAGCCAACCCATTGTCAAACAGCGCGCGAGAGCCCGCCGCGAACGCCTCTTCCGCGTCAGCGACAAGCTTTCGAACACCCTTGTAACCGCGGGCAGGTCGACCCCGGTACTGCTCGTTGCTGATGTGCCCGAGCTCGCGAATCGCCTCATCAAGCTCCCACGCTGGTACCGCTAGCTGCTCCAGCCCGATGATTCGTACGGCCGCGATGCTGACGCAGTACTCCGTCCAACTGTCGTAGTAGGCCCGATGTGCCTCGTTCTGGACGTCCTCGTTGTCGTCCTCCTCGATCGCCTCGGCCAACGCACGAGCACGCTCGACAAAGGTTTGCGCGTGATTCATGAAGGCCACGCAAGCTTCGCGCTGCCGATCGTCGACTTGGCGCTCTCGGACGCGCTCGGCCTCCTCACGCTGCTCCAGTCGGCTCCGGTCGGCCTCGAATCGCTGCTGCTCCCTAGCGCTGGCTGTTTCGTGCTGCTGGTTCCTGCCATTGATCAGGCTGACTAAGGCCGTGATCCCTCCACCAACCAGCGTCCCAACTGCCGCCACCACGGCGGTTCCAACGTCTGCTGCAGCCACGTCAACCAGCGAACCAGATGATCACCCAGAACATCGCATCTGCGCCGGCGTGGCCCCGGCGGGCCCGCACTCGGGGTCGGCAGTACCGGGCGCGAGTCGGCGGCCCGGCAGAACCGGCCGGCGCCGTCGGAGGCGGCGCGTTGATCCGATGAAGGAGGTCAACTCGGCAATCGCTGAAGCAGCGGATCAAAAGATTCCGGCTTAACGGGTGCGACCGACGTCATCCCTGTTCACGGTGACGTGTTTCGGCGTTGCGGTCGCTATAGACGCCCTGTGCGGCAGAGTTTCGCACCCATCGTGATCCCCAGGCCCGGTCTCGGTACTCGAAGTCGGCTTATCGACGAAGAACTCCGCGGCCCTCATTGCCCATGGCCTTGATCTCGCGCGAACGGCTGACAGTACTCGAATTCGACACGGGCAAGGTGGGTCGCTCGTGAGCTTAGGTCCGGACGTATCAGGGCACCGACAGGCTCCGGACCCGGATGCGTGCTCCGAGGCACCTGCGGTCTATCGCTCGGGGACCGGCCCCTCCATACTGCAGCGATGGGCTCCGTGCTCTCCCCGGTCATGGTCGGGCGTAGGGAGCAGTTGGCCGCGTTGCACGCTGGCCTCGATGCCGCCGTCGCCGGCCACGGCTCCACCTTCGTCGTGATCGGCGAGCCTGGCGTCGGTAAGACCCGGTTGTTGCGCGAGGTGCGTCGGTGCGCCGTCGAGCGTGGAATGGCCGCCCTGGTGGGACGCGCCGTCGAAACCGCTGTGCCGCTTCCATTTCGGCCGATCGGCGAGGCGCTGCTGGCAGCATGCCGTAGCGAGCGGGTGGGCGAGGACCCCGCCGTCGCGCCGTTTCGATCCGCGCTCGGCTGTCTGGTGCCCGAGTGGTCGACGCCGGACACGGTGGGGTATGAGGTGTCGTTGCTGCACGTCGCTGAGGGCTTCCTGCGAATTGCTCGCGGCCTTGGTGGAGCGGGTGGCGCTGTGGTGGTGCTCGACGACTTGCAGTGGGCAGACGGCGAGAGCCTGGCGGTCCTGGAGTACCTCGCGGACAACGTCAGCGCTGAGCCGGTGCTCGTGGTGGGTGCCACCCGGAGCGATCCCACGTCGCTGCGAGTCGGCGCCCTGATTGCCATGGTGGATCGCCGGGTCGCGTCGCTGCTCGAACTCTCCCGTCTCACCCCGGAGCAGTCGGTCGAGATGACGCGCCATTGCCTCGGCGACGCGCGGATTCCCGCCGAGGTGCTCCAGCTCGTGATCGATCGGGCGGACGGCCTGCCGTTCTTTGTCGAGGAACTGCTGGCTGCCTTGGAGAACGACGGTGCGCTGGTGCGGCACGGTGAGCAATGGGTGGCGGAGCACCCGGCGGTGCGGGCGCCGGTCAGCTTCGCCGAATCGGTCCGTCGCCGTATCGGGCTTCTGACACCCGCGGCCCGCGAGGTGCTCGTCGACGCGGCGCTGTTGGGTCGCCGGATCGACCCCGATCTGCTCGCAACCGTGGCTGGCGCCGACCCGGTGGCGGTGGGCGAGGCGCTCCAGGCGGCCGAACGCCGGTTGCTGGTTGAGATCCATGACTGCGGCTTCCGATTCCGGCACGCCCTCACCCGTGACGCGGTACTGGCTGATCTGCCACCCGGCGATCGGTCGGCGCGGGCTCGCAGAGTGCTCGACCGATTGGAGACCGCGGACTCTAACTTGCTGTCCGAGTCCCCCGAGGTGCTCGCCGATCTTGCCGAGACCGCCATGAGGCACGACGTCGCGGTCGCGCATCTTCTCGAGGTGGGTCGCCGGGCGCTGCGCCAGGGTGCGCTCACCAGCGCGGAAAGTGCCCAGCGGCGCGCGCTGGAGCTGTCGAGGGGCACCGAGCTGGAGCTCGAAGCGGCAGAGGCGCTGGTCGAGACGCTCGGCGTGGCCGGTCGTGCTGACGACACATTTCCGCTGGGTGAGGTGCTGCTGGCTCGGTTCGACAGCTCGGCCGGGGCTCTCGACCCGGACGGATCACGCCGAGGTGCGGTCCATCTGGCGTTGGGCCGAGCCGCCGTGGCCGGTACAGACTGGGCGCTCGCGGCCGCTCATCTGGGCGCCGCCGGGCGGCATGGAGCGGGGCCGGACCTGGCTGCCCGATTGAATGCGCTGCGCGCGGTGGTCGCCCTCGGGGAGGGCCAGCTCGACGATGCGGGCCGGCTCGCCGCTGAGGCGGTCGACGCCGCGGAGCGCGCTGGAGTGCCCGACCTGCTCTGCGAGGCGCTGTTGGTGCATGGCCGGTGCGCGCGGATCCGGAATCACGAGGTGGCCGAGTGTGCCTTCGAACGGGCTCGCACGGTCGCCCGCGAAGCAGGCCTGGCCCACCGGGAGGCACGTGCGCTCGCCGAGTTGGGCTCCGTGCATGCCTACCGCGGCCTGGTGACACGGCTCCTGGAGGCCCGGCGGCTGGCCGAGGCCTGCGGAGCGCCCGAGACGGAGGCCGTCGCCGAGAACCACCTCGCCGTCGCCGCCTGGACGCGCGGGGACGTCGATGACATCCTGGTGCACGCTGCGGCCGTGCTGCAGCTGGCTCGTCGGTACCGGTTGGGGCTGCTGGTGCCTGCGGCACTCATCCATCAGGCTTGCGCCCACGCCATGCGCGGTGACAGCGCGGCGGTGGACGCGCTGCTCGCGGAAGCGGCTCCGCAGATCACCGAGGAGGCCACCCAGCGGATCTCCATGCATGCACACGTCCGTGCGCTGTGCGCGCTGGCCCACGACGACCTGGCCACGGCTGCCCGCGAGTTCGCGGTCGCCGAGGACATCGTCCTGTCCGAACGGCCCACCGCGATGCCGCCGCTTGCCAGCATGGCGGTACTGCTGCGCGCCCTGGACGGCGTCGACCCGCGGCAGGCGGCGATGGACCTTCGCCGCCGAGCCTGCGCCGGACCGCTTCTCGAGGCGGTTCTCGCTGCGGCGCAGGCCGTCGCGCTCGGCAGACGGGGTGACCATGTCGCTGCCGCCTCGGCCATGAGCTCGGCGCTGCTCGAGATGGAGCTCAACCCCTTCGTGCACGCAGTGGTGGCGCGGTTGGTGGCTCCACATGCGACGGCGGAGGGATGGGGTGAGCCGATGCGGTGGCTGGATGCAGCGTTGGCCACCTTCGAAGCGCGCGGCCTGCGCCGGCCGGCGGGGGCGTGCCGAGCGCTGCGCCGTGGCGGGCCGATCGGCGGCCGCCAGCCCGGGGCGATCACCTCCCGGGAACGAGACGTTCTGCTGCTGGTCGCCGAGGGCCTGCCGAACCGAACGATCGCCGAGCGGCTGTACCTGTCCTCGCGCACGGTCGAGAAGCACGTGGAACGACTACTCGCCAAGACCGGCTCGTCGAACCGCGCCCAGTTGGCCACCTACGCGCTGCGGCAGGACGAGAATACGTAGCGCGGATACGTAGGTTCACCTACCCCGAGCGGCTCCGCCGGCTCAATGCTGGACCCCATGGGAACCTGCGAACCATTCCGGATCTGCCGCAACACCTGGGTGATCCCCCAGCTCGAGGAGGCCCCGCCGGTCGGGTGTTTCTTCCTCAACTCCGCGGTGATCACCGGAGCGGAGCCGGTGGTGATCGACACCGGTACGCCGGTGAACCGCACCCGGTGGCTCGAGCACCTGGGCTCGATCGTCGACCCGACCGATGTGCGGTGGATCTTCATCTCACACGACGACGTGGACCACGCCGGCAACCTTGCGCCGCTGATGGAACTCTGCCCGAAGGCGATCGTGCTCACCTCCTGGTTCGCCGTGGGCCGGATGGTCTCCACTGACGGCATCGACCTGCCGATGAACCGCATTCGTTTCGTCAACGACGGCGACGAGGTGGACATCGGTGATCGAAAACTGCGCGCGCTGCTGCCGCCGATCTTCGACAACCCAACAACGCGGGGTGTTTTCGATCCGTCAACCGGCTTCTACTGGGCGGCGGACTGCTTCGGGGCACCAGTGCCCGGATTCGTCCCGGAGGCTGACGACGTCCCGGCCGCTGACTGGCGCGAGGGCTTCCTCATGCTGCACCGGATGCTGAGCCCCTGGCACACCATGCTCGACCACCGACGGTACGGCGCCGCCGTGGTGGACCGGCTACAGGCGCTGCCGATCACGACGGTGGCGAGCGCGCACGGCCCTGTTGTCCGCGGCTCGCGGATCACCGACGGGTTCCGGATGTTGCGGGAGCTGCCGCATACCGGCGCATATCAACCCTTCACCCAGCACGACCTGCAGAGTTGGATCGACACGGCATCAACCGTGGGCCCGATCGACGCCGCGACCGCATGAGCGGACCGTGCCGAGCGAAGCATCGGCACCGAGAGAGGAAGGACGACGATCATGCACGAGACCCAGACCGCCGCCGCAACGACGACCACTATCCCGATCCCCGCGCTCGCCGGGCTACATCACGTCGGCATCACGGTCACCAATCTTGAGCGAAGCGTCCGATGGTACGGAGAGATGCTCGGGCTGGTGCAGGTGATGGAGGAGTTCTACCCGGGCGGTCGGGTCGTGGTGATGATCCGTCCCGGCACGGCTGTCGACATCGGCCTCGACTCGCACGAGCGGAATGAAGGTGAGCCGTTCGCCCCGCACCGCACCGGGCTCGACCACCTGGCGCTCAGCGCGACAACACGTGCCGAACTTGACGCGTGGCACGCCTACCTGACCGCCAAGGGCGTCGAGTGCAGCGATATCGAGGACATCACCGAGCCGCTCACCTTCTCACTATTCTCCTTCAAAGATCCCGACGGCGTCGCACTCGAGATCTTCTACATGGACCAGGAGGTTTAAGCCCTCGTAGCCGGTTGGTTGGCAGTACAGGCCCGCCATGCCGCCGTCGTAGTACCCCGTCGGTATCAAGACGGCCCCATTGCTTCGGGCATCCCTCGGCTCCTGGCCAAGGATCTCGCCGGGAGGACCCTGACCTGGTCGCCCATCGCCGACGAGTCGTCTTCCGCGCCCCGACAACATTGACCCCTTCGCCCGGTCGTGGGCTCATCGTCGCGCCGCAACGCGCCTTCCCGCTCAAATCTTGGGCAGTCCCTCGCCCTCGGCCGCGGAACGACCGGACGGCCGACCCATCACCCGAGTTCATACACCTGTCCAAAGTGAGTTGGCACTCCATGACCGCCATCACCAGCGTTGATCTGCGCCGTCTGGCCTGTGTCGCCGACATGGCCGCGGCCGCGGAGGAAATGCTGCCCCAAGGAGCATTCGATTACTACGCCGGCGGTTCGGGCCGGGAGTGGACACTGTCGGAGAACGAGCGGGCCTTTCTCCGCTGGGTGTTCCGCCGCCGCGTGCTTGTCGACGTGGACGACATCGACACCAGCGTCACCGTCCTGGGACGGCGACATCAGTTGCCGGTGCTGCTGGCCCCGGTGGCGCTGCAGCGCATGGCGCATCCCGAGGGCGAGCTGGCCACCGCCCGGGCAGCCCGGGGCGCGGGCACCACGATGGTGCTGTCCACGCTGGCCAGCTCCACCATCGAGGAGGTGGCCGCCACCGGGGTGAACCGGTGGTTCCAGCTCTACATCCACCGGGACCGTGGCCTGACGAAGGAGTTGGTGGCGCGCGCCGTGGCCGCCGGCTATTCGGCCATCGTGCTCACCGTCGACGCTCAGCAGTTCGGCCGGCGCGATCGCGACGAGCGCAACCGCTTCGCTCCCCCACCGGGCTGCGAGCTGGCCATCCTGGCCGGCCGGGCGCTGGGCGTCTGCCGAGCCTCGGGCATACCCGAAGGCCCCGATTCCGATGACGATGACCGGGCGCCGGCCAGCGCCTCGCCGCTGTTGGCCTATATAGCCGAGCAGCTGGATCCGGGGCTCACCTGGGACGACGTGGCCTGGCTGCGGTCGCTGTCCGAGCTGCCCGTGGTCATCAAGGGCGTCATCACTGGACAGGACGCGGTGCGTGCCGCCGAGGCTGGCGCCGCGGCCGTGTCGGTGTCCAACCACGGAGGTCGTCAGCTCGACGGTGACCCCGCCGCGCTGGACGCCCTCCCCGAGGTGGTCGACGCTGTGGGCGACCGGGTCGAAGTGTTCATGGACGGGGGAGTCCGGCGAGGGACCGACGTGCTGTGCGCGCTGTCCCTGGGGGCGCGCGCGGTCCTCGTGGGCCGGCCCCAGCTGTGGGGCCTGGCCTGCGGTGGCGAAGCCGGAGTCGCCAAGGTCCTCGACATCCTGGGAGGTGATCTCGCCCTCGCCATGCGGCTCGCCGGGGTAAGAACCGTGGCTGACATCGACCGTTCCCTTGTCGCCCGCCCGTCCTACTTCCCTTGCGACCTGTAGGGCGCGCTCGAAGTACGCCGAGTGATGATCACATCTGGGTTTGTCGAGCGCCTGCAAGCGCCTTATCGGAGGAGTTGGAGCGGCGCTCACAGATCCAGGCGCTATGCCTGGCCTGGGCTGATGCTGCAGCCTGACCGCGAAACACGAGATGCCACTTGAGAACTCGACTTTCGCGCTCCAAGCGAACAGGTATTCGATCCCGATTGTGTCCGGTTGGGGATCGGCTACCGGCCGCCGCGCTCGATCTGGTCGAGGCCTACCTGACCGAGTTTGACCCAGGCCGATTCCGGGCGGTGAGCAGCGCCGAGGACGGCGCCCGCGCCTTCTGCGCGCAGTTCGACTCGCCCGCCGGCTGGACAGCCGCGCCGCTCGCCGCACAGGTCGACGCCGACGAACGAGCGTATCCTTCGCTCGTGCTGTCCGAGGGGTCGAAGTACGCCGGGCTGGGCTACTCGGTCGTCAAAGACCTGTTCCGCCTCGGCCGTCGTGAAGCATTGCGAGTCCACCTCGAAGCTGATGGCTTCGGGTCCACCGTGCACCTCCGACTGACGGCGCGTACCGGGCTGGGCGCGGGCAAGGTCACCGTCAAGCGATGCTTCGCGATCCGCTGGGTACCGTACTCAGGATGCATCGAAGGAGACGAGCGCAACTTCAGTGAGGTTCGCTTCCGGCCTGTCGGCCAGGCGATAACCACGCTGGAGGGTCTAGCAACCGCTGAGTGGAGAGCAACTCTAAACCGCGATCGGGTGCTACATCTCGAAACTGCAGCTCAGCGCCAGCACGATATCGAGGTCTTTGGCCAGCCAGAGACGCCGTCGAAGGCGGAGGGCAGCCTCGATGCGCACCAGATGAAGATAGCGGCCGTTGTTGTCACAGGCACCGGCAAGCCTGTACGAAGCAACGAGGTCTTTATTCCACCAATGGCGCCCTTCAAGGAGCGGCTTGCTGAGTGGTGGGCCGCTCGAAGCGAAGCGAAGCGCCGCGACGAGCACTAGACGTCCGACTCGATCGCCAGCGTGCGGATGCCTCGCAGCGGCACGTGTGTCCGACTGGGCTTGAGCACGATGCAAGCGATGGTCTCATGGCTGCACTGGTCGAGACGACGTGTGAACCCGGCTCTGTCCCGCAGAGGTCAGTTCTGCGGGACGGAGCTTCGGGGCGGTTTCAGGTTGTGGTTGTGTTCTTGCTGCGTTCCAGGGCGCGGTAGACCGTGGAGCGGCCGACACCGAACAGATCAGCGAGTTCAGCGGTGCTGTGCTCACCGACGGCCATCAAGCTGACCAGGTGGGCCTCCTGACGCGGGTTGAGCTTGGGCTTCTTGCCCCGCAGCCGACCCTTGGCCTTCGCCACCCTCATGCCTTCCTTTGTCCGCAATCGGACGAGGTCGGACTCGAACTCCGCGACCATTGCCAGAACGTTGAACAGCAACCTGCCGACAGCGTCGGTCGGGTCATACACCGACCCACCCAAGCTGAGCCGGACCTCCCGGACGGTCAACTCGTCGGCGATCGCCCGGGCATCAGGCAGCGACCGGGCGAGCCGGTCCAGCTTGGTCACCACCAGGGTGTCACCCTCACGGCACGCCGCAAGGGCTTCCCGCAGCCCCGGGCGCTCACGATTGGTGCCGGTCAGGCCGTGGTCGACGTAGATCCGGCCGGGCGCGACGCCCAGGCCGGTCAATCCGTCTCTCTGGGCGGTGAGGTCTTGCTGGTCGGTGGAACAGCGTGCGTAACCGATGAGAAGCGCCGCCACGGCGCACCTCCTGAGATGGGGCCGGCCCGCTACGACACGGCGGCGCCGACAGCGACCGAAGCCGCCACCCCGCACCCCATCCGGGCAACCACTGCGGCGGAAGCGGATCGGCGTACAGGACTCGCCTCGGCAAGCACGCCCTGCCCGGGGCGGGAGCGACGGGCAGAAAGGACCGCATGGCGCGGGAGTTGAGCGCCGATCCCGGGCCGCACCCATCCCGACCCCTGGACCCTGCCCCGCACAACAGCAGGGGTCGTGGAGAGCCCGGTGCGTTGACACGCCGCACGCGGATTCGCCACAGCTTCGACGACTGATCCTGGGTGATCAGTCGTCGAGTCTGGTCGAGGCTCTCCGCTACTGAGAGCTTGGCGACGGATCTGCCGGAGCGCGTCGGGCGGCGTCGGCCAGCGCCCGGATCGAGGTCGGCACCTCCCGCGCCAGGGCGCGGCGGCGGAGATGGACGACGAGGTGGCGCCGCCAGAACGTCCTCGGGTTCAGGTCCCAGCTCACCGAGACGAGCGAACCGCCCGGGTGCGGATCGATGCTCCAGCGCCAGACGGTGTAGGAGGGATTATGGTCGTCGGTCCCCGATCGGTAGGAGAAACGCCGAGCCGGCCGGTCGATGGCCTCGACCCGTGATCGGCTGGGCCAGGTCTGGCCCATGGCGTGCATCTCGACGACCCACTCGGCGCCCGGCGCCAGGTCGGTGGGCCGATGCAGCACGCGGGTGATGATGTCGTTCCACTCGGCGAGACGGTCGATGTCGGTCAACAGGCCGAACACGTCGTCAGGGTCGGCGTCGACGGTAGCGGTGGTGGCGGTTGTCTTCACGGCTGGTTCCTTTCGGGGTCGGGCTGGATTCCCTGGGACTGGCGGCGCGGCGCCGTCAGGGGGTGAGTTCGTAGATGCGGAAGAACCCGGCGGGCACGTCGATCTGCTCGCAGCGGTTGAAGCTCGCGGCGGCGGCGATCCGGTGCACCGTCGACGCGCGCAGGACAGTGCCGAGCGCGGCTGAACCCTCCTGCGCGAGCGAGGCCGGCAGGCAGTGCAGCACGCTGAAGCCGTACATGAACCGTTCGGTCTCGTCGCCGGGGGCGGTGAAGTGATCGGCGACCATCTCGTCGGCGATCACCACCGCCCCGCCGCGGCGCAACGCCGAGCGGCAGGCCACGAGGGCGTCGATCGGATGGGCGAGGTCGTGCAGCGTCTCGAGCACGACGATGACGTCGAACGGGCCGTGCTCGGCGATGGCCGCGGCCGGGAGCGCCTGGAACGTGACGTCGACACCAGCCGCGGCTGCATGCAGCCGGGCCTCGTCGATGGACGCTCCGTCGGCGTCGAACCCGATCACCTTGGCGTCGGGGTAGGCGCGCGCCAGGGCGATGGTCGACCACCCCTGCCCGCAGCCGACGTCGGCGATCCGCACGCCGCTGCCGTTCGTCGCGATCCGCTTCCCGACGCCGGTGGCGTCGAGCCAGTCCCGCAGCGACGCACGGTAGGTGGGCCGGTTGATGCCGCCCTGGCCGTGGCGCAGGTGTTGGCCGAACCGGGCATAGGGCACGCCCGTGCCGCGTCGGTAGGCCTCGGCCAGCTCGTCCAGGACGCTGCCGATGCCGGCGACCATGTCCGCGACGGGCGCGACGTGGGCCGGGTCGTCGGGCTCGACGAAGGCGGCGCGCTGCTCGTCGCTGAGGCGGAAGCGCCTTGTCGAAGCCGCTGCCTCGGGGTCGTCCACGCTCACGAAGCCGGCGACCGCCTGCTGCTCGAGCCACTCGACGGCGTACCGGGGGACGATGCCGGCGACGGTGGCCAGCTCGTCGGCGGTGACGCCGCCGGGTGCGGCGACGTGGCCATAGAGCCCCAGCCGACGCCCGAGGTGGATGCTCAGCACCTCGAGCGACGCCACGGCGGCCTCGAAGATTCGGGTGTCCAGGGGTGCAGGGGCGGTGGGCGCGGGATCGGCCGGATCGGTGACGGTGGTGGTGGATGGGTTCGTTGTCATGGGTGAATCGAACTGCGATCGACGACCGGCGGCTTGAGGACGGCGTGAGGATTGTCTGAGGATCGGCCGCGGATGCGGCCCGGACCGGCCGAGCGGCAGGGGCTGGAGGATCCCCCTGATGCTCAGGTTTGACGGCGGTTCGGTCGACCTCGCTCGACGTGAGGTCCGCCTAGGTGGGCAGGTGCAGCACCTCGAGCCGCAGGCCTTCGACCTGCTGGCCTACCTCGTGCAGCACCGGGGCCGGGTGGTGCCAAAGGCGGAGCTGCTGGATCAGGTGTGGGGCGATCAGTTCGTGTCCGACTCGGCGCTGACCACGCGGGTGAAGGAGGTGCGCCGGGCCATCGGCGACGACGGCCGCCGGCAGCGGTTGGTTCGCAACGTGCGCGGTCGCGGCTACCGGTTCGTAGGCGAGATCGTGCCGCCCGCCGGCGGGCGCTCGGCGGAACCGATCCTGGGGCGCGCGCACGACATCGCCCGGGTCACGCAGTTGGTGTCGACGTCTGCGCTGGTGACGCTCGTCGGCGCGGGCGGCGTCGGCAAGACCCGCTTGGCGGTCGAGGTCGCCGCCGGGACCCGCGCTCAGTGCCCGGACGGGACGTTCTTCGTCGACCTGTCCGCCCTCGCCACCGGCCAGGCCGTCGTGCCCGCGCTCCTGCGCTCGGCCGATCTGCAGGTCGAGGGCGAGCTCGCCGCACTGCGGGGGCTCACCGCCCTCGACGCGCTGGTGCTACTCGACAACTGCGAGCACCTGATCGAGGCCGCCGCGGCCGCCGCTGAGGCGGTGCTCGGGTTCGGCGGGCCGGTGCGCATCCTGGCGACCAGCCGCGAGCGGCTCGGCGTGCCCGGCGAGCACGTGTGGCCGGTCGCACCGCTGCACCCCACCGCGGCACGGCAGCTCTTCCTCGACCGCGCGCGGGCGGCATCCCCCGGGTTCGACCCGCATGTGGACCCAGCCGCGGTCCACCTGCTCGTCGACGCGGTGGACCGTCTCCCACTCGCCATCGAGATGGCCGCAGCCCGGGTCGGCGCGATGGGGATGGCGGAGCTGGCCGGGCTCGTCACCGCCCGGCTCGATCTGCTCCGCTCCCCGCGGCGCGCGACGACCGACCGGCACCGCACGCTGGCCGCCGTCATCGCCTGGTCCGAGGAGCTCCTCGACGATCGCGAGCGAGCCGCGTTCGTGCAGCTCTCGGCATTCGCCGGTCCGGCGCTGGGCGCGGACCTCGACGGCGTGATCGACGGTGGCGACGCCCTCGACCGCGTGTGCCGGCTCGTCGACAAGTCACTCGTCATCGCCGAGGTCTCAACCGGGCCCACCCGCTACCGGATGCTCGAGACCGTTCGGCGGCACGCGTCCGCGGGGACCGACAACGAACTCGGCCTTCGCCATGCGACCTGGTTCACCGACGTAGCCGAGGCGGCCGACACCCTCCTGCGGACGCCGGCCGAACGCGAAGGCCACCAGACCATCGAGGCCCGCGTCGACGAGCTGCGAGCCGCGCACCGGTGGGCACGGTCGCACGCGCCGCACCTCGCGGCGCGCCTCACCGCCGCACTGCAACTGCACGCCCACAGCCGGTTGTGGGTGGAGCCGGCGCAGTGGGCGGTCGAGCTCGCGGGCATCATCGGCGAGGAGGAGCCGCTCGCGCCTCAGGTGTGGGCAGCGCTGGCGAACGCGGCAGCCCACCAAGGGCGGTTCGAGGACGGGTCGGCGCTGGCCGAGCGGGCGCTGCGCTCCACCGATCCCCGCGCCGTCGCCGTCGCGTTGGAGGCCCTCGCCGACATCGCCATGTACCAAGGCGACCTGACCCGCTGCCGGAGTCTGGCACGCCAGCTCCGAGACATCGGCGAGCGCGCCGGCGACCACCACGCGGTTGCCCTCGGCCACGTCGACGAGGCGCTCGCCCTGGCCTACGGCGGTAATCCCGGCGCCGCGCTCGAGCTGCTCGGTCGGCGGGAGCGGTCCAGCCATGCACCGTCGGACCTGGCCTGGTTCCACTACGCCAAAGGGGAGGCACACGCCCGTGACGATCCCGACCGCGCGGTGGCAGCGTTCGAGAAGGCGATCAAGCTCGCTGACGGTGTCGGCAACCGCTTCCTCGGCGGGGTGGCACGGGTGTCGGCCGCGTCCGTGTACGCCCGGGCGGCTGACCCGGACCGGGCGCTACGCGCGTTCCCCCGCCTCATCACGGACTGGCAACGGCACGGAAACCTCACCCACCTGGTGACCACGCTGCGCAACGTCACCGAGCTCCTCGTGCGCGTCGACGCGCACGAAGCCGCCGCTCAACTCCTCGGCGCGCTGCAGAGCCGCGACCTCAAGGGCAGCTACGGAGACGAAGCCCGGCGACTGGCCGACGCCCGAACCACACTCGAACGAGCCCTCGGCTCCGGCCTCCTGCAACGATCCATGGCGCAGGGCGAGGGCAAGGATCTGTCCTGGGCGACCGCTCTGGCGCTGCACACGATCGAACAGCTGGCGGCCTCCGCAGACGCCACAACGCCCGAAATCACGTAGTGGCCGCGGAAGCGCCGTGAGAGGACGACGAACGTCTGGGCCCAACTAGCGGATCCTGCCAGGCCGTCCTCCACGCTGACGCGGCCCGTGAGCTATGCGGACGTGTACGGGCTCGATCTCAATACCGCGATCTACTACCCCGACGGCGCCCACTACCTCCGGATTAGGCCCCGTCGGCACCACGACCGCACCCGCATCCTGGAAGCCGAACCCACCACGGGAACGCCGCAGGTCGCGGACCGTGTCCACGCCACGGCGTCCCGTAAGACCCGCCCGTTGACGATTCCCGCAGAGGTCCGGCATCCGGGACACGGCCCCTCGGCCGGACCCGCTCCATGGGAAGCGCACCGCTGGCCAGCCCCAACTCCTGACGGCGGAGACCGACGCGATCGTCTCGATCCATCAAGCAGCGGATTAAAGACCGCGCACCGACGACGTGCGATCGGTTTTAACCCGGTCAGGACAAACCTCCGCGTTGTCTGTGCTGTTGTTGTGGCCCAGAGCGGACCACGACTCGCGGTCAGATCCGCGGTCATCAAAGTCCTATGTAGACGGTTGTTGTACTGGTGGGGATCTCCTCGCGGCGCGGGTTCATCCCTGCCGGCCCGAGTGGCCGGGTCGCAAGGTACTCAGTCCCTCCTTGTGATCTGGCCGGTCGGGCTGGCTGCCCTCGGGCGATCCGTGGGGGACTTCACCGCCCCGTCGCTCCCCTGATCTCCGAAGCGGTATCGGGTGCCGGCGGAGCCCGCAGGTCCTAGGCCGATCCTTGGCTACGGTGGCACTGTGTCCGACCATCCATCGATGGCCATGCAGCTCGCTACCGAGCGCCTGGTCTTACGGCCTGGGATCCATCGGACGTCACGGACTATCGGGCGTTGGTCGCAGAACGAGGTGACGGGACGCCCACACTGGGCGACATTCGTACGCGAATATCGGGACAGCTGTCCGCCACCGCCGAGAGCGGCATCGCCCTGTTGGCCGTGTCCCGGCGGGCAGAGGGGGACTTCATCGGGTACTGCGGCCTGATCGTTGGCCGCGCCACTATCGATGAGCCTGAGATCGCCTACGAGCTGTACCAGCGTGTGCACGGCCACGGCCTTGCCACTGAGGCGGCCGGAGTAGTAGTCCTGGCGGCGGCGGCCACTGGGCGCCGGCGGTTGTGGGCCACGGTGCGCTCGTGGAATGTTGCCTCGCTACGCGTGCTCGACAAGCTCGGATTCGAGCGAGACCACGTCGCGGTGGACGACCGGGGCGAGCTGGTGTGGTTGACGCGCGGGCTGGCCTGACCGGACAGCATCCGGGCGCGGGGAGCATCGGCCAACATCCACACTACGACGGCGCGGCAGGTTCCTTGAGCTCGATCTCGACGAACGCCAACCAGGCGGAACCGGCGTTGATCACCTCGTGTTCCGCGCCGGCTGGACGCGTGTACGACTCACCGGCGCGCAGCTGTGTCTGGGTCACCGCTCCGTCAGGCGTATGGATGTCGGTCCGGCCGTCGGTGAGCGGCACCACGACATAGTCGTGTGCATGCACGTGTCGACCTGTGCTGGTTCCGGGCTCGAAATCCCAGCGGGTGACACGCACGCGCTGGTCTTCGTGCTGCACCGTCGCACGAGCAGTCGTCGTCATCGTGTGTCTCCCTGCTCTCTCCGACAGCTGCACGTGCTCTGCCCGAAGCCGTCGATGGCAACCTCGGGGAAGGGCGCTGGGGACTCGGCGTAAGGCGCCGACCAATCACTTACAACGCTACCGATCCATGTTGACCAAGACCACTACCAGCAACGACAGCAACGCGGTCGACCTCCACGATCGCCGAATGCCGCTCCAAAGCGCGCACTGCCAACTCGAGCAAGCCACGCGCCTCTTATCCACCACGACCGCAGGTCTCGGACAGCCGCGCATCGGCTCTGAGTCACGGCCGGGCCCTCATGGTCGTTGTCCGGGTGAGTGGGCCGCCGTCAGCCGGTCAGCGCTTGACCGTGTAGTGCAGATGCAGCACGCGGTCGCCCTGGACCACCTGGTCGGGATCGTCGAGGAGGACGGTGCCGGCATGGCTGCCGAAGAAGCGCACCTTTTCGCCGAGAACCACCGGGGCGACATCCATCGCGACTTCGTCGACCAGCCCGGCCGAGAACGCCTGCCTGCCGAGGTCGCCGGCGCTCACGCTAACGAGGCCGTCGCCCGCTAGTTTCTTGGCGAGCGCGATACCCGCCTCGACCGAGTCGGCGGTGTGGAACGGTGCGTCCGGGTGGTGGGCGAGCCACTCGTCGGGCAATGGCCGGTGGGTGACGACGACCAGCTCGTCGCCGGCGGCCGGATTGCCGTCCCATCCGTTCGTGGTGTCGAACAGGTGACGTCCGATCACCGGGACCTTGATGGCGTCCCAGAAGGGCTGGACGTAGTCGGCGGACGTCCGCGAGACACGGAACGTCCAGCCGCTCGCTCTGGCGGACAACTCGGTGTCGCCGTTGAAGTACCAGTCGAACAGCGGCCCGACCGTGTCGTCGGGATAGGCGATGTAGCCATCCACCGACACGACCGCCTGTATGACAACCCTGGCCATCTCCGCTCCTCAGCCGAACGTCGGGACGATCACGTGCGTCGGTTCCACGAGGTACGCCTCGCGGTCCTCGCGCTGGGGTACGGGCCACCGGTGTACTTGGCGAAGATGCGATCGACGATCTCCCAGCCCGCATCGCCGCCGACACGCTTCACGACGCGGCCGCGGACGAGCGCACTGCGGACCAGGTTCTCCCGGTCGGTCACCGAGATCGCAATGCGGTCGTCCGCGTGGAGATTGCGGCCCTTGCGCGAGTTAGGTGAGGTGAAGAACGCAAGATAGTCGCCCTCGATGGCAGATCGTGTTCACGTGGGCGGCCGGCCTCAACCCAGGGCCGTTCCGGTGAGCTCGCCGTGCGGTCAGGCGGTCGGCCGGTGGTCATGTAAGGCGAGCACACCGGAACGAGGGATTGACTCCGACCACCCACGCGAACAGCCGGCCTGGATCGTGGGGGATGGGAACGGATGTTCGAAAATAGCCCCTTCCTGTGCGCCAGCTGTGCGGTTAGACCACCCGGCGGTGCCCACACGAAGCTTGGAGGACCTATGTTTTCAGCCCACGGTCCGGGGGATCGTGAACGGGGTGAAGCAGGCGGTCTGTCATAGGGGGCAGATCGATGGCGGACCGCCTGCTTGGCGCCCTGCTGTACGGCAGGAAAGTACCGCAACCGAGGTGACCCGCACCGACCGCTGGGATCACTACGAGCCTCTGACCTGGGCGGCTGCGGTCAGTCTTCCGCACTGAGATAGCGTTGGAAATGGCTGATCGCGCCAGAAGCGATGTTGATCTCGCCGTCACTGGCCCCACGGGTGCGCCGCTCGGAGAGGTAGGCGTCCACGCTGGCGACACACTCTTGTTTGCGTTGATCGCGTTGCCAGCACAGGAAGAGTTCCACCTCGCGCGGGCACTGCGTCCGAACTGAAAGTGGCTGATGTTGGCGTGCAAGCCACACGATGAAGCTGGCCATGCTCGCCTCGACCGGCTTGGACTCGACAACCTTGGCCATACTCACCTCCAGTACTCGTGCTCACGAGTATCTGAGAGTACCCAGTTCGGCACTGGCCGCAGCCAACTGAGATCGAACTGGGACCGCCAAATCTCTGGCACGCGCGCTGACCGCCGGTACAACGGCGGTACAACCCGTACTGACCGACGACGCCAGACGACCACGGACAACCCGAAGCATCTGTCCTGGTCAGAGACTGGATGGCGCCTCTAGGTCCAGGAGGTGATCTCCGCAGGCGCGCTACATCTCCAAGCGCACTGCACGGCTGCTTCGAGATCGAGTAGCCGGTAACCACGCCGACCATGAACACGGTGATCAACACATGGTTTACCCATGAGGAATGACGAGGAGTGACTGGGAATCTCCGGATGCTCGGCCTAGGCGACCATGGCGAGCGGCGCAGGTAGTTGACCCAATGGGAGACGTCGAGCGGCTTCGAGAGACCTCGTCTGAAGATCGCAGGATTACTGGTTCGAGTCCAGTCGGAGGAGCCAAAACCCCAGTCCAGCGGTGCTGCCGGCGGTTCGCGTCAAGATCTACTCCTCACTTAACTCCGACTTTTCTGCTGGCCGTTCCCGAGCTAACCGAGCGGCGCGAGCACGGCGGCGACACCCGTCTGGGCGCCCTTCCGGCCAAAGAAGTTGTCCTGTGCCAGCCCAGACGGCACCCCCAGACACCGCCCAACATCCGGGAACCCCCTGCGGGATACGCGTGCCCCCGGCTCCGGGTCCGCCTTGGCGCACCGCCAGATATGGGCGGGCCAGCCGGCGCTCGGCCTCTCTGCTTGCCAACCACGCGCCGCGCGAGGACTGTCTGGCCAGCGTCCAAGTCAAACATGAATGCGGAGGCCGCTATGAATCGGAAACTCGGCAGCCTGCATGGGCACACCGGCCAAGACTGGGCACCACCGGTCGATGCCGCCAGCGGGCAGAACGTTCTCGACGACGCGGTCCGCGTGAATCTGGAGTCGATGGGCAGCCGGCTACTGGCTGCCTATGCCCTCGGCAGCCTCGCTCATGGCGGCTTCAGCCCGTTGGTCAGTGATGTCGACGTGGCGCTCATCCTCGCGGACCCGATTCTGTCGTCTGACGAGGAGTCATTGCTGGGCGCCGCAGAGAAGGTGCGCTCGATGGGATCCCCGCTGCACACCCGCGTATCGATCTTCTGGGGAACTCCAGGATCCCTGAGCGGTCGCGCGACCGGTGGACGGTTTCCACCGCTGGATCGACTGTGCCTGCTCGAGCACGGGCGGGTGCTCACCGGTAGCGACGTGCGAAGCGGCCTGCACCGTCCGAACCGGACCGACCTCCTCGTGACCGGCGCACAGTTCGCTCTCGATGTCCTCGCCGACGATGTCTTGGCCCAGGCGCACCGACCGGACCTGCTGGTGACCGCGGGCGTGCGGTGGACGACCAAGATCGTACTGTTCCCAGTTCGGTTCCTGTTCACTGCTGAAACAGGCCGTGAAGGAACCAACGATGCCGCGGCGCACCACTACCTGGCCCAAGCACAGGCGCCAGGCGCGGAGCTCGTCGCCGCCGCGCTCGACTGGCGGACGAACCCCCCGGCTCGAGAGCATGCGATAACAATGCTCAGAGACGGACTCCTGCCGCTCTATCTGCACTACCTCGCCGACCACATCCAGCGACTGGAGTCCCACCGAAACTCGAAGTTGGCCGCAGCCTTCCACGACTGGCGCGCCCGGCTGCTCACCGGCTGAGGCGTCAATCTCATCACCCGCGCGGAACCCCTTGCCGGCATGATCGTCTCCTCGCGCTGCGCGGCACTGGTGTGCTGCCTACACGAGCAGGCCAGCACCCCGGGTTATGTCTCAGGGCAGTGACACGCCCAGCTGGCCGAGGAACCCATGGGTATCCCACGTCGCCCACTCTTCGGCGATCTTGTCACCCTCGAAGCGATGCATCCAGAATCCGAAGATCGTGAACGACTTCCCGGTCGGCGGAGTCCCCAGGACCGGCCCGTTGTTCGTCCCGCTCGCCGACCATCGAGTCATCACCACGTCCCCGTCGCCGACCATCGTGTCGATGGGCACCCGCAGATCGGGCAAAGCCGTTCGGTATAGCTCGACGATCTCCTTCAGGCCCTGCGCGCCCTTGACGGACGTGCCTTCCAGGGCCGGCCCATGCCGGACGCAGTCGGCGGTGAACACTTCATCCAGGACGTCCAGGTCGCCCGAAGCCCATACGTCGGAGTAACGCTGGATCGCCTGAGTCTGCTCTGAGGTAACCATGGTGGTAGTCCTCCCTCCTCGGCGGGTCCGAGGCCCGGACCATGGTTCCCGCCGAGGTCAGCGGACGGCATCGTCCACACGGCTGATGTGCGCGCCGCCGCCGACCAGCGGAAACCATCGGTGCCGTCGTTGACCCGGGTCAACTGGGTGACGGAGTCATCCGAGCGTGACGATTCGGATCGCGGTTGCCGGCGCGGGATTGATCGGTCGACGACACATCGAGGAGGTCGACGTGAGCCGCTCAGCCCAGCTGGTCTCGATCGTCGAGCCGGGTCCGGTTGGCCCCGAACTGGCCCGGAAGTACGACGTCGCGCGGTACGCCTCACTGGACGAGATGATCGCCCCGACCGGCCGGACGGGGTCATCCTCGCCACCCCCAACCAGATGCACGTCGCGGGGGGTGTGAGCCGCCCTCCTGTCGGCTGCTCCGCCCCACGAGTCGGTGGCAAGCCGATCCGCACCGCGGGCGCCCAGGGCGCCGAGGAGCGGAAGCGGCGCGGCAGCACCCTTGCCGTTCAGTACGAGGCACACGCTCGCCTCGCTGCCCACGCGCTGAACGAGCGCGGTCGGGTAGTGCACTACGCGTGACAGCGCGTCTGGACGGGTCGAGACTTCAAGCGGGGCCGAACGTGGCGCACGGGCGGGACAACGGTCGCTCGGGCGTCGGGCCGGCGGGACGAGCCGCCGGCTGGGGCCGTCCCCTGGAGGACACGTCAATGCTGCAACGCCAACATCAAGCCCCTCTGAAAACAGAACGAGCATCAGCCCCGGGCCCCTCCTACGCGAGAACTCCTCGCGCGCAGCAGACCGCGGAACGGAAACGTTACCCATCATCTGAAGAACGAGGTGGTGTCATGACTCAGGTACATGGCAGTCAGGCCGGCGCTGCGGACGCGGTCCGCGAGTACGACGAGGTGCGCCGGGTCGTGCAGCTCTTCCTCGACGGTGAGGCGAAGGGCGACGCCGCGAAGCTTGAGGAAGCCTCGCACCCGGACGCCCGGATGTTCGGCTCGGTCGGGGGCACCCGCTACGACATGCCGATCGCGGAGTTCATCGGACTGGCGGCGAAGGAGCCAGGCGACACGGGCAACCACCGGGCGCGAATCCTCGCAGTGCAGCAGACCGGAGACGCGGCCGTGGCCGAGGTGGCCGAGGAGGGCTACTGGGGGTCGCTCTCCTTCATCGACTATCTCCAACTCGCGCGCATCGAAGGGACCTGGAAGGTGGTCAGCAAGCTGTTCGCCCACACCGGGGGGGACGTGCCCGCGTCGACCTAGCCATTGCCTCCCGCAGCCGGTGCCCCGTAGATGCGGCAGCGGCAGTCGCCTGGACTGTGTCAGGCTGCCGCTGTCTGGATCCTTAGTGTCCACCCAGTGATCCCGAGTGGCTGTCCTGTGGGTGGGCCTGTGAGGGGTGGCTGTCCTGTGGGGGGGCCGGTGAGGGCCGTGCCCAAGCGCTCGATCCCCTGGCCTAGCGCCGCCGCCTCGGCCAGGGACACCTGCCGGCACCGTGCCAGCGACGACTCAGGACGCCGCCCGCCGCAGCCGCTCAACCGGCTCGATTGGGCTGCGATGCGCCAGCGCCCGACCACAACCACGGCCCTGCTGAACCGGCACCGGGTTCACCACCGGGCCCTCACCGCTCAGCTGGTGGTAGGCATAGAACATCCGTACGGCCGGCAGCGCATGGTTGATCGTCGCCGGCGCATACCCCTCCGACAGCTCCGGTTTGCCGGTCACCCCGTTCACCGACCCCGCCAGCACCCCACCGCGGCGTTGCCGCTGCGGGTTGTCCGCCCCACGCATCCACAACACGAAATCACGCACGTCACGCCGCTCAGCGCGATCCCACGCCACCGAAACAGCGCTCAAGAACCGCAACCACCGCAACAGACTCAGCAGGTAGGAGCGGCACGACGCTGCGCTGTAGTCACAGGCCACCAAGTGCCGCACGAACTCGCCGACAGACCAATCAACCTCACGATCGACGTCATGAAGCTGGAACGGCTCTCGTGGGTCACCTGTCGCAACAACCGAACCCAAACGCACCAGCCGAAGCGACCGGAGATCACGCTCCTCTGACGGAGGATCGACCGGCTCGGGCACGAGGGGTCATCCTGCCAGTAATGATCATTGCCAGACTGCGTGCCCCCACCAGGTACCTGCCCCCGCCCCATCCCAGCGATCAGCGCCACCTCAGACCATCAGGGGGTCTAGGCCCGCGGCGGCAACAACTCGATGCCGTGCGCAGCGGCAAGTTCCGCGACTCGGGCTGGGTCAGGCCGGGCCGGCTCAGGCAATACAAGCCGTTCGGCTGGCTCCCCCACGTCGGCGACGAATGCGTCGAAACCGGCCGGGCCAAGGATCAGCAGAGTGCGGCCCTGGCCGAGCTCGGACACTCGGAAACCGTGCGGCACGCCTCGGGGTAGAAACACCAGCATGCCCGGACCGGCGTTCCACAGCCGCTCGCCACAGAATCCCTCGAATTGACCCTCGAGAATGAAGAAGGCCTCGTCGGAATCCCGATGGATATGTGGTGGCGGCGCAAAGCCCGGGGGACAGCGGTGGTCCAGGACAGTGAAGCCCCCGCCGGTGTCCTGTCCGCTGACCTTGGTGAGCGTCAGGGTGTCGAGGAACCAGAACGCCAGACCGTCGTCGGCCGCCAGAACTAGCCCGTCCCTGGTCGAGGCGTGGGAATTGTTCACCGCGCACCCCCCGCTGGCTCAGTCGCCGGTCGACGCCGGCCCGCCGGTTCCGGATCCTCGGGCCGCGGCGCGAACAGCGGCGAGATGTCCATGAAGATCCGGTAGTCCTGGATCAGGCCCGCGCGCATGCGCAGGGTGCTCGTCACTGGAAGTGGCATGGTCCGGCTGCCGTCCCTACGGGTGTAGACGACCTCCGCTTCCACGCTCTTCACCTCGCCCTGTTCCCAGTCGCCAGACCACACTCCGGTGATGCGGTGGTCCAGCGCCGCAATCATCGCGAAGAACTCCGAGATGTTGTCTCGTACCTGCTCCCGCCCGACGGCCGGATCCGCATTGCCGAACCGGAAGGTCCCATCATCGGCGAATGCCTGCGACGCGGCGTCGGCATCCATCGCGTCGACCAGCTGAAAAAAGCCCATCAGCCAGTCATCCGCCAGCTTTTTCCGAACCGTGGTCGCGGGATTCGGCATCTCCATTTTCAGGGCTCCTTCCAAGGGCTCGAGCATAAGTAGAATCGGTGGCGCTGTGAATCCCGCTCGGTAGTGGAACCGACCCCTGAGCTGGGCCTTCGCACCCCGCAATTGAGGGGGTGGCACCCCACCGGTGGGGCTCGTACAGTCACCGGCGTGGGCATCGAGGCGTTTACTGGCGCTCGTGACCGGCTGCTACGGATCATCGACGATGAAACCGACATCGCGATGATCCTGGACGAGACCCTCGCCTCGCTCCATGCGGTAACCCGCTTTTCTTGGTGCGCGCTGATGACCGTCGACCCGAGGACGCTCTTGCCAACCGGCGGCATCGTGGAAGGCTTTGCCGCCGAGGCGTGTGCCCCCTTCTGGGACAACGAGCTTCTGGCGCCGGGTTTCAACAAGTTCAACGCCCTCGCGCGCAGCACCGACACGGTCGCCACCCTGTACGACGTCACCGACGGCGACATCGAGCGCGCCCCGATCTACACCGATCTCTACGCACCGCTGGGCGTCGCCGACGAGCTGCGCGCCGCCTTTGTGCTCGGCACGACATGCTGGGGTGTCACCGACCTCGTCCGTGCGACCGAGGACGGACCGTTCCCCAGCCATGAGGTCAGCCAGGTCCGTAGCCTCGCGCCGCTCATCGCCCGAGCGTTCCGCGGCGGGGTCTGCAGGCTCGATGCCGCGACCCACGGACCGGCGGCCATGCTCGTCATCGACGGCCGCAACCAGATCCAGAACATGACCATGGAATCGCGGGCGCTACTCGATGAGCTGCAGACCAGCGGCGTCGCCGAACCAGGCCTGCCATCCCTGCTCGGGGCGGCGGTGACCAGAGCGCGGTTCAGCCGCACGTCGACAAACCTGGTCACCCGGGTCTGCGGGATATCCGGCCGGTGGCTGCGCGTGACCGCCGTCCCGATGGAGGGCGGCCGAGGCCAGGTGGGCGTCATGATCGAACCCGCCCGGTCCTCTGATGTGGTACCCATCCTGCTCGAGTCCTATGGGCTGACCCAACGCGAGGTGGAGATCGTCCTGCTGCTCGCCCGGGGCCTCGCCACCAAGGACATCGCCGCGGAACTCAGCCTGTCCAGCCACACCGTGCGTGACCACGTCAAGGCCATCTTCGACAAGACCCACGTCAACAGCCGGGGCGAACTCGTCGCTCGGATCTTCTCGGAGCACCTGCTCGACGGCCTAGAAGCGGCCGTCCGCCACCACAGCTGAGCGGCGCGCCGAGGTCTGCCCGCAACGGTGGCCGTCCCACTCGTCGCCGCACTGGCCGAGGCGTTCGGGCGCGCGCCGGGATGGACCTGGCGCCCCATGTTGACCGAATTCTTCATCGGTTGAATTTGGCACCGAGTGGAGGGCCATGACCCAAGCGACGTGTGCGGGTCCAGGAGCTGTGACCTGGCCATTTGTGCACGGCCTAGATGCGGTCGTGAAGGGAAAACTGAACACGTTCAGGCGCACTGGTCGATTATTTGAACGAGTTCAGAAATAGCTGTTGATCACTGGAGCGCTTCAAACGAAGTCCCAGCTCAACCCGCCTGACCGAGTTTTCGAGCCCCACAAGGGGAACGTCTGCGGCCTGGGGCTTCATCTGCTTCCTCCCAAGGGCCAGCGCACCGACCACCGGTTACCTCGGACCTGTTGACATCCATTCGATCAAGCCGGCAGTTGCGTCGGGCACCCGAGCACCTAGGTACACACCGTCCTGGCTATCTCCCAGATCGTCTGTCTAACTTGAGACCCGCGCTAGATAGCGGAGCGTTGGCCATATCCACCAGGACCGACCGGTGCGTGCGCCCTTCGTCCCGTGTTGCAAGTCATAACCCATCGAGTCGGGCATGGCGCCCGTTGTCGAGATCGACGATCAGCGATATCAGGGCGATGCCTCCGATCGGGGTGAGCCGCGGCGGGCAGCCGTGAGGGTGCCCGAACTCCGCCCACAGCTGCGACCTGCCGGTTCAGCACGGCTCAGGGCTGGGCATGATCGGATTGGTGGCGCTACGGCTGATCTGCCTGATCGTTTCCCGACTCGTTGGTTGGATGGTTCTGCTTTCACGCTCACCGTCGGACAAGGACATCGAGATCCTGGTTCTTCGTCATCAAGTCGGGGTACTTCGCCGGCAAGCCGGCCGACCTCGGATGTCCTGGGCAGATCGAGCACTGCTCGCGGCCCTGGCGCGCACTGCCCGCCAGCCGACGGATCGGCCTGCTCGTCACACCCGCAACGATCCTGCGCTGGCACCGGCGACTCGTTGATCGACGCTGCACCACCAGCCTGTGGGTGCCCGAAACTCGGCTCGCGTCCGCTGACCTGCCGCTTCGTCACAGGCGGGAGCCCAGCATGATCGGCCGGTGGCGATGCGACTGGCATACCTCATCTTCGTCAGACTCCTAGGGTCGATCGTCCTGCTCTCCCGATCTGACACGCGAAGGAGGCCGAGACGACGCCGGCAGGAAGCTCCGGTTCCTCATCCGGGACCGCTCCATCGAGACGGACTTCCCCGGTTGGTTCGGTCCCGCCACACCGTGGCACGAGACGATCGCCCTGCTCGCCGTCTCCGGCACTGATGACGGGCGGTGACCAGTCCGGATTCCGGACTCGTCGGCC
>Ga0193743_1000150_pt1 | contig 53882 bp, 73 predicted proteins | sample L2c2metaG_FD_143038 | JGI IMG/M metagenome (GOLD analysis project Ga0193743, IMG submission 143038) | Soil microbial communities from a riparian zone of the East river system, Colorado, United States - L2c2 | ecosystem: Environmental > Terrestrial > Soil > Riparian zone | place: USA: East River... | reverse complement strand
CCTTCGAGGACACTGGAAATTGGGTCATGACATGAAAATCAAGCGCTCGGTTCCACGAGATTTGTAGTTAAGTGTTCATCATATTTAGCATCGCGTGACAAGGTGGCAATAGCTGATTGCCAGCCATTAATCGATTAAGTCGCAGCTCATGAGGTGTTTGCTTGTAACCTGCCACATCAGAGTATCACAGTTGCTTGGAGGACCGAGGTGCAGAGGTCTAGGTCAAATCGGGTCGATCGTCACCCACCCTAAATCAAGATGAGTTTTTTTGGACACTAATTTGGGCGATATCCCTTTCCACGATCTAAAATGAGTTGCAGGTGGCAGTGGGCATAATTGCTCCGAAGGCTGGTGAACATGTGTTGTTACAAAAGGTGTCGAAGCAAAGTCTAACACCGCTCAGATGTATTCCAGAAGCAACTGCATCCATTGCGGAAAGCTTATAGTAGTAGATGGGTTCGGCCCGGCATCCATAAGAGCAGGTTAAGGACCATTATTTTCCATTTGCTTTTGACGGAGTTTATCTTCTAGCGCCCATTTATGTTCACAAAAAATGAGTAAAATAGATAAAATCGTAACGTTAACATCTCGATGGATCTTGATGATAAGATAGACGCAGTCTTTCAAATTTGTTATCATGCTGTTATGAATTACCCCAGAACCGGGGCGACGGACTGAAAGTGATGACATCCGAGATGGAATCGGGAAGCCCGTAATGGCATTCTTGGTTGTGGTTGCCCCCGAGCTCCCTTACTACGGCCGCTCATGAAAGAATGGCCTTCTGATAGCGATCCGTATCATCGTGACCTTTGGTTTTCTGAGCATCTTTTCTCCTTCCCTGCATGCCGGTTAAGCTTATTCTATACCCACGCGACTGACATGGAATCTAGATCGTTTACACCAGTAGCCGCCGCACGGAAACAATCTAAATCCGGTAAAACAAGCGGCTGTTTGGATGCGAAAATAAACAGGAGATGTTATTTAATTCGAAATGACATCCTAAACTTCCCTGAACCAGATTCAATCTCTTCTTTCGTCCACCTTGATCGCCATGATCGTGCGAGGGGAGCCGGTTGCTGGGCCCTGATCTCTCCCTCCCCGTTCTATATTATATATATATACTAACAACGCCACTCTGATGAGTCCTTTTGCCCCTTTCCTTCCACCTCCAGCTCCCTGCCCTTCCCCCTTCCCTCTTCAGCTCATGTCCCACAGGCATCTACCTCGTCAACCAGACCGTGACGTTCGTATGCACGACCCTCCACCGCCTCCTGCTGTCCATCCTCATCCCCACAACCTAGTCAACCATCCATCTCATCCTCAAAATCACCCCCCTCATCTTAATGGCAGTTCAACCATTCCGACCACACCCGGAGGATTGTCAAATGGATCAGCAGCACACGCCAATGCTATCTCACCTGCTGTAGCAACTGCTGTTCCTAACGGGGCTGGACCACCTGCGAACATAATTCATAAACTCAACACAGCAAATGAGCAAACATGGCTCCTGATAGGTACGTAATATTAAAAAAAAAAACTTAAAAGAAAAGCTGGTATCATCAATTTTACTGACCTCATGACTTTCCATTTTAGGTAGAGTTGCCGAACAAATGGGCGACCTTGAGCACGCTCTTTCGGCCTATGAAAATGCACTGCGGCATAATGCGTCGTCGGTATCCGGACTCACCCAAGTTGCAGGCATCGCTCGGATCAAAGAAAATTATTCCAAAGTAAACCCTTATCCGCGGCATTGGACTTGCAGGACTCATGACGTAATTTCTCTATTTTAGGCCGTTGACTATTTCCAACGTGTTCTCAACATCGAAGAAGACAACGGAGAGATATGGAGCGCCCTGGGTACATTTATCAGTTTCAAAATATCTTTACGATTAATTAATATAAGTCATTCTATAGGTCATTGTTATCTCATGCAAGATGACCTCCAGAAAGCGTACACTGCATACCAACAAGCGCTCTATCTTTTACCAAATCCCAAGGTATATCTAAATGTATGTTTTCTTGGCCTCCCTAAATCCGTTACATTTTCAGGAGGATCCCAAACTATGGTATGGTATCGGTATTCTGTACGATCGATATGGTTCCCTCGACCATGCTGAGGAAGCTTTCTCGTCGGTTCTCCGTATGTGTAAAGGTCAGTCTCAGTTCTTCATCCCTTCTTCGGCTCAGTTGTCTTAGATCAATGGTCAAGAATTAGATTTCGACAAGGAAAACGAGATTCTATTTCGGCTAGGCATCATATATAAGCAGCAAGGCAAATTTGAGGAATCCCTGAATTGCTTTGATCGTATTCTTCGTAACCCACCAAGCCCTCTTGCTCACGCTGACATTTGGTTCCAAATTGGACATGTCTTCGAGCAACAAAAGGATGTTAGTTGACTAATTTTTATCTTGTTTCCTTCAATAACGTTTACAAATCAGCACTCTCGCGCGAAAGACGCCTACGAACGCGTTGTTGAAGCCAATCCTGGGCATGCCAAAGTCTTGCAACAACTTGGTTGGCTATATCATCAAGATGGTTCTTCTTTCCAAAACCAGGACTTCGCTATTCAACATCTGACAAAAAGTCTCGAGGCTGGTTCGTTGTCGGTTTCATACGTGTCTAGGCTTCATGACTGATAATAGATCATGACACAGATCCGTCGGATGCTCAGAGTTGGTACCTCCTTGGTCGAGCCTATATGGCAGGTCAGAAATACAACAAGGCCTATGAAGCCTACCAACAAGCCGTCTACCGGGACGGTCGCAATCCTACATTCTGGTGTTCAATCGGTGTCCTCTACTTCCAGATCAACCAATTTCGGGACGCGCTCGATGCGTATTCGCGTGCGATTCGGATCAACCCATACATCTCAGAAGTTTGGTTCGATCTTGGCAGTCTTTACGAAAGCTGCAACAATCAGATCACTGACGCTATCGATGCCTATGCTCGTGCTTTTGAACTGGATCCTAGTAACGTTGCTATTGGTCAACGTCTTCAGCTTCTGAGAAATGCGCAGGCAACTGGCGGGCAGCTACCAGCTGCACCAGGCCCGCAGGACGTCCATCCCACCGCATATGCAAGTTCTGTCGTGCCGCCCCCTGGCCTATCAGGACCTCCCTTACTGTTGCAGCCTACGAATCATCGACCTCCTTTCCGTGCTGACTCTCGGGGACCACCTAATGAAATTTCTCTGCCCCCTCCATCGCAAGTCAATCCCTCTGGTCGTCCTTCTCCGCCACCTCCGTTCAGAGGAGGGCCACCGCCGCCTGTTATCCTTGATGAATCTCGTCATATACCCTCTCACACCCCTCTTGCTCCCATGGAGATTGATCGCCCGCCACACCACGGTGGTCGTGATTATCCACCTCGAGAACCGACTCGTGGACCTGTTGGTCAAAGCCTCCTCTTGCAGCACCCCGTGCCACCACAAGCGCCGTCTGACGACCCTAGGAATCCAGCACACCCGCACCATCATCACGACCCATATTTCCGTGGCCCTCGTCCGCAATCGCGATCAGTGTCACCAACCCCCCACAGCGGCCGTCCCCGGTCTCCTCCGTTCCAAGCTTACCCAGCTCGTCAACCAATTGGGCCTGCACAGCCCAGCGCAGCTCCTCCTCAGCGCTCTCCCCGTGTGTATGCGCCACATGAGCAAAACCATCCTCCCGAGCAAGAAGGCAGCTGGGACAGACGGCCTCCAGGTGACCACCGCGATTGGGATCGCGAGCGTCGTCCAAGGCATAGTGGTGACTACGCATCCCACCCTCCCCAACCATTCTCTTTCTACCCACCACGCTCTCCACGAGCACATAGTCCTACTGAACCTTCTCCTCGACCACATGCAACTCGTTACTGGGATACCAAGCCTACTATAAGTGGACCCTCCCATCCTGGCTTCCGAGCGTCGCCTCCTCCCCAGCAGCAGCCGGTTCATCATGAGCAACAGAACCGCCGCTACGATCCTAGGCATGATGCACGAGAATCTCGTGATTATGAGGCTGAGCGTCATGACAGTCGAAGCTACCCGGTTTCACCTGAAGGCATACGCCGCAATCATCCACCCCACATTGTGGCTAGTACCGGACGCAGTTCTGAAAGCCCTCATCCTGGGTCGGCCTTGCCGGACTCCAAAGATCGTCGCCGTCGTCCCAAGGACAGGGAACAAGAAATTCAGCCTCAACCTCAACCACCATCTCATGCGCCTCAAATGTCTCCGCAATATCCGACTCCTATTCCGACAACGTCGACGCAAGAGCCTGCTTCCAAAAAGGAAAGGCGCAAGAGGACAAACCCCAAAAAGTCTAAGGAAGAAGGTACTTCAGAGGGAATGAGGGTATTCGGCGCTGAACGAGGAGCTTCTACCATGCCTGGCAATTTCAAATCGGGTTATCCCAAAGGACCCGGCTCTCCTGAGGCGAGTTCGAATGGTTCAGGTTCATCCCGTTCCGTCCAGCCGTCGCCTACGAGTGCCACCCCTCTGCCTCCATCAAGAGTAGTTGACGAAGACTATGATGAAGGCGTCGCCGACGCCCTGATTGTTCTTTCGTCATATCGTGCTCCTGACAACTCTGGCTCGGCAGGAGATGCTCCGTCGCATTCTCCAACAATGTCATCTTCGCACAGTCGGCACAGCAATCCTTCTCCTCGACCCCCTCATCATCGCAATTCTGTGTCTTCGAACCGGGCTTCTCCTCCGCAAACGGCGCCTCTCAAGAGAGCATTGAGTCCAGGTCCAGAGGAAAATGAGACCAAGCGGTCTAGAGTAGATATGATGAAACGTCGGACTTCTCCTTCGGGTGGTCGACGCACACCTGTGCCTTCCACTCGACCATCGCCCGTTCCGTTCCGTACTCAACCCGCCTCACACTCACCAGAAGTTCGACAACCTCATGATCCTTACCCACCCAGCCCTCCATTGCCTTCCGTGCTTCCTCCTCACCCTCGACCCATTGGTGTTGGCCATGCTCAAACACATGTTAGTAACGCATCGACGGCTATTGCGTTACCACCAATTGCAACTCTTTCACCACAGTCGACTGCTGCCTCTCCCTCCAACCACGGTGATCGAGATGACAAGATGCATGTTGATGGGCTTCGTTCTTCGTCGTCTCCATCACGGGGTAAGCTGTCGGAGGTGATGCATCCTTCATCGAGGTCTCCTTCCACGAAAAACACATCATCACCGTCATCTGAGAAGGAGCCGCTGTCTTGATTTTTTACTTTGCTCATTCAACATACCATGTTTTTTTTCCTCACCTTAATTCATTTGTCTATATTGTCGTCTAGAACCTGCAAAATAAATTCTTGTACTATACCCCATCGTTGATTCTGCGTATAATTTCTGGTCTCGTAAAGACTTGACAACTCTGCTCGGTCCTAAACTTCCTGATACAGGAGCGTGCTTGGGTTCGAAGTTTGCTAGTTCGCCGGATTCCACGTCACAATGTCGACGTCAAAATGTCTCTCGTACACTCAGGGAATCTAAATATGAATTACTTGTCGATGGCTCAGGTTGATTATGTTATGGTGATGATAGCACTAAAATCACGTGATGCTAGCTGTTGAAGTGGTGGTGGCAACAGATTTCCTCGTTTCTTCCTTCTTTCTTCCAACTCGCGGCAACTTATCGACACGGTCCGCATCATACGTCGTTCTTTACATCTACTTACTGGATAACCAACATTACAATGGGCGCGAATCTTTCAAAGGCTATGGGTACTACTTTTTCCAGATTCTCAAAGTCTTGTCTGACAATAAATGTTGTGCAGGCAAGATTTTTGGGAACAAAGAGATGCGACTGCTGATGCTGGGTTTGGATGCGGCTGGAAAGACGAGTGAGTCAATGCTACTTTTGTAATGTTGACCCGTTTCTTGACCATTTTTATTAGCAATCCTCTACAAACTCAAGTTGAATCAATCTGTGACGACTATACCTACCGGTATGTCCTTAGGAGGCCTTGACGATATCAAATTTCTTTCTAAACTCTTGTCACAGTTGGATTTAATGTGGAGACGGTGACATACAAGAACGTGAAATTCAATGTTTGGGATGTTGGAGGACAAGACAAAATTAGGCCTCTCTGGCGCCATTACTATACGGGGACACAAGGTCTCGTCTTCGTGGTTGACAGTCAGGACCGAGAACGGATTGACGAGGCCAAGCAAGAACTCCATCGGATACTGAGTGATCGGGAAATGAAGGAGTGTTTGCTCCTTGTTTTTGCAAACAAGCAGGATCTTCCAGGAGGTGCGTAGTATGACCTTCGACAATGGAATTGACCTTGATTTGTATGTCAAGCCATGTCGCCGGCCGAAGTCACAGAGAAGCTGGGTCTGCATCGTATGCGAGATCGCTCTTGGTATGTACACCCAAGGTGCGTGTTTAGATAATTCATGTTGTCATTTATCACTAACGTTCGGCTCAGCTGTGCGACAACTGGAGAAGGGCTGTTCGAAGGTCTCCAATGGCTGTCACAAAATGTAAAGAAGCGTCAACCGTGAACAAGTTAGAAACTACTTCACTCTCATGTTCGCCTTTTTCTTTCTTTTTCTCTTTTGCCCATAGGTCGTGGCACCTCTGCTATGTATAATTTCCCATTTTCATCCATACCCCGTTTCTTCTTTCATCTTGTTCTTTTTAAAAATAGTCTTTACCTTCCCTCATGGCCATGCACGACCCTGCAACGTACCCACGGACACCGTCCAATATATGTCTTTACTTACTTGCTTTCTATCGTTCATCGTCCCTTTTCAGATCAACATCGTTTTCCTTCGTGGCTGGATGTTAAAGTTAAAGCTTATTCACTTTCATAATTAATATCTCTCCAAGCGACCTGGCTGATGATACTGGAACCGTATAAGAGATACACCCAGCAAGTACGTTAGATACTGCTTAATAGAGGAAGACGTGTGTGACAGATAACGTTGAAACATCTTATGTAACATCGACTTGTTACTTGCTTTTTCAAGTTCTTGCTCGAGGTTGGACTTGTGGTCGATCTGGTCGTTGCGGTCAATGTCATGAACTCAGAAGAACTCATCCAACTTGAATCGTCTTCTGCGCCTGTGTCGTCCGATAACACTCAACAAGCTCAGACAACTTTAGAGCCTCCTCCACGCCTTCCCCTTGTTTCTGAGTCTACGACAAATCCTGAAGTGACTTCTCATACCCATGATCCCGACTTGAGCGCGACGGTAGAAGAAGTGGGTTCAACAACTGTGCTGGATCGTACCCTGGTGGAAGGAGACGACGTAGAGGCCTCAACGAAGAAGCATGCAAAAGGGGCTTCTACTAGCAGCATTTCTTTGTCGTTCAAGAGGCATACTCCGAAAAATTCCTGTGACAGTCATTCTACACATCATGATGGATCTGTTGAAAGAGGCAGTCCAACTCCTTGGCATCCGTTGCATAACGTAGAAGTGCTAAGCAAGGGTGGTGAACTGCAAGGTCACGGCCATAACATGGCGTTGGCTGAAGGCGACGTCGTGGGCTCCAAAGGAAAGCAATTATACCCTCAAACAGATGTGAAGACATCTTCGAACCGGGCCTCTCATCTTCACTTGGACTTACAACCCTCCTTACCACAACCATGGGAACAGGTTGATCCTCCCATGGACAATACCCTTAAGTCAATGGGTGATTATTATTCTTCATCTGCTACACAGCAGAGATTTCATATTATGCAGAAGGCTAGGTGCATTTTTCGCATTGTATCCGCAGAGGGTCAGTGTTCTGATAAAAAGTTTTAGTGAAGCTCGACCTTTGATACCCAAGTCGTCTTATTATTTCGGACCACCTCCTCCGGACTCTGCGTATGGCACTGCCCCGACAGGACATATCGGTGTCCATCATCCACGGGAAATCTTGCGCGTTGAAAGGGATTACACTGGTGGTGAACTGATTCAGTTTGCGCCAATATACCCTTTAGAGTTGGAGGGTCGAGTACGTTGTTGTTTAAACCCTTTAGCCGACTTTACGTTGATGTTGCACGGATTTCGCAGATAACGCCGACGCAATTTCTTGAATCCATTAACGCGATGAACGAACTGCTGATTTCGGCACATACCCTCCGTCATTCATTTCTGGACAACGCATTGGCGATATTTAGCCTTCAGATATCGAAGTTGTTTTTGATCAGTCATTTTGAAAAAGCGAGTCTGAGCTGTTCCTTACATGTGATTTTTTTTTCTGATGCGTTGACATAGGAGATGATACGTCTTCGGCATCTGATTGATGATCTGAATACCAGTCTATTTAACCCTGTTGGTCTCAATATTTTATGGCCGCGGAACGTAGCGTTTCTCTATGTAAATCTTTTTTTTTTTGTCGGTTCGAGATTTAAACTGACGACTTTTGTTTAACAGCTTGAGATTGAATACTACGTGAGTGATTCAGAACTCATCTGTTAAGCTTGCAGTGGTCTAACGTTATTGTATACGAACAGTGAATGCAATGTTGTATACATAATTACTTATCTAATATCAGACACAACAAAGTATGTGCGGTAAAGACGGAAATAAGCGGTAAGGATCAACGATAGATAGATATGCCGAGAGATTACGCGGATACAGATCACATGACCATCCAAAGTCTCTCATCAACCCATCGACTCCAAAAGTCTTCTTGTCCTTAAACGACGACCTCCTCATCAATGGACTCTTATTCAGACTCATCTTTCTGGGATAATACCCCCGCCTTCAATCAGCAGCTACCTGATAGTGAATTTCTGGCTTTGCTTCACAAGCAGTTCCCACCCACAGTCGACACTTTGTCTTTCGTTGGACCCGGGGTCAATCCTCAGAATCTTTCCTCGTATTCGTTACCCAGCTTGACACCCCCATCGGAAGATAGTAGTCCAAGTCCACCTAATTTAAATCAAGAAGTAGCAGCCAACGAGGATCTCAACGAGCTCAAGCGTAAGGCAAGTGGCGAAGAATTTTCAGACAACCCCAACCAGAAGACGCAACATACTTGTAAGGAACTATATCACATCAGAAAGAATTTTCTGGTTGATCTCTCCAGCCTTATATTCAGATAAGAAAAACAATGGCATTTCTGCTAGACGAAAATCAGCTGGTCATGTAGTAAGTAATGTTCTTCTTACTTTCCAACCTTTGACTCACGTATGCAGCCCAAAGATGAGAATCGTCTAATGAAGCGTAAAGAGCAGAATCGTGCTGCGCAGCGTGCTTTCAGAGAACGCAAAGAAAAGCACGTCAAAGATGTAAGGGTCTTCCTTGGCTTATCTCGACATATCGCTCACTACCCATAGCTGGAGGATAAAGTTGCCGAACTAGAAGCCAAAAATGAGCAAGCACAGAACGAAAACGAGAATCTAAGAGATTTGCTCACTCGGCTTCGAAACGAGAACGTTGTTCTCAAACAATCCTCCTTCACATTTACCGCTCCCAAAAATCCTATCAAATCTCCAGATACAGCGGAGCTACCCAATATTTCATCAGTTCCTTCGTCAGCTCGTTCAGCAGTTGCTTCTCCAGTTGCTTCAGAAAGGCCTTCACCGAAGATGACTAATCCTCTTGACTGGAGTTCCCTCGCAACGTTTGACCCTGCCATGCTCAATTTATTGGATGATCCTGTCCCTCAGCCGACAGCCACAGAAGGAGCAATGCAGTTGGACTTCAGCTTCGGCCAAAACACAGGACTGGCATCAAATGCCCCTTATACTACAATCGCGAGCAATCCTATGTTCATGTCCTTTGCTTCTACATTTGATTCTCTGTCCCCTGATCTGTCAAACTCTTCTGCGCCCACTTCCAACACATATCTGACCAGCCCCTTCAATTTTGACATGAGCTCCATGTCGACATGGTCCCCGCCGCCCACGACTTCGCAAGATGATTTGTTTTCAGGTTATCTCAGTGCAATAAATTCAACTGATTTTTCGATGCCATCTCAGTCCTCTGCGTCTGTAAGCCCCGTCTCTCATCGTGTCGCCAGCCCCTTCAGGCCTAACACTTCACAAATTTCGTCTTCTTCGATACCGTCGTCGGCTGCACTACAATCATTACCAGATGATCCGTTACCATCGTCGGAGAGGGATCCCTGTCGCACTAAACAATTATGTGAGGAACTCATTTCCTCCGGCGAACCTTCACCTTTCGCTACGGGTATCCTGCACAGGACTGCGACCACCGGACTTCCATGTTCGGAAGGCGTTGCATTCCCCAAAACAATCAAGAGTGATAAGAATGTTGAAGTGCTCACAGCTTGGAAGAACATCACCTCGGATCCGAAATATAAGGTTAGTTCCGTTTGCGAACGTTGGGTACCTCTAGCGTGTATTAATGCTGCTCTGTAGGACGTCGATATCGCTTCTCTCTGTGCCGAGTTCAGCAATAAAGCACGTTGTGATGGTACTCGGGTCGTTTTAGAACCTCAAGGGGTCCACTCAATATTACAGACCCTGTCGGAGAAGCAGTAGCAAGACTGTGCTATTGCTTTTCTTGTAACTGATTCTTTCCGATGGGCAGGCTGATCCGCTTTGCGCCTTGCATCTTTTGAACCGTCATGGTCGAATTCTTACTGAACCTCTCCTTGGTCAAATACGATCAGGAAGGTGGGCGTGCTCTTGAGACGTCATGTTAGTCAGGAAAGGGATGGACAAACCAGCGCACATATCCGACATACAAAACAGGTTCAAGCCTCTAGTAGCTTCAGGTTGTTTTCTTTTTCTTTTTCTTCAGCATTATGTAAAATAACTTGATGTTTTCTTCTCTGTTTCTCGATGACGTGTCATTTGTTGAATATGGCTCTTGGGTTCGGCTTGGCTATATCATTGTCATTGTGGTATCGTTGTGCGGGTTTTTTTGTTCGCTTTTCGTCCATGTCATTCGCTGACGGGACATTTTGTATTACTTAACAATTATATCTACATGTTTATCGGGATTCATCTCTCTCTTTTTCACTCTCTTATCTACTGTAATGTAATATTCAAATGCAAGCATTCAGATGCAATTTATTATTATCGAGACCGAAGTGCACATCGAAAGCTAGGGAGAGGAAATGAGAATAACTAATACAGAGCACGCCAAAGTACGATAAGGGTCAAACAAAAAGATTATGGTAGTTAGGTAGAGAAGAGAGATATCCCAATTATTCGTCGTCACTTGGCGTCAGATATTCTTCATCACTAATCACCTGCTTACGCCCAGCACTCCTCCCTCGAGTAGGTAGTGGTGGCCGATCGTCGTCGTCCATCGGAGTCAGAGCCGATGCATAAGAACCAGTAGCAGACACAGTTCCAGGGGTTGGAGGTGCACCAGGTAGATCCGATCCTACGATGGCTCTATCCCAGGCAGCATTGAACACTTTCTCCATCTCCTCAGCATCGACATACACCCATGATCCTTCTTGATTGTATTTGCGTGCATTGTTAAACATCAGCCTGTAGTCGTCGCGAAACTGTAGGACAGTCTTGTAATAACCGCTGTTAGCACGTTTGCGGAGGATACTAAGAGCTATGGGTTCTTTGATGATTGTGAAGTAGTCAGGATAAGCCTGAAAAAAAAGGGAAAGTGATGAGCATTCAATAGATGTTGACCATGGAGAGGAATCAACATACGCTCTTGTCAGGTAGCTCTCGGAAGAGTTCACAGCGTTTCCGACCGTTCCCATCATCGCATGCCAAAACAGCACGGTAACATTCTGCAAATGCTTTCTTCATCCTGTCCCGTACAGCCGGAGAGGGCTCGGGCCCCTCTAAGGCACTCGTTTTCGTTTTGCGTCGTTTCTATTAACGAGTGGTTCAGCGTAAACTCAAATCAATGATTGAGACTAACCGCGTTATGATCTTCGTCTTCATCATCCCCATCAGGAGTGACAGATAAGGACTTTATACCACGTTTTCTCTTGGAGCCAGAAGGCACAGTAGCTTCATGATCATTGGCTTTTGCCTTTCCTTTCTTAGGTTTGCGACCCCGCCCGTCCACCTCTGATGCAGGCGTTCCTCGTCCCGACACATCGTTTTCTTTGAGAAGTTTGTTGTGTATGCGTCGGTCTTTTTTATCTTTGGCACGTTCAGATAGTTCCTGGATGTCCTCTCCTTCCTCGAGGGCCTGTGAATATCAGTTAGGAAAAGGGGTTATTTTTTAAAAAAAATTAAGAAACACACCATTGCCCAAGCATCATCACTGAGTCCGTCGTTATAACTGACAATGTTCCTGCGACGTTGCCCACGACCTTCAACGAGATCGTCAACCTCCTTCACGTCGAAAGGCTCATCAGTCTGGTAGCACTCGGGCAACTCCTCAAGCTGCATGAGAGGCGGAGGGGGTCTTCCTCGCTTGCCTTGCGCACGCCAGCTTTCCAACGCATCCTTTTCCCTTTGTATGTCCATTTCATGGAAGATACTAGTCTCGGACTTGTGGCGCGCAATCAATTCGTTCAGCTCGTCATCATTCATATCACCAGCCTCTTCAGTGTCTTCTTCCTGGTCCGCTTCTAGAATAGAACGCTAAAGTGTCTTCTATCAGCGGTTTAATCAGATGCAACTATTGGCGGTAGTTACCAAGAACTCCTCCTGTTCTTCCTGAGTAGACTTGTTGTCGAAACGACCAGCTTGGATAACCTTGTCGTCGATATCAAGCTTGTAACGAGCTCGCTGGTACATGGCCTCTTCCACACTCTTCTCTGTTATAAATCGCAAGATAAGAACTGCTTTGGTTTGACCAATACGATGCGCTCGATCCTGAGCTTGCAAATCCGCATGAGGATTCCAATCACTGTCAAATCTATTTTCCAATGAAATCAACCACCGCAAATGGTATCAACCTTTTTGTTGGGATGCTCACATGATGACGGTATCAGCAGTTTGAAGGTTGAGACCTAAACCTCCAGCCCTGGTCGACAAGATAAACACCTTGTACTCAGAGTCCTTGGCATTAAACATTTGTACAAATGAAGCGCGTTCTTCTGTCTTCGTGCCGCCATCCAAACGCAGGTGCTTCCAGTTCATCATCTTCAAAAAGTCTTCCATGATATCCATGACCTTCGTCATTTGGAAAAAGATGAGAACCTATAATAAGTCCGATTAATAGGTATCCTGTAGGACAAGGACGAGGGAGCTTACTCTGTGACCTGTAGCAAAAAATTTGGGCAGGACACGATGCAATAGTTCAATCTTTCCCGATGTCCTGACGAGTTTGTCATCAACATATCCACCGGGACTGATCTTATCCTCCACGCTTTCAAATAGGAAGGGATGCTGGCAGATCTTACGCAGTTGCATCAGCTCGTTACTGAGACCCTTCACACCACCAGATTTTCTTTGGAACGGCATAGAATTGAGCAAGTCGATAACGATAATCAAGCGATAAAGACATACCCTTTAGAATCTTTCCCATCTGCGATCATCTTGTGTTTCTTCATCTGTTTATAAAGCTGGCTTTGCAAGGCGCTCATTCTGATCTTGATGACCTTCTCGACCTTGTCGGGCAACTCGCTCTCGACGTCCTTCTTCAATCGACGCAGTAAGAATGGACGAAGTACTTTATGCAGACGTCGAATGATAAGAAGGGCCTCTTCTTCGTTCAAGTCGATCTTGTCGCCGGTACCAGAGTTGGCAAACGGTGTATTGAACCATTCATCGAAAGATTTGACAGAGTTGAAGATCTTGGGGAGGACGAAGTTTAAGAGAGCCCACAACTCCGGTAGGTTGTTTTGGAGAGGTGTTCCGGTGAGGATAAGGCGGTAACGAGAGTGGTAGTAGGTTGTCAGTGTCTGAGTGAGTTTACTTTGCGTATTCTTCATACGATGACCTTCGTCTAGAGAAGAAAAGCATAAGTATAGTGACGAAGAGAGTTAGAAGATATGACTAGCCGATGATCATGTGTACCCATTTGAGCTTGCTAAGGTGCGGGCGATCCTTGATAATGTATTCGTAGGTCGTTAGCAAGACTTGGAATTGACCCATACGTAAATCGCCTTGAAGAGCGCGACGCTGAGCAGGGTTGCCCTTGTAGGCAATCATTCGGACGCTGGGAGCCCATTTGGCAAATTCGCCCGACCAATTCGTCATAGTAGAAAGTGGCACAATGACAAGATAGGGACCGCGCTGTCTCTTAGATTCGATGAGGAAGGTGATTAGAGAAATCGTTTGGATTGTTTTTCCAAGACCCTTGGCAAAAGATCAGCTAGGGCCTTATCCCTTCAAAAAGTAGAGACTCACCATCTCGTCTGCCAGAATACCGTTAAGACGGTTGTTGTAAAGACTGACCATCCACTGCAAGCCTTTGATTTGGTAATCTTTGAGTTTACCACCGACAAGGATGTTTGGTTGCCTGGTCACTTTTTCGGATATTCTGTGGGCGACCGCATAATAATCCACCTTTTTGTCGTCGACAGCGTCGTCAGCGTTGACTTGAGCACCAAAAGTTGCTTCGTTCGCCGGGCCTTCTTCTTGTTCGAAGCCTGTCTCGTGCATCGGTCCGCCCTCGTTTTGCTGGGCTACAACTGCCTGGGCAAGAGAGTCAAGGTAGGCGTCGGTTTGTCGGAGCAGATGCGTGATACGAGTATCTTTAGCGGTATCAATAAGCTTCATGTATGCCTCTTCGTCATCAGCCTTGAGTGCCTTCAAACGCTCCTTGGCCAATCTCTCAATACGCTTCTGTTCTTCCTTTTCGGTATGAGCATGGAAGCTGAGGACAGCACGACCCAGACGCAGGACTTTGTCTTGAGCGACACGATTGACTGCGATAACTTCTCTTCCATGCGAGCAGATAACACTGAGTTGTTCGACATGCTTGTGTTTGGCGCGGCGTTCACGCTCGAGACGTTGTTTCCGCTCGAGTTGTTCAGTCATGCGAGCGTCACGGATGGTGGGTTTACGGGTACGGCGGAAATCAAGACGGTTGAGAGGGAGCATAGTTGAGTGAGTGAGTCTTTCAGCAACCTGAGCTCTCATGGCACGTTGTTTATCAACAACACGAAGACCCTTGAGCTCGATAAGGCCACGAATTTTTCCGTGGGCTGTATTGCTCGGATGAATGAGAGCACTGTAAGGTTTGAGAGCATCCAAAGGAGTAGAAATGGTACTGTCGTTTTCCTTGTCTTCTTTGACTTTTTCGTCCTGTGCGACATCGATCGTGATGTCGAAAGAACCGTCACCCATTGTTGCTGGCATCGCTTCAAGTTCCCGGATTCGTTGCTGCATTCGAGCTTCGATATAACGGTCTCTCTCGTTGAGTATTTGGTGTGCATCAAGCCCGACTGGCATGATCGTGGGGACAATGAGTCGTTGAAGGCGAGTAGAAATTTGATTTGGATCCATCTCCGGAGACCGCTTGAGATGTGAGAAGGGGTGTCTATAGGCATTGTAGGGGTATATTCCAGAGTCGACGTTGTCTTCAAGGAAATGCCCTTTGGAGTGATCTGCTTGGTTAATGGGAGTAGAGTCAAGCTCTTCTGCTTTGACTAGCTCTTCCGGGACGGCAGATGGAAGTGTAGGGGTAGATGACTCGCCCTTCGCTACTTTGACAGCAGCATCCACTATCCGTGAAGGAATATCCGGACCCTGGAGCATTTTCTCGAGATCTGCTACAGCACTATTGGGAACCCGAATGGCTTGTTGGATATGTTCTGGAACGGGCTGGCCACGGGTGATAAGCTTGAAAGCGTAGATTTGAGCGCGCAAAGCGCCAATTTGTTCCGGTGTGAATGATACGGGAGTCTGGGATGTGGGAGGGAAGGGCTGGACTGGGATTGGACCTGAAGTAAGGGAAGTGGGGACGACTGAGCCATTTGTTAGGGAAGGACCGTGACCATTGGTCATGACTTGCTGCTGCTGCTGGCCATGACTTGGGGATTGTTGTACTTGACCGCGTCCTTTGGATGATATGAGTTAAAATAAGCGCCAGGAAAAAGAAAAAAGGAAAGAACTGACTACTAAGCACATGAATATACTTCATGAGATTTTCGAGTTCATTGGGAGACTTTTGCTCTTGCGGGTTTTTGCGCAAAAAGTTTGCACGCTGTGAATGGAGAAAGATTAGTAAAATGTATGTAACGAGTCAAGGCATACCATGATCATTTGCTGGAGATCAGGCATACCAGGCTGCCTCGGTTGAATTTGTTGCTGGGCCATGTTCTGGGGCATGCCGTTGCCCAGTAAAGGAGCCGACATTGGAAAATCTTTTGATCTAGTGTCCTTTGTATACAAGACGAGGTCACGAATCCGCCGCGTGATAAAAGACCGCTCACTTGCAGCTGAGAGAAACACCAGCGTTTGACTCAACCTACGTGGGAACAAGACAGGCGGTCATGTGATCTAATATTCAAGTCGCGTCTCAATGATTGCTCATTCAACCACATCCAACAATGCCAGCAGAAAGAGCAGGTGTAAGTACTCCTTCCTTCATTCGCAATCACTAAATACAATACACATACAGTACACTGTCACAATGTTCCTCATTGACGTGTCTTCGTCAATGGGCTTACTGTGCACTGGTGGAAAAATGACTCATTTGGAATGGGCTCTTCAATTTGTAAAGCTCAAAGTACAGGAAATGGTACAACACGCACTCTCTTTCTTCCTCCAACTACTGAGATTTCCCTCTAGGTTTTCAACGGCAGAAAGACAGACCAATGTGGCGTCGTACTATTCGGCTCTGAGGGTATACCTAGTCCTGGACATCTCCACCTCCTTCAACTAAAGTCTCTGTTAGAAACTAATAATGTAATCAACGCCGAGAATGGAGGCTATGAAAACGTTCTCGAATATATTTCTATCGCCCAGCCAAATGCAAGTACTATTGCCAAGATAGACGCCTTGCAGGCTTCTGCAACATCAGGCGACCGTATGGTCTCTTTAATCTATTTGCATGCACTTCAAGTAATATCGTTGTTCAGCTATCGATGCACTCATTGTTGGTATTGAAACGCAAGCTAGATACCTTGCAAATAAGAAAACTTGGACTCGCAAGATTGTCATCCTTTCCGATGGCGAAAGTCCCATTGAAGTCGAAGACTGGGAGGCAACTGTCAAAAAGATGGATGCTCTCAATATAATATTGACAATTGTGTTAGTCCCTACCTTCGTTGCCCGAGGTATTCCCCTCACAATAATTGCAGCGGTGTTGACTTCGACGACGAGGAACTACCGTACACTGAGCCAAATAAGTCCACGATCAAGGTGCTGTAAATCGCACTAATTTGTGTACTTATAGTAAATTTGTGTTTTAGCGTGCAAACGAAACGTTTTACGCAACATTGACATCGAACATGAAGTCTGGAGTCTTTGGAAACCTCGACTACGCCCTTAGCGAAATATCTCGCCCCGATATAAAAGAAGTTAGATCAGCGCTAATGGGCACCGTTTTGCGTGTCGGAGATGTTGACACGCGCTCATCCGAGGCGTTTGAAATCCCAATCAAGACTACTAAATGCACCGCTTTGGCTCGACCCAAAGGTTGGAAAAAATTTGCTCTGAGAGAAGCTGCAGCTAAGGACGCCATGGATATGGAACTCGATGAAGAAGACCATTCACAGGAAGATGATGGGAAGGTTACATTTGCCCAGTTAAGGCTAAGAACAGAATACTTAATTGACCGCAATGCGGGAGACGAGGAAGATGATGAAGGCGACGTCAAGATGAAGCAGGAAGATGACGAGGAGAATTTGTTAGACAATGGAGAGGATGACACAGAGAAACATAAAGAAAATCTCGAGAAAGTGGAGAAGGAGGAGTTGGTTAGAGGTTTCAAGTATGGGACTACATATGCCCCCTGTCCGGATGGTCAATTTCCAAAGCTCCCGACAAGGAGGGGCATCCAGATTTGTGGCTTTTTCCTGGCAAAAAGGGTAGGTGCATTCGATCTCATTTCTTCATCTCGCTGATGGTTTGATATTCAACAGTTTCGCCGTGAACTGTCCATGGGTGAAATTCAATATATTTGGGCAGATCCATCCTCACCACAACAACAAGTAGCTTTGTCCTCCATTGCTCAGAGTATGCACAAGAAACGTGTAATGGCTATTGCCCGATGGGTTAGTAGGGACGGAATGGATCCTAAGATGGGTGTTTTGTCTCCGGCTCTTTTTGAAAATGTGGATTGCCTGCTTTGGAGTCACGTATGTTTCTTTCCTTGAACCAAAAATCCTCTCTGACTCGCGCTCATATCCTAGATGCCATTCGCAGACGATGTCAGAAAGTATACTTTTGCCTCCCTTGATAAACTGGTGTCAAAGAAAGGCGAGTTGATCACAGAACATCCATATCTACCCACAGAACAGCAGCTCGATGCAATGGATAAGTTTGTCGATTCCATGGACCTCATGGAAGCAGGTGACAAAAATGAGGATGGGTACGATTTTTCGTTGCTTGCCTAAGATTTGCACGTTAACTAACTATTGTAGTGAACGTTTACCCTGGTTTGATACTCTTCAATCATATAATCCTGCGATACATCGTATCAAACAAGCCATGTTTCACTGTGCAGTCGTAAATGATATCGCAACCCACCCTCTCCCGCCACCACATCCTGAGTTACTTAAATATTTTGAGACGCCTAAAAAAGTGCTTAAGCATGCACGAGATGCCGTCGAAGAATGTATATCGACTTTCAAAGTCAAAGAAGGTGACAAAGTTGAGCATTTGCTTGTTCGAGTTTTGATTGAATGTCTATGCAGTGCCAAAGAAAATTGCAAAGGCTCGGAAAGATGGTCATGTTCATGCTCAAGACGGAGATGATAACTTGCTTCTCCTTGATCGCAAAAAGGCACCAGGGAAATCTTTCGTACATGTTGCGGAGGCCTCGTCTTCTTCCAGCAAGGCTAAAGCCAATGTTAATGCGGAGGACAGCGAAACTGAAGATGATGACGAGGATCTTTTGCTAACTAAGAAGCCTAGCACGCCTTTACCTCAACCCAGGGATGCGGCACCGTTGCCGACGCCTGCTAGATCTTTGTCTCCTCAAATCGACCCAGGTCGCGCGCCTAATAGGATCATTGGTACTACGTACCCATTGAAAGATTTCAAGAAGAATATTGCGCAAGGCGACGTTGTGACGAAAGCTGTTGAAGATCTCTCGGCAGTTCTCACAGAGATTGTCATGCGGCCATTTGCTTCCAGAAGGAAGTCTGAATTACTGGAATGCATGACGGTGTTGAGGAAAACGTCCCTCGAGGTATTTTGAGATCTTTAATTCTTAACTTGAGCATATTCGTCTAATGCAGGATCTTATTTAGGAGGATGAGATCGACGCTTGGAATACGTATGTCCTTTCATTCCTTGGCGTGTTTCTGATATAACATCTCTATCTGCATTTTCTAGCTTCCTTCGCAACCTCAAGGCGAAATGCCTTTCGATGCCAGGCAATCCCGAGTTTTGGTCCGATGTGAAAAAAATTGGTAGAAACTTGAGTTTGATCAGCAAAGCGGAGGCAAGAAAGCAGGGTGGTTTATCAAGCGTTGCGGATGATGAAGCTGAAGAGGTTCGTTTTTTTTGTGAGGTCCCAAAGCAGTGAATGGCTACTGATATCTTCCCTCGTTTCAGTTTATTTCTTGAATAATCGTACAAATTCGTAATTGTACATTATCCAGTATCTCTGCTTATGATCTGCCTATCTTCTGAAATAATGTAGCTTGATAAATGGCCTACGATGTTTTACTCCACCAACCTCCCAGTAAACTACTGAGACCAGCGCGAGCCTGTGGCTGTAGTTGAGGAGCAGGTTCTACATGTTCTTCAACCTTTGCTTTAGAAATTTGTTTTTTCTCTGATGCTAGTTCCGACTTGGCCTTGCTAGCTGCTGTACTACTTGTTGGCGGAGCCATAGGTTTCTTGCCGGTTCGCTCCTGTAAGTGATCCATATCTAACTCGACATAGTTTAAGGCTATGTTGAAGAAGAGAGGCTTTTTGTATGTCGTGGGGTTGGTCTTCAACGAGCCGCCATTGTAGGTAAACCAGTCTCGTTTGAGTTGCAGACTGTCGGACGCCATTGTGCTTTCAAATTCTTTTATTTCATCGTTCCTTAATGGGAAGAAGGATGGTGTGGCGTTGGTTATGAGGTCCAATTCTGATAATGAGAAGTTGGAGATCGTTTCTCGGATATGGATTGACGCATGTTGGAGGAGGGTCAGCCCCTCAGCATATTTCTTGACTGCTGAGTAGCATTGGGCAAGATAAACACATCTACAAGTATCAAGTTGGATAGGTCTGATGTCTGATATCAGCTTATCTCACCTTTGCGCATTTGTGAATGAAATCCTCGCTTCTACTGCTGAGGCAAGGTCGGGATAGTCGTCGACAATAGTCAAAGTCCTCATTTGTGTCAGACTTTGGAGAACAGTGTCGAAAAGCTTGATAAGTGCAGGGTACAACCGATAGTCAACAGGCTGTTTCACGGTTCTCTTCTTGTTTTCTTGAGCCTTTGGCTTATCCCCAGACTCTGAAGCAAGAAGTGTGGATTTGAGTAACAGGTCACGTTGTATACGCCGGGAAAGAAGTTGGTAAAGGATATAGGCATGGACGAAATGGATATCACGTCCTCCACCGGGAGACGAGGAGGCAACTGTACCGTTCAGCTGACACGGAGAGTGAGAAAACTAGCTATTTAAAAGAATTGATACACATACCTGCTGAACTCCCTGCAATTTTCGAGCAACTTCCTCAGCATCGCTCAATGCCAATAAAAGAGCATCGAAAGCTATTACTCCCAATTTCGACTTCTTGCCCGAGGTTCCTGTTGGGCGACGAGAATCCTTCTGACTGGCATCGAGTGCAACCTCCGCTTCCTCTACCTTCAAAAGTACATCCACTAGTTCTGGATATCGCACCGGGATTGGTTGGCCATCCCACAACCGCTCTTTTAGCTTAAGTTTCGAACCGGCCACTCGCTCCTCAGCCTTTAAGTTAGCGACAAGTGCATCACAGTTTTCAATAAGTTGGTTTCTGTGTTTGGGAGCTAGTTCGGAAACGATGCCGTTTACGTCGTACGCTTTTGCACGACCTAATTCATGGGCACAGTAGCGAATCTCGGGCCCGATCTCGTCTGAAAAGAGTATGGCAAGCGCCTGGTCGCGACTTGTTGAAGCTGAGTTGACAAGATCGTCCAGAAGGCCTCTTGCGACACTGAGCTGTATAAGAGCATCCTCAAAGTCATCTCGGTAGCGGAGGAAACGACCATGGAGGATGACGGTATAGATCGTAACTTCAATAATATTTTCGGCAGACATACGGGAGGACGCGAAAAGAGTCTGACAGAGGGAGAGTAGTTGAGTTGACCAATTGACGGCACGGCGAAATCGACCAGTCGCACTGTGTCGCAGAGTTCTGAATTTGTCGTCGTTGGCAGGTTGCAAAGATGAGGTCGTGAGCTCCTGCGCATATGCCCAAGCTCGTTCCGCTTCAAAGAAGAACAGTTGTAGGCTATGAGAAGGATGTCAGTCATGGATAGGATGAAGAAATATAGCATCTCTCACTGTCCATCCTTGGCTGCCTCTGGGTTGATCGGCGGTAATTTTTTGAAATCCTTTCCTTTGCCATGAGTGATTTTCAAAGTCGATCTCAGACGATGTGTACGATTAGCACAATGTTTTCTGTATCTTAATTTGAGTCATAATCGATTATGGTTCAATAAAGCGTACCGATAACGCGTAAAGTCATTGTAGCGCAATCCATATGCACTTCTCTGCTCGTTTGCCAATTGTAAGGCTAGGTTAAGTTATCAGAATGAGCCTGTCTAGAAATGTTGGAAGCCAACCTCGAAAAGCCACAATGCATTTAGAAGTTTCTGTCATACCTGGAAGAGAAGGGACGGTCATCATCAATTTTACGCTTATACAAGTAATAATCACAAATGGCCGATTTGCTACCTCCAACGCTGCAAAATATCTTAGAGCAGACCTCGTTGAAATGGATTTTCTGCGGTGAGTATCGTTTTCATTTTTACAGTGATAATTCACTTATAATTGATACCCTATCTAGGAGGAAAGGGTGGTGTCGGTGAATCTACGTCCTCCAAGTATCTACCCAGCTTGTGTTGACTCGCTTTTATCAGGCAAGACGACAACTTCATGTTCCCTTGCAATTCAACTTGCGAAGTGCCGCAAGTCCGTTCTATTGATTGTGCGTCCAACTAATATCAACATAGAACAAACGTTTAAAGTCTAACCTTTTGTAGTCAACGGATCCAGCTCATAACCTGTCCGACGCATTTGGTCAGAAGTTTTCCAAGGATGCCACCAAAGTAAACGGGTTTGACAACCTATTCGCAATGGAGATCGACCCAACTAGCTCCATCCAAGAGATGGTCGAACAATGTAAGAATCCCTTCTTCAATGCGTAACACCAATTTATCAATTGCCTGAGAAGCTGACTCAAATGGGATGATGGGATCCATGATGCAAGACCTAGCTTTTGCAATCCCTGGTGTGGACGAAGCTATGAGTTTTGCCGAAATTATGAAGTCAGTACGACGTATCCGTTCTTTCACATCTCAATTTAATACCTGGATAGGCATGTAAAGTCGATGGAATACTCTGTAATTGTCTTTGACACAGCGCCAACTGGCCACACGTTGCGATTCTTGTCCTTCCCCACCGTACTCGAGAAGGCGTTGGGTAAACTGAGTTCCCTTGGTTCTCGATTTGGGCCAATGATCAGTCAGGTTAGCCAAAATTTATTCCATGATTCTTGTAACTGATAGGATATTAGATGTCGGCCATGATGGGCGGAGAAGCTGGATCTCAAGAAGATATGTTTGCGAAACTTGAAAATATGCGTGCCGTCATCACAGAAGTGAATACCCAGTTCAAAGATCCCGTAGGTCAATTCACATGACTAGAAGGTCCTCATATTATTAACGACTCTCAGGAAAAAACTACTTTCGTCTGTGTCTGCATTTCAGAATTTTTATCTCTATATGAGACGGAACGTCTCGTTCAAGAGCTGACGGCCTATGAGATCGACACACATAATATCGTTGTCAACCAACTGCTATTTCCCAAGACATGTACGTTCCTTCTCACCTCTTTTCTTTCCACCGTATTTGACTTGTTCCAGCTTCGAATTGCGAGCATTGCCATGTGCGCCAAAAAATGCAACAAAAATATCTTGCAGAGGCTCACGAGCTTTATGACGAGTTTTTCCACATCATCCAGCTTCCTCTGCTCACAGAGGAGGTACGAGGTCCAGAGAAACTCAAAGATTTTAGCAAGATGCTGGTTGAGCCATACGTGCCCCCTAAGGATTAGCTTACAGGATGCAGCCCTAGTTGATACTACGCAATACTTCACTCGGGACAAGTATTCGCTCCCATTGTCGAATGTTTGGAATAGAAGTCTCTCGTTTGTCCGGGACATGTCTAGCGTTATTTCAAGGGATGCCTTGGAGACGTTCTAAGTTCATATCAATCATTTGGCTTCTATTTTGATTGTCTGGATCGTAATGGTATATACTATTGTAACTGAGGCTAGCTAGGGCTGGTGCACACCTTGCAGCGGGAACTTGTCATATTAAATAACTACGTGCAAGGTTGGAAATATTAAGAAAGCGACAAATTTAAACTAGACATCACTAGCGACATCAAAACCCTGTTAAAGTAACAAATAAATTATATGCAGTCGATTATGCGAGGGGAAACTCAATGGCATTCGAATTGTATACTTTACGACGAATTCAGAATTCGTTCAGCGGTTTCCGACCAATCAAAACCTTCGCCGTTGCCAAGGGGTGGTGACATGCGGCGGGGTATATTACTTTTCATGCCTCCTACAAAACGTTTCCCATACACCTGCTGGGCAAGACCTTTGACCTCGCCGAAATCTGTCGTAGCCTGAGCCTGGAGGAAAGCAGCATTCTTGGCACGATGGGAAAGACAATTGGGCTCAACGTAGCCATTGAGCGACCCTTCTAGCTCGTGATCTGAATCTGGCGTCATTGGAAGAGAGTCTTTGTTCAAAGTGCCTCCATGCGTCTTTGCCAGGATGCCAGCAATGTCTAAGCTTTCACCGGGAGGAATAGGAATAGGCTGAGATGGAGTGACGCAAGGCATGTCGACCTCTTTACGAAGTACTGTATCTACGTCGACAGCTGAAAAGAATGCGACGCCTTGCGGCAGATCATCCATCCCAAGGTTATAGGCGAATAGGCTTCGGGTCCAGATGTTGGCGATCTGTAAAGCCAGAGCTGTACGATACTTGTCTTCTTCTGCGACGAGGTATCGCAATTCATCATGCACAGATATCAGATAACGAGCTTTGATGTCATATTTGGCGATGAGATGGTTCATTGAGACAATGAGGAGGTGGAGATAATCCACTCCCGAAGACTGAACGACCCAATTGATGCGTGAAGGCATATAGTCGGTACCGAAGCCAGCAGGTAAATATTCTTTTGACAGTGCATGTGTCACCCCACAACCGAGAGCTGGGGTTTGGGGCTTATCAGAATTTGCGATTTCTTCCAATTTATTGAAAAGATAACTTTCCGTTCCCCCAAACCAAAATTTCCGCTCGAAAATATCCGTTCGATGGGTGTTTTTGCCTTTGGTAGAAGCGTAAAGGTTTTCAGCGAGTTTCTGAGCCTCTTCAGGCAGCATACCTGCATTAGATTGCAAGAGCAACAGGACTGCGTGTCGCATGCCAGCCCCATAGATACGTGAATAGTTGAAGACTTTGGCTTGGTCGCGAGAAAGACCCAAAATACTGGCAGTCTTAGAGTGCAAATCAGTACCGGCGGCTTTTGTTCCTTCCAGAGTCATCCATCCGATTGCAGACGCCCCGTGCAGACCAAATTGTGCGTCGCCCATGCAACTGGAGATCCAAAGTTCCTCACTATCGACGTCAGCGCCCACAATCGCATAACCTGGTGGGGCGCGAACCATTGCCTTGAGCTCTGACCCAACCCGATTTTTCTTAGCGTTGCTAGCAGTCAACCATGTTTTCTCTATGGCGCGTCGAGTGACAGTCCCCATCGTGATGACTTGAGGCACGATGATGCCCCATTTCTTCCCGCTTTCTGGCATGGTGGGAAAACCCAAGGATTGTTGCGAATTCTGCCATACCACTGTTTGGTTGAGAATTCTATCTCGAGCACTGATCCAGTAGCTGCACAGAGCATTCACATCCAAAGCTTCTTTGGCTTCATTTCCAGGGCTTTTCAAAGTTCCATCTTGAGCGAACTTGATGAAAGTCTTTCCTAAAGGGTTTCCGACATTGGCCTTGTCGCCATCTTTGTGAGGGAGCTTGTAGTAGACGTAACCACCACTGAGGGTAGATTCTGCCAAAGCACTGTCTGCCGGATCATAAAAATTGACTGACGTAAAACGGGTCTTGAAACCAGCATCGGAAGGCACACGGAAAGTCCATCCATGTTCACGAGAATGAGACAGAGGCCAGCCTAGCCACGACAGGCGTAGGAGCAGAGGCGCGATACGGTTGCGCACTGTTATTTCAAGCGTACCGGGAGGCATGTCTTTTTTTGGCTTCGTCGCGTCCCAGTACCACTTAGGCCATAGGACTGGGGGGAGTTTCGTGGGTTTCGGTTTCTTGGGTTTCTTCGAGCGAATGTCGTTATCGGTTTTTGAAGAGGGCGAGGAAGGAACGGGGGTCCAGTCAAGTTGACTCAGCCATGGATCACCTGTGACCTCAGCTGTTGGCATTTGGAGTGTTGATTCGGTTAGAGTTATAATTCTTTGTTGTGTTGCCTCGCTTCTCTGGCCATCACAAAGTGCCAAAGCAAGCTCAGGATCTACGGAGCACAATTGCCCGCTTTTAAAGAGTTTCGGCGCGTATCTTGATAGAATACGAAGTGTCTTTTTTCCTGCCAAGAGTTCAAGCGAAGTGACTTGACCGTCCACAAAGTAATGCCAGCGCTGCTTGGCGTTGTAGTGCAGTGGCTGTCCATTAAATGAGAGTTTGAGCAGAATTGGGACTACGCGATCGATTGTCGATTTCGCAAAAGGATCGGAAATAACTTGCAGTAACCAGGCTGGCTTGGTATCAACAGTAAGGCTGGTATCAACAATATTGGGTTCCGGATCTATACACTGAAACCAAATTAGCCTGGATAGGGAGTAGGCTTAACTGAAAGTACCTCGTTGCTAGTAATGGGAGTTATTCCTCTGGATTTTCCTGCAATCTTCGGTGTCCAATCCAGCTGACTCAACCACGGGTCGTCCATCCATTTCTTATCGTCGCCATCCATTAGAGTACGAGCGTCTTCCGCCAGTTTTCTGAGTTTCATTTCAACCGTTTCTTCCATGTCCCGGTATACAGTTTCGGCCTTTTCCAAGTAACTTTCCCAGTTCTGATCGACGGTTAAAAAGCTCGAACCCATAGTTAAAACTCCTGCGAAAGATATTGGGTGTGGGCACGCAATAAAAAAGGCTGGTAGAGTGACGGCGTAGACCTCGTGTGTAACCGAAACGTCGGTTGCGCAGTAGTCGAGGTAATCTGTCAAATTGTCGCGAATATGCTGAGGATCTGAGGTCATGAAGTCACTCCTGATCTGCTTATCCATTTCGATTCCACAATGAAGTTTGGCGACATCTGCTAAAGAATTGGTGGAAGTGAGGTCTTCCCATCTTGTTGACGAGATGTCTGCTTCTGAAACATCAATCTCAGTCTCAGTAGCTTGTAGTAGGAGAAGACTTTCTTCCATTTCATGGCGGAGTCGACGAAGCTCCTCCCGTTTGACTGCATCAATTTCCTCACTATGGCGTTTGTCGACAGTGTTCAGCAAATCCCTAACCGCCTCTACTGCTTCCTCTTGTTGTTCGCTTTCTGTGTCCTTCAATTTTCGATACTTCATCCACGCAGGACGTTGGTGGGAAGATATGCCACTCACAGCGACGTGGAGGGCCATTGTGTCAATGAACCTGTTTGCGGAAGAGTCTAAACTATATTCTTCCGAGACCCTACCTCGATCGTAAGAGACGTTGTGGCCAATGACTACTCGAGGCGTAGCAGGATCACCTAACGGTATTAACTGTTGAGGATCCTTCGATTCTCCCAGCAACCATGGCGAGATCCAGGCATACCACGCATTGCCTGAAGCTGCACATGCCATAACAGCATAGGGATGGTAGTTAGGCATAGTTTCGACATCGAAAACCAGCATATTTTCTGGTCTTCCATCATGAGTCGGGACGTCAACATGTTCGCTGTAACTCAAGCCATTGGAAACATGATAATATTTTGTCCATCCACTTTGAATGTGCCAATTATCAGGTTTTGGGGGGAGTTGAAGGGAAGCTAATTCCTTAGAAATAGTGAGCCAGGGCTCTGAAGCATGTACGCCGATGCGGTGGAAGTGTTCTGAGATGTTAGATCCTTGCAAGGGAGGGAGTTGAAAATTGATATCAGATAATACGGAACCTTGCGTAGGATCTAGGCCATGCATACGCAGATGTTCGCGAGATATTTGAACGTATGAAGGTGGGGGTGAAGGAAAAGACACATTTTTGAAAATCTGGGAATGCAATATGCGGGAGAGGAGCTGCACTCCAAGTTCGTTCCTTTTGACTTGTGGCATGAGAGATGGCACTGAGTGTGGAATATGTAGTCCTAGACATTAGACTCACCGTGACGCCGAGCAAGCACCTCATTATCAGAGGCGGTCAATTCGCTAGTAGCTTCATTTCTGCGGACAGCTGTGAGCGGGTTGTTCGCTGACAAAGTCTTTTGCTTCAATATTTGTAAATCAGGTGTAGACGAACGGAAAAGACGGCGGAGACCGATAGTTGATTTAGGAACTCTGGAAACAGGACTGTGCATTCCAAAGCGGCGAAGGTCATGGGACCACAGATAGTGATTTTCATTACAGAACCCTCCCAAAATTTCTCAGCTATGTACAAACAACCGCTTTTGGTAATTATAAAGGCGCGGCACACCTTTCGTTCACGGCAATCTGCATTATCACATGTCACATTGTCATCGGGTGTGACGGTTCGCGCATCTGAACTCTATCGCTGATCATGCATCGATCATCATGGACTTTGTTTGCTCAATTCAATTCACTTTTGACCCAAGGAATCAATTTCAAAAACTTCTTTTTCTTGCTAACCCCCCCGTCTTGCCCTTGAATCAATCTCCCTCAACAACCAAGATGGCCACCATCGATGATTACACTGCGATCTTTCACGATGGTAGTTTGACTTCTCAAGGGGGCGCACATTTTGCACTCGACAGGCTCGCCACGTGTATAGTGGACAAGGACTTGGAGTCATTTCTGAATAGATTACTTTCCTCTTCCTGTCATACGACTCCTCTACTTATTGAGCTCATCCTTTCTTGTAAGTATTATCTTCGGTGTGATTTGGTTTTCACAATTGCTGACTTCTAGACCAGCGACGGAATGCGGACAGCCTTTTGCCAACTGGTTGCTGGGTCACTTCCCGTTATATCCCAAAGACTTCTGTTCGTCATCCACGGCCTCAATTCTTACCAGACTCTCTTCATCCCTACTCTTTGAATGTCCTTTCGAACGCGATCTTCGGGAAAAACTAAGCATCTGTCGCCCACGTGTTGAAAATGCGCCGCGGGCACTGAGGGCCTTGTCGGAAGCTACCTTTCCAAATAAAACTGAGAGACACACTGAGGAAGACGAACTTGATATGGAATATCTCGTCAAAAAGCCACAACGCCAACGTAAGGGGGCAAAAGGTTCTACGAAGTCTTTCAATCCCCTAGGAGAGAAAGCACTTGGTTTTTTTGATTTCAGTGCACCCTTCGATTCCCAGGAGGCAGAGAATCAAATCAGGGCAATTTTGAAGGACCAACAGGATATTTTGAAGGTTTTTGATCTATTTTATGGATAATATCGGATCCTGATCCCCATTCATATTAAGTTCTATCTTGAAAGCATGCAACGCCATGATATTGCGGCTGCCATCTTAACAGCATGTGTACATCGGGAAGTCCCTGATACAAATATAAACACTGACATCGTCGAGGAACAAACGACTCTGTCCTCGAATGAGTTAAAATCGACACCAGCTGCTTACCCCATGGTCCAGCCTATGAAAGCGTATGTACCATGCCTGCATAAAATAGTTGAATGCTGATAACTAGCAGCGCACTTTACTTTGAGAGTGCCGAAGGATTTGGGGAGTGGCGCATTCTGATATCTACGCGAGCTGATCGTGACCTACGCAATGCTCGCAGGAAAGATTCCAAGTTTTTCAAGATCATCGTCAAGAAAATAAAGTAAGAAACTAAGATGGTTTCATAAAACAGTCATGCAATAGAGCATTTACAGGGAGCTTTCCAATGGGCACTTTTCGGACGACAATCAAAAACGACTGAACGGTCAAAACACCGAAATACCGATCTATGAAGCTAAGATGACAAGTGACACGCGTTTAGTTGTAAGTGCCTGCTTCCCTGTTTGCCTTCAGGTACTTATCGGATTACTGCGGTCAGTATCACATCGATTGCCTTCCGGAATACGACGCCGACGTTTGTTCACTTTTTTTTTGTCCAAGTTCTGACCACTGAACGCTTTGATCTGATCAGGTGGAACGGCAAGGTAGGCAGAAGGATCTAGAGCTCCGTTCCCCACTGACTCTGAACCTGAAGTTGTCAAGATTTTTGGCGTTTACACTCATACCCAATTTGACAACCGACTTTGGGACTCAGTTGGTTATCATCTTGGAAAGAAAGGCAAAGAATACCGACATAGATGCACCTTTCGCATTCAACCTCATAATAAAGGAGACAAAGTATTTATGCCTGCGTGTTTCCCCCCTCCTGACATTGTCGAAGAGGAACTCGGTATTGTCCCAGAGATTCCTTGTGATAACTTGGAGGAGGTGAGATCACCTACATTTCTGTAAACAGTTGACATGTTGATGGTTAATATATAGATTCATTCACTGCTTGTGTGAGTAACAACAGGTGAAGCACCCTCACGAACTTAATTCATCCAACCTCTAGCCTTGAAAAATTCGTCGCTTTTTCTCAGGTAAGTGTCACATTGGGTTATAGATAGTAATGATGTTCAAGATAAAAATTTAGGCTCTTCTAAATAGTACGTTCAAATGAGATATGATGTGTGATTTCCTTTGTACTTATATACAACAGGTATCATGGCAGACCTCGATGTCGCTCATGTCTTCAATGTTAGGTCAGTAACTACCTGCGTTCGAGTGAGTTGATCAATTTATCGACGATCTTATCCAGTCCGCAGGAGAAAGAAATTATCGAATACCCTCATTCTTGCTATGTCCTTGGTAGAAGTGGGACTGGGTTCGTAATCAATTGATACTGTCCGCCGTTCCGCTGATAAAGTTTGATTTCCACAGGAAAACCACAACAATGCTGTTTAAAATGCTTGGAATTGAAAGAGCGTATGTCATGCGTAAAGATTCGATGCCTAAGCCTCGCCAGATATTTGTCACCCAGTCACGAGTTCTCGCGGGCAAAGTTGAAGAATATTTTTCTAAACTTTTGGATTCACTGGCGACAGCCGAGAGAACCCGGGAGGAGCTTGCCCAATTTGTGAAAAGCAAGCGCCAACAGAACGAAGGACTTATTGACATTGATGATGACCAGACCTGGCGAGCAGATCTACCATCTCGGTTCAGTCAGCTCCAGGACGAGCACTTCCCCCTCTTTCTGACCTTTGACCGTGTGAGTACTTATAAATGATGTTTGTTTCACCTTTTTCTTATCACAATCCAAGTTGACATCGTTACTGGAAGCAGATCTCTCTCAGGCCACGCGTGACTTTGGTTCATCCAAATTTTTACTCCCGAACCAGGCATTCGAAAGCCAAGCAAAGAATGAGAAAAAATCCAGATTGATCACTTATGCCGTCTTTCTGGAGGCATACTGGCCGCATTTCTCCCAAAAATTGACGAAAGGCCTCGGTACGTTATCCCTTGCGTCGGATTTTCTCTTCATGTTCACTGTACCTCTATATGCAGACCCCGCACTTGTCTTTAGCGAGTTAATGGGTAACTATTCTGCAATGGTTACAAACCCAATATCTAATATCAATTTAGGTGTGATCCAGGGTTCTGAAGAGGCCCTTTGTCAAGACAATCGATTCCTCGACAAAACAACTTACCAAAATCTTAGCCACAGAACTCAGTATGCTTTCGCCAACCGGCGCGATACCATCCACTCAATCTTCATGCTATATCTGAAGCAAAAACGGATGGCCAATGAACATGATGCTGCAGACAGGTATATATCATTTTCGAGGAAGTCTGGGATCGCCGCTGATGAAACAAACATAGAACGCATCGTGTTTTAAACGCCATTCAAGACGGTGGTGTCCCTGGCCAAAAGATTGATTACCTGTAAGAACTCTGAAGCTCTTGCAGGAGGCCATGTTTACATGCTCTTTATTTTTGTTAGATACGTCGATGAAGCCCAAGATAATCTTCTGATTGATGCTCTTCGTTCGTTTTCACTTTCTATCGCGGTTATGCACGCTAACCTCTTCTAGTTTTGAGGTCTTTGGTTCGAAACCCAGACGGCCTGTTCTTGGCAGGAGATACGGCACAAACAATATCGGTTGGATCTTCATTCCGATTCAACGATTTGAAGGCTTTTTTGTATCGTTTAGAGGTACATGTTACACCTTTGGCTCATGACGACTTCCTTTCTCAATTGCAATATAGAAACGAAGAGGACAAAATCAGCAAGTGACGCAGGAGGCTCCACGCACTTTTCAATTGGCCATCAATTACCGCTCACATGGTGGAATTGTTCAATGTGCCCATTCAGTTATAGAGTTGATCACTGAATTTTGGCCATATGCAATCGACGTCCTATCGCGGGAAAAGGGCGTTGTCCATGGTTCCAAGCCCGTTTTCTTTAGTGGTTGGGATAGTGAGACGGTTCGATATGTATGGACCTTATCGCCTTTTTCCTTGAAACTATTTGCTCAAGCCCTCTTGATAGGAACAATTTCTATTCGGCGAAACGTGAGTCACAAACTTCGTTTACTCAAAGAACGGCTGACAGTGGACCTCTGCAGTGGAAATCCGATCGAGTTTGGAGCCCAACAATGTTTGTTAGGATATTGATTTTGATCTACTCGGGTGACTGAATGCTAACATCTAGGTATTCTTGTGCGCGACGACGCGGCACGTGACGAACTTCGCCGTCAGGTCGGAGAAATTGGTCTAATAATGTGGGTGTTTTCTCTTCCACCATCCTTACGTCTAACTGTGTTTGTATAGGACACTATACGAGAGTAAAGGTCTTGAATTTGATGATGTATATCTTTTTATAATTTTTTTTGTATTTGAATAACCCCACTCTTCTTGTCCTTTAGGTCCTTCTTTATAAGTTCTTTGAGGACTCCACTGTGGAACTAGCACAATGGCGTGTTGTTCTGAATTCGTTAGAGAGGAAGCAGGCGTTGGTTCCGGATGTTCTGGCACCTCGGTTTGACGAAGTCCGCCACGCCGGTGTTTGCAGTGAGGTGTGTTTCTCCGCATACACAATTTAGCTTTTACTCAAAGTTGCCATGCTAAACAGTTGAAGTTCCTGTATGTTGCCATCACTCGAGCCAGAAAAAATCTGTGGATTGTTGATTGTTCTGAAAAAGGCGAAGCAATGCATGTAAGCTTAAGCTTAATGAAGTAATGGTGCCACTTGATGACCAGGTTTCTGCAGGCTCTATGGACATCGAGAAACCAAATTCAAAATTGTACCCCTGGCACTGATGTTCCTCGTCTCGCTGTGTCGTCATCTCCAGAAGAATGGGAGAAATCTGGAAAGACCCTTTTCCAGAACAAGCGATATTTGCAGGCCATGCATTGCTTTGAGCGAGCTGGTTTGAACCGCGAAGTGGCCGTTTCACACACATACTATCTTCGCGAACAAGCACGATTGACGTCCAACGATGGATCAAAACAAAGAAGCTTATTGCGTGAGAAAGCATTTGCCACTGCAGCCAATGCTTTTCTATCGTGTGCAATGTCGGCGACAACTATGAAGGAAAAGAAAGCCTACCTTCGCAATGCTGCAGATTGCTTCGAGAATGCGCTTGACGATTTCAAAGCAGCGCAGGCCTATGCAGAAGCTGAAGAATTTACGGTTGCAGCTAAACTTTACAGAAAATGTGCTAAGTTTGACGAGGCCGTAGCCATTGTGACAGACCATCGTCAATTCGTCGAACAGGAGGTGGCTGAAAATATCATTGACGTGGCGCGGCTTTTTTATTTCAAAGGCGGCGAATTGGAGTAAGCGCAAAAATTTCTCATACTAACGTGGTTTCCCATTTAACCCTTTCTATAGTAAAGCAACTCAGCTTTTCGATTCGGTTGATGAAGAACTTGAATATCTTGAGGACTTTGATCTCGATATTTCGAGAGCGGCAGTACTAGAAAAATTGCACAAATATGAAGATGCAGCTGAAATACATCTCCTGGAAGGGCGAACTCTCGAAGCGATCAGGCTGTTTTTGGTAGACGGGAACAACCAAGCCGCTATCAAACGTGGAAATGCTTGTATTTTGCAAGGCCTTTGGGAATATGTGTCCTTTGGCGTAAAGGTGTTCTCCAAGCCAGAAGAAGTGACCCGGCTGTTAGTCTTAGCATCCAAAATCAAATCATCGGACTTGCTTGAAGATGCTGCAGTTGATGAAGTGCGTGAAGTATTGTAAATTCCTCCTGGAAGTTTGCTAAAAGTGCATTTCGTGTGATATAGCTGACTATGTTTGAAGCTATTAAGGCTGGAGATCTCAAGGTTCTGCGCACCCTCAGCAAACAATTTGTCTCCAGAGGTGACAGGGTGTCCGCTGTTTTGTGCCTAGACCACTACTTTCACTCATTCCCGAGTCTTCGCAACTTGACGTCGCTTGACTTATCTGAACTGCTTCATGATTTTCTTTTTTACTGTCGATCTCTCGAAGACCTGATCCTTCTCCCAAACCCTTGCAATAACATCCGAATCCGGAAATTATTTCGAATCCATCCATCCTCCGACAATATCCTTTTGTTACCCAATGCAACATTCTTGCACAGCAAAATTATTGAAACTCGTGCAAACCTTGTGCGATCTGATGAAGAAGGCATCCTTATTTCAGAATGGGAATTAACACGCAAGTTTAAAGAATGCCTTATGAATCGCCTGCTAGGTATAATCAAGACGGAAAACGATTCTTGTCATCATGCGCCAGCGTTTACACCCTGCCTCCCCTACATTGTTAATCGTCAATGCAACAGGGTGCAGTGTCCTCGACAGCATATCGATACCACCTCCTTGACTCGAAGCTGGTATAATCTACAAGTCAGGATCCATTTGCAACAGATTCTTATCTTTCAAACTTTGCGCACCGCACCACCGCATGGCGTTGATAAAATAAAGCAGTTCAGGTATGTCTAGATATCTCGGTCCCAAGCTCTAGATCATTTATTCGCATAGATACTGGATTGGTCGACTTTACGAGACGCTATACCCCCCGTTGTTCCACCTTGGAAACGTGGCCAATTTAGACATCGCCGTACTACCAGAGGCCAACATTGGATTCAAGGTTGCTAAAATGTGGTCACTCAATGTCCTTTACAGCCGAAGTCATCATCGACATGACCCAAAAATTCTCACTGTGATCTGCCAGACTGCCAGATTTTGCTTTTTAGTTGACAAACAAAGGGCACTCGGTTATGTTTATAAAGCACCAGTCATCAATCTGTTCAGCACACTGTCAGACTTTTTGCGGAAGTCTGGGGATAAATGGATCTCTGTCGTGCCCGAAATCGTTGATTCATTATTAAGGATGGAGCATCAATCTATTCCCCTTGGTGTTTTATTTGTCAAGTAGGTCTAAAGATGCTTAAACCGATATCGGATTTCCAACTCAATCTATGATCCAGGCAAGTCGTAGACAAGTTGCTTCCTATCGATATTACTGTTCTCTGCGATATCATTGACTACCTTTGTGGCATGGTCATATTAGTCCTCAGGAACTTGCACAATGTTACTCTTCCGCGTAGCTGGTTCATCGCCCTTCTGCCGAACTTGAAGAATGATCCAAAATCCAACATTGACATGCGCACCCCGGTGAATGCGCTTATTCAGTCGTTGGGACAATTGTTAAATCGCATTTACTTGGGAAAAGATCTTCGTGAGTGGACAAGCTGAACATTGTGATCGTGGGTATACTGACTGTTGTAGATCACCTCCTGTATGAAAACTCTGATCTCGACCGCCTCTTCATACAACGCGCTACTTTCATTTCAAGAATGTGAGTTCTGTTTACTTGTGTGCTCGTCCAGCCAGCCAACTTGCTTTCACCTTCCAAAGATGTAGAGCCATGGGTTTGGGTAGGTTCTTGTATAGTCTGTTATTTTAAGAATGCTCACCTCTTCAGTTGGTTATAATCTCTTCAACCCGCCTTTGAGAGATGAGATTCTCGGTTTCATGAAGCTACTCAACGGTGCTGCCCCAAACAAACCTCACAATCTATATAAAGAGTTAGCATGTCAATGTTTTTCTTTTGGCAGTGCGGTTTACAGGTCCCTAGGTACGCCTACGCAAAAACATGGGGCAGAGTTGCAGTTACCATCCAAGGGTCTACAAAGGGTTCGCCATTAGACGAAATGGTCCAGCTTTATCATGAGAGTAACAAAGGAGCAGCTCCACCACCTCCTCCACCTCTGGACGTGCATCGGGTGATGTATAAAAGTATTCCAGAAGTAATAGGATTACTCAATAGTTCAAAACCGACGGTTATATCAAATCTCCGACCTGATGCACCCGTATTCGTGCCCAAGCCTCGCGTGGATCAAGCCTCGGAGGAAATTGAGGGTGCTGAACCTGAACAGGAGATCGAAGAACCCGAGGTGGATAACACTGATATAATCGGTGCTGGCACCTCCGTCGAGTCCATTACCGTCACAGCCCTTCCCGAGGCAAACCTCCCTCCCTCTGAGGAGCAGATTCGCGCCACTTGTGTTATCCAAACTGCGTACCGAAAGCTATTGAGACGAAGGCGCAAGTTGACGAAGAGCACCCTAGAGGCATCAAGAGCGAGTTTCTTTGAAGCATGTCTCGAGGAGTCGCTCAAAATGGAGTGGCTGAACGGTATCTATTATCGTTTGCTGTTCTTGGGTCCTCTGCCGCATGTGCTCGTCTGCCTCAGCGCAGCTCATTCGTGGACCATTGACACCAAAGCGCGTAACAAGAAACGACTGAGAGTTGCGTCACACCAGGAGCTTGAGGATATTGGGAAACGTCTGACAGAGCACACGTACGCGTTCAGTATTTTTACTTGGTCGTCACTCACAACATCCTTCTTAGCAAAGTCATCAAGGACTTGCAACGCCTTCAGGAAGCCCTTAAACCTCAGTCTGAGCTTCATCGCAAGAGAGAGGTGGAGACTCTAAAGAGTCTCGTAATGGAAGTAGAATCTTTCCTAGCCAGTATCGCACATACTGTGACCCGAGATGTGAAAGAGGATATGGAAATAGCCATGAAAGGCATTGTCGCAGTCAGGAAGCCTCCAAAACCGAAGCCGAAACCGACAGTCAAGGTCGATGACGATGTCGGGGATCTGTGCAATGAAATCGAACATAGGATGGAAGATGGCGACGATATCAATAGCGAGGCAGATGTAAATGGCACTATAGAGTGAGAATTGGGTGTGGCGTTGAGAACGATTACAACAAAAAAGCGGATGGTGGCGGGGACAATGTAGATAAAGGGAAAGATATTGGCGAGGATGTCGAATCGGATGAGGATAGCAATGATAGCGATAACAGCGATGACAGGTCACAGCAAGTTGAACGAGGCGTTGGAGGTCGTTGAAGTCAGATATATAGGCGCATTTCCCATGAATGTATGTATATGCAAAAATACTGAGAACTAATAGTTGACTTCATCGATGACATTTGCAACCGATATGTGTTGTCCCATCCTGTTTATAAAATCTGCTTGTTGCAGTCATCCGTCATAAATGAAGACGACGGGAAGGAAGCAGATATTGCAAATAACATAACGCAAACATAAAATCGTAAGTGTAATGTGGCCTAAAACGTCCGGAGGTTATGCTCATACTTCAGGTCCACAACCAGTGTATTTAAGGACTCAACCCTCAAGAAGCAGACCTTTGAAGAGAAGGTCCGCTTCTGGCCGATTATATGCCCCTGTTCGCCACCGTGAATTGGCAGACTAGATGAAAGCACGGGCTTGCAACATCCAGATACGCGCGTACTCGCCTTGCTGACGCAGAAGTTGGTCATGAGTGCCTTCTTCTACCACAATAGAATCATTCATATACCTAGAAGATAGAAATCAGACCGATTACTTGAAAGATAAAAAAAAGTTGTCAAGAAATTACAGGATGAGATCTGCATGGCGAGTTAGGTTTCCGAATCGGTGTGAAGAAAATATCATTGTTTTATTGCCACGCAGTTGACGTAGTCGTTCAAATAGGTCTATTTGAAGAAGAATCAATGATTGATCAAGAGATACTTATTATGAGCGGAATGGAGACACACCATGTTCGGCTGTCGGATCCAAGCTAGCTGAAGGCTCGTCAAATAGCAGCAAGCCAGGCCCACCATGAGATACTACCGACCGCATGAATGTTCGTGACCTAATCAATGCTGTGGTTCATGTCAACCCGTTGGCCCAATAACGAAAGACATACAAAGCAATCCGCTGCAACTGTCCTCCACTTAATCCCATGGCCGAATCACCGATACCGCCTGCATCTCTGACGCCCCGGTAGTCGACTGTACGCCCAAACGCAGTCGTAGTTCCTTCTGGTAGGGAAGAATATTGATCCATCACAGGCCTCTCGAGGTATGTTTCATATTTGTCGGGCAGTCGCTCGATGAAGGCGTCAGCGCCTCCTAACTCAGCAGCCTTTTGGACTCTAGAGAAGTCAGATGAATGAGGTGGGTCGCCGAGTGAGATGTTATCTCGAATCTGTAGGGAGAATTTAGAAAGGAAAGAGAGCAAGTAGTCTGCAGGGGGAAAAAGAACGGACGTTCAAAGGGAAAAGGGTATAATCCTGGAACAACACAGCTATTGCGTTTCTTAAATCTGCAAGTCTCAATGTTCTGATATCCTGGCCATTGATTCGTATCTCGCCTTCCACGGGGTCATACAGTCTAGCTATCAGCTTGAGAATGGTGCTTTTCCCGGAACCGTTTGTGCCTACAATGACGCAAAGCTGCCCTCTCTCAATTTTGAAACTAGTATTTTGTAGGGCATAAGTATCGCTTCCAGGGTACTTAAAACTAACTTGACAAAATTCGACGCTGATGCCTAGTTCCAAGCTTTGTTGGTCTTCAGGAAAGGGTATGCCAAGCAATGGATCGTCTGGGTCTTGATTGCGTTCTATGAGCGTTTCAGATGAATCCTTTGCAGGCAGGTGGTTGTGTACTTTGACCCGGTTGGGAATCTTGGCAACTTCGTAGAGTTGTCGGACTGCAGTGAGCGTGTCAGCGATGGAGTCTGTGTCATTTTTAAGAGCGAACAAGGTGTGGGTGAATGACGTGGCGGTTCTGGTGACGAGGTTGAGAGAAGCAAGCGAGAGAGGGATTGATAAAGGTTGCCGAACCGCACGTAAAGTAGACACAATCTGATGTCTCACGTCATGATGGCGTCACAAAGCTTAGAAGAAAACATGCCTCAGGTAACGCACGAAGAATCTCTTCGAAGAAAAGGGCTATAGGAATTCCACGCTGCTGATGCCTTGCTAATGCTTCAAATAAATCGCCTGCATAGTCGGATATTCGGGCTATCGATTCACGATATTCTGTCCAGGGTGTCAGAGGATACGGGGAAAGAAAGAAACGATTCTTACGAGTGAAAAGAAAGGGGGCCATTCCTGCCGCGACAATTTCTTGCCGGTGAATGGGGTCATTGATAGTTCGCTTCAATCCTTCTGAACGTAAGAAGTCTGGATCATTAGTTGTTGCGGCCCAAACTACGGAGATGATGAGCGAAGGATCTAGATGAATGACAACGCCAATGATGAACGCGAACCTGAACCACTGATGAAAGGCTTATTGGTCTTTGTCCACTGGGCAAACCCATGTGCGAAGCTGAGAATGGCGAGGAGAAAACCATCCGGTTGACCTTTGAGGAGATTGATGAGTACCGAAAGCTGAGATAAGAGTTGGATAGCGGTAGCAAAGACGCGTAGGGTGGTAGTCACAGCTCGAAAAGCTATGCCACCATGTGCATGACTGGGAATGGCCTGCTGCAGCTGGCGTTGAACAGCTGGGTCGTCAAATGTGGGGACATCTAGACGCGACATTGCGTAGAATATGTGAACAGAATAATGTTGCTTTATACGCTGACGAAGTGGAGAAGCAATGCGATTCTTTGCATGCTGGAGAATGCGACCTGCTAAAGTTGAAGCAAAGGCACCAAAGGCCACAGATACGAGAAGACGCGTGTCTACTGTTCTGTGATCAAGGGCGACTTGAACCTGGGTGGAGTCAGCGGAAAGTAAATGTCAAGAATGGATTGGTTTACGATTGAGAGCATTTGGCCAGAGTAGGAGAGAACGAGGGCAGGTATGAGAGCATTCGCGAGTTCTGTGAGGATATAAGCTGCTAATAGAAACCAGCATTTGGGAATTGAGGTTATATCCTTTATCATGCGCAATACATAAGGGGCAGATTGAATGTAGGGCTGAAGAGATATGGCTGGCCATAGGCGTAAGATATAATCGTGGTCAGCCTCAACGTACAAGTCCCACAGACCAACTTTTGTATGTTTGACGCGCGTAGTAGTAGTAATAGTCATGTTTATACTTGATCTGAATACTTTTGTTTATATATCCACGCTAGTCCAACATCACTCTGACCCTGACTCACAGCAGCTCGATACCAGCTCGCTGCAGACTTCTTGTCTTTCTTGCACCCTTTCCCGTTTGCTAAACAGAACCCTAGATCTACTTGTGCATCCCCATCTCCAAGTCGTGCAGCAACAGTATAGTAGCTCTATTCAATTCGATCAGTTGTCTTACACGTAATAATATTATGAACCCCGTACTCACCACTGCCATCTTCTGATCCTTCGCGACTCCCCAACCATGAAAGAAGCATTGACCCACTTCATAGATCGCTAGTACAAGTTCAGTCTGTATCCGATCAATATCTATTTATGAGATAAACGAAAGCATTCAACTTACCTCTATCACTTTCACATCCATATCACCATTCATCCTCACTCTCTCCAGGTCCTCTACCGCATATTCCGCCGCCTTCCGCAGCCACTTGAATCCCGCCTTCTCGTTCTTGGCACATCCCCAGCCATGTCTCAGCGTTAAACCATACATCAGCATCCCAACTCCACATCCACCCCCCTCCGTAGCAGATCGCTCAAAACACCGTGCCGATTCTTGTAAGCGGTTCGCTTCGTGATGTTGTATTCCGAGTTGCAAAAATTCTTGCGGCGTCCGAAGCCCTTCTATTACTCGTGGGGAAGGTCCATTCGAAGACGAACGGCTATTAGACAGAGGTCGTTGCAGTTGCTCAGATTTCGACATAGACCCAATCTCAGCAGGACGACTTGAAGGTTGACTTCCCGTGGGAGAAGGCGCCGCACTCCCGTACTCATAATATGAATATGTTGAATACAAACTAACGGGCAAAACAGATCGGGTGCTTGTCCCGCTACTCCTCGATTGTGGGTGCAGACTGGCGTTAGAAGAAACCATAGGAGGTGGTTGCGGGTACGAATTCGTAGTTGAAGGTGACGATGAACGCCGTTGCTGCGCCTCCGCCTGTAGTTGTAGACTGCCATGGCTCTGACTCCATCCTGTCATTTTCGAAATCAAAGAGACGTTTAATAGGCTTGAATGACGGCGTACCAGAGTTGCTCCCATCCTGAACGGACACTGATCCATTCATATACATGCTTGTTTGAGAAGGGGGCGATCGGGGCTTCATGCTCCCACTAGGAGATGACGATCTAGCCATAGCCCTCCTTGCATTTCTCTCGAGTACCTTGAGTTTCTGGTCTCTCATATCGGGTGGCAATTGTGGCGTCACCCGCTCACCCATAGCGCCTGCATGCTCGGGCCGGCCAGCCTCGTGTATAGGCCGCGAGAAGTTTATCACAGGTTTAACGACAGGCATCCGTCCATCGCGGACGGCTGTTGTGTTATTGATTTGGGGATCATGCAAAGAAATAAGGACAGAAGGAAGGGACACTGGGGGAAGAGGGCCTTCTACTTGCTGGGGGTGTTGTGATGAAGGAGGGCGAAGGTCATTGGATAAATGCCCACTGGTTGCAAAGTTCTCTGGCTTACGAAAAGTCGCATCAGTATCCGTCGAGCGCCAGGAGTCGCGCAACGGAGGCCCTCCCGATCTAGCCCCCAAGTACATGTTCTTATCATCAGTGTCATCTTCAAAGTATCGGTAGTCATAGTCACTACGATCATCCGGGGAGGAGCGAAGACGGTCCCCATAATTATCGCATGAGATAGTGGAGGAACGGACGCCCGATGAATTAGTATAGAGGTAGGAGTTATCGTCATAGGAAGAGGCAGTGGCTATAGAGTCGCGCGCAAAATGACTATGGAGCAGGGGAGAATGAGGGGTGGTTGTAGTACTATGAATGCGTTCGATGTCAAGATAGAGCTTCGGTTGTGTACCATCGTTGGAATTAGTAGGAGCATGTTGGGAGGGGTAATAAGCATATTGCTCGGGAGACTCTGCTGTTGGCTGTGGTTGCTCACGCCCCTTTCTCCTTCTCGACGAAGTCCGTCGCACAAGATTAGCAAGAGGAGATTCAGACTGCTTCAGATCGAGACGACTAGTACCATCGTTGTAGGCAACGGGTACCGCCATGCCTAGCCCACTGGAATGGAGGGAGCTGGACAAGGATGATCAAATCCTTGATCTCATCAGGTTGTCATGTACTGCAATTTTATCATTTACATAACATCAACTACTCTAAATTCCAACTCTCCTTCTGGGTGTTTGTGTCACGCGAGTACCTGCACCGATACCAGTGTGTCTTGGGGTGCCAGGAACGATAATTTTGGATTTGCTTCCACTGGCTGTCGTGACTGCCAAAGCTTCTTCTTCTTGTTTCTTTGCGGTCCTGTAAGAGAGTCAGTCACATATCTTCCCCTCTATCAGATAAAGGCTTACTCTTCCCGTTGACGTGCCATTTCTGTTTCGATCTCAGCTTTTTTCGAAAACTCTCGATCCGCTTGACGCCGATTGCCCCGTTCGTCAAAATTCTTCTCTTTTACAGAGTAAAACACAGATCCAAGCTCAGCTATAAATGTATTGAGATGCGGCAGAGATCTATAGATATCGGTGATCGTACCGAGCCAATACGGGTCAATCGCCGTAACCTGCGTCATGTACTCTTTTGAGGTTAGGATAAGCTCATGATAGACAATATGCGACGGCGTATATCCTAGGCCGTAGAGAGCACTTGTTGGATGCAGATGTGTAGGAAGCCCAGACCGGATGTTAACAAATTCACCGATACCTTTGACCCTGGCAGCTTGATGGAAATATCCTGCAGTGATCGCTTTCCTACAAGCAGCACAAGTTAATTGACATTCCAAGAGAATATTAGAATATTTCAACGTGCCGCAAAACATCAAAATCAGTTCCAGTAGATATGATCTCCATCTTTTGAAATTTCATGATGTCCTCGAGCTGGACTCGCACTTCTCGCGCTTTTCGGAGCAACTTTGGATGCAAAAAATGTCGCATGCCCCAATCATCGCGGTATCTGAGAGCTTTCAATGTAAAGACGGAGATGACTTGAAATTGAACCTACCCGTGACTCTTCCATTGATTGAAAACATTCAGTAACGTCAAATGGTCACTTTCAGGTACGTTGAACTTCTCCCTGGCTGCATCGGCTTCTTCCATTCTTTCCTTCGGTCTGTAGAAAACGCTCGGGACGGAGAGCATGGAGACAATGGTTAGCATCTCCGCAGAACACCTGTAGTCCACCGATGCAATGAGCATTTTTGCCATGGACGGCTCCATAGGGAATTCAGACATCTTTCGCCCAACAGGGGTTAGGTCACCAACGTTGTCCAAAGCGCCAAGCACCCAGAGCTGATACATTGAGTTCAAGATATTGGCCTATAAAAATATGTTCAATAACGATACTGTGGACCCAAGACAAATACTGGCCTGAGGTGGTGGATCCATGAAGTCAAACTCCAAAAGGTTTTTAACACCTAGCGACTTCAGCAATAACACCGTGTTTGCAAGGTTGGTCCGTTGTATCTCGGGAATGGTGTTCTCAAATAGTTCATTGCGGTAGGCCATTTCCGTATACAGTCGATAACAGAAGCTGTTACAAAGAACAATAAGGACAAAGGTTTTCCAGAAAGCGGAAGGCGATACTGACCCGCTTCCAGTTCTTCCTGCTCGACCAGTGCGTTGATTGGCATTGGCCTGACTGATAGGGGTAATTTGGAGCGCGTCCATACCCACTTTCGGATTGTAAACTTTGAGTTTAGAGTATCCTGCATCTACGACATATAAAATACCATCGACTACAACAACGATTAGTTTTACATAAGATAAAGAATCGTCAGACGGTGCTCACCTGTGAGCGACGTTTCAGCAATATTTGTGGCGACAATGACTTTTCGACGACCATCACTTGTAGCGTCGAAGATCTTGGCTTGCAAATCAGCAGGCATTTGCGAGTATATGGGCAGAACTGCAAGTAGCGCTGGTTCATCCAACTGAGAGAGTCGTTCTATCGGATAAGGCATTATATTTACCCTGATAATTTAAACACTAGTGAAAACATACCTTGCACAACCTGACATGTAATTTCAATGTCCTCTTGTCCGGTCATGAAGACTAGTATATCGCCAGGGGGCAGGGATAGATGGATTTGAAGAACTTGCTTGACTGCACTGTCCACATAATCTTCACAAGGCGATTTGGCATGGAAAATTTCTACAGGGAATGTACGCCCAGGGATAGTATATGTAGGAGCATTCCCATAGAAATTCGAGAACTAGGAAAACCATTAGGCATAGCAAGCAACTACCAAGGAGATTTGCCTAACTTTGTCAGCATTCATTGTTGCAGAGGTTACAATTAGTTTGAGGTCCCTTCGACGACTAAGAACTGACCATGATGTCGTCAGTTAGATACTCGGATAGGAAACCAAAACTACGCACTTTTACGGAGCAATCCCATCATCACGTCAGTACTCAGAGATCGTTCATGAGCTTCGTCCAATATGATGACGCTGTATCTATCCAGATCTCCCTCGTTCAATGACTCCCTCAGTAGAACACCGTCAGTCATGTCTATGATGCTCATCAGATCTCTAAATAGCCCTAGGGGATGATTCCATACATTTTATTTTTGTCTCTGAAGAGGTACAGTCCTCAAAACGGATTGCGTATCCAACTGTCGAACCTAGTTTGCACTTTGAAAAAAGAAGGGAGGATCAACGTCAAGAGCAAGGGGGGAATAAAGTCAACAAACCTCCATTTCCTCGCTAACACGTTTGGCTACAGACATCGCCGCTACACGTCGAGGTTGGGTACATCCAACGAGTCCAAATTGACAATAACCATCCTCATACAAAAACTGGGTGAGTTGTGTTGTCTTCCCTGAACCCGTTTCTCCGACAACGATGACGACTGATCGGGGGTGGGTACTAGTTGAACAACGGAACAGAGGAGGACAAACCTTGATTTTCGCGAAGGACTTTCATTAACTCTTCTCGACATGCGAATGCTGGTAGATATTCTCTCTGTTCCTTGAGAGTCCGGGTTTTGGCAAAAGAGCTTACCCCAGCAGAAGATTTCAAATGTGTAGCAAATTTAGAATCTCCCTTATAGTCATCTTCTCCCTTTGCCTTGGCTTCGCGTTCTTTCTGCTCGGCTTCGGCTTCATGATGTGAAAAAAAACAAAGGCTATGTGAATGTCCAAACCTGACGAGTGGGCCCAAGGCCAGAGAAGAAAACAAAAAAACGTACCTTCGGCTTCAGCCTCTTCGTCTCTAACACCCATGATGTTGCCAAGCGCTGTTCCACCAAGCGCAGCTAATTTAGCTGCAGCCTTTGCACGTTCCGCCTGCTCTCTCTTTTCTTTGACCAAAGCACTCCCTTTCTTAGAGAAGACAGCCAGGTCACTTGTTGGATCGCGTATGGGGTTAATAGGATCGAGTTGTTTGGTGAACACGGTTCGGCCATCCAGAAAAGGAGGTTTAAGGTCATGCACCATGACGTGAACCGTTGACTCAGAGTCATCCTCGAAATCAAGATCAATCGTCTTGCGCGTTGCTACACCTGAAGTGACCATTCGGTTGGCTTCCCATAAGTCGTTGTCGGCATTCTTAGTGAAGAACCTTAGCGAGAGTGGGTGAGTGAAAGAAAAATCTTACATATTGGGCTTGCCGAGCGGAAACCTTTTTCTAAATAGAGATATAAGCCAAAGCTGGAATATACACTTGATATGACTTACCACTTGTTTAGTGGCAATCTCGGCTTCTTTCAGTGCACTGAGATCTTCATATTGTGCAAGAGGATTGTGCTCCTCGTCCCCAGCGACCCCCCCATCTTCTGCTCCAGTATACCAATCCCGATCCAGTCTGACCTGTTCTTCCTCCCACTCCCTTGCATCGAGTCCAAAAGCACCGTCATCACCATCCGGACTGCCACCTCTGGCAGCCCTAGGCGTTGGTGCGTCCCAACCGCGGTTCTTTGCCCCACTCCATCCTGCTCCTCCTTCTCTTGAACGCGGCGTAGAATCCCAGCCAACATTGGGTACACGAACACTGGGTGCATCGCGGGAATTAGAGCTTCGTACGCTGCGGGGAGTCGAGTCCCAACCACGTGCTCGGTCGTGCTCTATGACATTCTCATGGCCTCTTTTGCCAGCCCAGCCTCTGTCTCTATCACGATTCAATCGTCGTTGGAAATCGCCCAGGCCCTTGGGAGCATCGCCGCGAGGTATATTAGCAGAGGTTATGCCCTCTAGTAGACAAGTTCATGAGTAATTAATGATGCGAGGTGATAAATGAAATTAACCGCGTTGTTTCTCTTTATTTCGACGATGCTCTTCTAGCCTCTGCCGACCTATCTCCGAAAGACCACCAGGGTGCGATGGAGTTTCTTGCCCTCTCTGTCGCAAATTAGCTGATCTAGAGGCCGGAAGGCTGGGGACTATAAAATCTGCGATTACTATTGACCATGACACAATGGTTAGTACCATACCTTTGAAAAAAGGTTCGTCACCATCGTCCAATCTAGGTTTCTTTCGGCTTCCATTTCCGTTAGCATTTTCGAGAGCCAATGCAACCCTTTTCTCCTTTGCTAGGGTGTCAAGTCCGAGTAGGGACGTCCTTGGAGTAGGTGGCTCGAGGAGTTTGGCCGGCTGTCTAAATGTATGGCGCTGGTATAATCTTCAGTAGGATTCAGTAGAAGAATAGGTCTGCATACTGTGTCTGGCCGTTGAAGTCCACCAGGCCTTAGGGGTTCGGGTTCAAGCACGTCACTATCAAGAACGGTGATGCCTTGGATTGGATGCGGTATTACTCCTGTTGCCTCCTGTTTTGCATGCGACGAGATTTCGGCGTGAAGCTCAGCTAAGAATGAATCTTGGAACTTGCCAAAGGTGTTCGCCGCTGCAAAGAGCCTTTTAGATTGGAGAATCGACAAAAATGGAATAATGATACCTGAAATAAAGCCGCCTACAGAATTTGTTTTAGCAATATCGATGACTCTTCGAGCCAGTAAGTCATTAGGGTTCAAGGTGTTTAGAGCTCGCGACAATTTTATGGCAACTTGATGATTGAACTCATCGTGTGCATTTGTCGGAGAGGCCATTCGTTGGTTTCAAGTTGGTGGGCTGGGGATTTCGGAGTTGGAACCGTGACTATGTGCTATGTGTGACTCGCCTTTCAGAGGTGTCTAATTATAACAACGCCCCCGGTGGTCAACAGAGCAGCTTTTGAAGGCTGATCTGTTTGCCTCGCAGTTCTCTTTACTCATCTTAAGTCCTAGTTCCTCATGACTCGGAATGAAAAGGAACAAAGATTGCCCAGCATCAAACATGGATCCTAATGCTATAGCAAGGACGACGCATGGTCTATATGTTGTATATCATAACGAGTCTTCCTAGATTCACTTATTTTTGTCCAAATTTAGGGTCTAGTCTGCCAGTACGTCTAAGAGCGCGACGGTCATCCTGTGAGTACGCCGAATCCACCTAATATCCCTTTGTAAGCAATTCTCTGTCCGCAGTCACCTCGACTTCCCTGCTGGGAATTACATTATTATTTTGTTGCTGAGCCTATGTCATTGACCGAAAGGAGCGGCAATGGCAGTTACGACCGTGTCACTAGAGTTTACTTACATATCTCCTTGTGGAACGGCAAACGAAGGAGTTTCGAGGTAGCATCAATAACAATGCATTTTCCCTAAAATTTCATCTTCACATCGCTTCACATTTATTCGACTGAGACCAGCCTTTCGGCCCTGGCATTCCCGGGATACGTTTGGATGCAGGTGAGTGAGTCTGGGCGAGGAAAGCCACTGTTTTCCGTTCCCCAATTGCAAAATACAACAGCTCATTATGTTCTGAAGTTTAGGTAACGACGGGCATGAGGCAAGTCTGTTATAATAGACATGTTCAAAAGCCTAAGTACTCGAGTATTACTTAACTTAGCCTGAGTCCTGCAGTGGAAAATTTCTCAACAAATGAGGCAAAACTTACGATATCCATCACAAGAAATATTGAGGCCGATATCCTCCGAAATCAAGGAGATTATGCGTCAGACTTGTGTAGATTAGTCGCTATAGGCGACCTTTAGGGTTGCCGCAGACCCCCTGATGTAGCGGTTTTAAAAATTGAAAGAGAACCTTGAGAAGTGGTCTAAGAGAGGAATCCAAGTGAAGGAGACAGTCCTTACCCAGGAACAGAAGTAATTTGACGATGGAAACGGAGGACTACATTCGGCTCGACACTTGCGTAACATAACGCTCACACGCATTAAAAATACATATCAAAGATTAGCTTCAGATCTTTCGTCTTCGACTGAGGGGTTACGACGACGTGTTGGTCGAATTGGGCCGAGGTAAGAAACACATGGTCTAAGTAGAAGTAATTATTCAAATCTATGAGATATATTTCTTTTGTTGTTTGACTTGCGCATATGCATCCACTTTGGGTGGCCGGCCAAAGATAGGTTCCTCCATCCCTGGAAAAAAAGCATGAGCACGAGTCGGGCTGTCCTGAAGAAAGAAAAGCTTACCCAGAACGTCCCTATAAATAATCGACACGTCATCGTCCCAAGCCTCTCGCCACATATGCGCTCCTCCTCCCTTAGCGCCATTCAAATTCCATTGACTCGCAAACTCCCTTATATTAAAGCCAAGACGCTCTTTATCGGGGATGACAGGAATGTCTAGCCGAACAGAGGTGGGACCAGTAGCTCGGAAAGCCCCAGTAAGGCTATATTCCGAACCCACCGGGGGTGGTTGCGGGAGTAAAAGGCAAACATAACGGTGGTATGGGGAACCACGCTGAGGATGGGGCGGAATATACCGTGTGTGTGTGTTCGAATCGGAAATACGGGATGGCGATAGCGCCGAAAGAGAAATATTTGGTCTGCCACTGGAATTAAATTACGTGGCTTCGTTAGTTATTAAAAGGGGCGTACTTTAGCCAGTGCAGAAATGTTGTAAAGCTCCCTGTTTCTGGGTTGGGAACGTCTACATGCAGTCAAGTCAGATAGAGAAAAAATTAATTGTGAGGCAAAGGAATTTTATACCTAGATCAACCAGAAGCATCGTATACAATCTCTCGTCGGCATGAAAAACTGTCGTATGCAGTTTAGGATGCTGCAAGGTCTAGAATTCAGAGGGAAAGTTAATGACGACATTAGCAACGAGAATGAAAATATGAACATACCTGCTTTGGTCTCAAGTATATGCCAGCTTCGACGGCCTTGAAAACTTTCTTCGTTTTAAGAAAATCAACAGGTAATGTACGAGCAATAACTTGAAGATCGATGGAAGGGTTCAATTCAGGCAGAGCATCGGGCACTACTTTCATTTGATAGATACGTTCCATCTATTGAATTTTTTGTTAGTATGAACAAGGGATAAGCAAAATGATCGGACAAAAACACACAAGCAGATCCAATGCCCCATCTTTCCGCCATTTTTGTTCAATGAGATGTCTATGCGAAAGATTAGACATGTTGGCTACATGTTCAAATCAGGTTGAATATCCAGAAGAGCAAGTCGGTTAGAAAAACAACGTACCCATCGCATTATTGACTTTCCATCGAATGTCAGGCAAGTTGACTTCGCTTTGAACCTCGACGATGTTAAGTTTTCCTAACATCTTCTCTAATTCTTCATCCAGAGTCTGCATTTCTTCATTCAAAGCCTTCCTTTCTTCCGACACACTCTCCTCATTCGGCAAACTTTCCAATTTGGCTTTCAACTTTTGGTAGTTTGCCTCTTTCTTTGAGATGTCACGGCGCATTTGCTTCGCTTCAGCCTTTAATAACAGGCTATCCTTAGTCAATGTTGCGAGTGCCAAGTCGTATGCCGGAACAACACCCCTTTTAAGGGGACGATTCCACGCGCGAGGGGATTCAAGGGAAACGGAAGGTCGCTTGGGTGGAATACGTTTTCGTCCTTCGGCCTTTGTAGGGGTCACCGTGGCGGCCACATTGGCATGTAGGGACTTATTGAGTGTGGAAGACTTGGTCGTTGGTTCTGGAGGGGGAGGCACACAAGCTTCGGGAGTAGATGTGGAAGAAACCGTGAAGGCTCTGAGTGATATGGTGAACGATCTGGATAGGGAAGGCAGTTGGCGGAAAGCTGGCATCCCTTGTTGTAAAGTTTTGAATGTTCGCCGTTCAGGCTCAAGCGCTCAAGCCTAGTTTTGAAGTTGCGACAGGTTTGTTTGGTCGCAATTGGCAACATCTTCCCGACCTTCAAAGTTTGGACTACATGAAAATAGAATATTTCTAGTCTATGTAAAAGGTATTAACAACAAATCTACGGCTCTACAACATGGAGCTATGGTAAGGAAACAAGATAAGATACTAGCAAAGTAGACTTGAGCAATATAGTATATACGCAACAAGTACATCAATGATTCTTGGCATACATTGGCATCCAAGGATGTAAAAATAACTATCGGATCGAGCAGGGCATAGGAGCACACCATTAAGGTATAATGGAAGGCAATGGAAGTGTCGCTGTGAAAGGGCAAGGTGACGCTTGGAGGAAGGTATAAGTATGGCGCAAACAAAATAGAAGTAGGCAAAGGATATGCATGGATACCGTTACAGTGGGCATGCTGTCGCAATAGACAGAAAATATACAGATAATAAGGATACGCAAGGACAGCAAAGAAAGACAAGCCATAGGCGACGGGTTAGACGGTAAAGTGACGACCGAGGATCAGGATGACTGAGATATAGAGAGTGGTACTTTTGAAGATTAAAATGTGGAGAAGTAGTGTGGGCTCCTGGCGATGGTCAATGGTTCGGGGTTTTTGGCAAAGCGATATTGAAATTCTCCATCTTTGATGACGGGATTCTCTCTTCGTTGGCGGTCAAGCATTTCCTCGTGCTCCATTTGGATCTCATAAGGGGCCTTGCCACCTGGTATGGGCTGCCTGTAGCCGTCGAGAACGGGAATTTGCTTGGGTTCCCAACGACCACCGCCTGTGGCCTTGCATAGGATACTGCAGCGTCTGAGGGGATATGTATCGAGTTCACCATATGAGCGCTCGAGATCCGGGGCAAGAGTTGCGCGAGAAGGGCGCAGGTGAGTAGGGTTTGTAAAATTATCAGTCTCAGATGATTGGGTGTTAAGGCTGGATGAGCTCGAGATATCACGCAGGGATTGTGACCTGCGTTTGAGTGATGGGGGAAGAATTGTTGTATCGGCAGTTGGTGAGACAGATATCGGGCTGTTGGAAAGCGGGGAAGGAGACAGCTGGAAGATGGAAATAGGATGAGAGAGGACGCGTTTGAAGGCGGAACGGACGACGTCTGGCGTGTGCGGGGTGGAAGGACAACCATGAAGTTGGTCCCAGCAGTCATCACAGACACGTGAATTAATTATGGGAGAGATGGGAGATTCAAATTCGGTCAAAGGAACATTGCGAGGTGGGTGTAGAAAAACGAGATTGGATGTGTCAAGCATGGGCGTGGAGCGCGAAGAGCATGCGCCACAAAAAACGCCTCCGCACTTGCGGCAATGCTAAAAAAGGATACTTTTAGATGATAAAATCGGATGGCTGTAGAGTACGTACATGTTTGCGCTCAAAAAGTGAAAACTGCACACGGCAATATAGATTATCACATGTAGAGGAAGAGGAATCGGGCTATTATAAATAAATAGATAAGATATGGTATTGAGAGAGAAAGAATGGACAAACCTTCCAGAGATGTTTAGGGAGAAGAACAGCTAGATGTTGATTTGGACGATCGAGTGCAAAGGATACATCAAGGAGACTGGAAGACGACGACGAGGGCGAGCTATGAGAAAGAGAGGGTAAAGAGGACGAGGAAGCTATAAAATGTATTAGATTGAAATGGAACAGTGAAATGTTTAGAGAACGTACTGGGACGAGAGACCATGACCATGGGTTGCAATTGGGGAACAGGAGGAAAGGGTAGTAGTATTTATTCAGTGTATAGATCTAAGATCGCGGAGTATGAATTATAATATCTCCCACTCCGCGGTAAAAAAAAACCTTGAATCTTATTTTGTACGTACTGACGTCTTGACAAATCCCATAAATCTATATTTATATGAAAAATCTAACCTATCTATCGCCATCTTCATATCATTCTCCACACCCCTCTCCCCCGTCCCTTGAAAGAGGTTGGCTGGACGTGTTTTACGCAGCCAACGAGGATGAAATGATTTGGCGCCGTTGGGGTACTTTTACAAGCACGTGGACCCAAACTCCAGAATGTTCCGATCAAAATTGCCATTTGGGACGGAAGTTTACAATCCAAACAGAACAGGCAGGAGCCAAACCACTGCCAAACACCTAACTCAGTAACTAGAACCGATCACGTGACATGTTGTTCATTCTCAGCACGGTCAGGTACCATAGTTAACCAATGCTCAGTGTTCAACATAAACTGTGTGCTCTCCAGGTTCAAATAATGAGCTTATGGAGTCAACTACATAATCCTCTTTCCTTGCCAGTGTGAATAACTTTCTTCAAAGCGGTCAAATTGTATTAGGTTTGAGTTTTTGCCGAGGTTTTGCGTGAAACAGTTTAGATGGTTACACGGTTACACCATGTCACATTGATATCCTTGTTTAGTTAAGTCTAAGGTGACCCTGGAAAAAGATGCAATCAAATTTGATCGCCCTTGTACCAATAATTGAGACCCAACTTTTGAATTTTTATCATATTTGGCGTGCAATTTAGTCCCGTGCCGACTCCCGAGGCAAACCTGTGCGGTGTGCGGCCCTGTGAGAGAGCCATGTGGTGACCACCTCCTATAGAAACTCCGACGAATAATATGGATGTGTCATGCTTTTGGAGCCGCAATGCCTGCAAATCAGTTTTATTTGTAGTTGTTTCCGTGTCTCTTTCATGATCCTAAAAACAGGATCAACCAAATTATGGGGGATCCACCAGGCTCCTAGAACCAGCACGCTCGTATCGCTCATAGGAGCTTCATCCTAGCAGCAGGACATGTTATCTTATCATATCAAAATATCAAAATGTAAATAAATGTAAATCCATCTAAGAGCTCCAACTCGCGATAGAGCGGCTGGCAAACTTTGGATTCGGTGATCTCGGTAACCAGGCACTGTTTCCTCAAAAGGTATCCTGTCACAAACTGTCACAACATCTTATCTAAGTATTTACTTGCTGAGTTCTTCGTTGTTGATAGCATTCTTTGGCTGTATATTTCCTTGCCTGTCAGAACAACATGCTTGCAGTATTCTTCCCATCCTAGCGTCACTATTTTCCCCATACATCATGTACCATCTGCCTCCAAATCCAATATCATTGATTCTTGATACACTTGATCAACTAGGAATGACTATTGGCGACATTGTGCTGGAACTTCATAGTGGTGGCCATGGACATCATGCAGTAGAAAGCATTCTCAACAATCTTGAGAAGATCCTGGATGCTCTTATCAAACACAAGGAAAGGACGCAGAAAATTATTGCCTGATGGAGTTTTCTTAATACCACGAAACTCCTCCAAGACAAGATGCGCAGACTTGCACTCAAAGAGACTGGGTTTCATTTCTTGGCTAAAACTACAACAGAAACAAAGCTCAAAGATTTTGACATCCAATCTATGTCCAATAAAATACAGCGCCTTGCTCCAGGGCTTTGTGCTTTATTTGATGTCTGTTAGGGCAACTGCAGACGACTTAGTCGAGATCTAGCAGGGGATCCTAAACATATATATAAACGTAAAATACGACAGGAAAGCGCACCTAGCAGGGGATCCTAAAAGAAAAGGATAAAGCCCTGCTAAGGTGGGATGCGTGTCTATATACCAAAAATCGGAGTTGAAATAATAAAATAATGAAAAATAATGAAATGATGAAAAAGATGGAGAATGGTGAAACAGTGATAGGAATGTTACGTCACGTGATCATCGGACTCCGGTATCGGAGCCGCGAGTGCACTCCGTCTTTGGCTGGCGACGATGAGGAGGAATATACAGAGGTGACAGAGAAATATCGGAGGAAACATCGGAGGACGTGGAGCGTCCCCTAACATCCACCCCCCCTTCAAGGCAGTGACGTCCCAACACTGAACGGAAAGGAATGGAGCGGAAGTCGACCATACGGATGTAACGAGCAGCGCCAGGGTGCCTCCGGTAAAAATCTGCCACTACTTCCGGCGCATGAACATTATCCCAAGGTTCCCAGGAATTGTGTTCAACACCAAAACCCTCCCATTTGACCAAGTAACACAGCTTCCGGTTGACCATCCGACTGTCTAAGATTTCCTCCACCACCCAC